>JACCEE012565500.1_pt1 | contig 161582 bp, 138 predicted proteins | sample 7449931 | NCBI WGS metagenome assembly JACCEE01 (sample SAMN15323457, study PRJNA562643) | freshwater metagenome | isolation source: river surface water | place: USA:Blue River Watershed | collected 2017-08-19
GGTCTAATGTATTGCTACAATACCCCTCGACTTGCATGTGTTAAGCCTCCCGCTAGCGTTCATCCTGAGCCAGGATCAAACTCTCCGTTGTATAGAAAATTTTTAATATCTTGACTCTGTCTATTAATCTTGGACTTTTTATAAAATATCCAAAATATCGGATTTTTCACCTTTCGTTATTATCCAGAATTGACCAGGTCGTTCTTGTACTTTCGTTCTTAACTTTTACCTCGTCTTCTTTCCTTTTCTTAAATATCTTCAATGAACGTTGTTCCTATTCTCTTCATCTCTCTGCCCCTTTTTTTCAGGCGAAAGTGGCTGCAAAAATAACCACTTTTTTTACCCTGACAAAATCTTTCTTGCGTTTTTTACGAAAAAATATTTTTGTCGGTAACTTTACCTGAACGGCTTTCATGATTTTGAATGAACACTTGTTGTTCCGTTTCTTCAGCATATCGACTTAAGAACTGATGTCGCTTCGAAAACGTGGGTGCAAATGTAGTGATTAGTTTAATTTAAACAACATCTCATGAAAATATATTCTAAAAAAACGAAGCTTGTTTAAATAAAGACTAAAATCGCTAATTTACTGGCAAATACAACTCACACGATTAACTCAATATAGTGAATAATTGATTCTTGTTTTAAACAGAACAGTAAAATCAGCTCAATTGAGCATCGAATATTGACAACAAATGCGCTAAAACCTGCTTTTTTATCTCTTCGAAATTTTGCCTGCAACCAAGTTCCTTTTCGATTGAAGTTACACCTCTATCGGTAAAACCGCATGGATTGATGTGTCCGAAATAGCTTAAATCGGTATTAACATTTAGCGCAAAACCGTGCATGGTAACAAACCGGGAGCTCTTAACCCCGATAGCGCAGATTTTTCGGGCAGTTGGTTTACCTGAATCAACCCAAACGCCGGTTGCATGAGGGTCACGCGAAGCCGTGATTCCAAGTTCAGCCAGTGCCAGTATGATCGCTTCTTCCACATTATATATATAGGTACGCAATCCAATGTTGTAGTTTTCCAAATCGAGAATTGGATAACCCACCAGCTGCCCGGGTCCGTGATACGTAATATCGCCACCTCTGTCAGTCTTAAAAAAAGTAGCCTCAGCCGCCTGAAGTTGAATATAATTCAGAAGTAAATTATGTTCGTCGCCACTCTTTCCTAATGTATAAACATGCGGATGTTCGACAAAAATCAGGTAGTTGGGCGTTTTAGCATCTGTAGCTTCCGAAAACTCCTTATTGCGCAACTTGATGTTGATAATCTCACTCATCAACTCCTCTTGCTTTTCCCAAACCTGTTTGTATTCACCCAGGCCGAAATCGAGATAGGTAATTTTCCGGTTCATGGCATTTCACTTTTACGAATGTGCTTTTCGGCGTGATAGGACGAACGGACCAGCGGGGCACTCTCCACGATGCGAAAACCCCGCTTTAATCCTTCTTCTTTTAACCAGTGGAATTCATCGGGGTGAATATACGCCACCACTTCGAGATGATTTTTTGTGGGCTGAAGGTATTGTCCCATGGTAAATATCTCGCATCCGGCAACGACCAAGTCATCCATCGTTTTCAGAATCTCGTCGCGCGTTTCGCCCAACCCCAGCATGATACCCGATTTGGAAACCGTTCCGGAAGCGGCAATGGTACGGATAACATCAAGGCTTACCGAGTATTTTGCACGGCTCCGCACCTGAGGGGTAAGTCGCTCGACAGTTTCCAGATTATGAGAGATAATCTCTGGCTTTGCATCAATCACCTGAGTGATAAGCTCGGTTTTGCCATCAAAATCGGGAATCAATACCTCAATTGTTGTGTTTGGATTGACCTCTTTTATCATTTGAATAGTTGCAGCCCAGTGTGAAGCTCCGCCATCGGGCAAATCATCGCGGTCAACCGATGTTATCACAGCATGTTTTAGCTGCATTAACTGTATCGATTTTGCCACTTTAGCAGGCTCTTCATTGTCGACCGGAAGCGGTTTTCCGGTTCGGGTCGCACAGAACTTACACGAACGGGTACAGATTTCGCCCAGAATCATGAGTGTCGCTGTTCCGGCACCCCAGCACTCCCCCATATTGGGACACTGACCGCTGGAACAGATGGTATGCAATCCATGCCCGGCAACAATTCCTTTCACCTTACGGTAATTGGTCCCGAGCGGAAGTTTTATCTTAAGCCAATCGGGCTTCCGTTCTCTTTCCATAATTCTATCAAATTGGGTTGCCAAGATAACCATTTTCGATGGCATTAGTTTCATCTAACTTCAATCCTGACTAAGGGAGCAGCCCCCATTGCATCGTTCTTTTTGTTATTTTCGCCAGCCACACTATTATATATTATAAATGTCGATGAAAGTTACAGCAGTATTTAAAAGTTTTCCCGGCACATTTTGGATGGCCAATGCCATGGAATTGCTCGAACGATGGGCCTGGTACGGCTTCTATATCTTATTTGCACTTTACCTTACCAGTTCGACCGATACCGGCGGCCTCGGTTTCTCGCAAACCGAGAAAGGGCTGATGATGGGAATCGGTACGGCCATTCTCTATTTTCTGCCTCTGCTGACCGGAGCAGTAGCCGACAGAATTGGCTATCGAAAAACTTTATATATTGCCTACACCGTTTACACCCTTGCCTTTTTGCTGATGCCACGCTTCTCCTCATTTGCGGCCGTTTTTGTAATTTATCTCTTTCTGGCAGTCGGAGCCGCATTGTTTAAACCCATTATCTCGGCAACGGTAGCCAAAACAACCAACGAGGAGACCTCCTCAATCGGGTTTGGCATTTTTTATATGATGGTAAATATTGGGGCTTTCATTGGCCCATTTGTAACCAGCTATTTCAAGAAATTTTCGTGGGATTATGTCTTCTACTCATCAGCGCTGGTGATTGCAGCCAACTTTATACTGCTTACTTTTTTCTTTAAAGAACCTGTAAAAAACCAAAATTCACAATCGTTGCCTTTCGGGAAACAGATTCAAAAAATTTTCAGCAATATCTGGGAAGCTGTCCGCGATTGGCGATTCTTTCTATTTCTGCTAATCGTATCGGGCTTCTGGACCATGTACAACCAATTTTTCATGACACTCCCCGTTTTCATCGAACAGTGGGGAAACACCTCAGTTGTGTACAGCTTTTTGGCACAAACCTGGCCCTGGCTGGCGCATAAATTGGGGACCGCCGAAGGAACCATTCCAGCCGAGTTGATGATAAACGTTGATGCAGGATTTATTATTCTGTTCCAGATTCTGATTTCATCGATTGTCATGCGGTTTCAACCTTTACGGGTCATGATAACAGGAATTGTTACCGCATCAGTGGGGATGGGACTCAGCCTTGCCACGCAGAACGGGATGTTTATGATTGTAGCGATTTTCATTTTTTCGATCGGCGAAATGTCAACATCGCCTAAGATAACCGAATATATCGGCCGAATAGCCCCTTCCGACAAAACGGCGCTTTATATGGGTTGTTCATTTATTCCGGTAGCCATTGGCTTTTTATTTGCGGGAGTCGTTTCCGGGAATGTGTATCAGGCCTTATCTGATAAAATTACACTGGCTCAAACCGAAGCCATTGCCCGCGGTATCGACATTCCGCAAATCAGCCAAAGCTTTTCGCAGAACGACCTTTTGCAACATATTGCTACCAAAATGAATATGAACACACTGCAACTCACCCAATTCCTTTGGGATAAATACCATCCCTCATCCATCTGGATTGTGGTTACCGGAATTGGTTTGGTGGCTGCCACCTCGCTGATGATTTACGACAAGTTTATCATGAACAAAAAATAGTTCCATTTTCAGGAATACGACCATGGGCCCAATCTCTCTTTAATACTTGATTCAGTACCACTTATTTTTTCGTCCAATTGTTTTTTTCAAAAAAATATCTACTTTTGCAGTCCCGATTTTATCCTTATTTGTCGTTGATAAAGCGGTCGTGGCAACAACCTTAGCAAAAATTCGCAGAAATGCGGAACTGTTGCATCGGTGCTGAAGTCAGGTGAAACAACAAAATTAGGATTGTATCACATTAAAAAATTGGAAAAATAAGTGGACACTTTAAGTTACAAGACTGTATCGCTTAACAAAGCAACAGCACAAAAAGAATGGGTTGTGGTTGATGCCACCGACCAGGTAGTAGGACGACTGGCTGCAAAGATTGCGCTGGTTCTCCGCGGAAAACACAAGCCGGGTTACACCCCGCACGTTGATTGTGGTGACAACGTTATCGTTATCAACGCTGAGAAGGTTAGGTTTACCGGAAAGAAAATGACCGAAAAAGAGTATGTACGCTATACCGGTTACCCGGGTGGACAGCGTTTCGAAACTCCTGCCGGCTTAATGAGAAAATTCCCTGAAAGAATTTTGGAAAAAGCCGTTAAAGGTATGTTGCCGAAAAACCGTCTCGGAAGCAAACTCTTTACCAACCTTCATGTTTTCGTTGGCGCTGAACATGACAAACAGGCACAGCAGCCAAAAGTTATTAACCTGGACAATATTAGATAAGTATCATGGAAGTAATTAACGCAATTGGCAGAAGAAAAACTGCTGTAGCCCGTGTATACCTTTCTGAAGGCAAAGGCAACATCACCATCAACAAACGCGAATTGAACGAGTATTTTCCGGTAGGAACCCTGCAATACGTGGTTCAGCAGCCCCTTCACCTTTGTGAAGTTGCCGGTAAATATGATGTAAACGTAAATCTCGACGGCGGCGGTCTTACCGGTCAGGCTGAAGCGCTCCGTTTGGGCATTTCACGTGCACTGTTGAAAATCAACGAAGGAGAATATCGTCCGAAACTGAAAGCAGCCGGATTCCTTACCCGCGACCCACGTGAGGTTGAGCGTAAGAAACCAGGTCAACCGAAAGCACGCAAACGCTTCCAGTTCTCTAAACGTTAATCCTCTCTTCACAGAGATATTTTTAAACTTGTTTAGCATCTAAATCATCCGGACTCCCGCCCAAAAGCGGGACTACCGGCTGATTGACTGAACAGAAAGTAAACAACTCAGAACAAAATGGCAAGAACAGAATTTAAACAATTGCTCGACGCAGGTGTACACTTTGGCCACCTCAAACGCAAATGGAATCCGGCTATGGCTCCCTACATTTTTATGGAGAAAAACGGAATCCACATTATCGACCTGCAAAAAACCGTCGTTAAAATCGACGAAGCGGCCGATGCGCTAAAACAGATTGCCCGCTCAGGCCGCAAAGTCCTTTTCGTGGCAACCAAAAAACAGGCAAAATCAATCGTAGCCGACAAAGTAAGCGCAGTAAACATGCCCTACGTTACCGAACGCTGGCCCGGTGGTATGCTCACCAACTTCCCCACTATCCGCAAGGCAGTGAAGAAGATGTCATCAATCGACAAGATGATGAAAGACAGCAGCTGGGACAACCTTTCGAAACGTGAAAAGCTGCAAATCAGCCGCCAACGTGCCAAATTAGACAAGGTATTGGGTTCTATCGTTGATTTGACCCGTCTTCCTGCAGCCCTTTTCATTGTCGACGTAATGAAAGAAAAGATCGCCGTACGCGAAGCACAACGTCTGAGTATCCCGATTTTCGGTATGGTTGACACCAACTCCGACCCGAACGGTATCGATTTCGTTATTCCGGCGAACGACGATGCATCTCAGTCAATCGATCTAATCGTAGGCATCATGTGCGAAGCGATCAAAGAAGGTTTGTCTGACCGCAAAGTTGAGCGTGAAAAAGACGAAGAAGACGAAAAACCGGTTGCCAAAAAAGGTGGCCGCAAGGCAGTAGCCAAAATCATCGTTGAAGACGAAGAAGTTGAAGAAAAAGAAGAAGAGATCAACGACGAAGAACTCGAAGATATTCTTAGCGATGATGAAGATCTGGCTGAAGAAGAAGACGAAGATCTCAAATAATTTCATTCATCAATCTTAAAATTTTATATCACAATGGATATTTCAACTGCTGATGTAGTAAAGTTGCGCAAAGCAACCGGAGCAGGAATGATGGATTGCAAAAACGCACTGGCCGAAGCCGAAGGAAATTTTGACCGTGCTATCGAAATCATTCGCGAGAAAGGTAAACTGGTAGCCAGCAAGCGTGCCGACAGAGAATCGTCTGAAGGTGTTGTTTTGGCAAAAGTATCGGCCGACAAAACCTTTGGTGCCGTGATTTCGCTCAACTGCGAAACCGACTTCGTTGCCAAAAACGAAAACTTTATTGCATTGACCGACAAGATTGTTGAAGTTGCTATCGCCAGCAAAAGCGCCAACCTCGATGCAGTTAAAGCATTGCAGATGGATGGCCGTACCATTGGCGAGCAGGTAATGGAACAAACCGGCATTATCGGTGAAAAAATTGAGTTGCCCTACTACGATTGTATCGAAGCTGCTTTCGTGGTTCCTTACATCCACCCCGGAAACAAACTGGCCACCTTGGTTGGTTTCAGCAAAGTTGTTGACGTTCAGGTTGGAAAAGACGTAGCCATGCAGATTGCGGCAATGAGCCCGGTAGCCATCGACAACGATGATGTTGCAGCTGAAATCGTTGAGCAAGAATTGAAAATTGCCAAGGAAAAATTCCGTCTGGAAGGCAAACCCGAGGCGATGCTCGACAAAATTGCACTGGGTGCACTCAACAAATTCTTCAAAGAAAATACCTTGTTGAATCAGGATTTTGTTAAAGACAACAAAATGACCATTCGTCAATACCTGGGCAGCATCGACAAAGATTTGAAAGTAACTGCTTTCAAACGCTTTACCTTGAACGTGTAATTCAGATTACCATTCATACCGCTAAGAGCTCCGGCAACGGGGCTCTTTTTTTGTGCCTACTAAACCCATTGCTTGGCCAAAAACCATTTTTAATGTAAGTTTGTAACAGAAAAGTAAATACTTATGGTAAAATATAAAAGAGTACTGCTTAAACTCTCCGGCGAATCGCTGATGGGGGTTCAACAGTACGGAATCGACCCGGCAAGGCTTTCGGATTATGCTGAACAAATTAAAGAAGCAGTTCAATTAGGCATAGAAGTCGGAATCGTTATTGGAGGAGGAAATATATTTCGAGGGCTTAGCGGTGCGTCGAAAGGCTTCGACAGGGTAAAAGGCGACCAAATGGGAATGTTGGCAACCGTCATCAATAGCCTGGCCCTCAACTCAGCCCTGAAAGCCATAGGTGTAAAATCGCGCGTACTGACAGCCATTCGGATGGAACCAGTCGGCGAGTTCTATTCGAAAGACAAAGCCATCGAAATCCTCGAGCGGGGCGAAGTGGCCATACTGTCAGGCGGAACAGGCAATCCATATTTTACCACCGACACCGGATCATCGCTTCGCGGAATCGAAATCGAAGCCGATGCAATGTTGAAAGGAACCCGCGTTGATGGCATTTATACCGCCGATCCGGAGAAAGACCCCACTGCCACCAAGTTCAGCGAAATCTCTTATGATCAGATTTATCAACTTGGTTTAAAAGTGATGGATCTGACGGCCACAACCATGTGTAAAGAGAACAATCTCCCCATCGTCGTTTTCGATATGGATACCAAAGGAAACCTGCTGAAAGTACTTAAAGGAGAACCAATCGGTACAGTTGTCCACCCTTGATTATCAACGGCAGGACTATTGCCATTTCAATATTTTTATTATTTTCGTTAATCATTATCAAGCTGTTAAAAAATATTTTCATTATGAACGAAGAGATTCAAATGTTAATAGAAGAGACCATCGAAAGAATGGAACATGCCATTTCACACCTCGATCATGAACTGGCCCATATCCGCGCAGGAAAGGCCAGTCCGCGAATGATAGAGAGTGTTCATGTCGATTACTATGGGTCGATGACCCCAATTATGCAGGTATCGAACGTGAGTACTCCCGATGCCCGCACCATCGCCATTCAGCCTTGGGAGAAAAAGATGATTCAAACCATCGAAAGGGCCATTATCAATTCGAACCTTGGTTTTAATCCAGAAAATAACGGGGAAATTATTCGCATCAATGTTCCGGTACCGACCGAAGAGCGTCGTCGCAACCTGGTAAAAGATGTGAACAAAGAGGGCGAAATTGCTAAAGTCAGCATCCGTTCGGCCCGTAAAGATGCCAACGACCACCTGAAAAAGATGCTCAAAGCCAAAGAGATATCGGAAGACATGGAAAAAGACACTGTGGAAGAGATTCAGCAGTTAACAGATAACTACACCAAAAAGGTTGACTCGATGATGAGCGCCAAAGAGAAAGAGATTCTCACCGTATAATTCCAAAGAGCTGCCTGATGCAGCTCTTTTTTTTTCGAACCTACTTCCATTTCCAGGGCAGAATTTCAAACTCTTTCCGAGGCGAAAAGCGATAGGCTACATTGAACCGCAGGTTCCCGGCACTCCAGCGAATGTGTGTCCCACGTACTGACGTTGGTGATAATAGTTGATAATTGACCAACGAAAACCCCACGAAAAGCCTGTCGAATTGATAGCCAGTTGCCACCCTTTCATTGAAACTATAGTTTACAATTGTTTTTTGATGTGTCGAACCGTCGGTGTAAAAAAGCTTGTTGGCCCCAATCCCCAGGCTTGAATTGAGTGATAACATCAGGAAAAATCGTTTGGCAATAATGAAGTTATAGGCATAACCTGCCGTAAGGTTTACCGTATAAACATTCCATCGGTTAAAATCGGCACCTCCAAAAAAGTTAGGGTTCTGAACAAAATAGGGAACAAACGAGGAGTCGGCTCGCGAACTAACCCAATAGGTTTCAATCCCTAACATTGGTTCGCCCGCACTTTTCTTCTGTCGTGCATTTTGAGTAAAGGGAGCCCTCACACTGAACCGTTTGGCATTCATGTTGGTGTAAATCCCAAAACCGGCCGATAGGGTTTTTAAATCATCGCGCTGATAATAAATTCCCTTTTGGGGCATCTCTATAAAATCGGAAGTATTCGATAAATACTGTCCTTTGTAATAACCTGAAAAGAAATCGATGGTAAAGCGTGGAAAATAGAGATGAGTCTGCAAATCGAGGTGATCCGTTTTACCATACCTTTTGCTGTCGGGAGTTGTAAACGGAAAAACCAAACCAATATTCAGCACCAGCATTTTGTAATTTACTCCGGCACCAACAGTAAACCCATTTGAAGGGCGATAAAGCAGATTGATTTTTTGTCGCGAATCGACCAGATTTTGAACCGAGTACTTTTGAGAGGCATAACTTCTGAAAATAAAATCTTTCGAATAATCTTCGATATAAGTGGTATCAATCTCGGGCTTCAACCAGTTCCTAAACTTACTTTGCGAATAGACAGGCGAAGTTACAACGGAAAACAGCAACAGGAAAAAAAACAGTCTATTCGGAGCAAGGCGCATGGAATAATTTTTTCTGTAGTGCAAAAATAGAAACAAAAAAAGAGGGAAGCCCCTCTTTTTTAATTATTGTTTCTTAATCAGCAACCACACATCACCATATTTTGCAAACTTCTGCCGAATTTCGGCAACGCGGCTGCGGGCTGTCGATTCGTCGTCGTAACTGTTTACACTTACACGGTAAAGACCGTTTTCGTTAACCAAAATACCCGGATAGAAGTTTTCTTCCATCAACTGTTTTTTAAACTTCTGGGCATTTTCGTAAACACTGAAACTTCCCAGGATGACATAAAACCGTTTGGTGCCAAAACCGGCCTCTTCGCCCTGAGCTGCCGAAACCTTCTCTTCTTTCGATGTTACTGAAGGTACAGCTGGTTTTGTAACAGGGGCGGGGGCAACCTCTTCCTGTTGAACAGGCTCCGGTTTGGGAGCAATTTTCTGGGTCTTACACCCAACAGCAACGATTACGAGCAGCAAAAGTGCGATTTTAAGTCCTTTCATTTTTCTCTATTTTGAATTATTCAACTAAGTTTCCATTTATTGATAAAACGAAAATAACAATATTTTAAGAATAAATCCAGAAGATGAACCGATAAAGTTTCGAACAGATAGATTGTTCTGACAAAATTTGAATCTGCTGAATGATAAACATCAAGCTTCATAAAAATATTTTTTAAGCTGGTATTAAATTCAGTCGATTTATCATATATTTGGAAGAGAATCTCACGAACTTAAAAATAGTCCGTCATGCAAAACGCCAAAGATCCGCTAATATTTATCGTGGAAGACAATCACGTGTATAACAAGCTGGTTGTCAGCTATCTTAAATCTAAAAAATTTAATCGCGTCGAGAGTTATTTAAGCGGTGAAGAGTGCTTGAGCAATATTCATAAGAAACCGGATATCATCATTCAGGACTACCTGCTTGATGGGATAAATGGGATTGAGGTGCTGAAAGCAACCAAAAAACAGCTCCCTGAATGTGATTTTATATTCCTTTCGGGGCAGGACAGTGTCGATGTAGCCATCAACACCATGAAGTTCGGAGCTTACGACTATATTGTGAAAGACCAGATGGCACTGAAAAAAATGGTCGACAAAATCAATAAAATTATGTCGGTTCAGCATCTAACCAAAAGCAATAAACGCTACAAAATGGGTATTACCCTTTTCTTTATTGCCTTAGGCATCATTGTCCTTTTTCTAATCAGTCTCACCTTCATCTATCCCGAGCGTTTTTCCATCTGGGGAAATTAATCCCCGGTCTTCTATATATAAATAAAGCCGCCCATTTCTGAGCGGCTTTATTTTTTAGTCTCCTTTTGTTATTTTGATATGGTCACAACAGGCTTCACAGGTTGCAGAACCTTATCATAATCAGCTTTTACCGAGAGCAGCGCGAGTGCGTTTTTTAAATCTGTATCATTTTTCAACGATGCCACTACAGCCCCTTTTTGATAATAGTACCGGGTAACTATTTCATCCGTCAATAGGTCAACGATATCGGTTCTGAATTTGGCCAAATCGTCATCCAAATCCAACTTCAACCCTTTTTCCAGTGCATCAAATTCAGCCTTTGCATGGTCGTAATATCGCTCACTGCGGGCTGTCTCAATCAACTCTTTCAGCGATTGTTCGCTACGCGACTCGTAAGTGAATGATTTTTCCTTCAAAAACTGATGAAATTCCTCGTACATGGAATCGTCGACCACAAATTTATCAGGTGCCGCAATTGTAGGATGAGCAGCTGCATAACGGGTGGCAAAATCGAAAATAATATTATCGGTAATCAACTTCACCGCCAGTTCGCTAATCGTATCCTGCCTAACAGTAATGTCGGGTTTAATGCCTCCACCGTCAAACACTTTTCGTCCGTTTTTAGTCGAATATTCCGTGATCAGCGAGTCAGGTACATTACCTACACTGCCATCCTCGTTGCGGTGCGAATAGTCGAGTGCCTGAATGCAACGTCCGCTTGGGATGTAATATTTTGCTGTTGTAACTTTCAGTTTGGTGTTGTAGCTCAAATCGCGGGTGGTTTGCACCAATCCTTTCCCGAAAGTGCGATTGCCCATCACCACAGCCCTGTCAAGATCCTGAAGCGCCCCTGCAACAATTTCGGAAGCCGAAGCGGAACCACGATTGACCAATATCACCAATGGCATCACGCTGTCAATCGGTTGTTCAGTTGCACGGTAGGTTTTATCCAATTGTTTTACTTTACCTTTCGTACTTACAATTTCCTGTCCGTGGTTGACAAACAGATTGGTCATCTTCACCGCTTCGCCCAACAAACCGCCCGGATTGGCACGAAGATCCAGGATCATCTGCACAGCCCCCTGCTTGTCGCGTAAATCGAGAAAAGCTTTTTTTACCAAATCTGAACAACCATCGGTAAAACTCGATAGACGGATATAGCCCGTTTTACTGTCGACCATACCATACCAGGTTATAGGATCTATCTTAATCTCTTCGCGAACAATCTCGGCCAAAAAAGGTTTTTTCTCCCCGGGACGAAGCATTTTTAACCTTACCGGCTGTTTGGCCATCCCTTTCAGCATTTCCGAAACATCCGAAACATCCATCTTTTCAGTCGATTTACCATCAACTTCTACGAAGATATCGCCCGCTTTCAATCCTCCTTTTTGAGCCGGGAACCCTTCGTAAGGCTCAGCGACCACAATCTGATCCCCTTTTTTGCGGATCAATGAACCGATACCGGCATATTCACCGGTGGTCATAAACTTAAAATCGTCCATATCCTGTTCGGGAATATAGACGGTATAAGGGTCGAGCGACTCCAGCATATCGTCAATACCCGTCTTTATCAGTTTCTCCGGCTCAACCTCGTCGACATAGAAAAGGTTTAGCTCCCTGAAAAGGGTGTAAAAAATATCGAGGTTCTTCGAGATTTCGAAATTTTTCTGATCGACTTTAAAACTCCAGAACGAAAGGCCCATGATAGCAACGATCGAGCAGGCCAACGCAATTTTCAATATCCGGTTTGTTCTCATTACACTTCAAATTTCTATTTCGTGAAAAAACAAAAGTAATAAAAGCTTGCTATCATCGCCACCACCAGAGGCCCATCGGCATACAAATCAGTGGTAAATAATGTTAAAGGACGGCCACAGTAGAAATTAACCGTTTTTAAACTACTTTTGAGCCGCTTGCAATATCCCGATGAATGTGAATTGCAGATTAACAATGAACAGAGGATTAGTGATACGATCGACCGGTAGCTGGTATGCTGTGAAAAGCGATACCGGCGAAACTCTTGATTGCCGAATCAAAGGCAAACTGAGAATGAAAGGGGTACGTACCACCAATCCGATAGCCGTTGGCGACCGGGTTTGTTTCGAAATCCAAAATGACGAAACCTCAGAGAGCGGACAGAACGGAGTTATCTACGAAATCGAAACCCGTAAAAACTACATTATCCGCAAGGCCTCCAACCTCTCGAAAGAGAGCCAGATTATTGCAGCCAATGTCGACCAGGTTTTTCTCGTTGTCACCGTCAACTACCCGGTTACCCTCCCCGGATTTATCGATCGGTACCTGATTTCGGCCGAAGCCTACCGTGTGCCAGCCGCATTGGTATTCAACAAACTCGATCTCTACAACGAAAAAGATTACGAAAAACTGGAAGAGCTGTTACAAACCTACGAATCGATAGGCTATCCATGTTACCAGATATCAGCCGAAAAGAACTTCAATATCGATCCGCTTCGCGAAGCGATGAAAGGAAAGATAAGCCTTCTGTCGGGCCATTCGGGAGTAGGCAAGTCAACGCTGCTCAATGCGCTGCAACCAGGCCTCAACCTTAAAACGTCTGAAATATCGGATGCCCACCAACAGGGTAAACATACCACCACCTTTGCCGAAATGTTCGAAATGGATGGAGGTGGTTACATGGTCGACACCCCCGGAATTCGTGGGTTTGGCGTAATCGATATGGAAAAAACCGAGATATCGCACTACTTTCCCGAGATGTTTGGTTTGCTTGGGCTATGCCGCTTTTTCAACTGTACCCATACCCACGAACCGGGTTGTGCCGTAAAAACGGCTGTCGAAAATGGGGAAGTACCTGCTACCCGATACGAATCGTACCTTTCGTTGTTCGCTGAAGAGAACAGCAAATACAGAGAATAGCCCAAACCGAAAAACCTCCGGACCTTGTATAGATATGCATCAATCCAGGTATTTTTATTCATTTTTTAACCTTATCTGTAGGGAAAAAATAGATGGATTTTATTCCTTTGCAGGAAATTAGATTACACGCGATTGCAACAGGTCGCACCGTCTATTTGGGTAAAGAATACCAATAGCTTTAATTCAATAACAGCAGCAGATTCATGCAAACTCAGGAAATCATCTCCATTGAAAATGTATCAAAAGTATTTGGCGAATTAACCGTACTGAATTCCGTTTCGCTTTCCATACAAAAAGGTGAATTTGTGACAATTCTTGGCCCCTCGGGATGCGGAAAAACCACCTTACTGCGATTGCTGGCAGGATTTATGAAACCCAACGAAGGTAAAATCTCCATTGCCGGAGAGGATGTGACCACCATTCCGCCACACAAACGCCCGGTAAATACCGTCTTTCAAAAATATGCCCTCTTCCCTCATCTTAATGTTTTTCAGAATGTTGCATTTGGATTAAACCTAAAAAAATTACCCAAAGACGAAATCAACAATAAGGTAAAGAAGGTATTAAAAATGGTTGGGATGACTGACTACGAAGCCCGCGATGTCGACTCTTTGTCGGGCGGTCAGCAACAACGTGTAGCCATTGCACGGGCCATTGTAAACGAACCTCAGGTATTGTTGCTCGACGAACCCCTTGCGGCACTCGACCTCAAAATGAGAAAAGACATGCAAATGGAAATCAAACAAATGCACCGACAATTGGGCATCACGTTTGTTTTCGTCACCCACGACCAGGAGGAAGCACTTACCCTTAGCGACCGAATTGTCGTGATGCGTGAAGGTGAAATTCAACAAATTGGGACTCCAACCGAAATTTACAATGAACCGGCCAATGCCTTTGTGGCCGATTTTATTGGCGAAAGCAACATTCTTAACGGCATTATGCTTGAAGATAAACTGGTACAATTCGCAGGGGCGCAGTTCGAATGTGTCGACAAAGGGTTTGCCCGCTCCGAAGAGGTGGACGTAGTCGTTCGTCCGGAAGACATCTACATCTTCGACAACAATGAGGCAGCCAAACTCGTAGCAAAGGTCAATACCTGCGTATTCAAGGGGGTTCATTACGAAATGGCCCTGTTAACCCCGGGTGGTTTCGAGTTAACCGTACATGATTACCACGCATTTAAACCAGGCGACACGGTTGGATTGCTTATCAAGCCCAGTGATATCCATGTGATGAAACGCGAAAGGCATACGAATATTTTCAAAGGAGAATTGACTGATCCGACCCATGTTCGCTTTCTGGGCCGGAACTTCAAATGTTTGCCCTCAGCTTTTGACCCCGGAACTGAGGTTGAAGTTTCCGTCCCGTTCCATCAGGTACAGCTCCACGACAATGAAAGCGACGGAGCCATTAGTGGCGATGTCAAGTTTATCCTTTATAAAGCCAACCATTATCACCTCACCATCTCGACCCGCACCGGCGAAAACATCTTTGTTGATACGCAGGATGTTTGGGATGATGGCGACCGTGTGGGTATTTCCATTCCAGAAGAATCAATTACCTTGAAAAAACGCTAAACCGTGCAAACATTGAAAACCAAGGTTCAAAACTTTTTCTCACACCGGAAGAACTGGTCTGTTCCCTATCTCCTGTTCCTGGCTTTCTTCGTCCTATTTCCCCTGCTGCTTATCTTCTACTTTGGGTTTACCGATGCCGAAGGCAATTTTACCCTTGCCAATTTCCGTAAATTCTGGATGCAGCCCGAAGCGCTCAATACCTTTATTTATTCGGTGGGCGTAGCCTTAATCACGACCTTTTTATGTTTGATACTGGGATATCCTGCGGCCTTTTTTCTTAGCCGGATCCCGGCAAAAGGGGCCAGGGTGCTTATCCTTTTGTTTATTTTACCCATGTGGGTCAACTTTTTGATTCGGACACTGGCAACAGTCGCTTTGTTCGATTTCTTATCGATTCCGCTGGGCGAAAGTGCCCTCTATTTTGGCATGGTGTATAACTTTTTGCCTTTCATGATTTATCCCATATACAACACCCTGATTAAGATAGATCCCAGTTTGGTGGAAGCGGCCCAGGATTTGGGTGCATCTCCCTCGCAAGTGTTTGTTAAAACCATTTTGCCCCTCTCCCTTCCGGGAATTACCAGCGGGGTAATGATGGTATTTATGCCCGTTATCTCGACATTTGCCATTGCCGAACTGCTTACCATCAACAATATCAAGCTCTTTGGCACCACCCTTCAGGAAAATATTTATAACGGGATGTGGAATTATGGTGCAGCGCTTTCATTAATTATGTTGTTACTCATCGGCATTACCGCCCTGTTGGGAAGCGAGGGCGGTGCCAAAACAGAGGAAGGAGGATTGTTGTGATGAAAAGATATTTTGCAGGCGCCTACCTTTTCTTCTTGCTGATAATGCTCTACGCCCCCATTGCCATTATCATGATTTTTTCGTTTACCGAAGCAAAAGTATTGGGCAATTGGACCGGTTTTTCGTTCAAACTATATACCAGCCTGTTCTCCCCGGGTGGCCATCACTCGCTGATGAGTGCCTTATGGAATACTTTGCTGATTGGTATCATAGCTGCTACTGTCTCAACCCTACTGGGCACCATGGCTGCCATTGGCATTCACAACCTACGGCCACGGGCCCGCACGGCAGTAAAACTGGTCAACAGTATTCCGGTACTCAATCCCGATATTATTACAGCCATCTCGCTCTTTCTGCTCTTTGTGAGTTTAGGCATTGCCGGCGGCTATACGACCGTCATTCTGGCACATATCTCATTCTGTACCCCATTTGTGGTGTTGAGCGTCCTGCCCCGTTTACGCCAGATGAACGACAACCTGTACGAAGCGGCCCTCGATTTGGGTGCCAGTCCCATGCAGGCGCTGGTTAAAATTCTGCTCCCCGAACTCTGGCCAGGTATGGTAGCCGGATTTCTGTTGGCCTTTACACTGAGTATCGACGACTTTGTGATTACCCTTTTCACCATCGGAAACGAAGGGCTCGAAACCCTTTCGACTTTTATCTATGCCGATGCCCGCAAAGGAGGTCTCACCCCTGAACTAAGGGCGCTTTCAACCATTATCTTTTTAGTGGTTCTGGCACTCCTTTTATTGGTAAACCGCCGCTCAAACCTCTCCAATCGCCATAACTCATGAGAAACTGCAAAACCATACTCCTGTTAATTATATTTATTTTCAGCACAATAGCCATATCCTCCTGTAAACGGAGCGAAAAATCAAGGGCAAAAATTCTGAAAATATATAACTGGGCCGATTACATCGACGAAGAGGTACTGGCCGAGTTTCCGGCCTGGTACAAACAGCAGACCGGCGAAGAGGTAAAGGTGGTCTATCAGGTTTTCGATATGGTGGAGGTCATGTATACCAAAGTGGTGCTTGGCCACGAGGACTTCGATTTGGTTTGCCCCACTCAAGCCATCATCGAACGGATGCTCAAACAACGACTGCTCTTACCCATGCAGCTTGCCGATTCATCAAACAACTTTATCGGAAATATCTCCCCCTTTATCACCCGGCAGGTAGCCCTGTTCAGTATCGATTCGCTCGATGCCAACCAATATGTGGTACCCTATATGTGGGGGACATCGGGTATCCTTTACAACAAGCAATGGGTCGATTCGGCAACCGTAAGCAGTTGGGGGGCCTTCTGGAACCCCGCGCACAAAGGTAAAGTGCTGATGAAAGACAGCTACTCCGATGCCTATGGTACGGCGCTTTTATATGCCTATCGCGACTCGCTTGCCCATGGAAGCCTGTCTGGATACCAAGCCACAAATGCACATACCCCTGCCGATTTTCTTTTGGCAGAGCAACAATTGAAGGAACTGCGCAAAAACGTTGCCGGTTGGGAAGCCGACTTTGGCAAAGAGATGATGACCAAAGGAAAAATATGGATGACCTACGCCTGGAGCGGTGATGCGGTATGGGCCATTGACGAGGCAGCCGAAATTGGAGTCGAACTCGACTATATTGTTCCGCGTGAAGGCTCAAACATCTGGTTCGATGGATGGGTAATCCCCAAATATGCACAAAACATCAAGGCAGCCAGCTACTTTGTCAGCTACCTTTGTCAACCCGAAATAGCCCTGCGTAACATGGATGAAATTGGCTATACCAGCGCCGTGGCACTCCCCGAAATGCTGGAGGAGCTTGTAGACACCGCAGCTTATGCTCCGGTCGACTTATCCTATCTGCTGGGCAATGATGCCGAACCGATGTGCCTGAACCCTATTCAATACCCCGATGCCTCGGTCGTCGAAAGATGTTCCCTGTTGCACGACTTTCTGGATCGGAACGATGCTGCCCTCGAAATGTGGAGCCGCGCCAAGGGCGACAGCCTGAATGCAGGAATGGCCATTGCCATCTTTGCTTTTTTTGGAATGTTGGCCTTCTGGCTCATCTATCGCAAAACATCGAGATGGCTTACCCAGAAACGACGATAAATCTCCCAACGAAACAGGTACACCCTCAACGGCAAACAGAGCATAGTCGTTTCAAAATTTTTATTTACAACAAAAATAATTTGATTATTACTAATTATTTATTGTTTTTCAATAAATATATCCTACATTTGTCCTATAACTTTAACAAGCAAAAATGATGAATGCAAAAACCGATTACTTCCTTAAAGCGCTCAATGTTCTTTCGTGGATAATATTTATTGGTCTCTGTGTTCAGGCGGGTGGTATTATAGTCAATACGTTCATAACGCTTTGGTTAAACCCTGCCGGAGCCGGAAAATTCTGGATGGAAATCAATCTAATCGAATTGCACCAATACAATCAGAGCTTTTTTATCACCTTGGCTTCGCAGTTAATTATCGTAGCCGTTCTAAAGGCCATCATGTTTTATCTGATTGTGAAAACTTTCCACGATAAAAAACTTACTCTTTCAGAGCCCTTCAACGAAACCGTAAGGCAGTTTATTGCCCTTATCGCCTGGCTGGCATTGGGTATTGGCTTGTTTTCACACTGGGGAACCAAGTTTACCGAAAATTTAATTGCACAAGGGGTAAACCTGCCCAACATCCAACAGATGGGATTGGCAGGCGCCGATGTCTGGTTTTTTATGGGTGTTGCACTACTGGTCATTGCACGCATTTTTAAACGAGGAATCGAATTACAGAACGAAAACGACTTAACCATATAAGCCATGCCAATCATCGTAAATTTGGATGTGATGATGGCTAAGCGAAAAATGTCGTTAAACGAACTTTCCGAGAAAGTGGATATCACCCTTTCCAACCTGTCTATCCTGAAAACCGGGAAAGCCAAAGCCATCCGCTTCAGCACCCTCGAAGCCATCTGTCAGGTATTGGATTGTCAGCCCGGCGATATACTCGAATATGTCGACAATGTTAAAAGGCGATAGACCATAAATCATCGTATCCCGACGCTCAATTGGGTCGTATTTCAACCGTCAGGGAATCAGGGAACGTCGTTTAATTTTTTACAACTATCCATTCATTTCGCTTGCATGAGGCATTATTTCGGATAAAATCATTATCTTGATCTAGGTTAAATTATTGAAAACCAACGATTGAAATCTAAAATAATTCACTGATTTACTGATACTAAAAACCTAAGAAAATGCCTTACATTAAAGAGATATACCAAAATATACGGGAGAAAGAAGATGCCAAAGTACAATCGAAACCATTGGTGGTCGATAAGTTTATTCAAATCTCCCCCGGACAGTTGGCCATTATCGGTTCAAGGCCATCGATGGGCAAAACTGCTTTCCTGCTCTATATTATCGAAACCATTCTGAAGCAGCAAAGCGGTAACCTGTTGTTTATTAGCAACGAAGAGAGCGAAGAGCAATTGTTCCGTAAGCTGGCTTGTCAGCTTTCATCCATCCCGCTATCTGACATAGACGGGATGATGGATGAGGTGATGATGACTTTCCGCAAAACCTTTCAGTCTGAAAGAATTATACTACAGCATCTCGATACCCCCTGGGAAAAGCAGCATGAATTTATTCTCGAAACCATAGCCCGCAAGCCAGTCCAGTTTCTCTTTATCGACAAGTTACAAGGCATCCGTAGCAGCCAACCACGGCTCAGCCGCGACCGCCATCTGACCTCCATCGTACAGAACCTGAAAGCAATGGCCAAAGCTCACCGGATGGCGGTCATTGCCGCCTCTTCGTTAAAGCAAAGTACCGAGAAACGTGATGGCCATTATCCCATGCTATCCGATCTCAATGGCCCTGTTACTCTCGAAGAGTACAGCGATATGGTTATGATGCTATATCGCCAAGATTATTATGGCATTACCGAAGATGGTATGGGGAACTGCCTGAAAGGGGTCGTAGAGGCGCTTATCTTGAAAAACCGGGGTGGCCGATGCAAGAATATAAAGTTCTCCTTCAACGAAGCCTATCCCAAATTCTTGCCGTTCAGGGGCTACCTCAACGATACACGACCCCTAAGCGCCGACCGGTGGTATCATTGAAGATAATTACAGATTCATACTATTGACTTTTTAAGAAGGTTGGTATCTCCATTTCATCAATCAGGAGTCGGAACTTGTAATTTTGGGCACCACCCCAACTTGGTGTCCGAAGTGTTGTAGCTCCTGGTTTATCTTGTCCAACCGAAGGCTCTGCTTGCCCTGCTCCATCTTACGGATAAATCGCAAACCTACACCACCCTTTTCAGCCAGTTCTGGTTGCGTGAGCTTTACCGATTTTCTTTTCTCTTTTACAAAGTATGCCAAGTTCATTTTATACCCTTTCGGGTGCAATATCCATGATTTATCCCCTGATTGATTTGTTACTTTTTCAAATATGGTTTTAAAGCTACAGATTAATCTGAAAGATATCGCCCCACCCCCAAAGGGGCAAGATATTGGTAGAAGCAACATGTTGGATGGTTGTATCGCCCCGATGGGGGCGTAACTATTTTTTTATCAACAGTTTTATCGAAGGCCTTCCATATATGGCTTTTAGGTTTTCGGGCATCTCTTTCAGTTGGATATCCAGAACCTGATTCTTTTACCGACTAAATCATACAGGCTATTTTGCCACCATCAAAATCAAACGATCACCCTTTCATTTATATATCTTGTGTGTATCTTGTGTGTATCTTGTGTGTATCTTGTGTGTATCTTATGTGTTTAAATACGGATAAAATACACACAAAATACTCTAAGTATTCACCGTTAATTTGGCACGGGTACGACAAAGGCACAGGCTAGTTCGGCTGTTGATGCAGGAAGGTTAAACCCATAACGGGTTTAAGAAGGATAACGGAATTCTATTTCCATTCAGGAGCGAACAACAGCACCGCAAACACTACAACTCTCATTATATGAACATTAACTACTTCAAAACCATTCTTAATAAACCAGTAACGCACCGAACCATTTATTTGTCTATTTTGCAAGCCTGATTTACTGCACTGCAAAAAGCTGTTTATGTCGGAACAGAAAAAAAACGGCCACCTGATAATGCTGGTGGTGACCCTTATTTTCGGATTGAATATTCCCCTTTCCAAATCGTTGCTGCCGGCGGCTATGTCGCCTGAAGGGCTTACCATCTCGCGATTCGCCTTTGGAGCAGTGGCTTTCTGGATGGCCTCCATTTTCACCAAAAAGGAGCGTGTGCCGCTAAAGGATCATCTCTTTTTTCTGGTCGGGGCCTGTTGCGGGGTGATTTTTAACCAGGGACTATTTTTGGTAGGGTTGAGCCACACCTCTCCTATCGATGCTTCGATTATCATCACTGCCGGACCGCTTTTTGCGATGATTTTTGCTGCACTCATTCTGAAAGAACCCATTACCTTGATGAAGGCCGGGGGCGTATTGGTAGGGGCATCGGGAGCAATCCTGCTGGTTTACTCCGGCAGCCATACCGTTGCCACCCAAAGCAGCGTGGCAGGAAACCTGATGATTGCCGGAAGCTCGATGATTTATGCCTTTTATCTGGTGATTTCGCGCCCGGTAGTGGCCCGCTATTCGGCCGTTACCATGATGAAATGGATGTTCCTCTATGCTTCGGTAATGGTCGTCCCGTTCTTTTATCCCCATATTCTGGAAGCGCCGGTGGTACAAACACCTACCCTCAAACCCGTCTTGCAAATGATCTATACCCTTTTCGGGGCCACCTTTGTTACCTATCTGCTGTTGGCCATGGCCCAGCAACGAATCCGTCCGACCACCATCAGTATGTACAACAACTTACAGCCGTTGATAGCCTCTTTTGTAGCCATCATGGTGGGAATGGACCACTTTTCGATGTTGAAACTGCTGGCCGGTGCATTGATATTTAGCGGGGTATATTTGGTTACCCAGAGCAAATCGAAGGCTGATATCGAGAATGCCAAAGTAAAAGCTGCCATCAAACTGGTCGAAAAGCAAGAAATTTGATTGTAAATGTTAAATTATTGCAACCAATTTGAACAATTCGATAGCCCATGCGTTCATTGTGTAATAAATATTCATACTTTTGTTTTCGTTAATCATTAGCAACAATGGCTCAAAGCAATACTTTTTACTTTTGGTTTTATTACCCCGGCTTTCAACAGGAGATCGGTCAGTAAGGTATTGTTTGAACATAACGATATGAAACAGAAGGGTCTCCACGTAGGAGGCCCTTTTTTTTACCCAGGTAAGTGTGACACAACAACAGCAGGAAAAACAATGAAAGTAGCAGTAGTAGGACTAGGATTGATAGGTGGCTCGATGGCCAAAGATTTAAAGAAGAACCGGTTTGCCACCGAGATAATTGGGGTGGACAACAATCCCAATCATACCCGCGATGCGCTTGAACTGGGCATTGCCGACCAGATACTGCCCCTGCAACAGGCCGTAAAAGCGGCCGATTTGGTGATTCTGGCTATACCGGTCGATAAAATTAAGCATATCCTTCCCGAAATACTCGATACCATTTCTGCCGCTACTACCGTTACCGATGTCGGTTCCACCAAAAGAGAGATTGCCGCTACGGTTGAAGACCATCCGCTTCGTGGCAACTATGTTGCCTCGCACCCGATGTCGGGAACAGAAAACAGTGGCCCGAAAGCAGCGCTCGAAAAGCTTTTTGAAGGAAGACTGACCATTATCTGCGATCATGAAAAATCGAGGCCCCAACACCTGGCCCTGGTCGAAAAGATGTACCAGTCGCTCGGCATGTCGGTGGCCTATATGACCAGCGATGAGCAGGATCATACGACTGCATTCGTCTCTCACCTTCCGCATGTTACTGCTTTTGCACTGGCCAATGCGGTGCTGGCCAAAGAAGATCGCAATATTATCTTCGACCTGGCTTCGGGAGGGTTTAACTCGACAGTGCGTTTGGCCAAGAGTTCGCCTGAGATGTGGTCGCCCATTTTTGGGCAAAACCGTGACTATGTGGTCGAAGCACTCGAAGTCTATATCCGCCATTTAAAAGCGTTTCGCGATAGCTTGAAACAGAACGACGGGGAGAAAATGATGGCGCTTATCAACCAGGCCAACAATATACGCGGCGTATTGGAAGGGAATAGCCACTCGCTCACCAAAAACGAAGAGAAAATTATCAAATTATATACAAAATAGGAGATTACAGTTATGGTTACAGATTTAAAGATTATGCCCATCAAGCACTGGTTGCCGAAGATTGACAACCCGCTGCTGATTAGCGGCCCATGCAGCCTCGAATCGGAGGAGCAGGCCCTCGCTACCGCCCGGGAACTGGCTAAAGATAAACGGGTTTTTGTTTATCGTGGAGGGATATGGAAGCCCCGTACCCGCCCGGGAATGTTCGAAGGGGTAGGCAGCATTGGTTTGGAATGGCTGAAAACAGTGAAGCAGGAGACCGGATTGCTTACCGGAACCGAGGTAGCCAACGCGCAACATGTTGAAGAGTGCCTGAAAGCAGGTGTCGATGTGATGTGGATTGGTGCCCGATCGACGGCATCGCCATTTGTGGTACAAGAGATTGCCGATGTGCTGAAAGGTACCGACCAGGTTATCATGGTCAAGAATCCGGTGAACCCCGATGTACAGTTGTGGGTGGGAGCCCTCGAGCGGTTAAACCGCGCAGGGTTGAAAAATCTGGTGGCCATCCATCGTGGATTTACCCCTTTCAGCGAAACCAAATACCGCAACTACCCCAACTGGAAAACGGTTATCGAGCTGAAACGTATCCTTCCTGAGCTCCCCATTATTTGCGACCCCAGCCATATTTCGGGCAAGCGTGAATATCTGTTTGAGATTTCGCAAAAGGCGTTCGACCTGGGCATGGATGGGTTGATGCTCGAATCGCATATCGATCCTTCGTGTGCATTAAGCGACAAAGATCAACAGGTTACGCCGGCCGATTTGGGTAAAATTCTCGATAAGCTGGTAATCAAATACACCAATTCCGACGATCCTCAGTTCGAGAACCGTTTGGAGACCCTTCGTGGCAGGATTGATGAGATAGACCACGAGATACTCGAGATACTGGCTTCGCGCATGGAGATTGTCAAACAAATTGGCCTCTATAAAAAGCAGAATAAGGTAACCGCCCTTCAGATTAACCGCTGGGCACAGATTATGGACGACCGCGACCGGTTGGCCAAAAAGCTAAGCCTCGACGAGACTTTCGTAAAAGTACTCTTCCAGTTGATTCACGAGGATTCGGTACGTCAACAGACTGAAATTATGGACAGCGAAGAATAACGTTGGTGTAAAGAAATAACCGGCAATCAAAATTTGATTGCCGGTTATTTCTTTTTTTCTTGATTATAACTGACATTCAGACACAATCTTCTCTCAGTTTAATATCTTGCTCAACTGCTTTTCTGAGCCGGGAAAGAGAGGATGTTATGGCTGGCCTGATTTTATTGAAATCGTGTATCTCCTTCCCGACATACACCATCATCATCACGATTTGCAAATTCCTTTCGCGGCAATAAACCACCCAGTCTGGTTTCGATAACCTGTACGACTCGCGCATTAACCGCTTCAGCCGGTTGCGATCGTGGGCACGCTTAAAGAGCCTTTTCGGAACACTGAAAGCGACCTGAACCGGTTGGTTGTCTGTTGCAGCCTCAACTTTCATCCAGATGGTTTTCACCGGATAGCACAAAAAAGATTGTCCGGATACGAAAAGTTCCTCAATCCGTTTGAGGCTGCACAGTTTCTCCGTTTTTCCGAACGACAATTGTTTCATAACCTGAAAAGTACAAAAAAAGGGGAAACAATTTTCCCCTTTCATTTCTTTATGCCGAGATTTCTATTTGTTGCTTTTGTTGTACTCAACGATATAACGTTCCAAAGCCATCGTCATCGAAGGGGCTTCGGGAACCGGAGCTTCGATATCGAGCCGTAAACCAGCTTCGCGTACCGCCTGTGCGGTAGATGGGCCAAAAGTAGCAATGCGGGTTTCGTTCTGCTTGAACTCGGGGAAATTCTGTAACAACGATTTGATTCCCTGAGGGCTAAAGAATACCAATACATCGTAATTCACATCTTTCAGATCAGACAAATCGCTCGATACGGTTTTATACATCACCGCCTGGCTATAGCTCAGTTTTGCCCTGTCGAGCTGTCCAGTCATATCTTCGGTATGTATATCGGAAAGCGGAAGCAGGTACTTTTCCTCCTTGTGTTTCACCAATACATCGACCAGATCAGAGAATTTGCCTGACGAAAAAAAGATTTTCCGTTTGCGATAAACAATATATTTCTGAAGGTAGAAAGCTGTCGCTTCCGAAATGCAGAAATATTTCATGGTATCCGGAATGGTCAACCGAAGTTCGGTGGAAAGTCTGAAGAAATGGTCGATGGCCGTACGGCTGGTAAAAATTACCGCGGTATGGTCCATTATGCTAACTTTATCCTTCCTGAAGTCCTTTGCCGGGACACCTTCTACCTGGATAAACGGACGAAAATCAATCTTCAGGTTGTTTTTGGCAGCCAGATCGTGATAGGGTGAGTTGGCAAAATTCGGTTCGGGCTGCGAAACCAATATCTTTCTGATTTTCAACTTATTTAGATTTAAATTATTTATTACTTCTTCCCTCTGTTCTCAACCTGCCGACAGTTTGATAACCAAAAGTATCGGTAGAATTTCAAGGGTACAAAGGTATAAAATCAAATAGAAAATTGAAACCTCTTTTCGAACAGAAAAATAAATTGTCCGAATCAGTGAGAAAATATAGAACAGTGCAATTATCGCCAGACCAACCCACTGAACAATTCCGCTCCATTCGTGTGCAATGGCATGTACCGTAACGACCAGCAACAATACAATGCCCAACACGCTGTTGTATAGCATCATGTTAAAAACCATTTCACGGACCTCTTCCTTTATCTGGACAATTGAACTGGTAAGCCGGTAGAGCGATTGTTTTACAGAAAAATAGCCATTGGCCGCAATAAAAATCATCGCGTAAAGTACAAATTCGGAATAGCCAAAGAGGCTCATCCCATTATTGCGTGCCACCTGATAAAGCGCCAGCGGCATGATGATCCAAAAAATGGCATTCATCCTCACCGCTCCAAAAAGGTTGTTGTACCCTTTTTCACGATAGAGTCGTGATGCTGCGGCAAGGCTCACAATACTTTGAAAAACCTGTCCGATATATTTCCCGAAACCGGTTCGAAGTGAGGCAAAAAGAATCCAGCCAAGCAAAATAATCCCGATAACCCAGTCTTGTTTGGGGGCAGCAACCGGTTTCCCTTCGAAACCTTTTGGCCCACGGGGCTCGACAGTAACAACCTCTTTGGGAAACAAAACGGTAAACCCTTCGCGGCTCCAGTAAAACAATGTGTCGTCGGGCGAATGATATATTCCCGGATTTCCGGTGTAGATATTCATTGTGGTATCGCGGGCAGGCCTGACAACCGAATCGCGAAAAGCGGTGAAGTCGGGTTGTACATTTTCCACCTGCGTGCGGTTCTGGGCCATCATTCCACTTTCGGAGACCCCAACATGGCTATTACCTGTAGTTTGGGCAAATGAGCCGGTGTCGGAATCGATATGGAAAATAAAAGTGGACATTGTAATATTTTGGTGCCGCAAAGATACCAAAATGAGGATTTGATTTGAAGCCAAATTGTCGACAGTTTGATATTTTTGTATCCATGGAAAATCAATATTCCCGTTTGATCTATTTTGCCCCGTTGCAGGAGGCAACCGATTTTGTTTACCGCCGGACACATGCTCGCTTTTTTGGTGGTATCGATCAATATTTCGCCCCTTACCTGCTTCGTCAAAACGACGGGACGATAAAAAAATCGCAACTCCGCGACATCGATCCAAAGAATAACCCCGATTATCCATTGGTAACACAAATTATGGCCGGTACAGCCGACGAGTTTCTTTTTCTGGCCCGTCAACTGGAAGCGTTCGGCTACCACGACATCAACTGGAACCTGGGTTGCCCCTATCCGATGGTGACCAACAGGGGGCAAGGCTCCGGACTACTCCCCCATCCCGACCGGATCAAAGAGATTTTGGAAACCGTTGTCCCAAAGCTGCGGAGCCGTATTTCCATCAAGATGAGGGCTGGCTTGTATTCGCCCGATGAGATATATCCGATAATCCCCATCCTGAACGATTTTCCGCTTAGCGAAATCATCATTCATCCGCGCGTAGGCAAACAGTTGTACAAAGGGATGGCCGACCGCACACTTTTCGCCTCTATCGGCAGCGAAATCAAACATCCGCTGGTTTACAACGGTGATATTGAAACGCCTGAAGATTTCGAATTGTGCCGCACGATGTTTCCCGAAACCACACGCTGGATGATTGGCCGCGGCATTTTGAAAGACCCGCTTCTGCCGCTTAAAATCAGGGGTACGCTGCAATGGAACCGAGAGGAGAGAATTGAGTCGCTGCGTCAGTTTCACGATGAAGTTTTGGGCCAATATGCCGTTTTACTAAGTGGAAACAGCCACTTGCTGATGCGGATGCTCAAATTCTGGAGCTACTTCAGCCATCTGTTCCCTCAACCCCACAAGGCTTTAAAGCGAGTGAAAAAGGCTGTCAACCGGATGAAATATGATATTGCCGTAAGTGAAAACTTTCAGATGTTGTATCATGAAGAAAACTAACGCAGCCCGCATTCTCGACCGGTTCAAAATTGATTATGAATTGGTTGAATATGAAGTTGACGAAGAAGATCTCAGCGCCGAACATTTGGCCGAAACTGCAGAACTGGAAATTGAAAAGGTGTTTAAAACACTGGTTTTGCAGGGAGATCGAACCGGGATTTTTGTTTGCGTCATTCCAGGGGGAATGGCCATAGACCTGAAATTGGCCGCAACGGTGAGTGGCAACAAAAAGGCGGCCATGGTTAAGATGAAAGAGATCGAACCGCTTACCGGCTATATTCGTGGCGGTTGTTCGCCGGTGGGGATGAAAAAAGAATTTCCAACATTTATCGACGAAACAGCTTTCGAACAGCCATTTATCTATGTCAGTGCCGGGGCCAGAGGGTTACAGATGAAAGTTGTACCAGCCAGCCTGGCCAAGGTTTGCAAAGCCAAAATCGCATCCATCGCAATCGAAAAAACGGATGACAATTAATGGGCCAGCAACCAATTTTCGGCAGCATCCATCTCAACTTCAAGCGGAACAGCCAACTGAACGGCTTGTTCCATCTCCGCTTTCACAATGGGCTTCACCCTTTCCAATTCACTTTTTAGCACATCGAAATCCAATTCGTCATGTACCTGTAATATCATTTTCGACTGGATATTTTCCGCCTCAAATCGCTTTTGGATATTGATCATTGCCACTTTGATAATATCGGCTGCCGACCCTTGAATCGGGGCATTAATGGCATTTCGCTCGGCAAAGCCACGTACGGCCGCATTGGCCGAATTTATGTCGCTCAGGTAGCGTTTCCGGCCCATGATGGTTTCGACATAACCTCTCTTTTTAGCCAGTAAAATTTGGGTATCCATATAGTTTTTCACCTTCGGGAAGTTGGCAAAATAGTCGTCAATCAGCTGTTTGGCCTCGTTTCGCGGGATATTCAGCCGTTGGGCCAGACCGAAAGCCGATATGCCGTAAATAATTCCGAAGTTGGCCGTTTTGGCTTTGCGCCGCATATCGGAAGTAACTTCGTTTAGCGGGATATTGTAAATCTTGGCTGCCGTGGCAGCATGGATATCCACCCCCTGACGGAAGGCTTCGGTCATGGCTTCGTCGCCTGAAACGGCGGCCATAATTCGCAATTCGATTTGAGAGTAGTCGGCAGCCAGAAAGATATGCGTCTCGTCTGACGGGATAAATGCTTTTCGTATTTCGCGTCCGTTGTCGTCGCGGATAGGAATATTTTGCAGGTTCGGATTATTGGAACTGAGCCTTCCTGTAGCTGCAACAGTTTGATTGTATGAAGTATGAACCTTCCCGGTTTTGACATTTATCATTTTGGGCAGCGATTCGACATAGGTCGAAAGCAATTTCTTCAGCCCGCGATAGTCGAGAATCTTGGCAATTATCGGATGCCGCTCCTGCAAGGCCACCAACACCTCTTCGTTGGTCGAATATTGTTTGGTCTTGGTTTTCTTAGCCTTCTCTTCAAGTTGAAGTTTGTCGAACAAAATATAACCCAACTGCTTCGGCGACGAAATATTGAACGGTTCGCCGGCCAGCGCAATAATCTCTTCTTCAAGTATAATAATCTGCTCACGCAGTACAACGGCATAATCGTCTAACGCCTTTACGTCGAGCTTTACACCCGCCTGTTCCATCTCAATCAACACCTTCAGCAGGGGCATTTCCACCCCCCAAAAGAGTTTATCAACGCCTGCCCTTATCATATCGGCTTCGAGCAACGGCTTCAGCTGCAACGTGATGTCAGCATCTTCGCAGGCATACTCTTTGATGGTATTGATTTCGACCTGGCGCATCGAAATCTGTCCTTTCCCTTTACCAATCAACTCTTCGGTTTCCACTTTTTTATACTGAAGATAAGTTTCGCTCAGGAAATCGAGGTTATGGCGCAGTTCGGGCTGTATCAGGTAATGGGCTACCATCGTATCGAAAATTGGCCCTTTGACCTTAATCCCGAAGGTGGAAATCATCAGGGTATCGAATTTGGTGTTTTGTCCAACCTTTAAAATCGATTCGTCTTCGAATACGTTCTTAAAACGAAGGACAATCTTTTCGGCGCTTTTTCGGTCGGCCGGGACGGGGACATACCAGGCTTCGGCTGATTTGAACGAGAACGACATCCCTACCAATTGATCAGACAAAGGATCGAGTCCGGTAGTTTCTGTATCGAACGAAAATTCTGTTTGAGCCGAAAGTTGCTGTACCAGCGCCTGAATGGCTTCTTCGGTATCGGCCAAATGATACTGGTGGGGAGTCGATTGAATATCGGCAAAAGACGAACTGCCAGCTGTTTGGCTCTGTTCTTCAAATCCGAAGAGGGTTCCCTGAAGCGATGGCGCAGAAGGCTGAGGAGCAGGTTCCGGGGCCGCTTTACCCGAATATTTCATCAGAAGACTCCTGAATTCGAGCTCGGCAAAAACCGGCTGCAGGATAGCCATATCCGGTTCCTGTCGTTCAAAGGTTTCAGGTTGCCGTGATATCGGTACATCCAGAATAATTTCTGCCAGCTTGCGCGACATCCTCACCTGCCCTTCGTATGCCTGAAGGCTCTCCTTCATCTTTCCTTTCAACGATTCAATATTTTGGTAAACCCCATCGACCGACCCAAAATCACCAATGAGTTTCATCGCCGTTTTAGGGCCAATTCCGGGGCATCCGGGGATGTTATCGGCACTGTCGCCCATTAATCCCAATACATCAATAACCTGCAACGGATTGTCAACCTGAAAATTCTCTTTTACCTGCTCAATACCCCATACTTCAATTTCGTTACCCATCCGTTTGGGCTTATACATGAAAATGTTCTCGGAAACCAACTGGGCATAATCTTTATCAGGTGTAACCATAAAAACCTTAAAACCATCTCTCTCCGCAGTTTTAGCCACAGTGCCGATAACATCATCGGCTTCGAATCCCTCTTTTTCAAGAATCGGTATGCGATATCCTTTGATGATTTCGCGAACGTAAGGTATCGATTTGCGGATATCTTCGGGCATTTCGTCGCGGTTGGCTTTGTAGCTTTCGAACATTTCGTGCCTGAATGTTGGCCCTTTCATGTCGAACGCAACTGCGATATGGGTTGGGTTTTCATTTTTGAAAAGTTGCTCAAGGGTATTGACAAATCCCAACATCGTCGAAGTATTCAGCCCTTTCGAGTTGAACCGTTGCGCATTCATAAAGGCAAAATAGGAGCGATAAATCAGCGCGTAAGCATCGATCAGAAAGAGACGTTTCATGGAATTTCAGTTATTTTGAATCTATTCAAAACTAATGATAAAATCGGTTCGGTGGGACAACCGGAATATTTTGGGCAGCGAAATCGGGCAGTCAATTAACCTTTATCATGATTAGGAGCCGTTTGCAGCCCCAAAAAAAAACCGGCAATTTCGATGCCGGTTTTCAATATCATCTGCAAGAAAAACTTATCCCTCGCAAGTACATTTTTCGATACATTCGATAATCCCGCTCAATCCGGCATGTTTCAAAAAATAAAAAGTATTCTTTCCGTCGCGGCGGGAATTTAAAACCCCTTTCGATTTAAGGATTCCCAAATGGTGCGAAGTGGTTGACTGTTCGATGCCCAAACGCTCGTGAATCTCAGTAACAGTAAGTTTTTGGCCATTCTCGAGAAAACTGACGATAGCCATGCGCATCGGATGTGCAATGGCTTTCAGCATCTCGGCTGCCATGGTCAGTTTCTCAATATTTTTTTCGTCTGTATTCATTTTTGGAAAATTTTGTTGGATATCTGTTTGAAAATAAACAACCTTAAATCAAATGCAAATATATAAATACTTGGTTGCATGACAAGCCTAAATGATTTTTCTTCCTAACCATTTCGAAAAAGGGAGAAGCTCTTAAAAAATATTACATACCATTCATTTACAAAACAATAAGACAATTTGATTCAAAAGTTATTTAGAATGACTTCACACAATTTGGCAATTAAGATAAATTGCTACCTTTACCACATAGGGAAATTATCCAAAACAGGAAACTTCGAAATGTCGTCGAAAAATATCATCACGCTGCCAATCGAAAGTGAGCTGAAAGGGTTCGAACCTTTTTTTACGCAAGCTACACGGACCGAGATTCCCCTTCTCAGCACAATCGTCAACTACATTCTTCGCCGAAAGGGGAAGCAGATGCGCCCGATGCTTGTTTTTCTGACGGCTAAGCTAAATGGAGAATTCAACCCCAGGAGCTATCACGCAGCCCTTACCATCGAACTGCTACACACTGCCACTCTGGTACACGACGATGTGGTAGACGAATCGTACCAGCGACGCGGCTTCTTCTCGGTGAATGCCATCTGGAAAAATAAAATTGCCGTTTTGGTGGGCGACTTTATTCTGGCCAAAGGAATGTTGTGGTGCATTGAACACCGTGATTACGATATTCTTGACCAGATCTCGGTTGCGGTTCGCGATATGAGCGAGGGAGAAATCCTTCAGATTGAGAAAGCGCGCAAGCTCGATATTACCGAAGAGGTCTATTTTGAGATTATTCGCAAGAAAACAGCCTCTTTGCTGGCCACCAGCGCTGCGGTAGGTACCTGCTCGGTTACGGGCGATCCGGAGATTATCAAGCGGATGCGCCTCTTTGGCGAATATGCCGGAATGGCATTCCAGATTAAAGACGACCTTTTCGACTATCAGAAAACCAATTTGGTTGGTAAGCCTACCGGCAACGACCTTCGCGAAAAGAAGATAACGCTCCCGCTGATTTATGCCTTGCGACACGCATCTTCATCCGAGAAATCGAAGATTTTGGGGATTGTCCGTAAAAAGAAAAAAAGCAATGCCGATTTGCACGAAGTGTCGGCATTTGTGGCCGCCAAAGATGGTTTTGCCTATGCAGAAAAGGTGATGCTCGATTTTTACCAGAAATCGGTTGACCAGCTCAGCAGTTACCCCGATTCAGCCGTTAAAACTGCTTTAATCGAGTATGTGAAATACATCACAACCAGAGAAAGTTAAGACCCGATCTGCTTTCAGTCTTTTCCGGGATAATAAATTCCTGTCAGCTTTCGAATTTGATCCAACGTACGGATAAGTGTAAGACTCATCTGGTGGGATATTATTTTGCTTTCCAACTGATGATTCTCCAGGCATCTCATGGCTTCAGCTGCCTCTTGCTTCATGCCGCAAAGATGCGCAGGCCAGGAAAATCGTTCAGCCGGTTGTCCCATTCTTTCAATTTCCAACCATTGATCGATAGCGCTGCTTCGGCGAAGACGGATGATGCCCTGTTCGCAAAAGATGTCGGTACCAAAACCAATCGCGCTATAAAAAGTGGCATAAAGCGAAGCCGTAGTATCCGACGAATAATCGAAATGAACGGTAACAGATTGGTCGGCTCCGGTATCGGCCAAATGAGCTTTAGCTGATATATTCGTGGGGGCACCCAAAAACCAAAGGGTATCGAAAACGCAGTAAAGACCAATATCAAGTAAGGCTCCACCGCCAAGTTCACGATTCAGCAAACGATGATTGATGTCGTAGGGACTTTTGTTGAAGCCAAACCAACTGTTGATATGTTTGATTTTCCCCAACGTACCCGATTCGATAACCCTTTTTGCCTCGATATACGATGGTTGATGTGGCACAAAAAAGGCCTCCATCAGCAATCGGTTATTTTGACGGGCCGTTTCAATCATCTGATTTACTTCGTGTTGATTGATGGCCAGCGCCTTCTCGCACAATACGGCTTTCCCGTGGTTCAAACAAAGTTGAGCATGTTCGGCATGGTGCGAGTGAGGCGAAGCAATATAGATGATATCAATATCGGGGTCGCCAACCAAATCGGTATAACTTCCATATACCCTTTCAATTCCAAAGTCCTGCGCAAAACTGACAGCACGCGAATAATCTCTTGAACCAACAGCCAGCAGACGGGCGTTGGGCAAGTGACGCAATTCGTCGACAAATTTTCCGGCAATTCGACCGGGTGCCAATATGCCCCAGTTGTATATTTTATTATCCATCAGTCGATTAAATTTATTTTTCGATTTCGAATTGATTCAAATATATAAAATTATTATCATTGCCATGTGCAACATTATACTGCCTATCATGAAAAAAGATCTCACACGCGAAGATGCTTTTGCCTTGCTTAAAAAATACAACCAACAGGAAAGTCTAATTCGGCACGCTTTGGCTGTAGAATCGGTGATGCGCTATTTCGCCGTTCAGCAAGGCGAAGATGTAGAAAAATGGGGTATTATCGGATTGTGTCACGATCTGGATTACGAACAATTTCCAGATCAGCACTGCACCATGACCCGCAAGATCTTAGAGGGAGAGCAATGGCCCGAAGATTGTATCAGAGCCATTGTGAGCCATGGATGGGGCATCTGCAGCGATACTGAACCTATCAGCTACATGGAAAAAGTGTTGTTTGCCACCGACGAACTGACCGGACTGATTACTGCCGCCGTATATGTCCGTCCATCGAAAAGCATTCTGGATTTAGGCACCTCGTCGGTAATGAAAAAATGGAAAACGCCTGCCTTTGCCGCCGGTGCCAATCGCGAAGTGATTGCCAAAGGGGCTGCCATGTTAGATCTGACCGTCGAGGAGTTGATAACCAAAACCATTCAAGCCATGCAGGGCAATGCTGAAGTTATCGGGCTAAAAGGGAACCTGTAACCAAATTAATTTTTGCGAGTTGTCACTTTATCAACCAGATAGACAATAGATTTAAAAGATATGCCACTATTATGCGTTAATCCGATTTCGCAGGTACGGCTGGTAGAGTAGCCTTGCTTAACTTTCGAAGGAATTTGTTCTTTCAGCTCGCGCAAACCATGATGGTTTAGTTCGGGATAGGTGAAACCCCGGTCGCCGGCAAAGCCACAACAGTTGGTTTCGGGAACCACTACTTCTCGTGAGCAACGACGAGCCAGTTCAGCCAATTTTTCATCCATTCCCATTTTTTTCATACTGCAAACCGGAAACACCGCAACAGCTTCATCAACAGGGTTAAAATCCAGTTTGTCCACCAGATAATTCAGAATAAATTCGACAGGTTCGTATAGCTTTATACGAGGCTCCATATTTTCTTTCATCGTGTACAAACAAGGGCTCATGTCGCACACAATCGGGTAACGGCCCTCGCCGCTCGCTTTCCAAAGCGCAGCCTCCAACTCTTTCGATTTCATCAGTCCGGCCTCTTTGTAGCCCTTGCTCGAAAAAGCCATTCCGCAACAGAGATTACTCAATCCATCCGGGAAAACAACTTCAAAACCAGCTTTATGAATCAGGTTTATAAGTGTTTCACTCAACTGTTTTTCCTCTTTGTGATCCTTCGAAACACCCATCGTACGGTTGATACACGAAGGGAAATAGACCACTTTATTGTCAGATTTTGAATATTTTGTCAGAATCACTCTCTTTGCTCCTGAAGGCATTGCCGCTGTCCAGAGTGGAATCTGGTTACCCGATATTTTTCGCATCCCACCGGCTATACCACTCATCAACGTTGTTCCCAAAACAGAATGGGCCATGTTGACCAGCGACAAAACAGGGCGACCGATTGCCGTAATACTTTTCATGTTATTTGCCAGCCAAATGGCACGTTGTGCCGCTTTTGGCGAAATGGCATCGTGCCTCAAATCCTTTATCAGTTTCCCGGTATCGATTTTCACCGGACAAGCCACGGCACATAAACCATCGGTAGCACAGGTTTCGTTGCCGCTATAGTTGAAATTGGTAACCAAAGATGCAGCAACATGAGGCTCTTCGCCGGTGGTTTTCAGTCGGCTGATTTCGCGATAAACAGCAATGCGCTGACGGGGCGAAAGAGTCAGTTCTGCCGATACACATGATGGTTCGCAGAAACCGCATTCAATGCACTTGTCCACTTTTTCGGAGGCTGCAGGAAGTGGTTTCAGGTTTTTGATATGGGCATCCGGATCGGGATTAATAATCACGCCAGGGTTAAGCAGGTTTTTAGGGTCGAACATTTTTTTTATCTGTTGCATCAGTTGGTAGGCCTCTCTCCCCCACTCCTTTTCGACAAATGGCGCCATGTTTCGTCCTGTGCCATGTTCGGCCTTTAGCGAACCATCATATTTTTCAACGACCAATGAAGCGACATCGGCCATAAAACGTTCGTAGCGCTCAACCTCCTGAGACGTACCAAAATCCTGGGTAAAGACGAAATGCAGATTTCCATCAAGGGCATGACCAAAAATTACAGCTTCATCGTAACGATACTTCAGAAACAGTGTTTGAAGATCGGTTGTTGCTTCAGCAAGGCGGTCAATTGGAAAGGCAACATCCTCGATAATAACCGTTGTACCTGTTTTACGCACTGCCCCCACCGAAGGAAAGAGTCCCTTTCTGATTTTCCAGTAAAGATTATACTCAGCCGGATTTTCAGTAAAATAGAGCGGAATCTCCTTTGGGATGGTTTCGAGCGAATTGGCTATTGTTTGGATTTGATTATCCAATTCTGCTTTTGTTCCGGCGCGGGTTTCGACCAACAGGGCCGTAGCCCCCTCGCTTAATACGGGCAACCAGACTGGAAGCCCTGGCTCTTTTTCAACCGAACGCAACCCGGCCCTATCCATCAGTTCGGCCGTTGATACTGGCTGATTTTTCAGGATACGCACCGCTTTACAGGCATTTATAATATCGGGGAAAACCATCATGGCACTGGCTTTGAACGGATGTTCAACCACCGTACGATAGGTTATTCCAGCAATAAAACCCAATGTCCCCTCCGAGCCAATCATCAGATGTTCAATAATATCAAATGAGTTGTCAAAATCTGTCAGCGCATTGAGGCTGTAACCGGTTGTATTTTTTATTTTGAATTTGTTACGGATACGATTGGCAAGAACGGTGTTACTTTTCACCTCAGCAGCCATGCGGTCCAGTGCTTCAGCCAAAACTGAATGGCTTTTCAGAAAAGATTGTCGGCTTTGCTCGTCGGTGGTGTCCAAGATAGTCCCGTCGTGCAAGATAACCCGGATTCCGGCAACCGTTTTGTATGAATTATCGGCCGTTCCGCAACACATACCACTGGCGTTATTGGCTGCAATACCGCCAATCATGGCCGCATGAATCGAAGCCGGATCGGGCCCAATTTTGCGTCCGAAAGGAGCCAGCAGCCGATTGACCTTAGAACCAATAAGTCCAGGTTGAAGCCTGATTTTCAGACCTTCATCAAGAATTTCAAAATTTTTCCAATGTTCACCTGCTATCACCAATACCGAATCTGAAATAGCCTGACCGGAAAGACTGGTTCCGGCAGCCCGAAACGTGACAGCAATATTTCGTTTATCAGCCTCCCGAAGAATATATGCCACCTCCTCCTCGTCCTTCGCTTTCACAACTATCTTGGGAATCATCCGATAGAAACTTGCATCGGTGCCAAAAGCCAATGTATGTAGTGGGTCGTGGAAAATTCTTGTCGGTTCAATTTTCTGTGTCAAAGCACGATAAAGAAGTTGATAATCTCCGGATAGCATTACAGTTAATTTTGGGCCAAAAGTAGGTATTACGAACCACAAAGATGAAAAATAACTATTTTTGATTGCGACCATTTTAAAAAAAAACAAAAAACTTATGAAAGAGAGTAACAAATTGACAAAATGGGCCTTAACGATTGTTCGCACGGCTATTGGCTGGCATTTTCTCTATGAAGGTGTTGCCAAAATTATGAGTAGCGGGTGGAGTTCAGCGGCTTATCTCACCAATTCGAAATGGATTTTTTCGCCCCTGTTTCAGTGGATGGCAGGGAATTCGGCCGTTATCGCTGCAGTTGATTTTCTGAACATCTGGGGAATGATACTTGTTGGTCTGGGGCTAATTACCGGCCTGTTTGCGCGTTGGGCTGCTGCGGGTGGCACATTGATGCTGCTGTTCTATTTCGTTGCCTATCCGCCCATTCCTGGCTATATGGTTGGTGTCCCCGCCGAGGGAAGCTATTTGTGGATCAACAAAACATTGATTGAACTATTTGTTCTGTTGGCCTTTGTATTTATTCCGGCTACCAATTTCTTCGGATTAGACAGGCTTTACGCCCGTTGGAAAGAGGAGAAGGCACGTCAACCGGTTCCCGAATATTCGGGCGACAACGACAAAAAAGTGGCCCGCCGGGAGATGATGAAAGATTTGATTGCGGTTCCGGCTATTGGTGCTTTTGCCTATGCGCTGTACAAAAAAAGAAGATGGGACAGTTTCGAGGAGAAATTATTGAAAGTGGAAGGCATAGATGCCAACTCAGGTGCTACGACATTGAATTTCAGCTATGCGTCTTTAAGTGAACTGAAAGGAAAAGTCCCAAAAGGAAAAATCACCTACCGCAATACAAAGGGCGAAATGGCCGAGTTTGAACTAAGCCGTCTGATAATGGGAGGAAACTTAATTGGCGGTTGGGCTCATTCGCGCGATTTAATCTATGTCTCTAAACTGGTAAAAACTTATCATACCGATGAAAAGGTGATGCAAACCCTTGCATTGGGCGAAAAATGCGGAATGAACTCCATTATTACCAATCCTCAACTTGGGCGAATCCTGAAAAAATACAAGCACGAGTTCCGGAGCAACCTAAAGTACATTTCGGACTGTGGTGTGGGGATGGATTTTCAGAAAGGTATTAAACTATCGCTGCTTACCGAGGCAGATGCTTTATACTGTCAAGGCGAAATCACTGACCGCTGGACCAATCCGGAGTACGACGATGGGCGAAAACTGACAGTAGCTCAACGCATGGAGCTTATTCGCGAGGGGCTTGAAGAGATTCGCAGCCATGGAAAACCAGCCGGGATAGGTGCCCATCGCATCGAAGCCATTAAGGTGTGTGTAGAACATGGTCTTCAACCCGACTTCTGGGTAAAAACATGCCACAGCCACAACTATTGGTCGGCTAAAACCACGGCTGAATGGAATGACAATATGTTCGATTTCGACCCCGATGAGACAGTTCGTTACATGGAAACGCTGGAGCAGCCTTGGATTGCTTTCAAAGTTTTGGCCGCCGGAGCCATCAAACCTGAAGATGGATTAAAATATGCCTTCAACAGCGGAGCCGACTTCGTTTGTATGGGTATGTATGATTTCCAGATTGTAGAAGATGCCAATCATACATTGGCCGCGTTGGCCAATGTTCAGAGAGCCCGCCCCTGGAGGGGATAAATTTCGGTAGTAAGACCAAAAAAGCCCGGTGATTTTAATCTTACCGGGCTTTTCCATTATACCTTTTGTGTCAGAAATAGGTTACTTTTTGACCTGTAATTGATGTCAGCAAGTTGTTGGCCAAACGGCTTGCACCAATTCTGAATAGCCGATTATTAAGCCATTCGTCGCCCAAAACCTCCTTAACGATAGCCCAGTAAATCAGAGCATCATCACTTTCGACAATGCCTCCGGCTGGTTTGAAGCCCACTTTACGGCCAGTCTTCCGGTAAAATTCCCTGATGGCACTACACATGATCCATGCGGCCTGATGGGTGGCAGCCGGCTCCAATTTTCCGGTCGATGTTTTAATGAAATCGGCTCCAGCTTGCATCGCCAGAAAAGAGGCTTTCCAAATCCTTTCGGGAGCTTTCAGTGCCCCGGTTTCGAGAATCACTTTTAAATGCGCCGTACCGCAAACCTTTTTTAAACGGGCTATGTCAAGCACCACTTCGTGATGATTATCAGCCAAAAATTCGCTTAACGAAAGAACAATATCGATCTCGTCAGCACCGGCCTCTACGGCCATACCGGTTTCCAGATCTTTTACTGCATCGAATGTCATAGATGCCGGAAAGCCGGCTGAAACCGAGGCTATCTTTACCGTTTTATCCTTTAGATTTTTACTGACCGTTTTCACCAGGTTCGGATAGACACAAATTGCTGCAACATTTGGCATATCAGCAAAATGCTGATGAAAATTTGAAACATTTTGTGCGAATAGTTTTCCCCGCTCCTGAGTATCGGTTGAACTTAATGTTGTTAAATCAATGCAGGAAAAGAGTTGTTTCAGCGTACCGGGTTCTTTCATTCCGGAAGCCGATTCTATTATCGGGGCGAGGGCGTTCTCAATTTCTTCCTGCGAAAACTGCCTGTCGAGCGTATCAATAAGCCATTTCATGGTAATATGCTGCTTTTTAGGTAAATAATTTATCATTTTCAAAATGGCGCGATTGGTCGCGCAGACTCTTTTTTTTCATATTTTGCTGAAAAGCCTCGGTGAGGTTCACGCCTGTCTGGTTGGCCAGACAAATCAGAACCCAAAGTACATCGGCCATTTCGTCGGCCAAATCAACCTGCCGGTCACTCTTTTTCATCGACTGGTCACCATATTTTCGGGCAATTACGCGGGCCACTTCGCCCACCTCTTCGGTTAAGATGGCCATATTGGTCAGTTCGCTGAAATAACGCACGCCATATTGTTTGATCCATTGATCAACAAGCGCCTGAGCCTCGTTCAGGGTAATTTCATTGCTCATAAGTCACGATTTTTAGAATCGATTATAATCGTTACCGGTCCGTCGTTCACAAGAGAAACTTTCATATCGGCACCAAATCGTCCGGTCTGCACCGGTTGGCCCAACGCTTCGCTTAGCAACCGAATAAAACTTTCGTAAAGCGGAATCGCAATATCGGGCGGTGCTGCGCTGATATACGAAGGGCGATTCCCCTTTTTTGTTTTGGCATGAAGGGTAAACTGGCTTACCAACAAAATAGCCCCCCCACTCTCCTTTACCGAAAGGTTCATCACATCATTGCTGTCGTTGAAAATACGCAATTGCACAATTTTATTAGCCATCCAAACCAGATCCCCGGTTTCATCGGGCGATTCAAACCCGACCAAAACCAACATCCCATTCCCAATTTCTCCGATAATATTACCTTCAATAGAAACCGATGCCTGAAGAACCCGCTGGATTACAATCCTCATGATATCTGATATTTATTCAAATATAATAAAAACTTGTGCGCCAGTCAACCTAAAATTTATTGTGAAACAATATATTTTCGTCATACCACCATTTCCATTAGCAAAATAACCAGCAGGTAACGGGCGAGTTTACCAACAAACATGAATATGGTTGTCATTACGGGCGAGATACGGAAAAAACCAAGTCCTAAAATAATAATGTTTCCCAATAGTGGCACGAAAGAAAGTGTAGCCATCATTGGGCCATAGCGGTTAAGCCGGGGCAAAATGGATTCCATTTTTTCCTGCTTTACCTTTCCATACTTTTCAATCCATTCCATGTTTCCAAGATAACCCAGATAAAAGGTTGTCATTCCACCCAACATGTTGGCAACAGTAACGACAACAAAACACTGGGTAATATCTAACCCGGAGAGGATCAGCACCGAAAGAACCGACTCTGAATTGAACGGAATAACAGTTCCGGCCAGAAAACCAGCCACAAAGAGCCCCCACAAACCATATTGATGAAGCATTTCGACCATAGCGCGCAAAGATAGTCGGCTTGGCGCAATAAAAAAAGGCAACCTCTGGCTGCCCTTTTTGTTATACATCTTGGTCGCGATTACGATAATGCTGCCACCGCCGAACCAATCAGATTGGCATTCTTCATTTCAGCAATTTCGACCTTAACCTTTTTGTGGCCAAACTCTTCAAGTAAGATATCGAGATGTTTTGAGACCAATTTGTTGTATTCTTTGCAGTGTCTCACCTTGCTCCAGAAAAGGCTGCCTTCGGCTGTAAGCCTGATACGTTTGACGGTTTCATCTTGCGAAAGGATAACCAGAACCAGACCTGCAAGCGATGCAGCAACCAATTTGGCCGAACGTTTGTAAATCCAACGGGCTACACGTACATGGCGTTTTTTGAAATCGTCGGGGTGATTGATAATATTGGTGAGCGCTTTTGCATCGAAGTTCTCGTCAAATCCATCCTTGGGAAATACGGCACGGAAAACCCTGCCAAGGTACATGCCCGAAACTGCTTTTTCGAAACGCTGTGCCCCGGCTGTTCCCGACGCAGCATCGACAATATTATCATATTCGGTAAGATGAGGCGGGAAGAAATTACCCGATTCGAGGTTTACGGGCAACAACCCACTCCACGCCGTAGCAGAATCTAATTTCTTGATTGACTCAGCATTGACAAAACCAGCCATATTGGTCCCTGTGCCAACAATCAAACCAATATAGGCATCGTAACTGCTATCCGACAGTCCGGCAAAAAGACTGGCCACAGTATCGTTGATAACTTTCACATCGGTAAATTCGGCCTTTTTCAATCCATTCAGGTACTCAACCAACGGCTTTCCAACAGGCTGACCAACCATTTCTTTGATGTCAACCCCTTTCGTCCAGCGAAGTAACTTGGCATCGCCATCAACCAGACATTCAGCCGGATAGGAAAAACAATACCCAATGGGCGACTTATCGGCCAACTCAATTTCTTCAACAAACTTGGCTTGTTCTTCGAAAAGATGTTCCTGAGTAAAACCCGGAGTCTTCATAACAGAAAGATCTTTGCTCCATCCGTTTTCCGGAGTAATCGTGGCGCGGCCGGCCGATATCTCGACCACAGCGGCACGATAGTTGGTTCCACCCAGGTCGAGTACGGTGGCCTTTCCTTCGACACCACACTTACTGGGCTGAATAAATGTAGGAATACACTGTATCTCAGTATTCTCGTTGCAAAGCCCGGTTTCAATCTTAGACTGAAGGTCGAGCGAAATTTCTTTTAGCTGTTCTTTCTTAAGCTTGAAAATATTTTTCTTCATGGTGATTTGATTTCCCCAAATTTAGGATTTAATAGCATGAAATTGTTGAACGACTGCAAGAAAATCAGAATATCCGCTCAAAAAAAGGGATTAAGGCTCCTTTACAGCGTTTTGATGATGGCCCATCTCTCCATTTTCTTTTCGATCGAAATGGCGTGAGCCGGACTTGTCGAAGGCAGAATAACTTTATCTAACTTGCAATCAGCAATATATTTATTAAAGAATTTGAAAGCAGGTTGTCCGTTAAAACAGATGGTTTCAATTTTGGGGTACAGCTTAAAAAAAGCTTCAAAATCGTTTGGCTCTTCCATGCCGATATCGCTGTCAAGACTCGAATCACGCTCACAACCCTTCAGCACATCCCAAAGAGCAATGCCTCTTTCGAGTATTAATCTCCTTTTATCATGATAATTATTGCTGAATCCCTGTTCAAAAATGTTGAACATCAGCGGCCAAAAGGCATTCCTCGGGTGAGCATAATATTCTTCTTTAGAGAGGGAAGCCTTTCCTGGTATCGTTCCTAAAATCAACACCCGGCTATCGGTTGCGGCTATCGGCGGAAAAGAAAAAATTCTTTTGTTTATCATGTCTGTTTTCTTTCGGAAGAATGAGATAAGTTGTTTAAAAAGCGGCTATTATTGTACGATAACAAGCACAAATGGCGATAAATAGTTCGATACCACCGAATTTGACTATTTTTGCAAAAATAACGAATTGAATATGGAACAATTTACCACCCGTCAAAATAAAATCGGCCGCCTCATCCAGAAAGAGTTAAGCGAATTTTTCAGGCGCGATGCCCAAACTTATGCCCCCGGCAAAATGATTTCAGTTACTGCCGTGCGCGTAACCCGCGACATGTCGCTGGCAAGATGTTATTTAAGCATTTTCCCATCAGAAGGTTCCGCCGAAGTGCTGGCCGGTATTAAGCTACAAAAGAGCCACATCCGCGGAGAACTGGGTAAAATCGTGCGTTTCCAGCTTCGCCATGTTCCCGAGCTCGATTTTTTTGTCGACGACAGCCTCGATTATATTGAAAAGATTGATCACTTGCTGAAAGATTAAATCAGGATTTGTGATCGAACTGTTTTTCAGGATATTTAACATCGAAGTATGCAATACGACCCCATTAAACGAAGTTTAGGATCTGTTTTTAACCGTACCCCTTTTCTGCGGAAGCTTTTTTACCGGCTGCTCGACATGCTTTTGCTGCGTGCATGGCATATTAACAAAGTGCTGAAAGCCATTGTGGATGATAAATCAGCCGGAAAAATCAATATTCTCGATGCTGGTTCGGGTTTTGGCCAATACAGCTACCGCATGAGCCGGCTTTTCCCGTTAGCCACCATCAAAGGAGTAGATGTTAAACAGGAACAGATTGACGATTGCAACCGCTTTTTCAAACAAATTGGTCAAAGCAAGCGGGTTAGATTTGAATATGCCGATCTGACCACTTTTACAGAACCCGAACGTTACAACCTTATTCTTTCAGTCGATGTTATGGAACATATTGAGGAGGATGAAAAGGTTTTCCGCAACTTCTTTCAGTCGCTCCGAAAAGGAGGGATGTTGCTCATCTCCACACCCTCAGACCAGGGAGGATCGGATGTCCATGAACATCAACACGACGAGGTGCAAGGGTTTATCGAAGAGCATGTGCGCGACGGATATTCGATTACCGATATCGAAGTAAAACTTAAACGCGCAGGTTTTCAGAAGGTTGTTGCCTCATACAGTTATGGCAAACCCGGGTCGCTGTCGTGGCGGCTGTCGATGAAATATCCAATCCAGCTATTAGGTGTCTCGAAACTGTTCTTTCTGATCCTTCCTTTCTGGTACATCATCACTTTCCCGTTTTGCGCCGTACTGAATTACTACGATTTGAAAGGAAACCATGACACGGGTACCGGATTGATTGTCAAAGCATACAAACAAAAATAATTTTGAATTTTTCTTTCTACATAGCCCGTCGCTATCTTTTTTCGAAGAAAAAGAGGAACCTCATTAACTTGATATCGGCCATATCGGTTAGCGGGGTAGCAGTGGGCACTATGGGGTTAATTATTGGACTATCCGGATTTAATGGTTTCGACAGTTTAATAAAATCACACTTTTCATCATTCGACCCCGATTTCAGGATTACCATCAACGAGGGAAAAAGCTTTCTGCCAAACGACGAAAAATTCCGGCAAATCAGGGAATTGCCTGAAGTTGCCTTTTACACAGAAGTAATAGAAGAAAATGCCTTGTTGAGATACGATGACAGGCAGGTAATCGGAACGGTTAAAGGAGTTGGGCCCGATTTCGAAAAGATGACGGGAATCGATACGATGATGACCGACGGTCAGTTCAAACTAAAGGATGAATTATACAATTATGCCGTTATGGGACAGAGAGTTGCACAGCTTCTTTCTGTCGGTTTGCACAACCTCAACCCTGTCAATATTTACGTTCCGCAAAGAGGAAGAGGCATAGCCCTTGCCCCTGAAGCAAATTTCAACCGGATGCAGATTCTCCCTTCAGGTTTTTTCAGTATACAACAGGAACTCGACTCTAAATATCTGATTGTCCCACTTGATTTTGCGCGGATACTTTTCGATATGCCTGAAAAGGTAAATGCCATTGAAATTCAGCTTCAAGATGGGGTACAGGGCAGTAAAATTCAAAAAAACATTCAAAATATTGTTGGCGACGGATTCACGGTAAAAAACCGCTATCAGCAACACGACTATCTTTACAAAACGATGAAGAGCGAAAAATTCGCTGTCTATCTTATTCTGATAATGATACTTATCATTGCTTCCTTCAATATTATCGGGTCGCTCACCATGTTGATAATCGACAAGAAAGAAGATATTTCCATCCTGAAAAGCATGGGGGCCAACAGGCAAACCATTCGTAATATATTCCTGTTCGAGGGTTGGTCAATATCGATTCTTGGTGCCATTGCCGGCACTGTAATTGGATTGGCCGTTTGTCAGGCTCAAATCACTTTCGGGTTGGTAAAACTTCAGGGAGGCGATTCGTTTATCGTCGACGCCTATCCGATGACAATTATTCCGGCTGATGTAGCCATGATATTACTTTCAGTCGTTGTTATTGGCTTTTTGGCCGCCTGGTTTCCGGTAAGGCAAATTTCCGACAAGCTGCTTGACGACGAAGGGCATTAGCCACCTATTTTCGGGTCAGGCTATCTTTCAGTTCGCGATATTTCAACGGGCTCATTCCTTCATATTCCTTGAATACCTTCACAAACGACTCAACAGAAGTAAATCCAGCCTCAATAGCAATAACTCTCAAATCCAGCACTTTATCATTCAATTCCAAAATATTATTTTTAGCCATCGACACCCGATACTGGTTCACAAAATCGAAAAAACTGACTTTAAACTCTTCGTTAATAAGTTGCGAAAGCTGAGCCTCGTTGGTATTAATTTGGCGGCTAAGCTTACCAATATGAAGCTCCGGATCTGTAAAGATTTTACTTTCGCCGAACAATTTCAGCAGCTCCTCTTTTACTCTGTCGCTGTTGGCCGGCAACGAGCGGGGGGCTTCTGCGCCAATTACTGACGGGATAATCCGGTTTCCCTGATACCCAATCAGAAAAATCATAACACTGAAAATAAACGAGGGAATAATAAGTAATTCTTTGTTATTCAGAAAAATATCGCGACCGATAATTGAAAAAAGGATACTCATGCAGGAAGTTATCAACAAAAAGACAGTCAGCACCTTTACCCAAACCATCGATCTCGATCGCAGGTTCGAAAAATAGTTGCCCACATTGGCTTCGTGCCGGCGAAGCAATAGAATGGCCTTGAACAGGATAAACACAACAATGGCTACAAATATCAACCTTGATAACAGGAATAACGCCATACGGAACCATCCGGCAGTAAAATTGGCATAAAAGTGAAGGTTTCGCTGGATAAGAAAATTCTCAACATACGCCTGCGCTTCATTATCATCAAAATAAAACCCAATCAACCAGCTTAACAACGACATTGTCAGCGCAGGAAGCAACCATATCAAATGCTTTACAGACAATGTTTCTTCTGCTGTCAACAACCTGATATAAAAATAATAGAGTGGGTAAACCGACAGATTTACAAAAAGATAGATTGGTTCGATCCTAAAATAAAGCATTGGGCTTCCGATAAAGAAAACACCGTGACTGATGTACAAACCGCAGGCTGCAAACATAAAGACCGACAACATCTGCTTTGCCTTGTCAGTCCCCGCGGACGAGAAAAGGAAAACAACACCCCAAAAAAAGGTGACATAAATAGGCGAAAGCAGGGCTATCGGTTCAATCATCAGAATGAAAACTTTTTGATAACAGGTTTTGGCAAATTTAAAAAAAGTAGAATTATTTCATTGATTTTCTTGACGATAATTTATACAAACAGGAAACTCGTATTGCCTAAACTCACCAAAAACAAATCGCCCGGTTATCGAATGACCCCCGGACGATATATCTCTTTCATTAAATTGCTGTTATCTGATCTCGGAACCATTTTTAATAACAGTCGACGGGGCAATAAACACCAGTGAGCCGTCGGCATTTTCAGCCATTAAAATCATTCCCTGCGATTCGATCCCCTTCAGACTTTTGGGGGCAAGGTTTACCAAAATCGAAACTTGTTGGCCAATAATATTTTCAGGCTCAAAAAATTCGGCAATGCCCGAAACAACTGTCCGTTTATCGATTCCCGTATCAATGGTCAATTTCAGTAATTTCTTGGTTTTAGCTACCTTTTCGGCTGCAATGATAGTGCCCGCACGAATATCCATTTTGGCAAAATCATCGTATTCAATGTTCGGTTTCGCAAGAGCAACAGTAGCTTGCGCTATTTCGTTGGCTTTTTTGGTCGCCAGCAACTTATCTACTTGTTTCTGAATCGTCTCATCTTCAATCTTCTCGAAAAGAAACTCAGGTGTATTTACCTGATGACCTGCCCTGAGCAAATCCGTCCGGCCCAATTCCGACCAAGCTAACCGTTCCATATTCAGAAAGCTACGCAGTTTCTCCATCGTAAACGGAAGAAAAGGCTCAAATACAATGGTCAGGTTGGCTGCAATCTGCAGACAGGTATTCATAATGGTTTTTACACGTTCCGGATCGGTTTTAACCACCTTCCACGGCTCCATGTCAGCCAGATATTTGTTCCCCAAACGGGCCATATCCATTGCCAGTTTCAATGCTTCACGGAACCGATAATTATCGAGCGATCTCTCGACCTCTGCCTTCAACGAAGCGATTGACAGAAGCGTATCCCTATCGTAATCATTTAGTTCGCCGGCATCAGGAACAATACCATTGTAATATTTGCCGGTAAGTACCAAAGCGCGGTTGACAAAATTACCCAGTATGGCTACCAGTTCATTGTTGTTTCTGGCCTGAAAATCTTTCCAGGTAAAATCGTTGTCCTTTGTTTCGGGCGCATTAGCCGTCAGTGCGTATTTCAACACATCTTCCTTTCCTGGAAAATCGACCAAATACTCGTGCAGCCAAACGGCCCAGTTTCGCGAAGTAGAGATTTTGTCGCCTTCGAGATTTAGAAACTCATTGGCCGGAACATTATCAGGTAGGATATAGGAACCTTCGGCCTTTAGCATGGCCGGAAAGATAATGCAGTGAAAAACAATATTATCCTTACCAATAAAGTGGACCATTTTGGTTTCCGGATCTTTCCAGAATTTTTCCCATTCCGGAGACCACTCTTTGGTAGCCGAAATATAGCCAATGGGAGCATCGAACCAGACATACAGCACTTTACCATCGGCTCCGTCAACCGGAACCGGAACGCCCCATTCGAGGTCGCGGGTCACCGCACGAGGGTTTAAGCCACCATCTATCCACGATTTGCACTGTCCATAAACGTTGGGCTTCCATTCCTTATGTCCTTCGAGGATCCATTCTCTGAGCCAAGGTTCGTATTTATCTAACGGAAGATACCAGTGTTTCGTCTCTTTCATCACCGGCACATTGCCGCTTAACATCGATTTTGGATTAATCAAATCGGTAGCATTCAGCGAAGTACCACAGCTTTCGCACTGGTCGCCATAAGCTTTCTCGAAACCGCATTTCGGACAGGTTCCTGTAATATATCTGTCTGCCAGAAATTGATGAGCTTCTGTGTCGTAAAACTGCTCCGAAGTTTGTTCAATAAACTCGCCCTTATCATACAATTTCCGGAAAAACTCCGAAGCGGTTTCATGATGAACTTTTGCGCTGGTACGAGAATAGACATCGAAAGAGATGCCAAACTTCGCAAAAGATTCTTTGATCATCTGGTGATACTTGTCTACTACGGCTTGCGGAGTAGTCCCTTCATTTTTGGCTTTCAGGGTAATCGGTACGCCATGTTCGTCGGATCCGCCAATAAAAGCCACCTCTTCACCTTTTAGCCTGAGGTAACGTGCATATATATCGGCCGGAACATAAACGCCAGCCAAATGACCAATGTGTACCGGTCCGTTGGCATAGGGCAGTGCCGATGTGATCAAGGTTCTTTTGTAGTTGCTCATCGCTATATTTTAACTAATTATCTCATTTTGATTATTGAGGCACAAAGATAAACAATAAATCATTTTTTGATTGCCGAAAGCACCTCATCTTTCAGTAGCAATCAAGACTGGAATATAGCCTGAATCTGGCTATGGCGATGTACAATCCAATCTCCTCCCGAGTCGCACAAAATAGAATCGGGAAGGATACCGCTATTGATTACTATCGTAAAAATACCGGCACCCTTTGCTGATTCAACTCCCAGCGGTGCATTTTCAATCACGACAGCTTCATCAGCCCGTAAATTGCTTTTTTTCAATGCTATAAGATAAGGTTCAGGGTGGGGCTTTCCATGCTTCACATCAAGTCCTGAAATAATCCTATTTCGGGTGATAAAACGGCCAAATTCGGCCACCAATCCATCGAGCAGACGCTCTTGTGCCGAACCTGTTACTACCCAAATTTCCATTCCTTTCTCCAGAATAGTATTCAATAAATCATCAATTCCATCCATTTTCTGACTGGGTGGCAGTTGCTCAAATATTTCTGTTTTTTTGGTATAGATCATAGAAATCTCTTCACTGGTTGCCGCCCGGATGCTGTCGCGCTGGAAAATCAAATTGATGGTCGAAGCGGCTGTCCGTCCTTCATTCAAATAGGCCATCTCAGCCGGAAAATCGATCCCGAAAAATTTAAACGCCTCGCACCAGGCTTTGGCATGGTTGCCCATCGAGTCGTAAATCACGCCGTCCATATCGAAGAAGACGGCTTTAAGTTTTTTATTATTAAAATCTTGTCTGTTCAAATCAATGAATTTAAATTAAAAACCACAGAAGAAACTGGGTTACAATGCTAGTTTCCTCTGTGGTTAAGCAAACGCAAAAGTAAAGCTATTTATTTAGCGCATCAACAATTTGATCGAAAAGCTTAGCAACCTCCAATTTGTCGTTGCCGGGCGTTGCACCAATCAGGTATTTTCCGCTCCAGCGCAATAGCACCTTTCCGTTGAAAGGATCATTTACTGCAAAATCACCCTCCTCCAGTTTTTCCATTTTTTCTTCTGTAAACTCGAAATACTTTTTCACTACAGCGCCTGCTTCATCGCCATTTCCCTTTTCGATAATGAATACTGTTTCAGCTCCGGCAGGGAATTGGTATTTCGACCGTGTAGCAGCACCCAAAAAGCCCAAACCCATAAACTCGCTTGATATACATTGCACCGAGTTGGCTATCAGATTCTCTTTCGGGAAGATGGCCACCACCTTGGGGTATTGAGGCGAAGCGCAAAGCGTAACCCCTAATTTCAAGGCAATTCGTTCGAGCAATGCCGCGCCGGCATTTTCAACATGATAACTATTCATTTTTACATAATACTTTCCTGTTACAAAGTTCAGCACCGTATTATCGTAATAACCTTCCAAGCCGATGGCCTTGGTTTGAGCACTCTCAGGGCGCTCCATACTGTAAATTCCGTACGCATTCACCGGAGTCCCGTGATCATACACTTCGATGGTCAGTTCGGAACCGCTTTTCTCCCAGCGGGCCACTTGCAGCGATTGAAAGCCGTAACTCAGATAAAACTCCGACGCCCCATCGATATGTTCGTAGAGATTTTCAGAATTGAAAAAAAGAGTCTTCCCCGAACGAGCCCAGCCATCAACCGCCGGATAGTTCACCTCCTGAGCAAAAACGGTAAATGGCAAGAGGAGTAAAAAAAGAATTATTTTTCTCATTATCAAAATATTATTAAACAAGAAACGCTGTAGGAATTGTTGTAATCCGGGCTATGTCGCTCACCTTCTCACGAATGTTAAAACCACTTCGACAGGTTACCGAACAACTAGGACAGAGCGAACAGGGTTCAGCCCCAACATTCAATTCGGCCAAAGTTTGTTGCGCTTTCGCCGGATAAGCATAACCATAATTGTACATATACGAACGCATGATATCCGGGATTGGCAAATTCTGAGGGCATTGTCCGGCGCAGCTTTGGCAACCTTTGCAAAACATCCCTGAATCGTTCATGGCCAGTTGTAAATCATTCTTTTCCTGCATGTCAAGTTCAAGGTTCTGCGCGACCGACCAATTATCCTTCAACATCTCGAAAGTGGTGATTCCGGGAATGCAGGTATGTATCAAGCCATCGGCAAGTGCCCACTTCAATGCGGCTTTACAATTGATAGGCTTTTTCTTCTCTTTGTCAAGAAAACCTCCGGCCATATTTTTCATCCCAACAACGCCCAATCCGGCATCGTTTGCACGGACCAATGCTGCATTCAACTCCTTGTCTTCGCGCAACATGAAATTGTACGAAGTGAGTACGATATCATAAAACTTACCGTCAACAGCTGCATTAATAACCGTTGCCATATTGGTATGGGTCGAAACACCGATAAAACGGGCCTTTCCGCTCTCTTTGGCTGCTTTTAGCGCCGCGATATATCTCGGATCATTCAGCCCCTCAACATCCGAAATCGCATGCAAATAAAGGATGTCGACATAATCCATCTGAAGCCGTTTCAGGCTGGTATCAATCATTTCGGTAAATTTTTCAGTCGAGAGTCCTTCTCTGCCGGGGTGAATTTTGGTGGCTATAATCAACTCTTTGCGAGGCATCTCCTTCAACACCTGGCCAACCATCTCTTCATTCCGGCCATCCTGATAACCGTGAGCCGTATCGAAATGACGAAAACCCAACTGATAAGCTGCCTTCACGATAGTTGGATTATCGGCCCGCATTACCCCCATGCTTACAATAGGGACTTCAATACCAGTCTTGCCCAATTTGCGGGAAATAACAGCCTTCTTTTCCTCTTGTACCGGAACAGCCGGCGAAGCCGAAACGGCTGAAGCGGCGAGCCCTACCGATGCCGTGGCACCAAGATAGAGAAAGTTTCGACGATTGAATGTAGTCTTTTTCATGTTGTTGATTGATTGGTTGTTCGTTCCAATTTATTTGCTGATACCCACGCAAGATAATAAATATTCGTTCATCTCAACGAGGAAATTTGTCTCAACTTAGTGGCCAAATAAAAATTGGTTATCTTTGCCGGGTTTGTCTTCCGCCCAAAGGGTAAAGATTGAATAAAATTACCATGAAATCAATGCAGTACGATGTTATTATTGTCGGTGCAGGTCCGGCAGGAATTTTTACGGCCTACGAATTGGTCAAAGAACGCAATAATTTGAAAATCTTAATTCTCGAAAAGGGACGAGATATTTATAAGCGCCATTGCCCGAAGCACACCAATGGCGGAACCTGTGTCAACTGTAAACCATGTTCCATTACTACCGGATGGGCAGGTGCCGGAGCTTTCTCCGATGGGAAACTTTCGCTCTCGCACGAAGTGGGTGGGACTTTACCCGACTATATTGGTGTGGAGAAGACCCGCGAGATGATTAAGTACACCGACCAAATCTATCTCAAATTCGGAGCCGACGAAAAGGTTCATGGCGAAGTCGAAACCACGGCCATGCGCGATGTCCGGCGAAAGTCAATCGAGGCCAACCTGAAACTTGTACAATGTCCGGTTCGCCACCTTGGAACAGAGAAAACACAAATTATTTATCGCGAATTGTACGAAGAGTTGCAAAAGAATGGGGTGGAGGTCAAATTCAATTCATCGGTAACCGGGTTTCTGATTAACGAGGGAAAAGCAGTAGGTGTTACCACGAAGGAATATTCGTATAACGGGGAGAATATAGTGGTTGCCGTGGGCCGCGAAGGCTCCAACTGGCTGTTGCAACAATGCGAAGAACAGAAGATTCCAACAGAAGTGGGGATTGTTGATATAGGCGTAAGGGTGGAATGCCGAAACGAAATCATGCAGGAGATTAACGAAAATTTCTACGAAGCCAAGTTAGTCCACTACACCCGTACGTTCGATGATAAGGTACGTACTTTTTGCTCCAATCCCGGCGGATTTGTTTCGTCGGAATATTACGATGGTAATCTTGCTGTGGTGAATGGTCACAGTTACAAGGATTTGAAAAGCGATAATACCAATTTCGCCCTGTTGGTTTCGCAAAAGTTTACCGAACCGTTCAACGCTCCCATTGAATATGGCCACCATATTGCCCGATTGGCCAATATGCTTACACAAAACAAGATTCTGGTCCAGCGGTTTGGCGATTTAGTCCGTGGCCGCAGAACCACGTCATCGCGTCTCTACCGAAACAATATCATTCCAACACTGAAAGATGCCATACCAGGAGATTTGAGCCTGGTGTTGCCACACCGTATCCTAATGGATATCATTGAGATGATTAAGTCGCTCGATAAAGTAAGCCCAGGCCTGGCCAGCGACGAAACATTACTCTACGGTGTAGAGGTAAAATTCTATTCCAACATCATCAAAGTCAACCACACATTCGAAAGTCCATCGGTCAAAAACCTCTATTTCGGAGGCGATGGGGCTGGTATTACCCGTGGATTGATGCAAGCATCGGTAAACGGGATTCTAATTGCCCGCGAAATCCTCAAAACAGCACAATAAATCTGATTGTCAACCATTAAAATTGTTCAGGGTAAGTTCTTTCCTGAACATTATAAGTATCAATTGCTTAATTTTGAGGGAGAATTCTCTTTCTCAAAACATAAGTGTTTGCGAAAACGTATCTTTACAGGAATTTTTACAACAGATTAATCATTGCAAAATGAGTGCAAAGCAAGATATTCGTCAAATTCTTAAAGACAGAGTTTTGGTCCTCGATGGTGCCATGGGAACCATGATTCAACGCTATAAATTGAGTGAGGAGCAATTCCGCGGCAACCAATTTGCCAACTGGGGACAACCGCTGAAGGGAAACAACGACCTTCTTACACTTTCCAACCCGATGATTATCCGCGAGATTCATGAAGCTTTTCTCGAAGCGGGAGCCGACATTATTGAAACCAATACTTTTAATTCAACCTCAGTCTCGCAAGCTGACTATGGAACTGAAGCATTTGTTTATGAGATGAATATCAAGGCTGTACAAAATGCAAGAGCTGCGGTAGATCGATATTCAACCCCCGATAAACCAAGATTTGTTGCTGGGGCCATTGGCCCGACCAATAAAACCTGCTCCATGTCGCCCGATGTGAACGACCCCAGTTTTCGTGCCATATCGTTCAACGAACTGAAAGTGGCTTACCGCGAACAGGTTTTCGGGTTGCTTGATGGAGGTGCCGACCTGCTGTTGGTTGAAACCATTTTCGATACACTGAATGCAAAAGCTGCCTTAATGGCCATCGAAGAGATACTGGAAGAACGCTCAATGCGCCTTCCGGTGATGGTATCAGGCACAATAACCGACAATAGTGGCCGTACACTTTCCGGTCAGACCGTTGAGGCATTCCTGAATTCTGTTTCACATATCGACCTGTTATCCATTGGATTAAACTGTTCACTGGGAACCAGGGGAATGAAACCCTATCTTGAAGAACTGAGTCGAAAAGCCCCGTTTTACATTAGTGCATATCCCAATGCCGGCCTTCCCAACCAGTTTGGCGAATACGACGAAACACCGCACGAAATGAGGCTACAGGTTGCAGAACTAATACATAACAAATCGCTCAATATTATTGGAGGTTGCTGTGGCACCACACCCGATCATATTCGCGAACTGGCTCAACTGGCTTCACGTGCCAAACCTCATCAACGACCAAAGCCCGAACATGCCACTCGTCTTAGCGGTCTTGAACCACTCACCGTCGATAAAACTGCCAATTTTATCAATATCGGCGAACGATGCAATGTAGCTGGCTCAGTAAAGTTTGCACGGCTCATCAGTGAGGAAAAGTATGAAGAAGCTCTCTCTGTTGCCCGCGAAATGGTCGATGGCGGGGCACAGGTTATCGACGTGAATATGGATGATGCCATGCTCGATGCCCAAAAAGAGATGGTTCGCTTTCTGAACCTGATGGCCGCCGAACCCGACATTGCCCGCCTTCCGGTGATGATTGATTCATCAAAATGGGAAGTTATCGAATCAGGGCTTCAATGTGTTCAGGGAAAGGCAATTGTTAACTCTATCAGTCTGAAGGAAGGGGAGGAGCTTTTTAAAGAAAGGGCAAGAGCCGTTCAAAAGTATGGTGCAGCCGTCGTGGTAATGGCTTTCGATGAAGAGGGTCAGGCATCGAGCTTCGAACGTCGCATAGAAATTTGCAAACGCGCTTATCGAATTCTGATTGATCAACTGCGGTTTGCTCCCGAAGATATTATTTTCGACCCCAATGTTTTGACCGTTGGAACTGGTATTGAGGAACACAACAGCTACGCACTCGACTTTATCAATGCCACCCGCTGGATAAAGGAGAATCTGCCTTACGCCAAAGTAAGTGGCGGAATATCAAACGTTTCATTCTCTTTTCGCGGAAACAATGTCATACGCGAAGCCATCCATTCTGTCTTTCTCTTTCATGCCATCAAGGCGGGTTTGGATATGGGAATTGTCAATCCGGGCATGCTTCAGATTTACGATGAAATTCCGGCCGATTTGCTCGAAAGGGTAGAAGACGTTGTATTGAATCGTCGTACAGATGCCACCGAACGGCTGGTCGAATTTGCCGAAAAGGTGAAAGAGAGCGGCAAAAAGGAGAGCAAGACCGAAGAGTGGAGAATTCAACCGGTAAACGAGCGCATTCAATATGCGTTGGTAAAAGGAATCTCAGAATTTGTAGAGAACGATTTGGATGAAATAATCCCTGATTACAAGAATATTATCCAAATCATCGAGGGTCCGCTGATGGATGGAATGAACAAGGTGGGCGACCTATTTGGGTCGGGAAAAATGTTCCTTCCGCAGGTCATAAAGTCTGCCCGCGTGATGAAAAAAGCGGTGGCCTATCTGCAACCGATGATTGAGAATGAACAAAAAAGCAGCAATTCGGCTCTGGTAGCCCGGAAAAAAATCCTGCTTGCCACTGTCAAAGGCGATGTGCATGATATTGGCAAAAATATTGTTGGCGTAGTATTGGCCTGCAACAACTACGAAGTGATTGACCTTGGTGTGATGGTTCCAAGCGAAACAATATTGGCAAAATCCATTGAATATAAGGTCGATATGATTGGCCTTAGCGGGCTTATAACCCCATCGCTCGAAGAGATGGTGCATGTAGCCAGCGAAATGGAAAAGCAGGGGTTTACCATTCCTCTTCTGATTGGTGGAGCTACCACTTCGAAAATCCATACTGCCGTCAAAATTGCGCCACAATACAGCCATCCGGTGGTTTATGTCAAAGATGCATCGCGTGCGGTTCAGGTTGTAGCCAGTCTGCTGGCGGGTGATAAGAATTATCTGAGCGAGACGAAAACTGAATATCACGAAATCAGAAAAGTGTACGGGGCAAAAAAACCAAAGCTCTATTTATCGCTCGACGAAGCCCGCAAACGAAAGTTTAAACCCGATTTTACCGGAAAAAATATAATAAAGCCCAGCTTTATTGGGGTCAAAAACTTTGATAATTACCCGCTAAGCGAACTGAGACCCTATATCGACTGGACTTTCTTCTTCCTTGCATGGGAATTCCGGGGCAAATATCCGGCCATTCTCAACGACCCCAAACAGGGCGAACAAGCACGGTTACTGCTCAGCGAAGCCAATGCCTTCCTGGATGAAATCATTGAAAATAAACTGATTCAGGCTAAAGGCGTATTGGGCATCTGGCCGGCAAACAGTTCCGGAGATGATATTGAACTCTATGCCGACGAACAGCGCGATAGTATCATTGGTAAATTTCACCATCTGCGACAGCAACAAGCCAAAGAAGAAGGTTCGCCACAATATTGTCTCGCAGATTTTATCGCCCCTAAATCGGAAAACATTGCCGACTACTGTGGTGCTTTCGCAGTTACTGCAGGAATAGGTGTAGCCGAACTGGTTGCCCAATACAAAGCCGATAACAATGATTATAAAGCCATTATGCTCGAAGCACTGGCCGACCGCCTGGCGGAGGCATTCGCTGAAAAACTGCATGAAGAGGTGCGGCGCAACTATTGGGGATATACCAAAGAAGAAAACCTCTCTAAAGAGCAGCTAATCTCGGTGAAGTATCAGGGAATCAGACCCGCAGCCGGTTATCCGGCCTGCCCCGAACACTCCGAGAAAGCTGAAATTTTCCGATTGCTCAATGCCGAAAAAAATACAGGTATCACACTTACCGAACACTATTCGATGTATCCGACTGCAGCTGTTAGCGGACAATATTTCGCTCATCCACAGGCAGTCTATTTCGGCATTGAAAAAGTTGGAAGGGACCAGGTTGAAGATTATGCCCGAAGGAAGGATGTGGCACAACAATTTGTAGAAAAATTTATTCCGGCCAATTTGAATTACAAATAGGAACCTTAAAACGGATAAATCTCATCGACAGACTTTTTCAGAAAGTCGCGGCGATAGTAATCATTATCAATAATTTCGCCATCCCAGATGATAATATCCAGATCGATGGTACGCGGGCCATATGGATGTTGAGAACGATCCCTTCCCAGTTGATCTTCTATTGATTTTAACAACAACAACAACTCATCCTTTTCGTGGATAACCGTCAGCGCAACAGCACCATTGATAAAGTTGGGCTGGAGCGATATTCCGATTGGTTTGGTTTCTAACAGTTTAGAAACAATAATTTCATCAGTCAACATTGACATAAGCTCGATAGCTGCCGGAATGTTCACTTCCGGGTCAATATTCGAACCAATTCCGATTACACATTTATGCTTTCGTGCCACGATATTCTTCCATTTCGACAGAGACAGAATCGGCAAAACGCAACGCAAAAGGTTTGTCGACCTCTACTTTTGCCCTGACAACACGCGTATCGGCCATAATTAGCTGCAATATGGCGGCGGTCAGTTTTTCGAGCAGTAAATAATTACTCCGTTCCACCAGGACAATTATCGATTTTTTAATTTCCTTGTAATCATATACATAATCCGGATTGTCTGTTTCAACAGCCCTATCAGCATCCACCTCGATTTCAGCATTGACAATTACTTGCTGCGGAGTAAGCCGTTCTTCAGGAAGGAACCCAATTAAGGTATTAATCTTCAGATTTTTGATTCGGATAATTGCCATGAAAACAATATTTTTTGTGATTCTCAAGTTAACAACAAACGTTGTCAATTACAACAAACTCATTCCGCCATCACAGAAAATAACCTCTCCGGTTACGCTCTCGTTTTCGAGTAAAAAAGTCAATGTATGCAATATCGAATTGACTCCCGTAGGTTTTTGCATCGGCGATTTAGCCGCAACTCCAGCCAGATATTTTTCATCTTTCCCTTCGGGCGGAAATAGAGCACCCAGTGCCAATCCATTTACCCGAATCTTTGGGGCAAACTCAACCGCTGCCATTCGGGTCGCCTCGGCCAATCCTTTTTTCGATAAGGAATAGGCAAAATGAGAAGGCAAATTAGAATCGATTCTCGAATCGAGCAAATTAACAATCAGTCCACTGCAATCTGATTTTACAAAACTGCCCATCAGCAAAAGCGGTGCCTCCAGATTAACGGCCAGATGATGTCTGATTTTTTCTGCAGATGTTTCAGCCAACCGGCCTTGCTCAAAAACAGATGCATTATTAATGATTAAATCAAGCCGTCCCATTCGCTTAATCACATCAGGAATTAAGTATTCAACCGACTGAACATCCGAAAGATCGACATTGAACAATTCAAATTGCCGTTCGTGGTGGCGGCTCCTCAACTCATGCAGTAACAGTGATGCATCCTCAGCCGAATGATGATAGTGAAGTGCAATATTCCAGCCACTATCAGCCATGAAAAGAGCAAACTCTCGACCAAGCCGACGTGCGCTACCAGTTATCAAAGCCACTTTTTTCATCGAAACAATCATTTGGTTAAATGTAATAAAAAAAGGGATGTCCTGTCGGAGCATCCCCTCTGCATATAAAAACCAGACAACATGAACTATTTTTTGTCGGCAACCAATTCGAAACTGAGTGTAAAATCGTCATAAATCATTCGGTCACCAAGGTCAGAGAAGAAACTTCCCGAACCATATTTAATCTCGTAAAGTGCACGGTTAACAGTCATTACACCTGTTGCGGTGAGTTTGCCGCCAACCACTTTAACTGCTGCATCAAACTCAATAGGTTTGGTAATACCTTTAATGGTTAAATCGCCTACAAAGTGATAAAGATCACCCGATTTGCTTTCCACTTTCTTCAAATTCAATTTCGATGTGCCAAATTTTTCAACTGAAAAAAAATCGTCAGACCAAAGATGCCCGACAAACTTCTTATTCATTCCGGCATCAGTAATATCGGTACAGGCAATGGTTTTCATATCGATAACCAGTTCACCACCGGTAATTTTGCTTCCACTGATTAAAAGTGAGCCATTTTCGAATCCAATTGTTCCATCGTGTTTACCTGTTACTTTCTTGGCTTCCCAATTCACTTTGCTGGCAGTTTTGTTCACAGAATAGTTATCTGAGAAGCCAAGCAGCGGTGCTGCTAAAAAAACAGCCAACCAAAAAAAAGAATTTAAATTGCGACGCTTAAGTTTTGTGCCGTTTTCTAAAAGTAGTTTATTCATATCTCACTGTATTAATTTGACATTATGACGATTTTTACGTCATAAGTTTCAAAGTGTTACAAATCGCGTTGTTAATAAGATGTTATAAATATTGAATCAGATATTGTATATTTGCATTCAATAAGCAATAATAGGCCAATATGAAGAACCACAATGAATTAATAGAAGACGTTAACCTATCGACATTCCGGTTTTTTCAATCTCTGACTGAAGATGAACTCAAGAGCCTGAATTACGAAAAGACCTGTGCCCACTACAAAAAGGGCTCCATTCTTTACAAAGAGGGAAGCAGGCTTACCGGCTTTTATTGTATTATCCAAGGCGTTGTGAAGATTTACAAAACCGGGATTGACGGGAAAGAGCAAATTATCCGTTTTGCCAAAAAAGGCGATATTATTGCCTATCGCTCGTTGCTTACTCAGGAGTCGGCTTGTACCACATCAAAAACAATTGAAGATTCGGTACTTTGTCATATTCCCTACAAATCACTGCTCGGCCTAATCGAGAGAAACTCTAAATTTTCTCTCGCTATGCTGCGCATCGTGTGTGCCGAACTGAAGGAAGCCAACGATTACATTACAGATATCGCTCAAAAAACAGTACGTGAACGCCTTGCAGAGGTATTGCTTTTGCTGAAACAGGAGTTTGACCTCGATGCCGAAAAAACATTACAGATATCGCTCACCCGCGAAGAGCTGGCCAACATGGTTGGAACGGCAACCGAATCCATTATCCGTTTGCTTTCCGAATTTAAACAGGATAAACTGATCGATCTCCAGGGACGCAAGATAAAGATTATCAACATTCAGGGATTAATCAAGGCCGCCAATCTGAACAAAATTTAGGTCATTGCTGATTGAGCCATACTTCCGGATCGAGTTTCACGTTTTCTTTCCAGATTTGAAACTTTAGTACCGTTTTATTGTCTTCGTCAGTGTCAGTAAAAATCGAACCAATTTCCTGTTTCGTCTCAATCGTCTGACCACTTTGAACAGCAACATTTACCAGATTGGAATAAACAGTCAGGTAATTGCCATGCCTGATAATGACGGCCATATTTCCCCCGGGAATAGCCACCACTTTCGACACCTCGCCTTTAAAAATAGCCCTTGCTTTTGAACCGGCCTGAGTTGTAATGTCGATTCCCGAGTTCCGAACGGTTACATGCTTAAGGACAGGGTGGGGGTGCTCCCCAAAATGATCCGTTATCAACCCTTTCGCTACCGGCCACGGAAACTTTCCTTTGTTGTTGGCAAAATTGCCCGACAGCGCTTTATCTTCGGCTGACATGGTAAAACCAGGCTCTTTCTTCGATTTTGCTGCAACCTTACGGGCCTCATCAGCAATAATCCGCTCAATTTCCTGCTGAAGTTTCAGCTCGGCCTTCTTCTGGGCTTCGAGTTTACGTCGCAACTCTTTGTCCTTTTGCTGTAAACCGGCATAATATTCCGTCTGTTCCGAACGCTGCTTTTCTATCTTCCTTGCCTGATCAACCTTGACCAACAATAAATCCTGCTTCTCGTCCTTACGATTGTTGTATTCGGTTATTTGGTCATTTAAAGAGATTTGTATGCTTTCAATCTGTTCAATCTGCCTTTTCCGATAATCGGCATATTGCCTCAAATATACGAATCGCTTATAAGCCTGATTAAAATCTTCGGCTGACAAAAGAAAAAGTAACTGGTTCGTTGCATTCTGGTTACGGCGTGCATAACGAACCATCGAAGCATACTTTGATTTTACATCGGCCAAAACAATCTTCAACGAATCGACCCGGTGCAAACTTTGCGATATGGAAGAATCGAGGTAAGTGATTTCGGTATTGATATTCGATATCAAATTGGTTTGCAGCTTGATACTCTTTTCAAGAACTGCCAGCCGATTCAGCGAATTGCGGGCATTCTGTCCGGTTTCCTTTAACAAACCATTGATGTAATCTATCTCCTGGGCGGTTTTCTCCTTTTGTTTTTTTAGTTCGTTAAGCGACTGAGATATGGCTTCGTTGGCCATAAAAACCAAAACAAGAAGCAATATGGAAAATTTGAATCGACGCATAAATCTGATCGCTTAACTATTCGTTGGCTCCGAAAATAATCATTTTAAATGCTTCCGGCTATACCTTTCGGGGATATTAAAACCGAAATTTGCAGGCTCGTCGATCGTAATCCTCGACAACTGGATATTTAATACCATATTTTCAGATCCGGAAATCGTTAACCGAATATTACCGGGAAAGAATTGCTGGTTGATTTGTGAAAACTCTGAAAATTCGATCGTTAAAACCCTTTCAACTTCCAAATCATCGAAAACCATCTTTCGAATAACGAACATATCGGGATCGACAAAAATATCTTGCTTCATCAAATGCCGGTCTGACAGCCTGTTCTTTAACCGGCCCAACTTATCTTCGTTTTTCTCTAACTTTCTCAACTTCCTGTCATGCAGCGAGGAAATTTTATACATTTCGTCGACAATGTCGATATAATAATCCCGAAAGTCTTTTTCATCTTCCGTTTGCTTAAACGAATAGAGTTGAAAACCAAGTACTGACTGAATAATATTAAAATCGACATCTGAACCAATCAGTTCGCTGATAAAATTATACGACCCTTGATAAACCTCTTTTTCGAGGTGATAAACCGCAGTAAACGAATCGGGATTGGCTTCCAGTTTGCCAACCGGAATGGCCAGTTTTTGTGCTGAAACCTGAATAACACTGTCTTTGCTGATTTTATAAGAACCCCTAATCGATGTTGTTTTATTCTCTTTTTCGAACGAAACATTTACTCGTCCTACATTCAGCGTATTATATTTCAATCCGTTATCTTCAACAAGCCGTATCACCCGGCTCACTCCCAAACGTTTGATCTTCCTTTCGGGCACAACAACTTTCTCGGCATGTTTGCAACCAAACATCACCATCAAAGAGAGAATAACGATAATTTTGGACCAATTCAACTGCAACCTGATCATGGTTCTTCGGGTGATTCGATATAAATGATTTTGTTGATTTTCTCCGGTAAGACCTGAGATTTATTTCCCATCTCGAGTGATTTCTTCCATTGAACAACTGCATTTTCTTTATCATCCAGAAAATAAAGAATATCGCCATAATGTTCGATTAAAACCGCACTCGATTCTTTGTCGTTGTTAATAGCCGACTCGATGTAGAACTTGGCCAGCCGGTAATCTTTCTTCTTGAAAAGTACCCAGGCATAAGTGTCTAAATATGTTGCATTATCGGGATTATTTTGAATAACGGTCCCACTCATCTTTTCGGCCAGCTCAAGTTTGAGATTCAGCAACGAAAGATAATATGCGTAGTTGTTCATCGCCATCCAGTTCTGCGGATCGTTGGCCATTACCAAGTCATACATTTTGAATGCCTCTTCCTGCTTTTTTTCTTTGTACAAAGCTTCGGCCCTGTACAAATAAAACTGTGCCAGCAACTTCGGATTATTGGCAGCATAAACTTGACCATTATCGAGAACCGTATACATCTCTTCAATTTTTCCCAATTGCAGCAGGGCAACTGCATCAAGCAGATAAATCAAAGGCTGTTCGGGGAAATAAATGGCTGCCGTTTTACTGTCGTCGCTAAGGCTCTTCCAGTCGAGCAGCTCGTTGTCGACCATCAAAAGCCTTTCCCAGTACTCGTAATTGTCTTTTTTGATATCAAGCGCATGACGAAGTTGTTCTCTTGCCTGCTGAAAGTCCTTTTTATTGTAGAAATAGTCGTAGTAGAACAAAAACGGGCGCTCGTCGTCGATATGCGTATCAATCAGAATTTTAATCAGTTCAACCTGCTGTTCATCCGATATTTTATTTTCGCCTGGTTGGGTGAGCAAAACAAACATCTGGCCTTTGGTTTCGAATTCGAGCGACGATTTTGAAAAGGCAATTTTAATATGTTCGTATGCTTTGGCCATATCGCCACCTTCCTTGTAAAAATTGGCAATCGAAAGATGGACAAAGCCATCATCGGGATCGACCTGAAGGATTCTGTTATAATTTTCGAATGCTTTTTCGCGCTGACCATCGTTCAAATACATATCGGCCAGCAAACCATAATATTTGGGTTCGGCAGGGTAGGCAGCTATTAACTTTTCTATCTCTTTATAAGCAGCCGCTTTATTACCGGCTTGCAAATAGAGCTGTTGCTTGCCTATCGACAGCATTTCAGAAATGCCCATTCTTTTCTCCAGCAAATTGTATGTGGCAATAGCATCAGTTGTTTTACCGGCCATTCCAAGCATCGAAGCCTGGTAATAAGGATATTCAATAACATTGGGCTCTATTTTTTCAAGTGTTTTGTATTCTGCGGCTGCCTTATCGTACAACTTGTTTTGCTGATAAAGTTTAGCCAGTAAAATATGGTAATATTTATTGTCAGGATTGATGGAAACAGCTTTCTCGAGCATCATCATCGAACTTTGGTAATCGCCTTTCGATACATGAATATTCGCTATCTCATACATGGCAGCTGCCGAATTGGGATCCATTTCGAGGCACTGCGAAAATATCTTCACTGCTTCATCAATATTTCCTATCGTGCGTTGCTTTACCCCTTCAACATAAAGATATTGAAACTCTTTTTGTTTGTCGCTGTCAACCGCTGAATTATTGGATACACTTTGTACAGGAACCGGAGCCGCTGGGGTAGCACTTTTTTCAACCACTTTACATGACGAAACGAAAACTGTGGCAACCAACAGAACCGTTGAAATCCTTCTATATTTTATCATTCGCTGTTTATTATTTATGATGAGGGAAAATTAATGTTTCCCGGTGTGGCCAAAACCACCGTCGCCGCGAACAGACTCCTCCAATTCATCTACGGGAACCCATTCCACTTTCGAATAGGCCGAAACAACCATTTGCGCAATCCTTTCACCGTGGTTTATCACGAACGGTTCGTTCGACAAATTGATAAGAATGACTTTAATTTCACCCCTGTAATCGGCATCAATTGTACCAGGAGAATTGAGTACTGTGATTCCCTTATTGATGGCCAAGCCACTGCGAGGACGTACCTGTGCTTCGTAACCTTCAGGTAACTCAATAAATAAACCGGTTGGAACCAGCATGCGTTCGAATGGTTTAATAACCAGTGATTCTTCCAAATTGGCACGAAGATCCATTCCGGCCGAGTGGTCGGTACTGTAAAATGGCAGTATGTTCTTCGAATGATTAACGACTTTTACTTTCATCTTCAATTTTAAAGTTGCTAAAATACAAAAGTTTAATTAACCCTTTTGCGGACGACGAAAGGCAACCTTCAGGTCAGTCCTTTCGAAATACCAGAAAACGGCAATAAAAATCATGAAAAGGGATGTTTTCAATCCATATAAAATTAAACGCGATTCGACCTCAATCTGTTCCGAAACAATGAACAGTACGATGGCTACTGCGAAATAGGCAGCGATTTTAGCCAAATCGTAACGTACCGGAAAATATTTTTGTCCAACAAAATAGGAGATTACCGTCATCACCAGCGATGCAACAAAAAAGGCAATTGCTGAAGCCATATACCCCATCATCGGAACAAAAATAATATTTACAGCCAGTGTAATCGCTGCACCAATAATGGTAAAGCGGGCACCAAAATGGGTTTGATCGGTCAGTTTATACCAAAGCGATTGCGTGTAAAACATCCCTAAAAAGAGATTGCCCATCAGTAACCACGGAACAACTTTGATTCCCTGGTGATATCCCGAAGTGGACGACCCAATAAAGAATTTGATGATATCGATATAAAACATGACGCCCAGAAAAATCATTAAACCCATTACCACAAAATAGTTCATAATAACGGCATACGCTTTTTTGGAATCTTCATTTTTGTAATGGGAAAACAAAAACGGTTCGAACGAAAACCTGAACGCCTGCACAAACAGCGACATTAAAATGGCCAGTTTGCTATTGGCCGAATAAATACCAAGTTCGTGAACCGGATCACCCGAAGGAATCAATTCAGGTATCAAAATCTTGTCGATATTCATATTGACCATTCCGGCTAGGCCAACAATCAGGATTGGCCAGCCATACCGCAACATTTCAATCAAGACGGAGCGATCGATTATCATCTTCCTAAATTTCAACTCCGGCATAAAGAGCAAAAGTGTAACTACCGACGAGATCAAATAGGCCAAAAAGGCGTATCCAATACCAATATCTTTCGAATAGAAATATTGCAAAAAAGAATCAGGATTGGCTTGCAACACTTTTGGGCAAAGTAAAATCCAGAAGAGATTAAGCAAAATATTGACACCAATATTGATTATTTTAAAAAGAGCAAACTTCATTGGTTTACGTTGAAGCCTTAATCGGGCAAACGGGATTGTGGTCATCGCGTCGACGGCAACCGTAATACCCATCCAAACAATAAATTCGGAATGTTCGGGATAACCAACCCAACCTGATAGTGTTTTTGAAAAAGAGACAACAAATAAAATAAAGAGTATTGCTGTTACTGTTAGCGACGAAAAAGCAGTTTGAAAAACCTTATCGGAATTGTCGCTCCGGCTGGCAAACCGAAAATAGGAGGTCTCCATTCCGTAAGTGAGTAAAACTTGTAAAAAAGCGACATAAGCCAATACATTGCTTAAAATACCAAACTCGCCCGGAAGAAACATCCAGGCATACAGCGGGGTCAACCACCAATTCAAAAAACGCCCTACAATACTGGGAATCCCGTAAATAGCCGTTTCACCGGCCAAACGCTTTAAAACACTCAATTCTTTAGGTATTATGGATTACTAAAATGCAAATATAAAGTATCAGCCACAGATAAACGACTATTTTTCAGATGAATATTTTCAACGTTTGGTGAATAAATTCTGTAATCATAAACAACAACCTTCATATCTTAAAAAGATCAGGACTATAGCATCACCCCATCAACTTCGCATTAACAGCCGGTTCGAAATTGTTCCACGTGAAGCATTGTTAATAATTACGGCCATTTTTTTAATAACGTTTAAATTTTATCAAATTTGCAAATCATTATTGGTTATCAACATTATTTCTCATGAAATACATTTTTTCACTTTCTCTTTTTGTGATTATTTCAGCTGTGATTTTTGTCAACTGCGGGCAAACTTCGGGAAGTTCACGTCGGCCCGTAACCACGATTCAGCTTCTACCCAAAAAAAATAGTTACACCATTGGCGAAACTATCTCGGTTCAATCGCAAACTAAATTAAAAAAAAGCACGTTGGATAAGGTAGAAATTTTTCTTGACGGAAATCAAATTTCTGAATCGGTACAGGCTGATAACTCATTCGAAATTAAAACAAATGATTTGTCCGTAGGTAATCACACCATTAAAATTTTGGCCAGAAACAATGATGGCCGGGAAGGAGAAAATTTTATCAAATTTCTGGTTGTTTCCGATATTGTTCCTGATCAATATACTTATAAAGTAAAAGCCACGTATCCTCATAACAATCAGTTTTTTACACAAGGATTGGAATTTCATGAGGGGATTCTGTACGAAGGTACCGGCCAGGAAGGAAGATCTGGCATTTATCAGGTGGATTTAAAATCGGGTAAAACATTGAAAGAACATAAACTTGGTAATCAATATTTTGGTGAAGGAATTACGATTTTAAACGATAAAATTTATCAAATTTCTTACAAAAATCAGACTGGGTTTGTTTATGATCTTAAAACATTTGAATTGATTAAAACATGGAATTTTAAGCAAAAAGAGGGCTGGGGGCTTACCAACGACGGCCAGTCAATTATTATGAGCGACGGAACTGAAAATATTTATTACCTCAATCCCGAAACACTCCGTCAGGAAAAGAGCATTCAGGTAACCAGCGATAAGGATTTAGTAAGGGGAATTAATGAATTAGAGTACATCAATGGCGAAATTTGGGCCAATTTATGGACAACGGAGAAGATAATCAGGATTGATGCCAAAAGTGGAAAAATCACTGCCGAAATCGATTTAAAAGGGATTACATCGCTACTGCCGGTAACCGATAAGGATCAAATTGATGTTTTAAACGGAATTGCCTTTGATAAAAAAAGCGGTAAATTATATGTTACCGGTAAATTATGGTCTAAATTATTTGAAATAGAAATTATTAAGAAATAGCATTTAAAACAGGGAGGGCATTAACCCATCAATTCTGTTTTTCCCAAGATGGAGGTATGCCAGTTCTGTTGCTTCACGACCTCGGGGAGTTCGTTTTAAAAAACCCTCTTTAATTAAAAATGGTTCATAAACCTCCTCTATCGTACCTGAATCTTCACCTACGGCAGTAGCAATGGTCGAAATACCTACAGGTCCGCCATTAAATTTATCGATAATTGTATTTAAGATTTTATTGTCCATTTCATCGAGACCGTGTTTATCGATATTAAGCGCTTCAAGGGCATATTGGGTGATAGGCAGGTCAATCCTTCCTTCGCCCTTTACCATGGCAAAATCGCGTACCCTACGCAGCAAGGCATTCACAATTCGCGGCGTGCCGCGGCTTCTTCCTGCAATTTCAACGGCAGCATTTTCATCAATCGATACGTTTAATATCGATGCCGATCTTTTGACAATTGAAGTGAGAATGATATTATCGTAGTATTCCAAATGACAATTAATGCCAAATCTTGCCCGCAACGGACTGGTAAGCAATCCGCTTCTGGTGGTAGCCCCTATAAGTGTAAAAGGGTTAAGTTCCAACTGTATCGATCGCGCACTGGGGCCTTTATCTATCATGATATCAATCCGGTAATCTTCCATTGCCGAATAAAGATATTCTTCGACAATTGGGCTTAAACGATGAATTTCGTCGATAAAAAGGACATCATTTTTGTCTAGATTGGTCAATAACCCAGCCAAATCGCCTGGTTTATCCAATACCGGACCGGATGTAACTTTAAGGTTTACACCTAACTCGTTGGCGATAATATTCGATAAAGTAGTTTTACCTAATCCGGGTGGCCCGTGTAAAAGCACATGGTCAAGAGATTCGCCACGCATTACCGCAGCTTTCACAAAAACGATTAGGTTATCTACCACCTTTTTCTGCCCACTGAAATCATTGAAATTTAAAGGCCGTAATCTTTTGTCTGATTCTTTATCTGTATCGGCATAATCATTGTTTCGTATATCGATGAATTCAGACATTAAAAAAGATTTTAAGTAGATAAAAAAGAGGGAGGAACAGCTTAATTATCGAGCTCTTCCAGTATTTGGGTAAACTTACTCACACTAAAAGGTTTTTCCAAAAGGTGATCCATTCCGTTACTTTTACAAGTATGGTAATCGTTATTCAATGTATTGGCAGTAAAGGCGATAATGGGAGTGTATTTATTTTCTCTTTTTTCAATTTCTCTTATAACCTTTGTTGCTTCAATTCCATCCATTACAGGCATCATAATATCCATTAAAATCAAATCGAATGGATTTTTTTTGAATAATTCAACACCTTCAAGGCCATTATTGGCAACAGTGACTTTGTGACCCAAACTACTAAGATTAATCGTCATTAATCTCTGGTTTAAGATATTATCTTCAACCAATAGAATCGACATATTTTGTTTTGTACTAATCACCTGAATACTTTATTATTAGTAAAAATACAATTCTCTTACAAATAAAAACAAACCAATTTGATTTGACAATCTTAACAACTATAAATTTATAAATATTTTGTTTTTTAAAATTGAATTTTGTTTTTAATAATGACTTGTCAATTGTGTTGATAATTGGAGAAGAAATTTTTATTCACGGATAATTCTTTATGAATTTACATCTAAATTAACAATTCAATGTTATTAAATTCAATGTTTTATAAGTTTATCAACATACCGGTATTTAAGTAGTAAATGTTTTCATGTATTGCTATTTATTGTTTATTACTTTTTAATCGATCATTCAATATTTTGAGGTAAACATTTTTGATTTTAGTAAAATATTTTTAATAAAGATTGTTTTAAGTATTGTAATTGATGATTTAAATTTTTTCAAAAAAGTTTTCAAACACTTTTTTTGATACTTATTAACACTTTTAGTAACCATTTTTTTATAAACCCGAACAGTGTAGTACATTTGTAGGGTCTATAAAATTAAATTTTCATTGATGGAAAAAATTGCTGTAGCTTCAGATCATGCTGGTTATCAGTTAAAAAATACAGTTATTGAATACTTGAACTCCAAAGGTTTTGAGACGGTCGATTTTGGTTGTTATACGGGTGAAAGCTGTGATTATCCTGATTATGCTCATCCATTGGCCGCTGCAATTGAATCCGGTGAATTTGCAAGAGGTTTTGTTTTTTGCGGAAGTGGTAATGGCATTAATATGACGGTTAATAAACATCAGGGTATTCGTTCTGCGATTTGCTGGAATAAAGAGGTTGCAGAATTGGCGCGGACTCATAATAATGCCAATGTTTGCAGTATACCTTCAAGGTTTATTTCAGAACCATTGACTTTTGAGATTGTGGATATTTTTTTAAATGGCCAATTTGAGGGGGGAAGGCACGAACGAAGGATTAATAAAATACCTCTTTCATAGTTTGTTATATTATTTTATTAGTCCACTTCAATAATTTAGTGTTCAAATAAATTACCACAGCTGCAATTGTTCCAAATAAATCGGCCATAAAATCATAAAAGTCAGCACTCCTTTCAATTGGCAAGTAGTGCTGTAAAATTTCTATCAGTCCTCCAAATAGTATGGTCATCGATACATTGAAGATGTATATATTTTGATGGTTTTTTTTTTTGGATTCAAGTATAATTGTGAAAATCAGTGAGAATACAAAGTAAATTCCAAAATGGACAATCTTATCAAAATAGGGTATTTCGAATATTTTGGTTTTGGGTATTTCCTCGGATGGGCTCAAGCAGATGTAAAAGATTACAAATGTCCATACGAGTAATTTGATGTATTTTTGCATATTGAAAAATAATTATGGCCGGAATTTATATTCATATTCCATTTTGCAAAAGTAAGTGTATTTACTGTGATTTTTATTCCGGTACCCAATTTCATTTAAAAGATGATTTCATTAAGTCGTTGCTTCTTGAGATTGAATCCAGAAAGCAATATATTGGAAATGAATCTATTAATACTATCTATTTTGGGGGAGGAACGCCTTCTCTTTTATCGAAATCAGATCTTACCACAATTTTTAATTCTCTGTATAAAAACTATTCCATCCATTCGAATCCAGAAATTACAATGGAATGTAATCCGGACGATCTAGATTCAAAGGTTTTATATGATTTCAATGATTTAGGAATTAATAGGTTGAGTATTGGTACACAAAGTTTTAATAACCAAATTTTAAAATTTTTCAATAGATTGCATAGTGCTGAATGTGCTTTTAATTCTGTGTTACTTGCTCAAGAAAGTGGTTTTTCAAATATCTCGCTCGATTTTATTTATAATGTTCCCGGTTTATCGGATGAAATCTTATTAGACACATTGCAGAAAGTAGAAAAGCTTCAAGTTCAACACCTTTCCTTTTATGATTTAACTGTTTCAGAAAAGACCAAATTGTACTGGTATGTAAAAAACCAAAAAGTAGTAATTCCTGGTGAGCATCAATCGTTGAATAATTTTTTTCAAATCTATCAATTTCTTAAAGAAGCTGGTTTTCATCATTATGAAATAAGCAATTATGCTAAACCCGGATTTGAAAGTTTGCACAATTCAAATTACTGGAATCAAGTACCTTATATTGGTTTCGGGCCTTCAGCCCATAGTTATAATATTCATTCACGACAGTGGAATATTTCGTCGTTAATACGTTATAATAATTATATAAATCGAAATTTAAAATGGTATGAGATTGAATGCTTAACCGATAGGGATAAGTATAATGATTATATTGTTACAAACCTAAGAACTTATCATGGTTTCGATCTTTATTTTATTAAGAACCAATATGATGAAGAAATTTTTAATCATTTTAATGCGAATATAAATTTGCTGCATAGTAAAGGTTTTTTCTATACTTTTGATGGCAATAAATTTTTACCTTCAATAGATGATCTATTAAAAGCTGATTATATTGCTAAGTATTTGATAATTTGATATATGAATGAAGATTGGAGAAACAAAACGGTTGATTTGCCTTCTGATTTTGAGGGTATTAAGTTTTGTTATGATCTTGCCAATTCTTACAAGGACCTTTTAAATTTGGATTTTGACCAATTTTTCAAGTTTCAGACACTATTGCTTGAAAGCGTGCAAAATGCTATTATTCACGGTAATAAATCAAATCCAGGGTTAATAGTTTCGCTTAATATCCGCGTAATAAATGACACAGTTTTTTTCACTATATCTGACTCAGGCGATGGTTTTGACTTCACAAAAGTTGTTGATCCGATTCATCCTGATTTTATTGATAAGGAATGCGGTCGCGGTCTGTTTTTCATAAAAAAGCTCGCTGATACCGTAGAGTTCTCTAATTCGGGTAGTAAAATATTAATTTCAATGTCAATTTAATTGTGAGTATTATTTTCAATAATGAATCTTCTCATACTGTTGATTTTGATCATTCGAAGTTTGACAGATTGATTAAAATAGCGCTTAGAAGGCATAAGCGTTTATTAGGTGAATTGAACTATATTTTTTGTGATGATAATTATTTGCTCAATGTTAACCGTGAGTTTTTGCAACATGATTATTTAACCGATATTATTACATTTAATTATTGTGAGGGACGTACTGTATCCGGCGATGTCTTTATTAGCTTAGACCGTGTAAAAGAAAATTCATTGCTATTTAGCTGTGCCTATATCGATGAGATTGTTCGCGTAGTGATGCACGGTGTTTTGCATTTATTAGGCTACGATGACCACACTGAAGTAGATAGAGCCAATATGAGAGGTATGGAAAATTATTATATTTCAAAATATCATTCTTTGTAATGAGTATACTTGACGAATATGATGTAGTTGTTGTTGGTGCGGGTCATGCCGGTTGCGAAGCCGCTTATGCAGCCGGTAAGCTTGGTGCCAAAACATTACTTATTACAATGGATTTGACTAAAATTGCTCAGATGAGTTGCAATCCAGCTGTCGGCGGCATTGCTAAAGGGCAGATAGTCAGAGAAATTGATGCGTTGGGAGGCATGATGGGGATTGTTACTGACAGGTCAACATTACAATTCAGAATGTTAAACCTATCGAAAGGGCCGGCAATGTGGAGTCCGCGGGCGCAGTGCGATAAAATGAGATTCTCAGAGCATTGGAGATTGGTCCTTGAGTCTAATTATAATGTTAATTTTTGGCAGGGGACTGTTACTGAGCTTGTTTTCGACAATAATAAAGTAGTTGGTGTAAAAACAGATATTGGTGTCGTTTTTTTGGCCAAAGCAGTTGTTCTGACGAATGGTACTTTTTTAAATGGATTAATGCATTTCGGTCAGGAAAAGCTTTCAGGAGGAAGAATTGGCGAGAGATCTTCTACAGGAATCAGTCAGCAGCTTCAAGCGTTAGGTTTTTCTACCGGCCGGATGAAAACAGGTACTCCTGTAAGAATTGATAAGCGGTCCATTGATTTCTCCAGAACGATTGAACAAGAAGGCGATAAAGAAGAATTTAAATTCAGTTATTTACCCTCTGTCTCTTCTACACTTAAGAAACTTTCATGTCATATCACCTATACAAATCCTGATGTTCATCAGATTTTAGAGACAGGATTTAAAGATTCTCCGTTGTTCGACGGAACCATTCAAAGTTTGGGTCCGAGATATTGTCCCAGTATCGAAACTAAATTGATCACTTTTGCCGACAAGCAAAGTCATCAGTTATTTCTTGAACCCGAAGGTGAAGATTCTATTGAGTATTACTTGAACGGATTTTCTTCTTCTTTACCGTGGGAAGTTCAGGTCAATGCTTTAAAGAAAATTCCTGGTTTAGAGAATGCTAAAATTCTGAGACCCGGGTATGCAATCGAGTATGATTTTTTTAATCCAACACAGTTACAGCATACACTTGAAACAAAATTGATTTCGAACTTATTTTTTGCCGGCCAAATTAATGGGACAACGGGTTATGAAGAGGCTGGTGCTCAGGGTTTGATAGCCGGTGTTAATGCGTATAATAAAGCATTTAAAAAACCTGAATTTATATTAGGTCGAGAAGAAGCTTATATAGGAGTTTTGATAGATGATCTGGTTACAAAGGGCGTTGATGAGCCGTACAGAATGTTTACCAGCAGAGCGGAGTTTCGTTTATTGTTGCGTCAAGATAATGCTGATTTGAGATTGACAAGAAAGGGTTATTCTGTCGGTTTGGTGTCAGAGGAGAGGTATGCTTTATTTATGGAAAAGTACAAGGCTGTTGAAGAATTAGTTCAATTTTGTAAGCAATTTTCGGTTAAACCGGCAACTATCGATTCTTATCTGTTTTTAGTTGGTTCCGTAGCATTATCTCAGGGAGTCAAACTTGAGTCTGTCATAATGCGACCTCAGGTTCGGCTTGCTGATTTGATAGATTTATTTAAACCCCTCAGACGCTTAATTGATTCTTTCAAATTGGAACTTCGGCACGATGTAATTCTTTCAACTGAGATCCAACTCAAGTACAGTGGGTATATCGATAGGGAAAATTTATTGGTTGAAAAGCAGAAGCGGTTGGAAAATATTAATATCGAAGGGAAATTTCAATACGACTTGATTCAATCTTTATCAACTGAAGCGAGACAGAAGTTGGCTCAAGTAAGGCCCAAAACGATTGGGCAAGCAAGTCGAATTCCTGGAGTTTCACCCAGTGATATCAATGTACTTTTAGTCTTAATGGGACGATAGTGTTCCACGTGGAACGTATTTATTTTTCTAAATAATAACATGTTATGATAGATTTGACAATATCGGATGTGAAAAAATCCATTCGAAATATTCCGGATTTTCCGAAACCAGGCATTCAGTTTAAAGATGTTTCGACGGCTTTTAAGGATCATCAGATTTTTCGATTTGTTGTTTCTCAAATTAAATCACACTATATCGATGCCGGTATAACTAAGGTTGTCGGAATTGAGTCTCGTGGATTTATTTTGGGCAGTAGTTTGGCAAGCGAATTTCATGCCGGCTTCATCCCCATTCGCAAGCCAGGTAAATTGCCTGCACATACATTTTCACAAACCTATGATTTGGAATATGGTTCAGACACACTGGAGATTCATTCTGATGCATTGAGTGCTGACGATATTGTGTTGATACACGATGACCTTTTGGCCACGGGCGGTACGGTTAATGCAGCAATTGAACTGGTACGGAAATTTGGCGTTAAAAATATTTATGTCAATTTCTTTGTAGAGCTTGATTTCTTAGATGGTCGAAAACGGATTGATCAAAATGTGCCGGTTTGGTCGTTGGTTCATTTTTAAATTGAATTCATGAATTCCCCATTGTTTGAATCTGTAAAAGATCTTGTTAAACTATTGCCTGAACATCCGGGTGTTTATCAGTATTACAACAAAGAAGGACGGATTATTTATGTAGGTAAGGCCAAAAATCTGCGAAAGCGTGTTTCATCATATTTCAGCAAAGAACATTCTGATCGAAAAACAAAAATATTAGTCCGGCAAATTGCAGATATTAGACATATCGTTGTTGAAACCGAGGAAGATGCATTGCTACTCGAAAACAACTTAATTAAAAAGTATCAGCCTCGTTACAATATTCTGCTTAAGGACGATAAATCATATCCCTGGATTTGTGTTAAAAATGAAACGTTTCCACGTGTTTTTTATACCCGTAAACTTATTCGTGATGGGTCAATTTATTTTGGACCATACACCTCAGTTGCAATGGTGAAAACATTGCTCGAGATTATTAAACAGTTGTTTACTATTAGAAATTGTAATTTAAATCTAAGCGAGCATAACATTCAAAAAGGAAAATATAAGGTTTGTCTTGAGTATCATATAAAAAATTGTTTGGGTCCGTGTGAGGGATTTCAGTATGAGTCGGGTTATTTGTCTGAAATAAATCAAGTCAAAGAAATATTGAAGGGAAACCTCTCTTCTGTATTCGAATATTTAAACGACAAGATGAGAGGTTTTTCTGCTGATTATCGCTATGAAGAGGCTGCTATGATTAAAGAAAAAATCAAAATTCTTGAAGGATATCGCAGTAAAAGTGCAATTTTTAGTGCTTCGTTAACTAATATCGAAGCGATCTCTTTTGCTGAAGATCCAAAATCGGCCTTTGTGAATTATTTGAAAGTGGTAAATGGTGCAATCGTACAATCTCATAACTTTGAAATAAAAAAGCGCCTTAACGAGTCAAAGGAAGATTTGATGGGATTTGCTATAGCAGAAGTTCGTCAAATTATTGGTAGTGGTGATTCAATTGAGTTGCTTGTTCCATTTAAGGTAGATTTGCAATTAAAGAAGACTATTATCACGGTTCCTATTCGTGGAGACAAAAAAAAGCTTCTCGATTTTTCTGAGCGAAATGCAAAGTTTTATCGTTTGGAGAAGTTAAAAAGCGAGTCGGTAAAGTCTCCAGAAATGAGATTGGAGCGATTGATGTTACAGATGAAAAGTGATTTACGGCTTTCAGACCCACCAGTGCATATCGAATGTTTTGATAATTCCAATATTCAGGGAGATTCTGCAGTAGCAGCTTGTGTCGTCTTTAAAAATGGAAAACCAAGTAAGTCAGATTATCGCCATTTTAATATCAAAACGGTTGTCGGGGCCAACGATTTTGCCTCGATGGAAGAGATTATTTACAGACGTTATTCTCGGTTGCTCGATGAAAATCAATCGTTGCCTCAACTTATTGTAATTGATGGTGGTAAAGGGCAACTTGGTTCAGCACTAAATTCCTTATCCAGATTAGGTCTGGTAGGTAAAATATCGGTTATTGGAATTGCCAAGCGTCTCGAAGAGATTTTTTATCCGGGAGATCCATTGCCTTTATATTTGGATAAAAACTCAGAAACATTGAAAGTATTGCAATATTTGAGGAATGAGGCTCATCGTTTTGGAATAACATTTCACAGAAGTAAACGGTCAAATAAGTTCTTGAATTCAGAACTTGATGCAATTTCCGGAGTGGGGGAAAGGACAAAAGAGAAATTATTGAAAGCCTTTGGTTCGATTGAGCAGATCAAAAGAGCTTCACTGTTGGAATTGGAAGCAATAGTTGGCAATAAAGCAAAGATATTAACTGAATACTTCGAGCACGATTCATCAGTTAGAAAAATATCTCTATAAACTCCATTTCTGTTAACGATAAAGTATATATTAGTTCTTTAATCTCATCATCATTCAGTAAGATCTTGGGGATGTGTTTCTTACCTGTAAGAAAAGTAATCATTAGATTTTTTAATGAATTGTTTGTCATGTGTTTAATTTCAACCGACTTAATGATCGATTTTACTACCTTTAATTCAATTTCTGCAATACAGTTCTCAAATTTCAATTCTGTTTTATATACATAATCTGGAGAATATCCATAAATCCACTCTTCCTTTACGTATTTTTGATTAATTAACTGATTAATTCTTTCATGATCTTCGTTATTTAATGCGGATTGATCTGATGGTTTATTATCTATAAAAAATTCTATTGAGATTAACTTAATTATTTCATCTATTGATATATGGGGGGCATATGGCTTTATATTGCATACTTTTGACTTTACTGATTTTATTGCCTTATCTGTATAGCGCTCCCTATGGTTCTTCAGAGAATCTGAAAGTTCTGTCAGGTTGGTATCAAATAGAATTGTACCATGAGCGATTACTCTGTTTTTAAAAATATGCATTGCACTTCCTGATAATTTCAAATTGTTGTATAACAGGTCATTTCTTTCTGATAACTGGATATTAAGATTATATCTGTTTAAAGCATTCACTACTGGAGTTGCTATTTCTTTGTAACTAACGCCTTTGCCTTCTTCAATATTTTTAATAACGCTAAAATTAATATTGCCCAAATCATGATATACAGTACCGCCACCAGAAATTCGTCTGGCCAGATATACAGGTTTCATAATTGAAAAATAATTATTTATTTCAGAAACTATAATTTGGTGTTTACCAACAATTATAGATGGTTCATTTATATAAAAAAATAAATAATCTTCTCTTTTTTCTTTTATAAGAAGTTCTTCAGTCGCTAAGTTGGTATATGGATTATTGGATGGCGAGACAATGAGGTTCATTATAGCAAAATTTTAATATTTGAGGCAACTTACTGAACAATTCCTTTATGCATTCGTTTATTACTTATTGACAAATGTATGATGTTGAACATTTAATTTATACAAGATGATTAATAATTCTGTAAAAATCACATTCGCCGGTAATCCTCTAACATTACTTGGCAACGAAATCAAAGTAGGAGATGCGGCACCTGATTTTAATGCAGTTGGACAAGGTCTTTCACCTGTAAAATTATCTGATTTTGCCGGTAAGGTTGTTGTGATTGCGGTTTATCCTTCAGTTGATACCAGTGTCTGTGCTGCCCAAAACAGGCGTTTTAACGCTGAGGCAAATAACCTTAACGATGTTGTGGTACTCTCTGTGTCGTGCGATTTACCTTTCGCGCAATCACGTTTTTGTGCGGCTGAAGGGCTCAACAATATCAAAACCATTTCAGACCATAAAGATTTGGAATTTGGACAGAAATATGGTTTTTGGATTAAAGAATTGAGGCTTTTGGCCCGTGGTACAGTTGTTATTGATAAAAAAGGTGAAGTTAAATATGTTGAATATGTACCAGAAGTAACTCATGAGCCAGATTATGAGGCTGCTATGAATGTCGTTAAAAATTTAATTTAGTGAAAGGCCCTTTAGGGCTTTTCTTTTTAGAGCAAGATAAGTAAGGCGCTTGTAATGGTTATTACTATTACCAGCCATCTATAGTTGTTTTCTGGAATTGCTTTGACCATTTTAATTCCTAGCCAAGCACCGAAGCCAATAAACGGGAACACGAGAAAATCGATCAAGAGAGAATGAATTGTTATGTTCTGCCAAACCAGAATTTGCAGCGGAAGTTTTATTATGTTAATAATGGCAAAAAACCAGGCTGTTGTGCCAATAAAGTTATTTTTAGGCAGGTTTAGGGATAGCAAATAAATCGCAAACACCGGGCCAGCAACATTTCCAATCATGGTAGCAAAACCACCGGTAACCCCCATGATAGCGGCAAACCACCAGTTGTGCGGAAGAGAACCCTCACTTTTTGAACTTTTGTCGCGCCAAAGTAGTAGTCCGATACTGAAGAAAATACTCAAAGCAATAATGCTTTTGAACTGCTCATCGTTGACAAGATTGCCGACCCAGAGCGCAAGCAGCAATCCACCAAAAGCCCAAGGAAGAGCCCTAAAAAGGTGTTTCCACACTACATGTCGGTTGTAATAAAAAACACCGAAAATATCGGCTAATATAAGTATTGGAAGCAATATCCCTGTCGATAGTTTTCCCCCGAAAATCATTGCCAATACTGGTACCACAATCATTGAAACACCCGGTACCCCTGTTTTCGACATCCCGATAAGAATTGCAGAGAGCGAAATGAGTACCCAATCAATACCCGATAACATAAATTGGTCCAATCCCTGAAACATCTTGAATTTGAAATTTGAACAAAGAAACACTTTTTTTAAAGCTTATTGTTCAATCTCAACTTTCACTTATCAATTTGCCAATTCAAATTCATACTTTTAAGGACTAAAACTAAATTATAGATTATGAAGAAAATAGTGTCGGGTTGTATCGTGCTTCTGTTCGTTTTGCTGCAGCTGCAGTTATCAGCTCAAACGGCTAAATTTTCACAACCGCTTTACGGAGTGGCTTACTATCATGAATATATGCCATCAGAAAGACTTGGAGAGGATATTCGTCTGATGAAAGATGCTGGTATTAGTGTTGTTCGTGTTGGCGAATCGACCTGGAGCCTTTTTGAACCAAAAGAAGGCGAATTTGAATTTGCATGGATGGATACCATTCTGAATGAGTTTAGTAAAGCAAAGATTAATGTTATTTTAGGTACTCCCACCTATTCGATGCCGGCATGGCTCTGGCACAAACACCCTGAAGTTTTGGTGAATTATGAAAAAGGAGGTAAGGCTTATTACGGAATCAGGCAAAATATGGATATCACCAATCCCACTTTTCTTTTTTATGCGGAAAGAATTATCCGCAAGATGATGGTCAGATATGCCAAACATCCTGCGGTAATTGGTTATCAGGTTGATAATGAAACAACATCATATGGTGTAAACAATTACGATTTCCAGGTGAGTTTTGTGAATTATATCAAAAACAGGTTTAAGACAACAGATAACCTCAATAAAATATGGGGACTAAACTATTGGGGCATGACTATAAGCGACTGGAGCGAATTCCCCCCACGCGACGGGGTTACCAATACCGCCTACAAACTTGAGTGGGAGAGGTTTAAACGCAAGGCCGTTGCCGATTATCTTACCTGGCAATCATCGATTGTTATGGAGTACAAACGGCCTGAACAATTTATAACCCATTGTTTTATGCCATCTGTTCAGGATATCGATCAGATAAGTAGTTCATCGAAAATGGATATTTTATCGGTCAATGTTTACCATGGCTCGCAAGATAACCTAACCGGCGATGAGATTGCTTTTGCAGGTGATTTTTTTCGTTCAGTGAAAATGAAGAATTATCTGATTACAGAAACCAATGCACAAACCATAGGTTGGGATTCCCGTTCGCAATATCCGCCTTACGATGGTCAATTGCGCATGAATGTCTATGCCCATATGGGCTCAGGGGCCAATATGGTCGAATATTGGCATTGGCATTCCATTCATTACGGCCAGGAAACCTATTGGAAGGGTGTGTTGTCTCACGATTTACAGCCTAATCGTGCGTATGTCGAAGTTACAAAGACCGCCAAAGAATTACAAAAATTTGGTGATAGGCTTGTGAACTTGAAAATTAAAAACCGTGTGGCAATTCTTTTCAGTCATGATTCCAATGCTGCACTTAATATCATGCCTTTTAAATCGGCGAAGGCCGATATGTGGGGAAATTCAAACAACATCTATCGAAATGAGCTTGTCGGTCAGATGCACGCTGTGCTTTACCGCAATAATATCGGTGTTGATTTTATTTTTCCCGAAAATGCCAATTTCGAAGATTACGACCTGGTTGTTATTCCGTCACTTTATATTGCAAGCGATGAACTATTGAATAGAATCAGCCGTTACGTCGAGAGTGGCGGACATGTAGTAATGCAGTTCAAAAGTGGATTCTGTGATGAAAATTCGATGGTTAGACCAGTATTGGCTCCAGGCCCGCTCCGAAAAGCGTGTGGATTTTATTATCAGGAATTTTCGAATATTGGTGAGCTAAAACTGAGTGGTAACCCGTTTGGCATTGACGAAAAAGAAAATAAAGTAACAGATTGGGTTGAATATATCATTCCTGAAACTGCTGCGGTTTTGGCACAGTACGACCATCCTCAATTTGGTAAATATCCGGCTGTTACCCTCAATCGATATGGCAAAGGGACACTATTGTACGAAGGGACAAAACTGTCGGATCGGTTGCAGGAAAAGGTGTTGACAGATGCATTGAAGCGCGCCGGACTTGAGAATGAAATTCAATCATTGCATTGGCCAATCATCACAAAAAAAGGAATTAACGATTTTGGGAATACAGTTCACTATTTTTATAACTACAGCTCGGTGCCCGGCGAAATTGAATATTCGTATGGCGCTGGAAAGGAGTTGATTAGTGAAAATAGGATCACCAAAGGAAATAAAATTCAAATTGAACCCTGGGGAGTCATGATTGTTGAAGAAGATTGATGTTAACGAAGTAATTTTGAGGTCCAGGCAAAACTTCTTTCCTGATTTAATTGCTTTTATCTAAATTTGCCCAAAATTTACCGGAGACTCCGGGTTGTTGAAAATATTATTAAAATTTAGCAAATAATGGCAAGCACAGCAGATTTCAGAAATGGCTTATGTATCGAATACAATGACCAGCCATTTCAAATCGTCCAGTTTCAGCATGTTAAACCAGGCAAGGGTCCTGCTTTTGTTCGGACAAAACTTAAAAACCTGAAAACCGGAAGAGTAATTGAGAATACCTTCTCGTCAGGGGTCAAGATTAATACCATCAGAGTTGAACGCCGTCCGTATCAGTTCTTGTATAAAGATGAATCAGGATTTAACTTTATGCACGCCGAAACCTTCGAGCAGGTCTTAATTGAAGAGGCAATGGTTGAGAATGCAGACCTTTTGAAAGAGGGCATGGTGGTCGAAGTGATGTATCACACTGATACAGAAACCCCTCTAACCGTCGAACTTCCACCCTTTATCGAATTGGAAGTTACATATGCCGAACCGGCTGAAAAAGGCAATACTGCCTCTTCAAACGCCCAAAAAGCGGTAACGGTCGAAACTGGAGCAACTATTTATGTGCCACTATTTGTTAATCAGGGTGATATCATCAAAGTGGATACCCGCGACAGAAGTTATTCGGAAAGAGTAAGAAACTAATATTGTCAGCGAAAAATAACAAAGGCCGGAATTTTCCGGCCTTTGTTATTTATGCAATTTGTTTAACATCAAATGATTAACATCGCATCACCATAGGTGCCAAAACGATATTTTTCTTTGATGGCTGCTTTATAGGCGGCCATCAAATTATCGTATCCTGCAAAAGCCGAAACCATCATCAGCAATGTTGAGAGCGGCAAATGGAAGTTCGATATCATACTGTCGGCCACACTGAATTCGTAAGGCGGGAAAATAAACTTGTTGGTCCAACCTTCGTAAGGCTTAAGCATTCCGTTGGTCGAAACAGAGCTTTCGAGCGTCCGCATAACGGTAGTCCCGACAGCACAAACGCGATGCTTTTCTTCTTTTGCCTGATTGACAATCGAAACAGCTTCATCGCGGATCCAAATCTGCTCTGAGTCCATTTTGTGCTTGGTCAAATCTTCAACATCTACGCTTCTAAAATTTCCCAATCCAACATGAAGGGTAATTTCTGCAAAGTCAATACCTTTAATTTCCAACCTTTTGAGTAGCTCTCGGCTGAAATGCAAACCGGCTGTAGGGGCGGCAACAGCACCTTCGTGTTTGGCAAAAATAGTTTGGTATCGCTCTGCATCTTCCTCCTCAACTGGGCGATTAATGGTTTTTGGAAGTGGCGTTTCGCCCAGAGAGTAGAGCGTTTCTTTAAATTCTTCATAACTGCCATCGAACAGGAACCGTAATGTACGTCCGCGAGAGGTCGTATTGTCGATCACTTCGGCAACCAAAAGATCGTTTTCTCCAAAATAGAGCTTATTTCCAATTCTTATTTTGCGTGCCGGGTCAACCAAAACATCCCAAAGACGCTGTTCGCGGTTAAGCTCACGAAGCAAAAACACCTCAATTTGTGCTCCTGTTTTTTCTTTGTTACCGTACAAACGTGCGGGAAAAACTTTGGTATTGTTAAATACCATAACATCTTTATCATCGAAGTAGTCAATCACATCTTTGAACATCTTGTGCTCAATCTTGCCAGAGTTTCGATGTAAAACCAGTAAGCGCGATTCATCCCTGTTTTTGGCCGGATGAAGAGCGATAAGTTCTTCCGGGAGATTGTACTTAAATTTTGAAAGTTTCATAGTTGATGAAATTATGCTGTTTTATTTGTTTCTTCATTTTCCTGACGATCTATTCGTGCAAAAGCTGATACTTCGTCCATAAAGTCTGAGATTTGCCAGGCGCTGTCCAGTGTATAATCTCCAACTCTAGTCCGGATTAGCCCTGTAAGATAGGCACCGCTCCCAAGGGCATAACCAATGTCGCGCGCCAAAGCCCTGATATAGGTTCCCTTGCTGCATACAATCCTGAGCTTTGCTTCAGGGGCTGTGTATTCAAGCAATTCGATTTCCTTAATAACAAGTGTTTTCGCTTTGAGTTCAAGCGCTTTCCCTTTTCTTGCCAATTCGTAGGCTCTTTTCCCGTCGACTTTGATGGCCGAAAACCCGGGAGGAACCTGTTCTATTGTTCCAATGAATTGCAATAAAACTTCACGAATCAATTTTTCATCGATATGCGAAGCTTCAAATATCTGATCTTCCTCTGTTTCCAGATCGAATGACGGAGTTGTTGCACCAATTTTTAAGGTGGCAATATACTCTTTTTCTGCGGCCTGAATGAAATCGATATCCTTTGTTACCTTACCGGTACATATTACCATTAACCCGGTGGCTTTCGGATCCAGGGTACCGGCATGGCCTACCTTTAGTTTTTTGATGTGCATTCGTTTGCACACATGATGTCTGACTTTGTTGACCAGATCGAACGAGGTCCAATCGAGCGGCTTGTCAAAAACCAGAATCTCTCCTGCCTGAAAATTAAATTTATTTGGGTCAATCTGCATCGGCTAACTGATAACGAGACGGTTGTATTGATTCTATTTCACCCGGTTGTCGGAGAAGTTGGGACGAAAGCAAACAGTTATTTACTGTTTTTCTAAATCGTTGCTGAATATTGCGATTCAATTCTTGTAGCACTGACAATCACTCGTCCGACTTTGGTTTTTTCATAATTGCATAGATTTCAAAAAGAAAACCAAACAATACGACAATAGGAGCAAGCGTAATCCTTCTGAAACTGAAAATTTCCTTGTTAAAAACGTTGGGGTCATCGCTTCCTCCTCCAATCATCAGAAGAAATCCAACAATGATGATAAAAAACCCAATAACAAGCAGCTTCAGGTTTTCTTTGCCTAATGCAAAAGCTTTCTCATCAGTGTTTTCGACTTTTTTTGCCATGTATGATACGATTATATTTGTAACCCGCAAAGATAGATCAATAAAAGAGCTGATCAAACTTCATTCGTAAAAATTTATTGACTGCAAAATAGGTAGATAGGCCGGTAATGAATATTCCGAACAAGAAAATGGAGGCGACCAACAGAATAAGCGATGTTGAATCCTGAAAATTGATAAAATCTTTCAATTCAACCTGATACGAAAAGAAAAGGGCCAGCAGCATAAAACAGGCAATGATGGCACCGTAAATTCCGTGAAGAATTCCCTTCGCCACAAACGGACGGCGTATAAATGACCTTGTTGCCCCGACCAGTTGCATGGTATTGATTAAGAATCGTTTGGAATATATCGAGAGCCGTATGGTATTGTGAATAAGGGCCGTGAAAATAATAAACATCAAACCGCCAAGTGCCAGAAGAATAAAACTGATTTTCTTGACATTGGCATTCAATTGCTTAACAAGGTTCCGCTGATAATAAACTTCCTGGACTTCGGGATAGGCTGTAAATTTTTTCTCCAGCATAGTGAGGCTGTCGGGATTCGAATAGGCGGCATACACCTTGACATCAATCGATGAAAGCAATGGGTTGTAGCCAAGCAGGCTGACAAAGTCTTCTCCCAGCTCGCCTTTAAGCTCGGCTGCCGCACTCTCTTTATCGACAAATCGGGTCGATTTAATAAAGTCAGTGGCTTCAAGGTTTTTCTGTAGCCTGATAACATCCACATCGCGGGCATCGGGTTTAAGTATCAATGTCACGCCGATATTCTCCATCACATAGTCGGATAACCGCTGGGCATTGATGATGAGCAGCCCCAGCAAGCCGAAAAGAAATAGGATAAGCGATATGCTTAACGTGGTGGTGAAGTAGGAGCCCCAAAGGCTTTTCTTCACCTGTTTCTGCCTTTTTTTTACCATAAAATTGGTCGATGAGTGCTTGGCTCTAAATTATTGGTTTTTTATTCAAAATGCTACCTCCAAATAAAATTCCTGCCAGTAAAAGTACCAGAATTACCGAACTAACCATTGCGATTTTACGGCCGGTGTAGAACGACTGCGGTTCGAAGCGAAATTCAATATCGTAATCGCCCGGAGCAAGGAGGGCTGCGCGCAACAGGTAATTTGCCTGAAAATGTGCAATTTGCTGGTTGTTCACATAAGCATTCCAACCTTTGGGATAGTATATTTCTGAGAAAACGGCTATTTGTTCGCTCTTTCCCGAAAAGTGATAAACCAATTGGTTAGGGGCATACGATTTTAACGCTATAAAAGCGGTTGAATCGGCCACAAATGTTTTCCCGTTCAATTGGGTTTCGAATATCTTATTCACAACAATCTCGTTAGCCGGATTAATGGTTCCCAGCGCTGCTATTTCTTGATCGGCATTTTCAACCGTGCGATACTCATGAACCAGCCAGGCACTTCCCAACGCATGGTTGTTTTGGACCGGCGCAGCCGAGGGGTTGACTATCAGGTATCTGGTATTCAGCATATTTAAGGCATTCAATCCAGTAAAGACGGTATCGATGTTATCGAGCGATTTCAGGCTGTTGAAACGCTGGGCAATCAGTTGCATCTCTTTCGAGATATGAAAATCAATTAACTCCTGATAGCGTCTCATCTTGGCTCCGTGATAACCACCAACCGAATGGTGATAATAGGAGGTAGAAGCATCTGAAAAGGGATCGACGGTCATATTCAACACCCTGTAACCGGGAGCTTTATCTGTCAAAATCTCCTGATTGGCCACCGATGGTGCATAAGGAACGGCAGCTTCGCGAGCAGGTACAAAGTTGTCGTTGTTCAGGTATCGGCGGTCGACCATCCACAAATCCAGCAAGATGAGAAGACCCAAAGCCGGTAAAACGGTTGATAGTTTGATTTTTTTCGACAGAAAGGCCCACAAAGCGGCGGCGCTTAGCAAGATGAAAATGGCCGAGCGGAAAGCGTCGCTCCTAAGCAGTTGTTCGCGATCGCCGGCCAGACTCTGGTGCAGCCATTCGGGCAGACGCGAATCACTAACTGAAGTAAACGACCCTGAGATACCGGGTATAATGGCAAAAACAAGCGACAGGCCAGCCGTGATCAGTACACTATAGCCCAAGGCTTTCTTCCAGTTCTGTGTCTCTGCTTTTCCGCTAAAGATTTGCTCGAGCACATAAATGGCCATCAGTGGCAGGGTAAAGCTGGCAATAACCAGAATCATCGAAACGGTCCTAAACTTGTTGTAACCGGGTACATAATCGAGAAAAAAGTCGGTAAGGGCCATGAAGTTATGTCCCCATGAAAGCATCAGCGAAAGTAAGGTTGCCACTGCAATCCAGATGCGGAAGGGGCCTTTGACCAGAAACAATCCCAAAACAAAAAGGAAAACAATAACAGCTCCGGCATAGACCGGCCCTGAGGTGCCGGGCTGGTCGCCCCAGTAGCCGGGCAACTGCTTAACCAACTGATTGGCATTGGGTACATTATTAGCTTTTAAGGCTTTCGCCGTTTCTGAATCCTGCCCAAAACCTACCGTTGATGAGCCGCCTTTGAAATTGGGTACCAACAGCGTGAACGATTCATCGATACCGTAGCTCCATCCAGTGGCATAATCTTTATCGAGACCAGAAGTTTGGTTCTGTTGATTGTGTGTCAAATCAGATTTTCCACGAATGGAGAAATTGCCATATTCGTAAGTGGTCCAAAGCCTTTCGGTATTGGCTGCCACGGCCAGCAAGGCGAAGGCAAAAATGATAGCCGAGCGTTTCAGGAATTCGGGTAACCGCTTTTCGCGAAAGGCAAACCAAAGTTCAGTGAGGCCCATCACCAAAATCGTCAGCAACGTATAGTAGGTTATTTGCAGGTGGTTGGCATAGACCTGCAAAGCCAGGAATAGGGCAAAAATGATACTCCCTTTCCATAAATCTTTTTTCAGTGCATGGTATAGGCCGGCAATCAGCGGTGCCATATAACCAATGGCAATTGCTTTCGAGTTGTGCCCGGCGGCAATGATGATAAAATTATAGGAGGAAAAGCCGAATGCCAGGGCTCCTACAATGGCCAGCCAGGGATTGATATTAAATAGCAGCAGTGCAATGTAAAAACCAATCAGATAAAGAAAAACAAAACTTACTGGTCGCCAGTCGAACAGGTTGGTCAGTTTATAGATTGGGGTAACCAGCGAGAACGAAGGGACACCAATCAGGTAAGCCGGCATACCGCCAAACATCGAGTTGGTCCAGAGGGCCACATCATCGTGCGTAGCATTATAATCGTTTATCTCTTTCGACATGCCAATGTAGGTGTTGGTGTCGTGTTGGTTCAGCTTTTTCCCTTCGAGAGCCGGCGAAAAGTAGATAACGGGTAGCAGCAGAAAAAGTAGAATTGCGGCGAGGTGAGGTAAAAACTTCTTCATCGAAAAGTTATTCATAACATTCACTGTTCAATATTTATGGGCAAAAATACATAATTTTTATCAGCAGGAATGGTGTCGTCACCACCAATCAGTAATGGAGTTACAGGATATTCGGCTTTAGCTGTTTTCAGGTTGCTTTTACCTGTTACGCTCTTGCTCGTCCAGTTTTATATCATCATCCCAAATATTGCCCATGTGGTTATCCGGCTCCCGACCAAACTTTAAAAACGGTTAATCTCAAAATTATATCGAATCAAAATCCATATCTGCTTCCCGGTTACTCGCCATTGAAGGAGACGCTATGCGGAGTTGATGCGGAGTTGATTTGGTTCGGAATAGGGTTTAGATGAATGATGCACCAACCTTTCGGACAACCTTCGTTTGAGTGTTAGCGCCATTACCGATTTGATTGCACCGCGATTGAATCCCAACATTCAGGGTGAGTGTTACTATTGGCGATGCCGATTGTTGATTTGGTCAGATGAAATTGGGTTTGGGTATCGGTTAATTGTCGATTGAGATTATCTTTGTTGAATAGATGATGCCTTAACCGGAAATCTATATACTTTCAAATTATTGAAAAACAAATTGATGGGGATTATTATCAAACAAACCGTTAAGGGAAGTTTATGGTCGTATTTGGGGGTAATCATCGGGTTTGTTACCACCACCTATTTCTATACTGAATACCTGACGCCCGAAATTGTTGGGTTGTTTGGATTGCTGGTAGCCATATCGACCATCACCGGCGGATTGTCGTCGCTTGGGCTTCCGGGGGTAACGGCAAGGCTGTTTCCTCGGTTTAGGAGTAAAGCCGATGGGCACCACGGTTTTTTGCTGATGGCCACCCTTCCGCAGATTGCCGGGTTTGGGCTTTTTCTGTTGCTCTATTTCATCTTCCGCGAACAACTTATCCAGAACAACCTTGGGAAGTCTGAACTTTTTGCCGATTATGTCTGGCTACTTATCCCGTTAACCCTTTTCACGCTGATATTTGTCTTTTTGGATACCTACAACAAGGTGCTTTACGATGCGGTTTTGGGAACCTTCCTTCAGGAATTTCTGCAGCGTTTTCTCATTTTTGTGGTAGTAGCCCTTTACATGTTTAAATGGATTAACCTCGAACAACTGATTATTGGTTATGCCATTGCCGTTTCGGTTAAAGCGGTTGTCATTTTTGTTTTTCTGCTTTTCAGGGGAGAAATTACATTTCGTTCCGAGCCGGGTTTTATCGATCCTTCGCTAAAAAAAGAGATCTTCGATGTGGCGCTCTTCTCCATTATCGGTGGTTTGGGCTCGCTGGTGGTTTTCAATATCGATAAAATTGTGATTAACCAAATGCTCGATTTGGGCAATACCGGTGTTTATTCCATTGCCTTCTACTTTGGCACGCTGGTGGTTATCCCTTCGCGGCCGTTGCTGAAAATTGCCGGTACGTTGATTGCCGATGGCTGGAGCAATAATGATATGGCCAAAATCAAGGAGATATATTATAGAAGCTGTATCAATCAATTTATTATCGGGGGTTTTCTTTTTCTGGGTATCTGGGCCAACATCGATAATATTTTGGCCATTTTGGGTCCCGATTATCAGCAGTCGAAATGGGTTATTTTCTTTATTGGGCTAGGGTACTTGTTCGACATGATGACGGGTGCCAACGGACTGGTTATCGGTTATTCTAAATATTACCGGGTTTCGCTTTGGTTTATCCTTATTCTGGTGGTTACCGTAGTGGGGTTACTCTATCTGTTTATTCCGCTTTGGGGTATCACCGGTGCGGCCCTGGCTATTGCGCTGGCGTTGTTGATGAACAACCTGATGCGCCATCTCTTTCTGGTGGTCAAATACGGGCTGCAACCCTTTACCCTGAAATTTGTTATGGTAGCAGTGGTTTTTATGGCCATCTATCTGGTCCAGTATCCGATTCCGCAACTTTATTTTCTGATTGATATTCTGGTTCGCGGAACCTTGATTGTGGCGGGAACCGGTCTGATGCTGGTCTTTCTTCCGGTATCGGACGATTTTCAAGCCATTTGGAAAAAAGGGTTATCGCTACTGAAACGAAAATGATTCAAAACGTAATTTTATCGACATGACAATCAATACCAACTACTTCAACCGTTCGGCCCGCGAGGAGATGTTGAAATATATTCCGGCTAATGCCGAAAAAATACTGGAAGTGGGGTGCGGCGAAGGGCTTTTTCTCGACCTGTTGACCCGCGCCGGCAAAGAGAGTTGGGGCTTGGAAATCAATGCCGAAGCGGCAGCTGAAGCGCAAAAATTTGCCGGCAAGATTTTGGTGGGCGATTTTATAGCCATGTCGCTGTCGGGCGATTTGCCGTTGGGTTATTTCGATTGTGTGGTTTTTAACGATGTTATCGAACATTTTACCGACCCGTGGCAGGCTGTTCGGCTGGTAAAACCGCTGCTTTCGCCTGCCGGGGTGATTGTGGCCTCTATTCCCAATTTTCGTTATATTGGTAATTTAGTGGAGATTATAACAACTGCAGATTTTCGCTACCGCGAAGAAGGGGGCATTCTGGACATGACCCATTTCCGCTTTTTTACACTGAAGAGTATCATTCGCCTTTTCGACGAATGTGGCTATCGGGTGGTTCGCTACGAAGGACTGCGCCCTTGTAAAAGCTGGAAAGAGAAAATGGTGATTTCCCTCTCGATGGGTCGTTTTGAAGATATGCGCCATAAACAATTTGCCGTTGTTGCCCAACCCCGAGAAAGCATAATATGATTTCGATAATTGTTTCCACCCGAAAAAGCGACACACAACTGGCCAGGTTTAGCGAGAATATCGCTCACACTATCGGTGTTGAACATGAGTTGGTCGTGATTGAAAATGACCGTAAATATTCGCTTTGCCAGGCATATAACCTTGGCGTTTCGCGTGCCCGATACGCGTTTTGCTGCTTTGTACACGACGATGTATCGTTCGAAACGGAAAACTGGGGGAAACTGCTCGTTGAGACGATGTTGCATCAACCCGATTTGGGGTTGACCGGGGTGGCCGGAACGCAGTTTAAATCTTCATATCCGTCGGCATGGGGACAAAGTCCAGCACTTGGCCGTTTCAAGAAAGGACATATCTTTCATCAAATCAATGGGAAGCGCACTTATCTGGAATTTGATACAAATCCCGAAAACAGTGACTTCGATGATGTGGTTTGCCTCGATGGGGTTTTCCTCTTTACCCGGAAGAATATTGTTGAAAAATGTCGCTTTGACGAAGAACTGCTAACCGATTTCCACGGATATGATATCGATTTTTCGTTGCAGGTTTATTTTGCAGGTTTTCGTGCCATTGTCGACAGACGCCTGCGCATCGTCCATTCATCGGGTGGCAGTTATTCTCCTCAGAATACCATTGCCAACCGGTTGATTGCACGCAAGTGGAAAAAACAACTGCCGGTTGCGGCTCAGGTTTGTAGCCTTGCGCCTTGGCAAATGCGCTTGCTCGACTGCGAAAACTGGTGCTATTTTCTTTGGCAAGCTGCTGTGAGGAAACTGTCAGGGAGATAAATATTTATGATATTTTGCAGGTTATCCAGCCTGTTATCATTTTGTAAATCAGGATTGTCTTTACCTTAAGATGAAGGTTGGGCCAGTGGGTTTTCAGCAAAAGCAGCGGAAGCCGGTAGCGGTCGGAAATTACCTGCCTTTGGTTGACCGCTGTTGCCTGAATATTGTGCAACCTGAATTTAACCAATGTTTTGCGTATCAATCCCAATTGATAATGTGCGGCGCAGCGATACCAAAATTCATAGTCGAGCGATTGGCGCAGGTTTTCGGCAAAGTATCCAATCTGCTCAAAAACGGATCGTTGAAGCAGTACTGCTGTGGGTTCGCCAATTTTATTGCGTGGCTGGGCATACAAATCGGAACGGCCAATTAGCCATTTCCCATCGATAATTTCCGGAAAATGTTGTTGTACGGCTTCAAGGTTCACTTCCCGTTGAGTGCTTTCGCCAAAGGTTTCGCGCAGGCAGAAAACCAATCCCACCTGTTCACCCTTCTCTTCGGCAAAAGCCACCATCTCCGACACACAATTGGGGTGCAAAATATCGTCCTGAAACAGAAATTTAATGTATTTGCCTGAAGCATAACGAATCGAATGGTTCCAGTTGGCCCCAATTCCTGATGGTTGATGGCTGACGATTTGAAAAGGGATATCGCCCGACGAGAGCAGTTCGGCGGCTATCGTCAGCGAATGGTCGTTCGAATGGTCGTCAGAAAGAATAATTTCGAGCGGACGATAGGTTTGTGCCAGTGCCGAAAGGAGCGCTTCAGCCAGATATTTCTCGCCGTTATATATCGGGATACAGATGGAAACCAGCGGTTTTTCAGTTAAAGGCGACATACGAGTAGCATTCTTATCCAAAGAAATGAAATTTTCGGCGGATGTACGAATGTCCGGCAAAAGTAGTCAGGTAGAAAAGTATTGTTTTCAGGTTGCAAGCCGATTTCAGGAAATACTTCCGGGCCTCTTTCATTTCGCCTGTCAGGTAAAAATAGCGGGCTAAGGTTCCATTGACCCTCTTTCGGCCCAGGCCTGTTTCGGTTGGATAATCAACCTGATACTGGTTTAATAGTCTGATGGCAAACTGATAATCGCGAAGGCGGTAGTTGCGGTCGAGCGAAAGATTGGCCCCATCCACATGGCGTCGGTAGAGGCTTTGGCAAACTTCGACAGTGGGATTTTGATGGAATAGGCGTAAAATCCAATCCCAGTCGAGCTGACCATATTCTTCCTCGAAAAGGATGTTTTTAAGTTTACTGTCGAATAAGATGGTGCCCAGATAACAGTTCTGGCGGTCGTTGCGTCGGGCCAGTTTATCGCGAAAAGTTTCATTGGTTGCAAATGTGCGATACCCATCGGGGTGACTGGCTGAGCGAATATTTTCGTTTCCATTTTTATCGGCAATTGTATAGCCACAGGTAACAATTGGAGCTTCAGCTGTCCAACGAAGCTGCGATTCAACTCTGTGGGGAAACCATTCGTCGTCGTGGTCCATCAGACAAATGTAGTTGCCGCTTGCCTGTTGTAGGCCAAGGTTGCGGCCTCGGTTTGGGCCACCGCTATTCTTTCCGGTAGAAAGAATTTTAACCGGATATTGACCTGCAATTTCGATGGTCGAATCGGTTGAGCAGTCATCGACAACAATAACCTCTAGCAAAAACTGCTCGTTACAGCCATGTTGGGTAACCAGCGAATCGAGGGCACGTCTGATGGTTTTTTCAGCGTTATAAGTTGTAATAATGACAGTTACCGTTTTCATTTTGGGTGTAAACTCATTTATTTAACCGATGACAGGGTTTCCATTAATACGACCAGTTTTTGGGTCAATCCGCTGCGCGAGAATTTTTTATAGTTGTCACTTTCGATACGATCGATCCCTTGTTCGTATTGGTGGAACAACATTAGCAGCGCCTCTTTCATTTTGGTTTTATCGCCAAAATTGCATACCACCCCGTTCGATGCTTCGTTGAGAACAGCTGCGGTATCGCCATCGGTCGGTCCAATGGCCAGAATGGGCCGTTTTACAGCAAGATATTCAAAAACCTTTCCCGGGATAATCCCGTTTACATTGGGTGTGTTGTTCAGCGGCAAATAGAGCACGCGCGACGATGCAATAGCTTTCATGGCATCATCGTGGTTCATGAAAGGAATAAACTGACAAAATGGGTCCAGATTATATTTCCCGATATCTTTTTTGACGGCATCGACCAAATCGCCAATCATCTTAATGGATAGCTTTTCGCCCAATTGAGGATTTTCGTCAATTAGTTCGCGTAATGCCTGCCAGAATGGCGTTTGATTGCGATCGTTGTTGATCGAGCCGAGATGAGTAATGGTAAACTGTCGGTCAAGACTGACTTGATGTGAACTAAAATTAGCTTCGTCGAAACCGTTGGTTATCACGTGTACATTACGGGCACCCAGTCGGGCTAAATCACGGCCCCAGCTTTGGCTGACAGTTAGCTGCGCCGTACTTTGAGTCAAAACGCGATGTTCAAGTCGTTTATGTTGCCAAAGCGTTAGGCGGGTCAATTTCAATTGATGGAAGAAATCGATTTCGGTCCAGGGGTCACGGAAGTCGGCTATCCACGGAATCCCGAAACGGTTGGCCACTTTCATGGCAATCAGATGGGTGGTATGCGGTGGTCCGGTACTGACAACCAAATCGACAGGATTTTCTTTTAGATAACGGGTAAGCCATTTATTTGCCGGCCTAATCCAAAGCATTTTGGCATCGGGAATAAAAAAATTGCTTCGTACCCAAACCGATAGTTTCTCCTTGAAGCCAGGCTTGGCATCCTGAAACAGAACCCCTGGTTTTACGGCGTTTCCCTTTCGGCCTATAAATTTGGCATAAAGCTGGTATGGTTCGGTGATAAGGCAGCCCACAATCTCGGTATCAGGATGGATATCGCGAAGCAAACTTTCGTCCGTAGATGGATATTCGGCATTTGTTGGCCTGAAAATAACTGGTTGCCAGTTGTGCTGATGCAGAAGATTGGAGAAATTAAGCCAGCGCCTCACGCCGCTACCTCCGCCCGGTGGCCAGTAATAGGTTATTATCAGCACTTTTTTCATCAGGTGGTTGCTCCGTTATTACAGGTTCTGGCCTGTATGGATAATATTTTTGGTGGGAACGGTGGCTACAAAATCTTTCAGATAATAGGGTTCGTAATAGGCTGTATCGACAAACCTTTTTTCGGAATAAGCTTTTTCGGCCAGTGGGGCGATGTAAGCGGCAGAAGTATGTACATCGGCTACGAAGAGGGCGTTCTCGTGACCAATGGCTGCTCTGCACTTGGCTGAACCGTTTCCAAAAAAGGCCACTTTATCTGTTTTCAGCTGCTCTTCGAACGATTGATGGTCGATGATGTCGGCGCTGATTTTTTGGATTTGCTCTCCTTTGGCGTTATAAACTGCGGTGTAAACTTCCATTCTGCGGGCATCAATCATTGGGCAAAAGAGCATTGATGCTTCATCCGGAAGATGGTATCGGGCAGAATTGGAAATCACATGGTGGGCCATGGCTTCGAGCGAAGGAATGGCTATCAGTGGCTTTCCGGATGCATAGCAAATTCCTTTGGCTGTTGATACACCGATGCGCAAACCGGTGTACGAACCCGGTCCGCCCGAAACGGCAACGGCATCAATGTCGTGCATTGATATTCCCTTTTGTTGAAGAAGCTCATCGATAAAAAGGGTGAGTTGCATGGCGTGGTTCTTTCCAGCATGATCTTCGCGAAGGGCGACAGAAATTCCATCCTTTCCCAGCGAGACTGAACAGACTTCTGTTGAGGTATCAATATTTAAGATTGTTGCCATCTCCTTTTTTCGCAAAGATGGGAAAATTAGATGAAATTTGAATCATTAACCTGTATCACAGCTAAACGAGCAGGGCTGAGGAATGCTGTTTTGCCAACCCTTTATTGCCTTATTTTTATTAATTCCGAATAAATTTCAAAAAAAATGCAAAAGATTCAATCATTTTTTTGAACAGTTTGTTACATAGGTACAAAAGCATGACATCAAAATGTTTATGTTTACTAATTTTGGGGGTCGAATGGTAGTTTGAAAATATGCACTATGTTAAAAACGGTTATAATTGACGACGATTATGTTTCAAGAATGATACTTAAGGAATTGCTTGAGAAATTTTTGAATAATATCGATTTGGTTGGCGAGGCGGCTTCAGTTCAGGAAGGTGTTGATCTGATTGAAAAGACTGAACCCGAACTTGTTTTACTCGACATCAGCCTTCCTGACGGAACGGGGTTCGATTTGTTGGACAAAGTCAAAAAGGTCGACTTTAAAATCATTTTCATTACCGCTTACAGTGAATATGCCATCAAGGCTTTTAAATACTCTGCATTTGACTATATTGTTAAGCCACTTAATATTGACGAGCTGTCGAAGGCTATTTCCAGGATTCCGCAGATAAAGAAAATTGAAAATAAGGGAAGTGTGAAATCTCTGAAAGAAAATTTGTTGTCGGTTCCCGATGATGGGCCTAAAACCATTGCATTACCTGAGCAGAATGGCTTTGCCATCATACGTGTCAACGATATTGTTCGCTGCGAAGGGATGCGAAACTATACGAAGATTATCTTCCGTGACGCAGAGGCAAAAGTTGTGAGCCGGACATTGCTCGAATTCGAAAACCTGCTCGTACCTCTTGGTTTTGTGAGGATTCACCGAAGCCATTTGGTCAATATTGTAAACGTTGTGCGTTATCTCAAGTCGAATGGTGGAATGGTAGAACTGAAAACGGGCGAACAGCTTAAAGTTTCGCCAAAGCACAAAGAAGATTTATTGAATAAGATTCTGAACAATAAGTTATAGGCAAATATCTCAGCGATAACAAAGGGGCGGAAAAAACTAAATTTCCGCCCCTTTGTTATCATTGTTCATCACGGTTATACCCATTTCAGATATTTGAAATCCTGACGGTTGGGCAATTCGGGATGTTTGGCAAAAATGCGCAATCCATAATTGTATGAACCTGGTTTGGTGAGTTTCAGGTCGAGTGAATAGTGGGTTAACCCATTTTCAGTTTTTTCAGGCGAAAACTCGAACCGCTGTACAAACTCGGGTTGGTCGTCGCCGGTAACCAAAATTAGTTCAACTCCAATTTCCTCTGCTTTCAACTCTTTAATATCGAGTGTTATGCGCGATGGATATTCCTGTCCCATTTTATAGGTATTGGTAATCCCATCGGAAAGATTAACATTCACGACCTCAATTTGCTCCCAAACGTTCAACACCTTCTGCTTCCATTTTGCAATCTCTTTGGCTTTTGTGTAACCATTGGCTTTCAACTTTTCCGTACGTTCAGCCTGAGGGATATAATAGCGTTGGAAATAGTCTTTCATCATCCTCTTGGTGGTAAACTGCGGTGCCACTTCAGCAAAAGTATTTTTGATAAAGTCGACCCAAAGTACCGGGATGTTTTTGTCGTTGCGGTAGTAATAAGCCGGAACGATTTCATTTTCGAGGATACTGTATATGGCTTCGGCATCCAGTTCATCCTGAAGCTCCTGGATATCGAACGACTGTTCGAGCGGTAAGGCCCACCCTGCATCCTGTTTGTATCCTTCGACCCACCAGCCGTCGAGGACAGAGAAATGCAAAGTGCCGTTCATCACCCCTTTTTCGCCCGAAGTCCCAGAGGCTTCCAACGGTCGGGTGGGTGTGTTCATCCATACATCGCAACCCTGCACCAGCATCTTACCGATATTCATGTCGTAGTTGTGGATAAAGAGGATTTTGCCGATGAATTCAGGGCGCTTCGAAATGTCAATAATATATTTTATCAAATCCTGGCCTGCTTTATCAGCCGGATGTGCTTTCCCGGCAAAGAGAAATTGAACCGGCTTGTCGGGATTATTGACAATTCTGGAGAGACGGGCTAGGTCGCGGAAGAGCAGATGGGCACGCTTATAGGTTGCAAAACGGCGGGCAAAGCCAATGGTCAATGCTTTCGGATTGATTTTGGAAAACACTTCCGCGATATATTTGGGGTTCTCGTTTCGAAGAATGTGGGTATCTGTCGATCGCTGTTTGATAAATTCGATCATTTTTTCGCGCAATTTCGACTTGGTTTCCCATATAAGCTTATCCTGAACTTTGTATATATTTCTCCACGCCCGCATTTCCGAATCGGCATCATAATCGTGGATGTCGGTTGCAAGTTCTTCCGAGTCAAGGCAGTTATCGTGAATCTCTTTCCATTCGGTGGCTGCCCAGGTAGGGTAGTGTACCCCATTGGTAACATAACCAATATTTTCGAGCTCTTCAGGCATAAATCCTTTGTAGAGATCAGACAACAGTTCTTTGCTTACATCGCCGTGAAGTTTACTAACGCCGTTTATCTCCTGAGAAAGATTGGCCGCCAGATAGCTCATATTGAACTTACCTTCTGAAGCACTTGCCTTACCAAGTATAAGCAAATCGGATTGCGATATTTCCAATCTGTCGGCCATTTTACCCATATACAGTTTGAATAAATCATCGGGGAAAGCATCGTGGCCGGCAGGCACGGGAGTGTGCGTGGTGAAGAGGGTTGAGGCCCTTACCATCTCTTTAGCCTCGGCAAAGTTGAGCTCCTTTTGGCTGATAAGGTTCCAGATGCGCTCGAGGCTGATAAAAGCAGCATGACCCTCATTACAGTGATAGATATCGGATTGCACTCCAATTTTTTCGAGCGCTCTGATACCGCCAAGACCTAAAACAATTTCCTGTTTCAAGCGGTTTTCGTTGTCGCCGCCGTAAAGATGATGGGTGATAAAACGATCCTGTTCCTGGTTGGCATCGAAATCGGTATCCAACAGATAGAGTTTGACATTCCCTACGTTGACGACCCAAACATGTATAAAGACGGTTCTTCCGGGAAGGTCGACCGAAACGGTTATCCAGTCGCCATTTTTATCAAGCACCGGCTGGATCGGAAGTTTAGAGAAATGTTCTGCATCATAGTGGGCAATCTGTTCTCCGCTGTTCGAAATAACTTGTTTGAAATAGCCGTAGCGGTAGAGCAGGCCTACACCTGTCATGTCGACTTTCGAGTCGCTGGCCTCTTTCAGGAAATCGCCAGCCAGCACGCCAAGCCCGCCGGAGTAGATCTTCAGGCTTGAATGAAGCCCAAACTCCATGCTGAAATAGGCAATCTTCGGGCCAAGAAGTTTAACCCGTTCTTTCAGGTATTTGCGCAACTGGCTTTCGACTGTTTTCATCCGAAGGACAAACGACTCGTCCGATTTCAGGGTTTCGAAACGCTCAAGACTGGTCTGTTCGAGCAGAATGATTGGGTTGTGCTGACATTCTTCCCATATTTCAGGATCAATTTCGTTGAAAAGGGCACGTGCTTCGGGGCTCCATACCCACCATAGGTTGCGGGATATTTCGCGCAACGGGGTCAATTCTTTGGGCATTGTCGATTCGACAATTATCTTTTTCCAGATGGGATTGCTGCTTTCAGTCAAATGTGCGCTATTTAAATCCTTTATTTCCATTGTTTTATTTTTTACTGTGGCCGGATAGTGTACAATTTACCCTTATCACATTCCGCAAATGTACCCTTTTCGGAGTGTAATCTACCTTATGTTGTTAAACAGAATTGGAATGAGAATAAAATTCAAATAATTTTAATGTTTCATTAACAAATAGTTAAGATACGCCATCAGGCACTCTTTGCTGTTCCGGATTTGGCACTGCGTTTGGGGGCCGTTTTCTTTGTCGAGGCCTCAGTACTTGCTGATGAGTTTATCTCTTTTTTTAATTTCTTCAGTTCCTGTTCCCGTTCTTCCAATTTTTTGGTTTTGATTTCTATCATCTCCTTTAACTTCGAAATCTCCTGCTGGGTTTCATTCTTGGGAACTTCATTGTTTAGCCGGATGGTGAAATCGCTTAAAACATTCATGTAATTGATGAATGCTTCGTAGGGGCTTGTGTAAGGATTGTAGTACTTGTGCACTTCGCCATCGGAGAAAAACTTGGTACACATGTAATAAAGATGGTTGTTGGCCTGCAGGTAGTTCCAGTCTTTCAGCAATACCTCGTTTTGGCAGTTTTTAATCTGATCTTTCAGTGCGTAAAGGTTATTGAAGGCCTCTTTTTGCAGTTCGTTTCCGAGCCAGGCCGAGAGGTCGCGTTCTTCGTCAGCCCACGAAATGGGGTGAAGGACATGCATGGCTGAAATGGGCTGGAAGTTTTTGGCTGCTTCTGATGGGGTGACAAAAGCCAGCTTGCCGGTTTTCAGTACTGCGCCGGGCAGAGCATTCAGGAAATCGAAAATTCCGGAGCGTTTAGGTTGTACCTCGCCAAAAGTGTCGTAGTTGATGAAAATATTGATTACATCTTCATTCTCGGGGGTACTGGTCATCCAACCGGCAAACTTATCGGCCGTGAGTGGGTATTCGTTCCATGCCGGATTTGAAAACCTGAATGACAAATCGTCGCTGAAGCGGTAATTGCGCATCAGAACTTTTTGCCTGGGGTTAAGTGCATTGCAGTATATGTAGTTCGGGCTTTTCCATCCAAGAATATGTTTGGCCCCTTCGGTCATAATGGTTTCGAATCCCATCCGGTAAATCAAATCTCCCAATTCGTCGGAATAAATCAATTCTGTATTTCTGAATACTTTCGGTTTTTGGCCGAAGAGTTGTTCTATCAACTTGTCGTGTGCTTCGACCTGTTCCCTAAAGAGTTGTTCGTCGGACAGCGACACCAGCGAATTGGAGTAGGTTTCCGAAACAAATTCAACATGGCCGGTTGCCGCAAGTTGCGCAAACGAGTCGATAACTTCGGGTGCATAAAGCTTAAACTGATCGAGTGCTATTCCAGAGATTGAATAGGAGACCTTGAATTTGCCTTTGTTTTTCTTGATTTGGTCAAGAATTATTTTGTTGGCCGGTAAATAGCAATTGACGGCCAGTTTCCGCATGATGGTTTCGTTGGCATAATCGTCGTAATAATAGGCATCGTTGCCAATATCGAAAAAACGGTATTTACGGTAACGAAAAGGTTGATGAACCTGAAAGTTTAAACAAACTGATTTCATGGCTGGATATGTTTTTTATTATTGTTTCAAAGCTTTTAAATAGACATCGCGCACTTCGCGGGCTGACTGCTTCCATTGCAGGCTATCGACTTCGACACGGCCAAATTTCTTGAACATTTCGGGCAGTGCCGGATATTTGATGATCCCGTAGATGGCATCTGCCATAGCATTGATGTCCCAAAAATCGACTTTTATGGCATGGGTCAGAATTTCGGCTACGCCCGATTGTTTGGATATGATAACCGGAACATCGGTCATCATGGCTTCGAGTGGCGAAATTCCAAATGGTTCTGAAACAGATGGCATTACATAAACATCGCTCATCCGGAACATGTCGAAAACATCGTCTCCTTTCAGGAATCCGGTAAAATGAAATTTATTGGTAATGCCCAGATAGGCTGCCCGTCGGATCATTTTTTCCATCATATCGCCGCTGCCAGCCATTACAAACCTGACATTGTCTGTTCTTTTAAGTACTTGGTAAGCCGCTTCTATAAAATATTCAGGGCCTTTCTGCATCGTGATTCGGCCTAAAAAGGTGACTATCTTTTCGTTGATTCCTTTGGGTGCCGGAACACGTTCTTTTTCCTGAATGGGTTCAACGGCATTGTAAACCGTCGTTATTTTTGCCGGATCGATGCCATACTTTTCGATAACAATCTTCTTTGTCAAGTTGCTAACGGTGATGATCTGATCGGCAACCTCCATTCCTTCGCGTTCGATGGCGTATACTTTGGGGTTGACGCTCCCTCCACTACGGTCGAAATCGGTGGCATGAACATGAATGACAAGAGGTTTGCCACTGACACGCTTGGCTGCAATCCCGGCAGGATAAGCCAGCCAGTCGTGCGCATGGATAACATCGAAGTCGTATTCGCGCCCGATGTATTCGGCTACAACGGCATAGTTGGATATCTCTTCGAGAAGGTTTTCGCCATATTTGCCGCTAAATGGTATCTTACCCTGAGCATCAGTTTGAATAAAGCGGGTTTGAGATGAAACGCGTTCCTGTGTCAGTTTCCAAAACTCTTCGGGCGATGAATAGGGCAACAGGCTTGATTCGACCTCCATGTAATCGAAATGGTTATCCGAATCCTGAATATTGATTGTTCGGCGTGTGATGGTAATGTCGTTTGCACCAATGATGGTTTTTACGGCAGTTGTGTCTTCATCGCCATAAGCTTTGGGTACGACAAAAAGGACGTCGACATCGGGAAATTCAGCCAGCCCTTTGGTGAGGCCAAAACTGGCAGTTCCGAGTCCGCCGCTGATATGTGGAGGGAATTCCCATCCAAACATTAGTACCTTCATAGAGTTATATCAGTTATAGATTTATGCTTTGGAATTGATCTCTTCTTCAAATTTTTCGATGAGCGCGAGCGATTTCATAATCCCACTTACATTCCAGGCTTGAGATATGGAGCCGTGGGCGTGAAATGGCGGGTTTCCTTCGTAAAATTCCGAGATTGTGCCGATACAATTGTCTGACATGACGGGCTCAAATTCATTCAGAATATTTTTCACGAATGATAAACCTCCGGCTTTATGAATATCGAGATAAGATTTGACGAACGGGAAGATAAGGAAGGGATAAACGCTTCCCTGATGAGCTGCTTCGGCCTGTTCGCGTGCCGTAGATCCGCATTCGCCTTTGTAGGCTGAATCTTCGGGGGCCAATGTCCTCAACCCACGAGGGGTCAACAGCGTATTTCGTACCTTGCTGATAATCGATTTTTTCTGCTCACGATCGAGCGGAGAGTAGGGAAGGAATGTGGCTGCCAGCATATTGGGCCGAATCGCCCAGTTTTTGTAATTCCCATCAACATAGTCGGCCAGATATTCACGTTCTTCGCTCCAGAATGTTTTCTGAAAAGAATCTTTGATCAATTCGGGCAAAATTTTCCATTCCGAAACAAATGCTTTATCGCCTGCGGAAGTGGCCATTTCGAGGGCAAAACAAACAGCGTTGTACCAGAAAGCATTGATCTCGACAGTCATGCCGCCTCTTGGTGTTACCGGGATGCCGTCGATATATTCATCCATCCAGGTAAGGGCTACTCCATCGAATTTGGCATTAATTAGTCCGTTTTCACTCATTTTTATATTGAAATGGGTTCCAATTCGATAGTTTTCGAGTATGTTCTTCAACTCGGGTGCGTAGCTTTTCCAAAGCTCTTTCAGCGATTTGTAGTGGGTAAACGATTGTATCGCTGCAAAAACCAGCAATGGGGCATCGGCAGTATCATAAAAACTTTTAACTCCTGAATATTTGGGCAGAAGGCCTTTGTCCAACCGTTTAAGGTTGGTTTTCATTATCTCTTCACAGGTTTTTAGGTCGCCGTTGGTCATTAGAACGCCCGGAAGGGCAAACATGGTTTGACGGGTAATTGACTCGTACCATGGAAACCCGGCAATCAAATCTTTGCCATCGGGGCGCTCCCAAATAAATTGACGAATCGCGTTTTTCAAACAATTGCTAAACGAATCGCGGGGGACACGTTTCTTTTTCTCGTTTTCGTAACGTTGTTTTAGTCCGGTTGTTTTTTGCTCAGTGGTTGAAGCAACAAAGTAGACTGACTCGCCTTTCCCGATAGGCAATTCGAAATAGCCAGGAACAAAAAGATCTTCACGAAACTCGTAACCGCGCTCCTGTTCTTTACTGTATTCGATATCGCGGTACCAGTCGGGAACCGGTACAAAATCGACTGGTTTCGAAAACTGCATGTGTAAATCAGGATAACCATCGTAAAGGCTCATTTTGATGCCATTTTTTACATGATGAAACCTTGTATTGGCATACATGTTAGCTTTGCTCAGTGCATGCACGTTGCGAAATGCCAGAAATGGCTTAAATCGGAGCAGTGTCGGACTGTGCGCCTCTTCCAGCGTATATTTTACAATCACGGTATCTTCATTTTCAACAAGCAATCTGGTTTTTGTCAGGATCACACCGCCTACGCGGAACGTATATTTGGGAATGGTGTCGAATTCAAAGTTTCGCAGGTACTTGTGGCCTTTAGGCTCGTAAAAATCGCCAGGAAATTTATGGATACCCAGATTGAAATCGGCATCGTGCTGAACGATTGTTTCATCGAGCGATGAGAGCAAAACATGTTTTCCGCCATCCAGTTCGTCGAGCTGTACAACCAATAGTCCGTGATATTTACGGGTATTGCACCCAGAAAGGGTGGTTGACGAGTAGGCCCCGCTTTTGTTGGTACGTAAACTCTCGCGATTCAGAGAATATTCAAGGTTGACCAATTTGTCCTTGTCAAAAATAAGGTAGCTCATGTGAACCAAGTTTTAATTTTTTGTTTTCGTCAGTTGGTTTTCGAAATGTTCAGATTCCTCACTCTTTAAAAATAGGGAATCATTTCATCAAGTAAAAATATTATTTAATCTTTTTGAATCCAATCTTTTGATGATTGTATTGATGTTAACAAATGGATAAGCAGATGTTAACCCGACAGCTTCAATTGTCAGATTATCAATAAAGTTCCGATAACTTTGCTCTTGTGCCCTGAATGGTTTATGTTCAATTCCTCTCAAGATTGCTGCAATCTTTTTTGCAATTCCCTGACTTTCAGTGTCAATAAAGACCGAGTCGAACTTCTCTCCAATAAAACCGATAGCCGTTTCGCTCGGGTGGTTCATGTCGGCAGCATAAAACCGGTAATCACGTAATTCGTCCATTACCAGTTCGTACGATGGGAAATAACAGAGTCTATCTGTCCCAAAATAACGGAGCAATTCGGCTATAGCCAGAAACAGTGTCGATTTACTAACCTGATTTTCGAAAGCGCCGTCTTTCAGGTGCCTGATGGGGCTAACGGTAAATACAATTTGAATAGTGGGGTTAACGTTCACCAGTTTTTCGATCAGTAATTTCCATCTCGAAACAATATCGCTCACCTCGAGACGGTAGCGGTTGAACCGGTTCGCGGGCAGTTTGTGGCAGTTCGCCGCAATGGTGTCATCTTCTTTCAGTGCATATACCCACGATGTTCCAAATGTGACAAAAAGATGGGATAATTGGCTAATATGATGACAATTATCTACAATCGCCGGATTGATTTTGGCCAATAGTTCTTCTTTTGTCGCCGATGAAAAGCTCCCATGCAGCCTGAAACAACTCCATAAGCCGTTGTGAAAGAAAAGTTCATCTTCAGTGATAACCTTTTTGTCGAGTATGGTTTCAATACAATCGGCTATCGAAGCCGGATTATAAAGAACCCCGAATGGATTAATCTCAACAGGAAAGCATAAATCTTTTAGCCTGCCACCAATATTTTCGGTAAAACAGGAACCCACCATCAGAAATGGCCTTCGGTAATTTGCTTGCTGTAAAGTTGATGGCAGTTCAACTTCTGTCCGAAACCGTATCATAAATGTTGTTTTATCCAGTCAATAATTAAATCTTGCAATATCCGGCTGTCGTTGGCATTGTGCAACTGATGGTTGCCTCCGGGCCAGTTAACGAATTTGATGTTATTGAACCTATTGGCCAATACGATAGGTGCTTCAGGTGAAGTCACTTTATCAGCGTCGCCTTGTAAAAGCAAGATTTCACAAGGATATGGCTTCGTGTTGCGCAGAACGCGCTCAGCAGCTTTTTGTACTTCTGTAAAGAGCCTTGCCGATATCCGGTTATGCACCCAGGGATCTTTTTCCCGTTTCTCGCCAAATCCTTCAACGGAGGAAAAATCTGACGAACGCAACCCGGTTTTCATCGTCAGGCTGGGAGCAATGTTATTCAGCGTTTTAATCAATACTCTCATCCACTTACCGGGTCGATTTCTCAGCACCAGCCATGGCGATGAGGCTATTGCCAATTTTGGCCGGTTCTCTCCGTTTAACAAATAGTGGAGCAAAATGGTTGCGCCCATGCTGTGTCCGTAAAGGATTTTCGGTGTTTCAGGAAATCTTTTCTCACCTTCGGCAAACAATAGATTGACATCGAGTTGCAAATCGCTAAAATGGCCAATTACCCCTCTTTTGCCTTCCGATTGTCCATGCCCGCGATAATCGATGGCAAAAACAGCCATTTCTGCTTCGATAAACCCTTCGAACCATTCGTCGTATCGTCGGCAGTGGTCGCCATGGCCATGTAAAAAAAGAATGACAGCCACGGGGGCGTTGTCAGGGCACCATGTCGTACTGTAATAGGAGAGCCCATCGTGCGAAACGATATTTTGTTCGGTTATTTTCATGTTTACAAAAATGAAAGGGAATAGCCATTCGGCATGCTGTAAAATTCCCCTTTGCAACAAATTTAAAAACTTTTGCTTTGGATGGCTGCTTTCAGGTTGGAGAGCAGTTTTGCGTATCCAGCCCGCTGCACGGCCGATTTCTTGAAAAGTTGGTTGTAAGTTGGTTTATCGAGATTTTGCCATGCTTCAGTATCCATATCGAGCAATTGGAGTTGAGGCATCAATTCGGGTTCTGAATGGGGAGTCGCAAATTTCTTATTCCACGGACAGACATCCTGACAGATATCGCAGCCAAAAAAGCGACCGTTCAACCTCTCTTTTATCTCTTCATGAATTTCATCTTTCGATTCTATTGTATGGTAGGAAATGCATTTACGCGCATCGATTACCGAAGGTGAAACAATTGCATTGGTCGGACACGCATCGATGCAGCGGCTGCAGTTGCAGCAGTGGTTTTCGGTAAAAGGCTGGTCGTATGGAAGTTCAATGTCGATTATCAACTCGCTGATGAAGAAGAATGAACCCATTCGTGGATGAATCAGCAGCGAGTTTTTCCCTATCCAGCCAAGGCCAGCTTCACGCGCCCAGTAGCGTTCTAGTACAGGTGCCGAATCGACAAACATTCTTCCCGAGCAGGGTGAAATTTCTTGCTGAATATAGTCGAAAAGCTTAGCCAGTTTGGCTTTCAGCAGATGGTGATAATCCTTGCCGTAGGCATATTTGGCTATAATTGGTGCGTTGGGGTCTTTCTGTTTTTCAGCCGGGAAGTAGTTATGGAGCAATACAATTACCGATTTAGCCCCTTCGACCAGTTGGGAGGGATCGAGCCGTTTATCGAAATGGTTAGCCAGCCACTCCATTGTGCCATGGTTGCCATCGTCGAGCCACCGGCGGAAATGTTCTCGGTGTTCATTCAGCGGGCGAACCCCTGCAAAGCCGCAGGCCGAGAAACCCAGTGCAAGCGCCTTTTCCCGAATCAACTGTGCGATATTTTGTGGTGTGTTATCCAATTTATCGGGAATAAAATAGTTTGTTTTTACATGAATCCCAGCTCCAACCTCGCCTCTTCCGACATCATCGACTTATCCCACGGCGGGTCGAAAGTGATTTCTACCAAACATTTTTCGATGCCGTCGACCTTTTTTGCCATATATTCCACGTCGGCCAGAATCATATCGGCGGCCGGGCAGTTGGGGGCCGTAAGGGTCATCAAAACTTTGCAGGTATTTTCTTCGATGTCAACACTATATACCAATCCGAGGTCGTATATGTTAACTGGAATTTCGGGGTCGTACACCTCTTTCAGGTTGGCAATGACCAAATCAATTTTTTCGTCCATCATTCAGTTTTTTGCTCAGAAATTTTCTCGTAAGCGAGGGCATAGAGTTTAATTTGTTTCACCATCGACAACAACCCGTTTGACCGTGTGGGTGAGAGATGCTGGCGCAGGCCGATATCATCAATAAAATGGGCATCAGCAGCGAGAATCTCTTTGGGTGTACGGCCCGAGTAAACTTTCAGCAACAGAGCCACGAGTCCCTTTACAATCAACGCATCGCTTTCGGCTTCGAAAACAATTTTGCCATCGACAAACTCCTGGTGGAACCACACCCGCGACTGGCACCCGCGAATCAGGTTCTCGTCAATTTTATATTTCGGGTCGATGTCCGTCAGTTCATTGCCCAGCTCAATCAGATAGGAGTATTTGTCCATCCAATCGTCGTAAGCCGAAAAATCGTCGATTATCTCTTGCTGAATCTCTTCAATTGTCATGGTTCAAAAGCTTTTTTTGCAAAAGTATATTTTTTCAGAACATCGACTTAATTCTGGTTAATGCCTGAATAAAGGTATCGATTTCGGCTTCAGTGTTGTAGAACGAAAACGAGGCACGCACCATATTCTCGACCTGAAAATGATCCATCACCGGGTCGGCACAGAGGCGACCGGTACGAACGGCGATACCCAGGTTATCGAGTAGGGTTCCCAAATCGAACGGATGAATATTGCCCAAATGGAAGCAGATTACAGCCGATTTTTCGGGTGCCTCACCAAAGAAGCGTACATCGCCCAGTTGTTTCAACTTCGCGGTAGCATAGGTGAGCAGATGATGTTCGTATTTGGCAATATTTTCAATACCAATCGATTCTATATAGTTTATCGCTTCGCCCAAACCAATGGACCCAACATAATGCGGAGTGCCAGCCTCGAATTTATAAGGCAATTCGTTGTAGGTGGTTTTCGCAAAAGTTACCTTATCGATCATTTCGCCACCACCAAGAAACGGCGGCAGCTGCTCAAGCCATTCTCGTTTGCCGTAAAGCACGCCAATACCGGTTGGCCCGTAAATTTTGTGTCCAGAAAAGGCATAAAAATCGCAATCGAGTGCCTGAACATCGATTTTGATGTGCGGAATGCCCTGCGCTCCGTCAATCAGCACCGGAACGTTGTGCCGATGGGCTATTTCGATAATTTGTTTTATCGGGTTTACCGTTGCGAGCGTATTGGAAACATGGGCTACTGCCACTATTTTAGTCTTTTCCGATATTAATTTATCCAGAAGTTCTATTTTCAACACCCCCTGCTCATCGAACGGAAGTACCTTCAGCGTGGCTCCTTTTCGCTCGCAAACCATTTGCCACGGAACAATGTTGGCGTGATGCTCCATTTCCGAAACAATCACTTCGTCGCCGGCAGCGATATACTTTTCTCCAAACGACGAGGCGACCAGATTGATAGATTCTGTCGTGCCGTGGGTAAAAATCACTTCAGCCGTTTCGCCGGCATTGATAAAGCGGCGTACCGTTTCGCGGCTCTGCTCAAAAGCTTCGGTGGTGCGGTTGGACAGGAAATGGGTGCCGCGATGGATATTGGCATTGAAACGCTCAGAATATTCCTTTACCTTCTCAATGACCTGCACCGGTCGTTGCGCTGTTGCGGCATTATCAAAGTAAATCAGTGGCTTGCCATTGACCTTCTGGTGTAGAATTGGAAAATTGTTCCTTATTTTTTGTATATCGATATTCATATTTTAAATCTCGGTTAAAAACTTCCGTCTAATGACTAAAATCTGATATCTAACAGCGAATCGCCTTATTTAATGCACTCCAGTTTACAGTCGTGGCATCGCGACACCTCGCCGCGCAGTCGTTTATTAACCAACTGGTCGATGCTTTGACGAAGCTTGTCGATCGAGATTTCGGCCATCACCTCGTGGGCAAAGGCAAACATCAACATCAGCCGGGCTTCGCGCTCACTGATACCACGGGTTTGCAGATAGAAGAGTGCCTCTTCGTTAATCTGCCCAACGGTAGCGCCGTGCGAACATTTCACATCGTCGTTGTCGATAACCAGTTGCGGCTTGGTATTCATTTTGGCCGCTTTGGTCAGCAACACGCTGTTGTTTTTTTGGTATGCCTCTGTTTTCTTTGCTCCGGGCATCACGTGAATCCTTCCAGTGAAGGCACCCGTTGAGTTATCGTCGAGTACGTTTTTGTAAATCTGGTTGCTGTGGCAGTTGGGATAGGCATGTTCGATGTAGGTATAATTGTCGACATGCTGGTTCCGGTCGGTAAGGGCCAGTCCACAAACCTTTGCTTCGCAATGTTCGCCATTGAAAATGATGCTCAGATTGTTGCGCACTACTCCACCATGCAACGTAATGGTGTTGGTCAGCAATCTGGAGTTTCGTTTCTGACTGATATACAATCCCGAAAGGTTGGCCGTACCGTTGTGGTGGTTCTGAATATTGTAGATCTCAACCACCGCATCCTCGCCCAATTCAACTTCAGTCAAATTGTTGGGGATGAAATTATGAGGCGTAAGCGTATGGTCGCAAAAGATGATTTTGGCTTGACTGTTGCGCCCTACAATCACCATATTGCGTTGATTGACATACAAATCGTCGTTGCTGGTCAGCAGATTGATAATTTGAATTGGCTTTTCAACCACCACATGGTCGGGGATATAGATAAATAGCCCATCCTGGATAAAAGCGCTGTTGAGGGCTACCAGCGGGTCTTTATCGGTATCAGCAATTTTGCCTAAACGGGGTTCAACCAGTTCGCGGTTTTCAACCATTGCCAGCTTCATACTTTTCACCATTACCCCTTTCGGGAAGAGGCCGGTGAGCAAATTGCGGTCGTAGAACCAACCATTGACCAGAAAAACAACATCGGTGTCGAATTCCGGGACATCGCAACTGAAGACCTCCTGCGCGTTAACATCAATCGATTCGGAATAGAAGTTACGACGGTAGCTTTCTGTACTGAAGAGGCGGGTCAGGTCGCTGTATTTGTAATTCTCGTTTCTGAAATCAGGGATTCCCTGTTTTTGAAACGCTTGAATGGCCTTCTGCCGAAGCGTCACCAAATATTCCGGGGCTTGCCGGTCGAGCAGGTGACGGTTGCTTTCGTACAAGCCGGCAATCCGCTGAAGGGCCGGGTGTGTAATTTCGTTTCCTGCCATAGCTTATTCGCCGATTTCTTTTTTAATCCAGTCGTATCCCTTTTCTTCGAGTTCGAGTGCCAGCTCTTTCCCAGCCGATTTTACGATGCGCCCCTTGTACAGCACATGCACATAATCGGGAACGATATAATCGAGCAGTCGTTGATAGTGGGTTACCACGATAGTGGCATTGTCCTTGTTTTTCAGCATATTCACACCATTGGCCACAATGCGGAGGGCATCGATATCGAGGCCACTGTCGGTTTCATCCAAAATTGAAAGTTTTGGTTCGAGCATCGCCATCTGGAAGATTTCATTTTTCTTCTTTTCACCACCCGAGAAACCTTCGTTCACCGAGCGGTTGGTGAGTTGCGAATCGATTTGTACCATTTCTTTCTTTTCGCGCATCAGTTTCAGGAAATCGCCTGCCGACAACTCTTTCAACTGATGATATTTGCGATGTTCGTTTACTGCCGTCTTCAGGAAATTGACCATGCTGACGCCGGGAATCTCGACCGGATACTGGAAACTGAGGAAGAGTCCCTCCTTGGCGCGAATATCGGCCGACATCTCCAGCAAATCTTTTCCAAAGAAGGAGACCTCACCTTTGGTTACTTCGAACCCTTCGTGCCCGGCCAGCACATTGGCCAGTGTACTCTTGCCCGAACCATTGGGGCCCATAATGGCGTGTACCTCGCCGGCTTTTATTTCGAGATTGATACCGCGAAGGATATCCTTTCCTTCGACTTTCGCATGTAAATCTTTTATTACTAACATCTTTTTTGAACTTTTTAAAATGAATTAACCCACGCTGCCTTCGAGGCTGATTTGCAAAAGCTTTTGTGCTTCAACCGCAAACTCCATCGGCAACTTATTGATTACCTCTCGGGCATAGCCGTTGACAATCATCCCGATGGCATCCTGTGTGGAGATGCCGCGCTGGTTACAATAAAATATCTGGTCTTCTCCAATCTTGGAGGTAGTTGCTTCGTGTTCAACAATGGATGACTGATTCCCCACTTCGATGTAAGGAAATGTGTGGGCGCCACAACTGTCGCCCAGCAAAAGCGAGTCGCATTGCGAAAAGTTACGGGCATTCTCAGCCTTGGCTGCTACACGCACCAAACCGCGGTAACTGTTCGAACTCTTCCCGGCCGAAATCCCTTTCGAAACAATGGTGCTTTTGGTGTTTTTGCCCAGATGAATCATCTTGGTGCCGGTGTCGGCCTGCTGATAGTTGTTGGTAACGGCCACCGAATTGAATTCGGCCACCGAGTTGTCGCCCATCAATACACAACTGGGATATTTCCAGGTAATGGCCGAACCGGTCTCTACCTGGTTCCAGAATATCTTGGAGGAGTGCCCTTTACAGATACCTCTTTTCGTTACAAAATTATAGATCCCCCCTTTGCCGTTTTTATCGCCCGGGTACCAGTTCTGTACCGTCGAATATTTCACTTCGGCCCGGTCGAGGGCAATTATCTCGACTACAGCGGCATGGAGTTGATTCTCGTCGCGCATGGGTGCGGTACATCCTTCGAGGTATGAAACGAAACTATCGTCGTCGGCAATAATCAGCGTCCGTTCGAACTGGCCGGTATTGGCTGCATTGATACGGAAATAGGTCGACAACTCCATCGGGCAACGTACCCCTTTCGGGATATAGACAAACGAACCATCAGAAAAGACCGCCGAGTTAAGTGCCGCAAAATAGTTGTCGTTCGCAGGAACTGCCATGCCCAAATATTTTTGTATCAGGTCGGGATGGTGTTTTACCGCTTCGCTGAACGAGCAGAAAATGATTCCCAGTTCGGCAAGATTCTCTTTAAAGGTGGTCTTCACCGAAACACTGTCCATCACCGCGTCCACGGCTACGCCGGCCAACATCTTCTGTTCTTCGAGCGGGATTCCCAGCTTTTCGAATGTTTTCAGCAATTCGGGATCCACTTCGTCCAGGCTTTCGTATTGCGCCTGCTGTTTGGGGGCCGCATAGTAGATAATATCCTGATAATCGATAGGCGGGATTTTCAGATAGGCCCATTCGGGCATCTTCATGGTCAGCCATTTGCGATAAGCTTTTAGCCGAAATTCGAGCATAAACTCAGGCTCCTCTTTCTTCCCTGAAATAATGCGGATAATATCTTCGTTTAACCCTTTCCCGATAGTCTCTGTTTCAATTTCTGTAACAAAGCCATAGCGGTAATCGCGTTGGGTAACATCGTTGAGTAATTTATTTTGATCGTCCATAATTGTCATTCATCTGTCCAATCGTAATAACGAATATTGGCCGTTTTGGTTATCATGGCCCGTTTAAATAGACTGGATATAAATTGTTGCAAAGATATAAAATGAACACTATTTTTGTATTCCTTCAAATTTGAAATAAACGTTAATAGCTACATGTCACAAAATCAACCGCATAAAACTGAATTGGCCGAGTTGGGCGAGTTTGGCTTAATCCGCCGTCTTACCGAAAATATTACTTTAAAAAACAGCAGCAGCCTCAAAGGGGTGGGCGACGATTGCGCCGTGCTCGACTATGGCGGAAAGCGCGTGGTGGTCACCACCGACCTGCTCACCGAAGGGATCCATTTCAACCTGATGTATGTTCCGCTGAAACATTTGGGTTACAAAGCAGTGGCAGTGAACGTAAGCGATCTGTGCGCGATGAATGCTGTGCCGCGCCAAATTACCGTTTCGCTGGCCATCTCCTCAAAGTTCTCGGTTGAGGCGCTTGACGAGCTGTATGCAGGCATCTATCTGGCCTGCAACCGTTACGGGGTTGACCTTGTAGGCGGCGATACCACCAGCTCGCTTACCGGGATGACCATCTCGGTTACGGCCATTGGCGAAGCCGACGAGAAAGAACTGGTTTACCGTTCGGGGGCCAACCCAACCGATCTGCTTTGCGTTACCGGCGATTTGGGCGGTGCCTATATGGGGCTTCAACTGCTCGAACGCGAAAATGAGGTCTTTAAGGTTAACCCGAAAATGCAGCCACAGCTCCAAGGTTACGACTATATCCTGGGTCGTCAGCTCAAACCCGAAGCCCGTATCGATATGCGGGAGAAATTGTTGGAACTTGCCGTCCATCCCACGTCAATGATTGATATTTCCGATGGCCTTTCTTCCGAAATTCTTCATCTGTGCAAATCATCCGGTGTGGGGTGCAGGCTGTTCGAAGAGCGTATACCGTATGATGACCAGACCAGGAAGATGGCCGGTGAACTGAATATCAACCCGCTGGTGGCTGCCCTTAATGGTGGCGAAGATTACGAATTGCTCTTCACCATCCCGGTGGCCGAGCACGACAACATCCGCAACCATCCCGATATGACCATTCTGGGGCACATGACTGCTGCCGATGAAGGGGCCTGTCTGGTATTGGCCGGAAGCGGCAATGTTATTCCGCTTCAGGCACAAGGGTGGAACCCGCTGAAGAAATAATGGCCTCAAAACCATATAAAGTGTCCGTTTTCGTACGTTGAAGTGCCAAAAAACGGACACTTTTCTTTGAATTTTACAACACCCCCAAAAACATAAGTTATTGATAAATAGTCAGGTGAAATGTGTGGCATAATGGTTGTTAAACAGATCATGTCTTTTTTTTCGACAGAACCGACAATAAGGTGTAACGTTTACACAAACTTAGCGTCCTATTCCATATTTCGAATTAAAGTAAACGAAGCTAAAAGATAAAGAGATGATCAAGATAACCGATCTGCACAAATCGTACGTAACCGGAAACAACAGCTTGCATGTTTTGAAAGGGCTGAACCTCGAGATTGAAGAGGGAGAATTTGTATCCATCATGGGTTCATCCGGTTCGGGCAAGTCAACACTCCTTAACATCCTCGGGATTCTCGACGATTATGATCAGGGAAGCTACTATCTCGACGGAAAAATTATCAAAGGATTGAACGAAACCAAAGCGGCACTCACCCGCAACGAGATGATTGGCTTCATCTTTCAGTCATTCAATTTGATATCGTTTAAAAATGCGATGGAAAATGTGGCCCTTCCGCTTTACTACCAACAGGTGAGCCGCAAAAAACGAAATATGATTGCGATGGAATATCTCGATCGTTTGGGGTTGAAAGAGTGGGCCACCCACCTGCCAAGCGAAATGTCGGGCGGACAAAAACAACGTGTGGCCATAGCCCGTGCCCTCATCTCGAACCCCAAAATCATTCTGGCCGACGAACCTACCGGGGCACTCGATACAACCACCTCGTACGAAGTAATGGAAATCCTGAAAGATGTCAACAATCAGGGTATCACGGTTATTATCGTTACCCACGAGCACGACATTGCGGCCATGACCAAAAAAATCATCCGGCTGAAAGACGGTGTGATTGAAGAGGTGATCAAAAACGGCGAATTGAAAATGTACCGCGAACGCGTCAGAACCGAATAATACCATCCACCATGTTTGACATCGATATTTGGCAGGAAATTTTCAGCACCATCAAGAAAAATAAGCTCAGGACCTTTCTGACCGGTTTCTCGGTAGCCTGGGGTATTTTTATGCTGATGGTATTGCTGGGCTCCGGAAACGGACTGCAAAATGGGGTGAAAGAAGAGTACAAGGATAATGCTGTAAACATCATGTGGCTCTGGACCGGCGAAACCTCAATCCCGTATCAGGGTTTGAAAGAGGGTCGCGAGGTGAAGTTCAACAATCAGGACTACGATTTTCTGCAAGGGAAAGAGGCCGATATCGAGAAAGTATCTTCGCGGTTCTATCTGAACGGCGATATTCTCTATTCTTACGGGAAAGAGTATGGCTCTTTCCAAACCAGTACCTGTTTCCCGGTGTTGCAGGAAATGGAAAACATCAATGTCACTTCCGGTCGTTTTATCAACGACCTCGACATGAGCGAATACCGTAAAGTAGTAGTGATTGGCGACGATATCCGCAAAGCCCTTTTCAAAGAGGAGGATCCGTTGGGAAAATATATCAAGATTGGCGATGTGCCGTTCAAAGTGATTGGCGTATCGAAAGATCGCCGCTCCGACGACAACCGTTCGGCCTATATGCCTTTCACTACCGCGCAGCGCATTTACAGTGGCGGGAACCGTGTACACACTTTTGCAGTTACCACAACAATGGTGAATACCGACGAAGATGCTGAAGCAATTGAAACCCGCGTACGTCAGGACATGGCCAAACGTCACTCGTTCGACCCGACCGACCGCAGGGCGATGGGCTCCTTCAATATGCTTACTGACTATATCCGCACGATGAAGATCTTTCAGGCCATCAAACTTTTTGTCTGGATTATCGGTATCGGAACCCTGATTGCCGGGATTGTGGGAGTGAGCAATATCATGCTGATTCTGGTGAAAGAGCGTACCCGCGAAATTGGTGTCCGCAAAGCGCTTGGGGCCACACCCGGTTCAGTTATCGGGCTGGTGTTGCTGGAGTCTATCCTGATAACCACGATAGCCGGATACATTGGGCTAGTGATGGGTATCGGACTAATGGAACTGATAAACTTTGGACTGGATCAGATGCTGGCGAATGGCGGTGGCGAAGGAATCTTCTTCCGCAACCCCACCGTCGAATTTTCGACAGCGGTTACAGCTACGGCCATTCTGGTCTTGTCGGGTGCCATTGCCGGATATATCCCGGCCAAAAAGGCGGCCAATGTTAAACCGATTGAGGCCCTTCGTGACGAAAATTAACTAATCTTCTAAATCGGACTAATCATGTTTGATCTCGACAGATGGAATGAAATATGGCATGCACTGGCTAAAAATAAAGTGCGAAGCCTGTTGACGGCATTCGGCGTCTTCTGGGGTATTTTTATGCTCATTATAATGGCCGGCGCAAGCAACGGACTGAAAAACGGCATCGTTGACGGAGTGGCCAAGTTTGCCACCAACTCGGGGTTTATGTGGGCCGACCGAACCGGCGAACCCTACAAAGGTTTCAAGCGCGGGCGCTACTGGAACATGGACTCCGAAGATTTGGCTTACCTCCGGAGCAATGTCCCTGAACTCGAATATCTTACCCCCAAGAATTTTGGGTCGCGCAATAATGGCGGGCCTAACGTGGTACGAGGCATCAAAACAGGCTCGTATAACCTGAAAGGCGACTATCCCGAATACATCAAAATCGATCCCTATACCATCATCGCGGGTCGATGGATCAACGATGTCGATATGATCGACAAACGGAAAGTATGTGTAATCGGCGAAAAGGTTCGCGATACCATGTTCGATACCGGCGAAAACCCGATTGGCGAATACCTGAAAGTGTCGGGTGTCTATTATCAGGTGGTCGGGGTGATTAAACCCGAAACCCAAATCAACATCAACGGTCGTGCCGAAGAATCGGTTTTTATCCCCTTCACCACGATGCAGCAGACTTTCAACATGGGGAACGAAGTACACTTTCTTGGTTTCACGGCCCGAAAAGGGACACCGGTGAGCGTGCTCGAAGAGAAAATGAAAGAGATTATCAAAAAAAGGCACTCGATTGCCCCCACCGATGAACAGGCCATTTTTAGTATCAATATCGAAAAACAGTTCAAACAGATGAGTGGCCTCTTTCTGGGCATCAACATCCTGACCTGGATTGTGGGAATCGGGACCCTGATGGCAGGGGTTATCGGGGTAAGCAATATCATGCTGGTCATTGTGAAAGAGCGCACCAAGGAGATTGGCGTTCAGCGGGCGCTGGGAGCAACGCCGCGTACCATCATCTCGCAAATCATGCTCGAGAGTGTGGCACTCACTACCGTTGCCGGTTACATAGGCCTTTCGCTGGGTGTCGGACTGCTCGAACTGGTCAACAAAGTACTCGAATCGCAAGCCACATCGGGCGATGGCGGGATGTTCTTCAAAAGGCCTGAAATCAGCCTTACCGTTGCCCTCGCTTCACTGGGCATACTGGTGATAGCCGGAATGTTTGCCGGTTCGATACCAGCCAAAAGGGCTTTGCAGATTAAACCCATCGAAGCATTGAGAGAAGAATAAACAACAGAAAATAAAATCAATAACTAAATAAGAGATTTGCTATGAAAAAGTTCTTTAAAATTTTCGGACTGTCACTTCTTGGTGTTGTATTTATCGGAACATTGGTGTTCCTTTTCAAAAAATCGCAGGCTAAGCCCGATGTTTTTGAGGTCAAAAAACCCGATGTCATTACAATTATTAAGAAAACGGTCGCCACTGGCTCGGTCGAACCACGCAAAGAGATTGCCATTAAACCACAGGTTTCAGGTATCCTGGAAGAGCTATTTGTCGAAGCTGGCGAAATGGTCAAAAAAGGTGATGTGCTGGCCCGTGTCAACATTATCCCCGACATGGTAACGCTGAACGAAGCGGAATCGCGCGTGAAACGTGCAAAACTAAACCTCGAAGATGTGAAAATCAACTTCGACCGGCAGAAAGTACTGTTCGACAAGATGGTCATTTCGTCGGAAGAGTTTCAGAAATCGCAGTTGAGCTACAGCTCAGCCCGGCAAGAGATGGAAGCGGCCGAAAACAACCTCGAACTGATTAAAAAGGGGGTTACCAAGGCGTCGGCTCAAACCACAAACACCCTTATCCGTTCTACCATCGATGGCATGGTGCTCGATGTCCCCGTCAAAGAGGGCTACTCCGTTATTCAGGCCAACAACTTCAACGAAGGTACCACCATTGCCATTGTGGCCGATATGAACGACATGATTTTCCTGGGCAAGGTCGACGAAACCGAAGTGGGAAAGATTAAAGAGGGAATGAATATCGAACTTACCATTGGGGCTATCGATGAGCAGAAATTTGATGCCGTGCTGAAATATATCGCCCCGAAAGGAAAGACCGAAAATGGAGCTATTCAGTTCGAAATTAAAGCCGACGTACTGTTGAAACAAGATCAGTTTATCCGCTCAGGTTACAGCGCCAATGCCAATATTGTGCTGGCCCGTCGCGACAGCGTGCTGGCCATTGCCGAAGGGTTGCTTAAATTCAGCAACGACTCGGCCTTTGTTGAAGTGGAAACCGATCCGCAGAAGTTCGAAAAAAGGTTTATCAAAACCGGCCTTTCGGATGGCATTAATATCGAGGTGGTTTCAGGTATCGACAAAGATGCCCGTTTGAAGGGCGAAAAGGTCGATCCGAAGAAAAAAGCCGAAGAAAAGAAATCGTAACCCATAGTAATTAAATAGCAGAGAAAAACTTAACTTTAGCAAATCCTCTGTAAAATTAAATTGAATACCATGATCAGGACATTTTTCACCATTGCCTATTTGCTTCTGGTAACTGCAATCACCACTGTGAATGCCCAGGAAAAATGGTCACTCGAGAAGTGCATCAACTATGCCCTCGAAAATAATATCCAAATCAAACAGGGCGTTCTGGAAAGCCAGTATCGCGAAAACCTGGTAAAAGAGACGAAAATGTCGCGCCTTCCCAACCTCAACGGACAGGTGTCGCAAGGGTTTAACTACGGCCGTTCACTGGGTTATGACAATACTTACCGGAACATCAACTCTGCACAGACTGATTTTGGCATCGGCACCAATATCCCGGTATTTCAGGGCTTTCAAATTGCCAACAACATCCAAAAAAACAAGATGGATCTCAAAGCAAGCCTTGCTGATATGGAAAAAGCCAAAGCCGATCTCTCGGTCAACATTGCTTCATCTTTCCTGCAGATTCTGTTCGATCAGGAGTTGCTGAAGGTAGCCGAAGAGCAATTGGATATCACCCGTCAGCAGATTAAGCAAACCCGCGAAAAGGTCGATGCCGGTAGTGTGGCCAAGGGGGCCCTGCTCGAGATTGAAGCCCAGGAAGCCCGCGAAGAGCTCAACGTGGTAAGCGCGCAAAACCAGTTGCAGGTAGACAAATTACAGTTGGCACAGTGGCTCGAACTCGACACCAATACCAGCTTTGATGTCGAAATCCCTGCACTGCCTGAGATTCAGGCCCAGGCCTCATTGGCCTCGTCGAACGATATTTTTACGGATGCCGTAAAACTTCGTCCCGAGATACAGGCTTCGCAGTACCGACTCGAAAGTTCGCAGTATCAGCTGAAAACTGCCCGCGGTGCGCTCTATCCTACTATCAGCTTCTATGCCAACTATTACAACAACTACAACAACAAGTATCAGGATATGAACGGTGATAAAATATCGTTCGGCGACCAGATGAAAAATAATGAACGCAAAGGGTTCGGTGCCCAGATGAATATCCCCATCTTCACCCGTTCCCAGAACCGTTTGCAGATCGACAACGCCCGCATCCAGGTGCTGAATACCGAACTTCAGCTCGAAAACAGCAAAAAGGTGCTCCGCAAAGAGATTGAAACCGCTCAGACCAGTGCCGTGGCATCGCTGAACAAATTCACTTCAAGTGGTAAAGCAGTTGCATCAATGGTAGAGGCCTTCCGTTACTCCGAAGAAAAATACAATGTTGGTATTGTCAACGCTGTCGAATACAACACGGCCAAAACCAATCTGGCCAAGGCTGAGTCCGACCTGCTACAGGCCAAATATGAGTTTATCTTCCGCACGAAAATCCTTGATTTCTATCGTGGGCTGCCCATCACGCTGTAAGCATCCGATCAACTCAACAATAGCGCAAAAGCAGAAAAGCCGCTCCGGAAATGCTCCGGGCGGTTTTTTTATGTCCGCTCCTTTCCGAACAAAGCCATTATGCTTATTGCTGATTCAATGAAGTTGCCTATATGGACATGGCAACTCCGGTTTTCCCATCGTTATCTTCTCTCTATTTGCACCGGTTCATCTCTATATTATCAAATGATATTCTAATTATCATCTGTATATAAATGTACAGAAGATGTACAGAAGATGTACAGAAGATATAGATAAGATATGGCGAAGATTTCGCTCAAGCGGGGAGCAGATAGCTATAAGTGTGAGAACTGGTTTTGGGAGATGGTAGGTCGGACGAAAAGGGAAAAAGTCGTTTGGGTTGTCGAAGGGAGGTCGCACAAACAAAAACGATTCTACAAAAATGGTCCGGTTGCCCAGACTCCTGCTGTAGAATCGTCAATTATTTTATATGGTTTCTCCGGAATTTTAAAGCGGAGAACGGAAGGGCAGAGGCTCGATTTTTTACTCCAGATAGGTGTATCCGTAGAGTCCCGAGCGGTAGTTCGAGAGGAACTCTTTCCCCTCTTCGGTGGTGATGATGCCCGATTTGACCGACGAGGTTACCCAGGTTTCGACGGTGCGCACCAGCTTTTTCGAGTTGTACTGTACATATTCAAGTACTTCGGCAACGGTTTCACCATCGATGACCTGATCGATAGAATATCCCTTTTCGTTGACCGAAACGTGAACCGCATTGGTGTCGCCGAACAGGTTGTGAAGGTCGCCAAGGATTTCCTGATAGGCCCCAACAAGGAATACCCCAATGTAATAAGGCTCCTTTTGCTTGATGGAGTGTACCGGCAGGTGGTACGACTGGTTGCGGACCGAGATAAAATTGTCGATTTTGCCGTCGGAGTCGCAGGTGATATCCTGTAGGGTGGCCGAGCGGTCGGGTTTTTCGTCGAGCCGCTGGATCGGGATAATCGGGAAAATCTGGTCGATGGCCCATGAATCGGGCAGCGACTGGAAGAGCGAGAAGTTGCAGAAGTATTTATCTGACAGCAGTTTCGACAGCGAAAGAAATTCATCGGGCACATGTTTCATGCCGTTGGTCATCTGATAAATTTCGCGTGCGATAGACCAGAAGAGCCGTTCGATTTTGGCGCGGGTTTCGATGTCGAGCAGCCCGAGGCTGAAGCGGTCGAGCGCCTCTTCACGGATTTGCTGGGCGTCGTGCCAGGTTTCGAGCATCCGGGGCTGGTTCAGCGCATCCCACAGCGAATAGAGTTCACGCAACAGTTCGTGGTCGTTTTCGCTCACCTCTTCCTCCTCTTCCCAACTGGGAACAGAAGTGGTTTCAAGTACCTCGAATACCAAAACCGAGTGATGGGCGGTTAGCGAACGGCCCGATTCGGTGATGATATTGGGGTGGGGAATATTGTTTTTTTCGCTAACATCGACCAGTGTCGAAACCACATCGTTCACATACTCTTGAATGCTGTAGTTGACACTGCTTTCGCTCGACGAGCGGGTTCCGTCGTAATCGACACCGAGGCCGCCGCCAATATCGACATAGTCGATGGGGAAACCGTTGAGGTGGAGCTGCACATAGAACTGCGATGCTTCGCGCATGGCCAGCTTAATGCGGCGGATCTTGTTCACCTGACTGCCAATATGGAAATGGACCAGGTGCAGGCAATCTTTCATCTTATTTTTATCGAGGAAATCGAGTGCTTCGATTACTTCGCTGGAGGTGAGGCCAAATTTGCTTACATCGCCGCCCGAATCTTCCCATTTGCCGCTTCCGGTACTCGACAATTTGATTCGGATACCCAGATTAGGCTTGATTTTAAACTGCTTGGCAATTTTGACAATCAGTTTCAGTTCGCTCATCTTTTCGATGACCAGATAGATTCGGCGTCCCATCTTCTGGGCCAGCAAGGCCAGTTCGATATAATCTTCGTCTTTATAGCCGTTGCAGATAATCAGCGAGTCGTTATCGGTATTGATGGCGATAACAGCATGCAATTCAGGCTTCGAGCCGGCTTCGAGGCCGATGTTGAATTTCTTTCCGTGGCCCACAATCTCTTCGACTACCGGGCGCATCTGGTTCACCTTTATCGGGTAGATGATAAAGTTTTGGGCGTTGTAGTTGTACTCTTCGGCTGCAATTTTAAAGCAACTGGCCATCTTTTCGATACGGCTGTCGAGAATATCGGGGAATCTGAGCAATACCGGTGTCGAAACGTCGCGCAACTGTAGCTCTTCGACCAAATGTTTCAGGTCGACCTGTACCCCGTTTTTCTTTGGGGTAACCACCACATGCCCCTCTTCGTTAATGGAAAAATAGTTGATTCCCCAGCCATTGATGTTGTAGAGTTCGGCAGAATCCTCTATGCGCCATTTTCTCATCTTTGCTTAATTCGATTCAAAAGTTAATAATTCGTTTTCATTCAAAAGATTAATACAGGTTTACCACTGTCGCCTTAGGGTTAAGAAGAATGGTACCCGAATGATTGCTGCCGGAGTAGGTAAAACCCTTCAGACAACTTTCTGCATCAATCTTTTGCGCAAAAATATAAAATAAGTTGAACCATATTGTTCTTGAGATCAAATATGGCAAAATGGAGCCGGTTATCTTATTTGTTCGGGCAATTCAATCAACTCGTAGGCCTGGTTGCGCAGCCGCGGGGCGAAGCCGGCATCGGCAATGGCTTGTTGCATCTCGTCGGCGTTCATCTTGTACGATGCGCCTGCCGACGAAACCACATTTTCTTCTATCATAATGGAACCCAAATCGTTGGCGCCAGCGTGAAGGCACAATTGTGCGGTGGCTTTGCCTACGGTGAGCCACGAAGCCTGAATGTTGCGGATATTGCAGAGCATCAGCCGGCTGATGGCAATGGTGCGGAGATATTCGACCGGGAGTACTGGTTCCAGTTCTATTTCGTTGGCCAACACAGTTCCTCCTGCAATCACCGGCCAGGGAATAAAGGCGGTGAAGCCGTGGTGCCCTTCGGGTTTTTCGGCTTGTACTTCGCGCAGCCGTACCAGATGGTCGATGCGCTCGTCGATGGTTTCGATATGGCCAAACATCATGGTTGCCGAGGTGACAAGGTTCATTTTGTGGGCTTCGCGCATGACATCGAGCCACTGATCGGTAAGCGCTTTACCGGGCGAGAGCGACCTTCGGACACGGTCGCAGAGGATTTCGGCCCCGGCTCCGGGAAGGCTGTCGAGCCCCGAAGCCACCAATGCTTCCAATATTTCGCGGTAGCCTTTTCGCTCCTTGCGGGCAATGTGGACAATCTCGGGCGGGCCCAGTGCGTGAAGTTTCACGGTAGGAAATTCCTCTTTCAACTGGCTGAAGAGTTTTGTATAAAAACTGAGGCCGTAGCCGGGGTGCATGCCCCCCTGCAACAACAACTGGTTGCCGCCCAGTTCGATCATCTGGATGATTTTGGAACGATAATCTTCGAATGTTGTAGTATAAGTGCCGTCGCCGTTGATTTTCCGGTGAAAATTGCAGAATTTGCAACCGGAGATACAGATGTTCGTTATATTGACATTGCGATCGATAATCCAGGTGACCCAATTTTCGGGGTGAAGCTTCCGCCGGATGGTATCGGCAGCGAGCATCAGTTCGGTCAGTGGTGCATCGCGGTAGAGCAGCAACCCCTCGTCGGCTGTCAGCGGTTCGAGGGCGATGGCTTTTTGATATAGGGATTCGAAATTCATGATGGCCCAAATTTTTCGCTAAAGGTAGTAATTTTGGGGCAACGCTGTCGCCGATGTCGATAATCCGGTTTGCCGGCTACAGCGTTTATAAACATAACTAATAAGGAGATACGATATGGAAATTCAATTGAAAAACGATAAGCCAGCGGTAGGCAATCAGGTATTCCTGATAGCCGCGACAGCCGCTTTGCGGCAGTTGCCGCTGAACGAAAATGAGTTGGCCTATGTGCAGGCAAAGCTAACCGATGCTCCCGGATTATTGACTCTCAACCGATTGGGTCGTTGGATTTTTATTGTCGCCATCGATGGCGGTAAGGCGCAAAACCAGCAGGTGGAGCTATGGCGCCGGAGGGGAAACGAGTTGGCAGCTATCGCGAAAAAAGAGAAAATCAGGGCGATTGAAATTCATGCCGCCGATACCGGAAAGGGGCCGTTGCTGGCTTTTGCCGAAGGGCTGGCGCTGGGAAATTATGCCTTTACCAAGTATTTTACGGACGGTCAGGCCAAACAGCAATATTTGTCTGAAGTTACACTGGTTCACGGCGATATCGCTCCTGCGGATATAGAACGGTTAAAGGCGATAATCGATTCGGTCACGCTGGTGCGCGACATGGTGAACGAACCGGTGGTAAGCCTGAATGCATTGAAACTGGCTGAACGTTTTGGTGAGATGGGCCGCGAGGCTGGTTTTACGACCGAAGTGTTGCACCAGAACCAGATAGAGTCGTTGCGGATGGGCGGTTTGCTGGCCGTGAACAAGGGGAGTATCGATCCGGCTACCTTTTCGATACTGGAGTGGAAGCCGGAAACGGCACTGAACAGCCGTCCAATTATTCTGGTGGGGAAGGGCGTGGTGTTCGACACCGGCGGCCTGAGCCTGAAGCCCACACCCCAGTCGATGGATTATATGAAAAGCGATATGGCCGGGGGCGCGGCCGTTGCAGGGGTAATTTATCTGGCAGCCCGGTTAAAGTTACCGCTTTACCTGATGGCCCTGGTGCCGGCTACCGATAACCGACCCGACGGGAATGCCATTACACCCGGCGATGTCATTACCATGCACAACGGCACCACGGTTGAGGTGTTGAATACCGATGCCGAAGGCCGGCTGATTTTGGCTGATGCGTTGAGCTTTGCACGAAACTATCATCCCGATTTGGTTATTGATGTGGCCACGTTGACCGGTTCGGCGGCAATGGCCCTGAGCACGCAGGGAATTGCCGGGATGGGCAGTGCCGGAGCAGAAACCATGGCCCGGTTGCAACAGGCCGGTGATGAGGTTTACGAACGGGTGGTCGAATTCCCGTTGTGGGATGAGTACGACGAGATGATTAAGTCGGATATTGCAGATGTCAAAAATATTGGGTCACGCGAGGCAGGTGCTATCACTGCCGGGAAGTTTCTGCAACGCTTTACCGCCTATCCGTGGGTCCATCTCGACATTGCCGGCCCGTCGTTTCTGCCGTCGGCTGACCATTACCGGCCCAAAGGAGGTAGCGGTACAGGGGTAAGGTTATTGTTCCGTTTTCTTGAAAATTATGTTGAGTCAATCCGCCCAAAGGCTGATAAATTAGAATAGAACTTCTTTTTAATGCAGAAAAGTTTAAATTTGAACAATAAACCAAAATGGAATAGTCACTCAAAAAGAAAATATATCAATGGATCAGCATAAAATCAAGGTAGGGATTACGCACGGCGACATAAACGGTATCGGTTACGAGGTTATAATCAAGGCAATGGCCGATAGCCGTATGCTCGAAATGTGTACCCCGATTGTCTACGGTTCTCCCAAGGTTGCAGCCTATCACCGCAAGGCGCTCGATGTCGAACTCTTTAGTTTCAATCAGATTAACACTGCACGCGAAGCCAATTCAAAGCGGGTCAATATCATCAACTGTGTGGATGAAGAGATCCGCGTAGAGTTAGGCAAATCGACCCAGGTAGCCGGTGAGGCAGCCTTGCTTTCGTTACAGGCTGCGATGAAAGATTTGAAATCGGGCGATATCGATGTGGTGGTTACAGCTCCCATCAACAAAGAGAATATCCAGTCGGAACAGTTTCATTTTCCGGGGCATACCGAATATTTTGCAGCGGAGTTCGATGCCAAAAACTACATGATGCTGATGGTAAGCGACAACCTTCGTGTAGGTGTGGTTACAGGCCATATTCCTGTGGCCCAGGTGCCGCAAGTGCTTACCAAAGAGAAAATCCTGAAAAATATCCGTATCCTGCATAAGACGGTCATGGAGGATTTTTCAATCCGTAAGCCACGTATTGCCGTTTTGGGACTTAACCCACATGCTGGAGACAACGGGGTTATCGGCACCGATGAGCAAAAAATTATTTTTCCGGCCATCAAACAGGCCAACGATGAGGGGATTATTGCCATGGGGCCGTTTGCAGCCGATGGCTTTTTCGGATCGGGTGAATATGCCAAATACGATGCCATTCTGGCCATGTACCACGATCAGGGGTTGATACCGTTCAAAGTGCTGGCCTTCGATTCGGGGGTTAACTTTACCGCCGGACTTCCCGTTGTGCGTACTTCGCCCGGACACGGTACAGCCTACGATATTGCCGGAACAGGTATCGCATCGGAACAGTCGTTCAGAAATGCCATCTATTTGGCGATTGATGTTTTTGCAAACCGTCAGCTCTACAAAGAGTTGTCAAAAGATCCGTTGCAGCGGCAGGATATCGACAGGTCGGGCGGTGAGTAACCACCCCATAGTTTCCTAACCAATGCTATTGCTCTATGTACGAATATATTAAAGGAACACTTACCGAACTAGCCCCGGCCGGCCTTATTGTTGAGGCTGGCGGGATAGGCTACTTTGTCCATATCTCGCTGAATACCTTTAGCCGGTTAAGTGGCCAATCGACGGTGAAGGTTTTTCTGCACCCTATCATTCGCGAGGATGCACACCTGCTATACGGTTTTGCCGAAGCGGGCGAGCGGGAACTCTTCAGGCACTTGATTTCGGTGAATGGGATAGGGGCCAATACCGCAATTATGATGCTATCCTCTTATCAGCCCGACGACCTTCGGGAGGCGATTCTTTCAGAAAATGTCAATCTGCTGAAAAGCATCAAAGGCATTGGTGCCAAAACGGCACAGCGTGTTATAATCGACCTGAAAGACAAAGTGGGCAAGGGGCTTGCCTCGGACAGGGTCTTTATGGTTGGCGACAACCGCGTGAGGGACGAAGCACTCAGTGCCCTCGAAATGTTGGGGTACAATAAAAAATCAATCGAAAAACAGATCGATCAGCTTATTTCGGGGCAACCTGGGCTGACCGTTGAGAATCTTATCAAAATAGCACTTAAAAGTATCTGACAGCACTTTGAAACGTGTATTGGTACATACCGCGATTGCGCTTACTTTCCTGATATCCCTTTCAGTCATCGGGCCGCTGTTGCTTTTGGCCTCGAGTGATCCTTCGGGGAGAGGTGATTTTATGCGTGAGTATGCCGGACGGATTGATAGTGTCGCAGCCGACACGGTCGATTTGCCCTACCCGTTTCGCGATCAGGGACCGTTTGTGGGTGAACCCAAATCAGAAGACCCATCGCTCTATCTGAGCAAACCATCGAACATTGTCCCTCAGGTTGAATACGATGCCGCTACCGGTGAGTATCTGATTTACGAAAAGATTGGCGATATGGATTACCGGTTGCCACGCTCGCTTAGCCTTCAGGAATACCTGAGACAGGATATGAAAGAGGCGGTAAATGCTTACTGGCGCGATAAAATGTCGGAGCGGCACCTTGAACAACGTTCGCAGTTGATTCCGCAGTTTCGCGTTGGGGGCGATGCGTTCGACCGTGTTTTTGGGAACAGTACCGTCAATATCAGGCCGCAGGGATATGTCGAAGTGAGCCTCGGGCTAAAAAGCAGCCGTATCGAAAACCCATCGATTCCGGTGAGGATGCAACGAACAACCACCCTCGATTTCGATCAGAAAATCAATGTCAGCCTCGATGGGGAAGTAGGCGACCGCATGAAGATGAGGTTTAACTACAACACCGATGCGACTTTCGATTTCGAGAATAAAATCAAACTCGATTATACCGGCGATGAGGATGATATTGTGAAAAATATCGAAGCCGGTAATGTGTCGATGCCGCTAAGCGGAACTTTAATCCGGGGCGGTACCAATCTGTTTGGGGTAAAGACCGACCTTCAGTTTGGCAAGCTATCGATATCGACCGTATTGTCGCAGCAAAAGGGTGAGACCAAAGTTATCAACACCGAAGGAGGGGCCGAGAAGACCAAGTTCGAAATCAACGCCACCGAGTACGATGCCAACCGCCACTTCTTTATGGGGCACCATTTCTACGGTTCGTACGACGAGGCGCTTTCCGACCTTCCCATCATCAAATCGTCGATTACCATCAAAAAGGTGGAGGTTTGGGTCACCAATAAATCGAGCAACTTTAAACAGTCGCGTAATATTTTAGCGCTCCTCGACCTTGGCGAACGCGGGCAAAACCGTCAGAACCAAACTATCCCCGAGTTTGGCGATACGCCGGGTTTACCCTATCCGGCCAATACTTTCCCGAACAACGAAAGCAACATGATGTACCAGGAGTTATTGAACAACTATTCCGGTATTCGTGATATCTCTACCCTTTCGGCTACATTGAAACCGCTTAGCGTGCGCGATTTTATCTCGGGCCGCGACTATGAAAAGATTGAAAATGCCCGTCGTCTCGATTCGACCGAATATACAGTGAACCGGCAGTTGGGCTATATCTCGCTCAACAGTTCGCTGAACAACGACGAGATACTGGCAATAGCTTACCAGTATACGGCCAATGGCCAGGTTTATCAGGTGGGCGAGTTTTCGACCGACGGTATCGAGGCACCCCAAACCCTCGTGTTAAAAATGTTGAGAGGGACCAACCTCAATCCCAAATACAAGAACTGGCGGCTGATGATGAAGAATATCTACAACATCAGAGGGCAACAGATTTCGAGTCAGGAGTTCAAAATGAACGTACTTTTTCAGGATAATGCGGCCGGAACCAATCTGAACTACCTGCCCGATGGCCCGCTGAAAGAGAAGATATTGCTGAACGAGATGAACCTCGACAACCTGAACAGTCAGCTCGACCCTTATCCTGACGGCATTTTCGACTTTATCGACAACATCACCATCAATGCCTCCAAAGGGCGGTTGATATTCCCGGTGGTCGAGCCGTTTGGTTCGAACCTTGAAAAGAAGATGAACGGCGATGCCGCTGCGATAAAGAAGTATGTTTACTACTCACTTTACAACGATACCAAAACGGCTGCTGAGCAGGATGCCGAAAAGAACAAATACAAACTCGAAGGAAGTTTCAAAGGGACCTCTACATCAGAGATATCGCTCGAGTCGCCTAACATTACGCGTGGCTCGGTGAAGGTAACGGCAGGAGGCCGCGAACTGATAGAAGATCAGGATTATATTGTCGATTATACGCAGGGAAAGGTAAAGATTATCAATCAGGGGTTGCTCGAATCGGGAACGCCGATATCCATTTCTACCGAAAGTCAGGATTTGTTCAGCATGCAGCGGCGCACGATGATAGGAACCCACCTGAACTACGAAATTAACAAGAATTTCAATATCGGTTCGACATTGATGTACCTTCACGAGAAGCCGCTGACACAAAAGGTGAATTATGGCGATGACCCCATTTCGAACCTGATGCTGGGGCTGAACATGAACTACAGCAACAGTTCGCCTTTTATTACGCGGATGGTCAATGCACTGCCATTTCTCGAAACCAATGCTGATTCGAAAATATCGGTCGAGGCCGAATGGGCCAAGTTGATGCCAGGTCATTCAAAGGCGGTTTCGAAAGAGGGGGCTGCCTACATCGACGATTTCGAAGGGGCCAAAACGCCCATCAACCTGAAAAGCTACGTGGGATGGTATTTGGCCAGTACACCGCAGGGGAACGAACTTTTCCCGGAAGGCGATTTGGTGAACGACCTCGAATATGGCTATAACCGAGCACGACTGTCGTGGTATGTTATTGACCCCTACATGCAGCGCAATACAGCCCCGTCGTATCTGTTGCAGCAGGAAAAGCTTGACGACCACCGTGTGAGAGAGGTTTTTCAATCAGAGATTTATCCCGAGAAACAGCTTCCCGTAGGTCAGCCTACCAATATTCCCACCCTCGACCTGGCTTTCTATCCGCAGGAACGTGGCCCGTATAATTTCGAAACAACCGGAGGGGCCACCTCATCGGGTGTCGATCGCAATGGACAACTGATTAATCCCGAAAGCCGCTGGGGCGGTATCATGCGTAAAATCGAAACCAGTGATTTTGAGACAGCCAATGTCGAATATATCGAGTTTTGGATGATGGATCCCTTTGCAATGGATACGGCATCGAATCCAAACCCGGGTGGAGATCTCTATTTTAATTTGGGCAACATTTCTGAAGATATCTTACGCGATGGGCGAAAATCGTTTGAACATGGCTTGCCGGCCGATGGCTCGACGACCGATGTTGACCAAACCATCTGGGGCCGCGTTTCGCAAAACCAGTCGTTGGTGAAAGCATTCGACAACTCGTCGGCTGCCCGTAAATATCAGGATGTTGGCCTTGATGGCCTTAGCACTGCCGATGAGCAGAGTTTTCACCAGGCTTTCCTGACCAAATTACAGTCGGTAGTCGACGGCACTGCATTTCAGACCATTTACAACGACCCGTCGAATGACAATTTTCATTATTTCCGCGGAAGCGATTACGACCGCGACCAGCTTGATGTACTGGAACGATACAAGCTTTACAGTAATACCGATGGTAACAGTCCGACCAATGAGCAGTCGCCCGAATCGTATTCTACCGCAGCCACTTCAATACCGGATGTCGAAGATATTAATGACGATAACACGCTGAATGAGAGTGAAAATTATTTTCAGTACAGGCTTAAACTGACCAGAGAAAACATGGTGGTAGGCAAAAACTACATTGCCGATATCAAAAAAGATGTTCCTGTTACACTGAAGAGCGGGAAGAAATCGCAGATTACCTGGTACCAGTTCAAGATTCCGGTAGCTTCGCCCGACAAGGCCTATGGTCAGATCAGCGATTTCAAATCGATTCGTTTTATCCGGATGTTCCTTCGGGGATGGCAGCGACCGGTTGTTGTCCGTTTTGCTTCGCTCGATTTGGTGCGCACCAACTGGCGTCGTTATGATAAAACCTTGAACGATGACGGTAGTTTGCAATCGTCGGCCACCCAGTTCGACATTTCGGCTGTGAATATCGAAGAGAACAGCAACCGCAAGCCAGTCAACTATGTCTTGCCTCCGGGTGTCGACAGGGTTATCGATCCGTCGAATGTACAAATCCGGGAGCTGAACGAACAGTCGATGGTATTGAATGTAAAAGATCTGGAGCCACGCGAAGCCAAAGCGGCCTACAAAACAGCCAATCTCGATATGCGCCGCTACAAAACATTGAAACTGGAAGTACATGCCGAGGCGCTCGAGGGTGTTCCGTTGCGCGACAACGATCTCTCCATCTTCGTCAGACTGGGTTCCGACTTTCAGTACAATTACTACGAATATGAAGTGCCGCTGAAACTTACCCCGGCAGGCTATTATGACAACAACCGCGAATCGGATCGGTTTATTGTGTGGCCCGAAGAGAACAGGGTATATATTCCGTTGCTTTCGTTGCCACAGTTAAAGCAAGACCGGAATGCCGAGATGCGCAAATCGGGTTCGACCATTACGCTGGGAACTATTTTTGAGAAGATCCACGAAGGGTTCAACAACAATAAGAACAAGATAAAAATCAAGGGTAATCCCGATTTGTCGGAAGTTGAGACCATGATGATTGGGATCAGGGCCAGCGGACGTTCGGTCGTTTCGGCTCGTTCGGCCGAGATTTGGGTGAATGAGCTGCGGTTGACCGACTTCGAGGAAAAAGGGGGTTGGGCCGCTATTGGCCGTGTGAGCGGTAACCTTGCCGATTTGGGGACCTATTCGTTTTCCGGAAGGATTATCACTTCGGGCTTTGGCGATATCGATTCGAAAATGGCCAACCGTGCGATGGAAGATACGCATGAATATGATGTTTCGACCAACCTCGAACTGGGTAAGTTCTTCAAACCCGAGTCGGGTGTGAGGATACCGATGTACATGAGTTTCTCGAAAATAGTGGCCAAGCCAGAATATTCTCCGTTGGACGAAGATGTGAAACTTGATGATGCGCTCGAAGCTGCCGAGACAGAGGCCGAACGCGACTCCATCAAGCGCATCTCGCTTGACTGGACTTCGCGTAAAAGCATTAACTTTACCAATATCCAGATTGATAAACCCAATAAATCGGGCGAACCGAAGTTCTACGATGTATCGAATTTCACACTTTCGTATGCCTACAACGAAATCAGTCACGGCGATGTCAATACGGCCATCGAGATGACCAAAACCAATCGTGCGCTGTTTACCTACAATTTTGTGAACCGCCCCAAGGCTGTCGATCCGTTTAAGAATGTGGCGTTTCTGAAACCCAAAGCGTTAAGCCTTATACGCGACTTTAACTTCTATTACTCGCCGGCGCAGATTTCGTTCCGATCTGATTTGAATAAGATATACAGTGAGTTGCAGTATCGAAACATAACCAATCCGAATTTTATTCTGCCCGTTTCGTATCAAAAAGATTTTACCTGGAACCGCTATTACGACTTCAGGTACGATTTGACGCGTAGCCTTAAAATTGACTTTTCGGCAGTCAACTCATCGCGCATTGCCGAGCCGCTTGGGTCGATGGACAGAAATATACCCGGATATGAAGCGCGGCGCGACACCATTTGGCAAAGCATTCTCGACGGCGGGCGAAATACCCATTATCATCATACCTGGAACGCTACTTACACTATTCCGGTCAATAAATTACCTGGTTTGGACTGGACATCGGCTTCGGCTATTTATCAGGCCGGTTACGACTGGGATGTGGCACCCGAGACCACGAGCGATTATGTGATTGGAAATACCATTAGCAATATGCGTTCAATTCAGCTGAACGGACAAATAGACTTTAGCCGGCTCTACAACAAGAATCCATACTTGAGAGAGGTAAACCAGAAGTATGGCGAGTTTAGCCGCGGAAGGCGCGAAAGCCAGCCTAACCGCTACCGCCAAAGCGGAATGCCTCAGCAAAACAGTGCGCCTGCTTCGGGAAAATATGTGACGGCCAACGTGAAGTTGAAAGAGCTGACCCCGCAAGCCATCTTCCATAAACTGGGTTCTTCGAGTGTGACGGTGCGAGTTGTCGATAAAAATGGCAAAATTGTACCGGGAGAAATTCAGGTGGTCAATGATAACCGTATCATCTTTACCCCGTCAATCGATTGCGAGAGTGCCAGTTTCGAGGTAGTGACCAAAAGCGATAAATCGACCGCTGCATCGGGAAGTAAGTTTGTCGATTATGTGGCCCGCTTCCTGATGATGGTTTACAATATCAATATATCATATACCGAGAATGGCGGAACAGCGCTGAACGGCTATCTTCCGGGCAGCAATTATTTCGGTTCGACAAGCTATAACGGAGGAAGCGGAGGTTCGCTTGCACCGGGTATTCCGTTTATCCTGGGCCATCAGGACCATGATTTTGGTATCGATGCGGCCCAAAATAATTGGATTACGACCGACTCGATTCTCAACAAATCGTATGCGATGAACAAGACCAGCCGGTTAAATATTCGCGCAAAAGTGGTTCCGTTGCCCGATTTGAAGATTGACATTACGGCGAATAGGGTCTATTCGAATAACTCGACTGAGAACTTGATATACAACTTACAGAATGGATGGGATATTTACAATCCGTCGTTCAACGGGAATTTTAGTATGTCAGTGATAACGCTGGGCACTTCGTTCGAGAAGCTGGGCAAAGCGATGGTGCAGCAGTCGAAAGCCTGGGATACTTTTCAGCAAAACAGGCAGGTTATTGCCGAACGGCTCGACAATCGCAGGGTGGCCAATCCCGATTATGGGTATGTGCCCGGAACGGTCGACCCGTCAACAGGCTTTCCGAGTGGTTATGGCCCCACTTCGCAGGAGGTGCTTATCCCGGCATTCTTCGCGGCTTATACCGGGAAAAATCCAGCCAAAGTACCGTTAACACCCTTCCCTTCGGCCCGCTTTATGCTGCCCAACTGGAGAATCCAGTACTCGGGTGCGGTAAACAAGATTGAAGGGCTGAAAAATGTGATGAAATCGATGAACATCATGCACGACTACCGTTCGACCTATAGCGTGGGTTCCTATATTTCGAATTTAAACTATCTGACGGAAAAAGATGGCTTCAGTTATATCCGCGATGCGCAGAACAATTTCCTTCCGTCACGCGACATTGCGGCCATCAATATCAACGAGACTTTTAACCCGCTTTTCGATATCGATGTTACCTGGTTGAATAATTTAACTACACGGCTTGAATACCGTAAGTCGAGAAATATTTCGATGAGTTTAACCAATAACCAGATTACCGAAATTTACAACAACGAGGCCAGTCTGGGATTGGGTTACCGGCTCGAAAACCTGCCGCTCTTTATCCGTACCAGACGTTCGCAGAAGACCTTGGCCAACGATTTGAACCTGCGTGCCGACCTCACTTACGGGAAGAATAAGACGGTTTTGCGTAAGTTGGTCGAAGGAAATAACCAGTTGACATCGGGTCAGGATGCCCTTTCGGTAAAATTTTCGGCCGATTACAACCTGAGCGAGATTTTTGTAGTCAGGCTTTTCTACGACAGGATTGTCAACAGCCCTTACATCTCGAATGCTTACCGTACTACCAACTCCAATGTGGGGGTCAGTTTCCGTTTCACCTTAATGCCATAACCCAATCATGCTTCTCAATTTCATGAAAGAGGGAGTGGCCGAGGCCGGCTGCGATGAGGCGGGCCGTGGTTGTCTGGCCGGGCCTGTATTTGCTGCGGCAGTGATATTGCCTCCCGATTTTCAATCCGAAATATTAAACGACTCGAAGAAGTTAACAGACAAACAACGTTACGCGTTGAGGCCACTTATCGAGCATTCGGCTGTTGCATGGGCGGTAGCAATGTACGACAACCATGAAATCGACGAGGTGAATATCCTGAATGCTTCCATCTTTTCGATGCACCGGGCGCTGAAGCAACTGACTACTCAACCCGAACATATTATTGTAGATGGAAACAGGTTTAAACCTTATGGTCGGGTTCCTTATACCACTGTGGTGAAAGGCGACGGGAAATATCTTTCCATCGCGGCGGCATCGGTATTGGCCAAAACCTATCGTGACGATTATATGAAGAATTTGCATCGCGATTATCCTTTTTACGGTTGGGGCGAGAATATGGGTTATCCCACTCAAAAACACCGTGATGCCATTCGGCAATATGGTATCACCCCTTTTCACCGAAAATCGTTCAGGCTCTTCGACGAGCAGTTGACACTCGATTTTGGTTAATTCTGCTCAAAAAAAACAATCTCGAACGGAGAAAAAAATATTTCATTTCGTTTCCCGCTGAAGTTGAGATTTTCAGTAGTAATTTGGAACGATTCTCCACGCCTTTTTGCTTCGGTCAACTTTGTAAGGGTGAATTGTCCCTCTATCCCTGAGAGTTTTACACCCTGAATTTGGTCTGTGAGATTGGCGATTGTTATGAGCACTCGCTTGTCGTTGCTAAGTTTCAGTGCGCTAAAATATCGCGGATTACAGACTGACGCCCCCGAAGCATACACAGCATTAAACCGGGTGATTTTTCTGAAAAGGTAAAAGATGGGAGAAACATTTTCACAGGTGGTTGATTCGGGAATTTCCGGGATAACTCCCTTATCTCCGCAAGTTTCAAACCAAGTAGCTGCATCAGCCCCTGCTTCGGTTAAGGCTGAAAGGGTCCCGATAGTCCAGCCAGCGGCAAAAAGGGTAAATTGCCTTTTGTCTGTCGTTTGGAGTATTTCATCCTGTGCCGGCAAGGAAACCTTGTCGGTAGCATTGGGGTTAAAGCGGGGTTTTAAGGTTATGGGTGATAGATGTACAGCTTTACCGGGCCATATAAGCTTCGTAGAAGTAATCATTGCTTTTTGTGCCTCGAAAGTTTCGACCATAGAGAGGTTATCAAAAGCATGGACCTGAGGATTAAGTGACCAACTCATGAATTCCGGAATAGCCGAATCTATTCTGTTGCGGTTCACTTCGGCGAAATAGGCATTGGTTCCGGCGCCTATCGCAACGTTGGGCAAAACCTGTTTCAAGATTGGACATGCCGTTTCAAACAGGTGTATATCTGTCGTGGATCCAGTCTCGGGCAGCAAAAGTACAAATCGGATTTGTTGGGCTTGCGGAGCAATCAGTTCTGCAAATTGTTTCATCACCATCGACAAATCAGCCGGAAGGAAGAGCACCAGTTCTACAGGCCAACCCAACTTTTTAGCTTCTGCAATAGACTGTAATAAAGATGATTTCCATAATGGACGACCCAGATAAGCTTCTATCCTGTAATGGTCAATATCCAACTGGCGTAAAAGAGCAATCTCATTTATCGTTAGTTTTTTCCCCGACGATCCCATTCCCAATTTGGGAAAGGTACGATGCTGTCGGTCAAAATTGATACGGCTTTCGGAAGATATTTCTTTTGACAATTGAAGTTCTCGCGAGAAGTTTAGCCGAATTTTCTGGTTAATCTTCTGCCCTTTTTTCATCAAAACCGGAAAGGGAAGGTCGAGAGGTGTTGAATAGGTTTTATATGAGGCATCGCTCCAGTTGCGGTGGTCTTCCGTTTCGAAGATATCGCCTTCGAAATGCAACTCAGCGTACAAATCATTGTCAATGGGCCACTTTAGCGATGCGATGTTACGAAATGGTTGATGAGGCGATATCTGAACAGGAAAAGAGAGTTGTTCTTCTGTATTATCGGGATGAATGATGGTACAAAGCTTGCCTGAACATTCGGTAAGCGGATGGAGAAGGCAAATCCCGATCCTGTTTTTCAGGAAATCGGAATGAGCCTCTCCGTCCATTTCGAAAGTGATGGTCGCCTGTCGGGTACCCGTAATGGTGTAGTTGGCTGAAAAATGGATGTTTCCCTTTATATACTCTACCGAGCATCTAATCTGGAACGAGCAATCGCTTGTCTCTTTTTCTTCGCGGAGAAAAGATGGCTCTATGGTATTCCAGTTGTGATCGCGTACGGCAGGAAAAATCATCCTGATAATCTCCTTGTCGCCCCACCGAATATAACGAATGGTTCCTTCGTGATAGTCCATCGTGAGCGGGCCTGCTGCAATAACCTGTTTCTCTTTCATCGGAGACTTTTTCAAACCAACTTACCTTTCAGATTCAACTTTCGCTGCCTATTTTTTTTCTTTCATCGTGTTTGTTTTTATTCCCCATTGTAATCGGCCATTCTGATTGGTAGGCCAGTTTTTGCCGAATAATAGCTGGCCCAAACCAGTTTAACGGTTTCAAAATTGTCGGCTGCACTATTTTCAGCTCTGTTCAGCCCATTCATTTCTGCCAGAATATTTTGGCAAAGAGGAATGCCACTTTCGTGATTAACGATATAGTCGGGGTCGGCCCACGGGTAGGAGGGAAAGGTAACTTTTTCCGACTGTGTTCCGTTACGGGTTGTTGTTTTGATTTCGAACCCGCTGCCGAGCGACAGTGACCCTTCACTCCCTTCGACCAACAGATGAACTGTCGAGAAGGAGTCGTGTTCGACATGAGAGGCATACGACATTTCGGTGTAAACAGGCATCTTGTTCTTCATCTCCAGCAGAGCTACGGCCACATCTTCACCTTTTATTCCCTGATTGACTGAGCGGGTAAAGCAGATAAGTTGTTCGGCTTCTCCAAAAAGATAGCGCACCACATCGTAAATATGCGAGCCCATGTCGGTCAGGATAAACTTATCGAGTTGAGCCAAAAAGGGTTGATTGTCGAACACCGGAAAGCCTGAAAGGAATGAAACACGGGCTTTGAACGGTTTGCCAATGATGCCGGAATCGAGTATGGCTTTGAATCGGCGGATAGGTGCCTGCCAGCGATAATTTTCGTGGATAAAGAGGTTAACGCCTGCATCGCGGCAAAGAACGACCATGCGTTGTGCGGTGGCAAAATCGGGTGCCATTGGCTTTTGGCAGATGATATTTTTGATGCCATATTTTACAGCCATTTCGGTAAAATGGGCATGGGTGTCGACATCGGTGATGATCTCAACAAAATCGAGCCGTTCGTTTTGCAGCAGTGTTTCTGCACAGTTGTAAACCCTGGGCGAACCAAATTGCAAGGCAATAGCCTCAGCCTTCGACTGGGTGCGATTGTATAGTGCAACAAGTTCAACGCCGTCGATTTCTGACCAGGCGCCAATCTGAAATTTTGACCAGAAACCGCATCCCAATACGGCAAATTTTAATTTCTTCATTCTGTTCTCGGGCTATAGGTGAAATTGATATGTTTCGACTGTTTGGGGTTAAGTGATATCTTTTACTTGTTGGAGCACGTTTTCGGGTTCAAAAATCTGTTTCCAATCTTCTTTGAAAAGAGTCTTTCGGCCTCTGGCCAATGCCTTGTTGGCTGCATCGGAGAAAACGGCTCCAGGTAGCTCACCAAAAAGTACAGCCAGTTGAATGTTGATATGGCCGAGTAAAAATTCGCGTGCAGCTTCACGTGGTACACCGCGGGCAATAATCTCTTCCATGCCTTCGCGAACCAAATCGAGGCATGATGAGGAGAGTGTCTCAACCAATGCCGGTTCCAGCAGTGCCATTTGTTCCATCGTAATCCTAAAGGCTTTTGTAACCGGAGCATAAAACTGAGAGGCAATTTTTTCACCCAAAAGATATTGTTCCTCACCTCCTTGCATTAGCGCACAAACAATAGTCTGCCTGGCCATTGTTCCACCGAAGTAATCTGAACGCGCTTCTGGAGTTGCTTCCCAGTTAAAGACTGACGGATGTGAAGGGTGGGCAATGAAATAGGCTACATCGTTTCGCAGAAAGAGGCGGCCGGCACGTGCAACCGCTGGATCCAGCGTCATCACCATTGCTCCGCTTTTCATCTTGGGAATTAGCGACTGCGAAATGGAGGCCAGCGCGGTATCGGGTACGGCAAGAATCACCACGTCGGCTGTGCCAATCGACGAATCTTCGTGTGATGTTCGCAATCCCAGCTCGCCCAATCGCTCAATGCCTGGTTGACTGATTTCGAGATAGCAGATTTCGTGGTTGGTTTTCATCAGGTTTCGCGACAGGCGGATTCCCATTTTCCCGCCTGCGCCCACCAGTGCAATTCTAACTTTCATCGGTTTATCTATTTGTTATTTTATTGCTTAATGATATTTTATTTTGATAATCAATCGTATATGCGAGATTATCGCACGCGGCTTGATTTATCTTCTATGTTATCGGTTGAATCCATTTTTTCATTTGCTTTATGCTCCTATCGGCCCAAATGCTCTCTTTTTCAATCGTCTTTTCGAGAGTCGCTTCTGGGGGGACCCACTGTTCCAAAATGGCACTTATACAGGTTGAACCTAAGCTACTCAGCAGGTTCTCAACAGGAAGGCTTCCCTCGCCCAACGGCATTCCTTCGACAACAAAGCCCATTTTGTGCCAGACGCGCCGGATGGTAAACTCTTTAAGATGAAGGTTTACGGTATAGCGGGACAGTGCATCGGTTACCTCTTTTACACTTTCGCCGGCTCCCAAAGAGTTTACCGTATCGAGGCAAATTCGGACATTAGGCGAATTGATGGTTTCGATAATATGTTGAAATATTTCGGCCTTGAAGCGGTCGTGGTTTTCAATAGCCAGCACAATTCGTTTTTTTTGAAGTGTGGAGGTGAAAGCATTGATTATGTCGATTACCTCACCGGCCGTCGGATGATAATCGGGTCCGTCGATAACAAAACGAAGGATATCGGAGCCTAAAAGCGACGCAATTTCGATATAGCGTTTCATATTTTCGGCAGTCAACGCTTTTGCAGCTGTCTCGATAATTACCCCTTTTTGTTGCGCGTAAGCCCTTATATCGAGCAATTGGCTGTTGCTGAAATTCGTGAGAGGAAGGTTGTCTGCAATTTGAACACATTCCAGCTGATGCGAAGCAGCCAAATCAATCAATTCGGCCATCGACATCGGCTTTTCGGGCATCTGTCCGGGAACTCCGATAGCCCAGGTGTATGCGTAGGTTGATATTCCTCTTCTCATGGTCTATTTTCGTGTACCCGGAGCCGGATATTTTTTAGCAGCATTGTCGAGTACCAGAATCCAGTCGAGGTTTTCGCCGGCATCGGGCGAGATGAAGGATGCCGTTCCTGAAGCCTGATAGGTGCCAATTTTTACACTTTCGCCATTGCGCGGGTTGTACCACCAGGCAACTACCCTGTCGCCCTTAATTTTGTCCATGTTGACACTGAATCTTCTTCCAACGGGAACATAAACCATCGCATAGCTGCCTTCGCTGTCGCGGGTGGCAACAAACTTGTACCGCCCGGCGCCCGGAACGGATGTATTCACCCGATCGACCACCACGATTTCATTATCGGGAACTCGGGTTAGAAACGGGCGCGACTCCATTAGTAAACGGCCAAACAGCATTTGACTGGCCCCGGGCTGGTCAATTGCTTCATACCAAGGCATCAGTGGGCGGTTTACGGGTTCCTTTTCGGGTGACCACATTTGCCATACCGAATGATGACCGTAGGTATGGCCAAAAGCACCAACAAAAAGATCCCAGTATAAGGGGCGACGAACATCGGTAGCCACCGAGTGACCAAATTGTTCGGCATTGAAATTGACAGGATGATCTTCGTAAATGGGTTCGGCGTCTATTATTGGTTTTATGGGTGTATGGAGGTAATCTTCGTACGTAAGATAATAGCGTTCAGAAAAATTGTCGCTGTGACCATTCTGACGCATATTAAAATCGAGCCAGGCTTTATTGTGCAGATATTTTGATGAACCTTCGCCACCACATGGATGGAACGAAATCAGATGATTTCCATTATCGCCTTCACGAAGGCCAAGTGCCATTCGATCGATAATTTGTCCTTGCAACTCGTTCTCAATTGGGCGGTCGCCGCCAGTAATCCAAATAATATTTGGTTGATTTTTATAACGTGAGCCTAGAAATTTCCCATAGGCAAAGGCATTCTCGGGTGTGAAAATTTCCGGGCCAACGCCCCATTTCTTGTTCCATTTGTCGCCCCATGTAGGCAACATCCCAATGAAAATTCCCTTTTCGGCTGCTTTTTGAACCACCCAGTCGATATGAGCAAAATATTTTTCGTTCGGTTTTAAGGGGTTATTCTCAACCAACGGGGTTTCGCCTTCGGCATTGGGGCTATTCAACCCATCGAGCTCGGCCAAAACAACCGCCTGAATAACTGTAAACCCTTTTGCCCGACGGTTTTCAAGATAGTTTTCTGCATCTTTCTTACTCAAGCGGTGAAAAAGTTCCCATGCAGTATCGCCCAGATAGAAGAATGGGGTTCCGTCGTCGAAGGTAAGATAGTGTTTATTTTCACTTACTTTAAGTTTGCCATGATTCAGATTTGTTGATGGGCCACTCCACTGTTTTGTTGTTTCTTGTGCTGAATTTGAAATCGATATGAGTACAAACGATATGATAAGAAGTAAACTGACGGGTTGTATTTTTTTCATCACTATTTATTTTGGGTTAAATATTCGCAATGGTAATCATGGTCAAGCCTATGATGTAAAACAGGAACATCAAGCTCAGTAGTCGGGGAGTTCCTGTTGGTGCATCTTTAAACTCTTTCCAGACAAAAATGCCCCAAAATGCAGCTACTACAGGGGCTGCATTGCTTAATCCATACGAAATTGCCGGGCTTGCGGACGAGGCAGCCATAAAACTCACAATATTTCCAATGCACCAGATCGCACCTCCAATCATACCCCAGAAGTGGTCTCGACGGCCACCTTTCAAATAGTCGCCAATCGAGAGTGGTTTTCCTTCAACCGGGTTGCGCATCATGATGGGGTTAAAAATAAATGTACTGACAAAAACGCCTATTGAAAAGGAAAAAACGGCGGTGTAGGGCGATATCCTGCCGGCTTCGAGAATTATTCCTGAGGCTGTTACTTCGTTTGCTGCCAATGAGAAAGCTACAAATTTATAGAAAAAGGCAATCAGCAAACCAGCCGAAAGTGCGAGCAGAAAGCCCTTGGCGGTCGTTTTTTTCTGCCCTGAAGCCAGTTTCTGGTAAGCTCGCATACTGAGCAGGATTGCTATGATTATGGCTGCCATTCCACCAAAAAGCATTGGAGAACTCTTTACTTCATCAGGGTTATAATTGACGGCAATTCCAAGCAACCATCCAATGCCACCACCTACCGGGAATGCCACCGACATTCCGGCAATCGAAATAGCCGCAACCAGCAGGAGGGTTCCTAGGTTCCAAATGGCACCGCCTAACGCCGCCGACCCAATATAAAGCCATTCGGCCTGGGCCACATCATTGGCAAAGGTTCTGCCTTCGCTTCCCAAACTTCCGATAGTGAGTGCTGCTACGAGCGACGAAAGCAGGATTCCGGCAACAAAATCCCAGTAATAAAGCTCGAACCTCCATTTTTTGTTGGCCAAATTGCGGGTGTTTTGCCACGATCCCCAGCAAATCATCGCCAACACACAACAGAGTATTGCGACAAAATAATTGGTTACTACAATCATAGTTCCGGATTTTAGTTGGTTTGTTAACTTTACTATACTTATTCAGTTCAAAAATCACAAAGTTTATTAGATTTGGACTGTTATAATGAATATGTTCTATAACATCATATCTAAGTGGAGAGATTAATTTCAATCGATAGCAAGAAGATTACACCTGTTTTTCAGCAGATAAAAGATGAAATAGTCCGACTGATTGAAGAGAGAAAATTGACGCAAGGAAGCCCAATTCCCTCAATTCACCGGTTTTGCACTGCTCACCAGTTGTCGCCCGGCACTGTTATCCGCGCTTACGAAGAACTTAGGCTGGCCGGAATTGTTGCCTCAAAGCAAGGGAAGGGTTACTATATTGCGAATACGACTCTTGTCCGCAAATTGAGAATCTTTCTTTTATTTGACAGGATGAATGCCTATAAAGAAATTCTTTATCAATCGATTATCGAAGGATTGGGTAAAGATGTAGAGGTAAACGTATTTTTCCATCACTACGATCACAAACGGTTCGAACAGATTATTCGTGACAATTTGGGTAAATACAGCCATTATTTGATAATGCCCCATCTGCACGAGGATCTGTCCAGGATTCTGAAGCGGATTCCTGACAAGGAATTGATTCTAATCGATGGCATGGTTGAAGGATATACCTTTGAGGGAGCAGCGGTTTATCAGAATTTTAGAAATGATATTTTCAATGGGTTACGTGAAGGGTTCCCACTTATCCAAAAGTACTGTTGTGTCAATCTTTGTTTATCTGCCAACCCATTTCAGTTTATACCAAAAGGTTGCATCGATGGCTTCATGGATTTTATTAAAGAGACAGGTTTCGACGGGAATATCATCCACCGGTTGGCTGAAACAGGTATCGTTCGGAACCATTTTTATATTGTTTTTGATGATGCCGAATTGATTTGGTTTCTCAAGGAGATCGAAAGACTGGGTTGGAAGGTGGGAGTGGATATTGGTGTAGTGTCTTATGATGAAACACCGATGAAAGAGTTGCTGCATGGCGGAATTTCAGTCCTGACTACAGATTTTCAGGCTATGGGTTCAATTGCTGTTTCGATGATAAAAGGAGAGCTGAGTGGTCGAATGGCCAACCGATTCGAGTTAATCAGCCGAGGTTCATTCTGAAATGAAGAAGGCCGGGCAAAGCCGGCCTTCTCAAGATTATTGCAATTCAAATATCATCCACATTTCGATGAACCACAGTCTTGACAAATCAGACAACCTTCCTGATAAATCACGTTTTCAGAACCACAGCCTTCGCATTTGGCATCTTCGCAGGCGGTGCCGTTCGGGATGTATTTCTTCAGGGCACGCGCAACCCCGTTTTTCCAGGTATTGATAGATTCGACATCGAACTGTAAACTGGTGACCAGTTCAACGGCTTTCTGGATAGGCATCCCGTGACGCAGTACGCTGGAAATCAGCTTAGCATAGTTCCAGAAAATCGGGTTGAATTTATACGACAGGCCTTCGATAGTGGTCTTATAACCCCGGTTGTTGCGATATTGGAAATCATAGCGCGATACGCCATTTTCATCCCGGCTCTTGATAATCCAACCTTCGGTAACCGAGCGTGGCAGTAAAATTCCATCTTCATCATCGGCTAACCCGGTAAAGATTTCGTACGGTTTCCCATCAATTAAACCAATAAATGCAATCCACTTGTCTTTGTTGTTTTGGAAGCGGACGATATCGGCTTCAAGGACTTCCGGACGTTTGGTCGGGAATGTACCATCCTTCTTCTTCTCTTTATCTTTGGTTGAAATAAGAACTCCTGAACGAGAACCTTCACGATAAACGGTAACCCCTTTGCAACCGCTCTCCCAGGCGGCAAAGTAAAGTCTGCCAACCAATTCTTCCGTTGCCTCTTCGGGGAGGTTAATGGTTACTGAAATCGAGTGGTCGACCCATTTCTGGATTTTTCCCTGCATTTTTACTTTCGAAATCCAGTCAACATCGTTTGAAGTAGCTTTGTGATAGGGCGACTTTGCCATCAGAAGATCAAGCTCTTCATTGGAGTAATTTTTACGGGTGTCGTAGCCATTGATTTCCATCCAGGTTTTGAACTTGTGGTGGAAAACAATGTATTCTTCCCACGAGTCGCCCATTTCGTCTACAAAATCGACGCGTGCATCCTTGTCGTTCGGATTCACTTTACGGCGACGTTTGTACACGGGCATAAACACAGGCTCGATTCCCGAGGTCGTTTGAGTCATTAAACTGGTGGTACCGGTAGGCGCAATGGTCAGCAAAGCGATATTTCGGCGGCCATATTTGGCCATTTCTGCATAAAGTTCAGGGTCGGCTTTGGCCAGGCGCTGAATATACGGGTTGTTTTTTTCGCGCTTGGTATCGTAAATCGGGAAAGCACCACGCTCTTTGGCCAGATTGACAGAGCCGCGATAAGCTTCAAGTGCAACGATTTTATGTACCTCAACCGAGAAATCAACAGCATCTTCCGATCCGTAACGCAATCCGAGCGCAGCAAGCATATCGCCTTCAGCGGTGATACCGATACCGGTACGTCGACCATTGATGGCTTTCTCCCTGATTTTATGCCAGAGATTGGTTTCGACCCTTTTGATTTCGGGATCTTCAGGGTCGGCCACAATTTTATTGTAAATGGCATCGATCTTTTCAAGTTCCAAGTCGATAATGTCGTCCATAATACGTTGTGCATGACGAACATGTATTCGGAATAGGTCGAAATTGAATTTGGCCTGCGGGGTAAACGGGTTCTCGACATACGAGTAGAGGTTCACGGCTATCAGTCGGCAACTATCGTACGGGCAAAGTGGAATTTCACCGCAAGGGTTGGTCGATACGGTTTTATAACCCAAATCGGCATAGCAATCCGGAACCGATTCGCGGGTTACCGTATCCCAGAAAAGAATGCCCGGTTCGGCCGATTTCCACGCGTTGAAAACAATTTTTTGCCACAATTTGGCGGCATCAGTCTCTTTGGTGTATGTTGGGTTGCTGCTTTCGACAGGGTAACTTTGAAGATAATTTTTTCCATCGCGGACAGACATCATAAAATCGTCGTCGATCTTTACCGATACGTTGGCTCCTGTTACTTTGCCTTCGTCCATTTTGGCGTCGATAAACTGTTCGCTATCGGGATGCTTAATCGAAACAGAAAGCATCAATGCGCCGCGTCGGCCATCCTGGGCCACCTCGCGGGTCGAGTTGGAGAAACGTTCCATAAACGGTACAATACCGGTTGAGGTGAGTGCCGAATTTTTTACCGGCGAACCTTTTGGGCGGATATGCGAAAGGTCGTGGCCCACGCCGCCACGGCGTTTCATCAGTTGCACCTGTTCCTGATCGACCATCATGATACCGCCATACGAGTCGGCACCATTGCCCACTACGAAACAGTTCGACAGCGATGCTACCTGAAAATTATTTCCGATTCCGGTCATTGGGCCGCCTTGCGGGACGATATATTTAAAATCCCTGAACAATTCGAACAGCTCTTCTTCTGACAGCGGGTTGGGATAATTTTTCTCGATACGGGCGATTTCCGATGCCAGCCGGTGGTGCAAGTGGTCGGGTGTTAATTCATAAATATTGCCGTACGAATCTTTCAACGCGTACTTGTTTACCCAAACGCGGGCTGCAAGGTCGTCGCCTTTGAAGTATTTCAGTGAAGCTTCAAAGGCTGCTTCCGAAGTGTAGGTCGTAGGTGTTTCACCCTTGGTTCCCTTCTCAATTTCTTTAAGTTCCATTCGATGATTTTTTCAGGATTATTTAACGATATCTGCTCCTATTATTAAAAGATTATTTTCGATGATTTTGGTTGTTGCAATATAGTTATGATGATGCTTTTTTGGTAACTTTTTTTTTGCAGATTTTCAAAAGTTATCAACCTTATGCTGTTAGTTTGTTGAAATACATATAGATGTATTTTTGATAACGCAGAAAAGTTTACCAAAATGAAATTTTAAAGTCAACATGGCTTGACTTTTTCATCAAAAATGTTTAAGCAGCAGGGATGCGGGTATTACCCAAAAATATGGCTTACAATTTTGTCGGATGCGCCACGGTTTTGGGCTACATAGAGCTGCGATTTGGCTGAATCGGCATGTAGTTTGGTCTCGTTGGTCAGGTAGTTATCGAGGAGCGATTCAAGCTCTTCGTAGTTGTTGACAGCGTTGGCTGCACCCGAAGCGAGCAGATCGTGTGCTTCCTGAAATTTGTGAAAGTTGGGCCCGAAAATAACAGGCATTCCATATGCAGCCGGTTCGAGGATGCTGTGAATCCCTGAGGTAAATCCGCCGCCAATATAAGCCACTTTTCCGTAACGATAAACCGATACCAAATAGCCATAGCCATCGATAACCAAAACTTCGGCCTCACGCAACTCCCCGACAGTCGCGTTCGAATAGCATACATAACTTCGCTGAAGGGCTCCGGTTACCCGTTCAATCGATTGTTCGTCGACTTCGTGCGGGGCAATGACAAATTTCTGATGGCTGGTTTCGCTGTTCACGAAGCGGATAAAGAGTTCTTCATCCTCTTTCCAGGTACTTCCGGCAATCACAGCTTTCTCACCCTGACAGAACTGCTCCATTTTTTCGAGCACTGGTGCCGAGGCTGCTATTTGGGCTACCCTGTCAAGGCGTGTATCGCCGCTGACCGAGACATTTTTAAACCCAAATTTCTTCAGCAATGCTGCCGATTTGATGTTTTGCACATAGATGTGGCTATAAGCTTTAAGCGCTTCGAGATACCATTTTCCCCAAGGCTTGAAAAAGATCTGCGACGGACGGAAAAGAGCAGAAAAGATATAGGTCGGAATTTCCCGTTCGCGCAAAGCGGTGAGGAAGTGGAGCCAGAATTCGTATTTGATGAAGAAGGCCTTTTCGGGCTTCACGATATCGAGAAACCGGTTGGCATTCTTTTTGGTATCGAGCGGCAGATAAAACACATAATCGGCAAATTCGTAATTTTTCCGCACCTCGTAACCCGATGGCGAAAAAAAGGTGAGCAAGATTTTATACCGGCTGTGGTTTTTCTTGATGGCTTCTATCACCGGGCGGCCTTGCTCAAACTCTCCAAGCGACGAAGCATGGAACCAAAGTAACGGTTCGCCGGGCTGAATGGTTTTTTGCAGTCTGTTGAAAATATCTTTGCGCCCGTTGAGCCAAAGCCTGGCTTTGCGATTGCGCAGCGAAGCCAGCTTAACCATCAGATAATAAGCTTTGATGCCAGTATTGTAAAGCAATTTCATTCAGGGTGCAATTTCACGACAAATGTAAAAATTTAACGGGATTGACAAGCATAGCCTGTAATAAAGAGATGGATCAAAACTCCGTTAATTTTCAAGTAGTTATTCTGGTTGGTAGCCAGAGTCTTCCTGCAAAACCGGCTGTTGTGATGCTTCTACGGCCAACTGGTCGCACCGCTCGTTGCCCTCATTGCTGGCATGGCCTTTTACCCAGACGAACCTCACTTTATGTCGATTGTAAAGCTCGAGAAACCTCATCCAGAGGTCGGCATTCTTTTTCCCTTTGAAGCCTGTTTTCAGCCACGCGAAGAGCCATTTTTTTTCGACCGCCTCAACCACATATTTCGAGTCGGAATAAATAATCACCTCGCAACCCGGAATCTTTAAGGCTTCCAACCCGGCAATAACGGCCATCAACTCCATCCGGTTGTTGGTGGTGAGACGATAGCCCTCCGAAAGCTCCTTCTTTCGGTTGTTGCTTATCAGCAGGGTTCCGTAACCGCCTGCACCGGGGTTTCCGCGGCAGGCTCCGTCGGTGTAGATAATCACTTGTGGCGGAGGAGTTGTCATATCGATATTAAAATTGCTGTAAAAATAGATAAACCACAGAGAAAATTATTCTCTGTGGTTTATAGCCATATTTTTTTCCTTTGCGGGAAGGGCTTATTTGATGAGCGTCATTTCATTGACCAGATGGCCGGCGCCTGCAAATTTGTCGATGGTCCAAAGCACAAAGCGGATATCGACATTGATACATTTCTGCAATTCAGGCTCGAACGCGATATCGCCGCTCATGGCTTCCCAGTTGCCGTCGAAGGCAATGCCAATCAGTTCACCATTGGCATTCATCACAGGGCTGCCCGAGTTTCCGCCGGTAATGTCGTTGTTGGTCGTAAAGCAGGTCCAGAGCGAACCATCTTTATCGGCATACTGACCGTAATCTTTGTTTTTGGCCATTTCGAGCAAACGGGCCGGAACATCGAAATCGACATCCCCGGGGATTCCTTTCTCTTCGTATCCTTTCAGCGTGGTGAAATGGTGATAGAGCACCCCATCGCGCGGCTGATAGTCGCCTACACTACCGTAGGTCAAACGCATGGTTGAATTGGCATCGGGATAAGCATACGATTTTCCTTCGTTCATCTCGTTCATTCCGGCTACAAACAGGCGGCGCCCTTTATCCTGCTCGCCTGCTACCTCGCGATAGTCGACGCCAATCTGCGAATAGGTGTCGAAAATAGCACGTGTCGACTGGAAGATTTTGTCTTTGTCCAATACTTTGGCCGAAGGGGCATTCAGGAATGCTTCTATTTTAGCCTTGTTGCCAAAAATGGTTTTCTTGAACAACTCAACGGCATATGCATTATAATCGCCTTTGAATTTGCGGGTTATCTCTTCAAAGAAGCCGGGCTGATACTTCAATACTACATTTTGAGCATACATTTCCATCATCTCTCCGGTGATTTTCATGTCGGTTGCTTCATCGTAATCTTTGAAATATTCATCGATTTGACTTTTCAGTTCTTTAACCTCTTCATCAATTTTCGATTTTTCGCCCCCATTCAGTGCATCGTAAAGACCTGAGAATCCATAGGCAAAAAGGAATATTTCAGGACCCTGAAGCAAAGCTTCGCGCATATATTCATTGGCCACTCTGGTTTCGGTATTCTGAAATGAATTTTCGATAAGCGAGAGTGCTTCACCATATTTGGCTTTCCTTTCGGGTGTTTGATTCGCCCATTCGGCAAACTGTTTTTCGATAGCCTGTTTTTTAGCGATTACATCAAGGGCAGTCAATCCTTTGTTTTGCCCAATCGAATATTTGTAGTAGTTCGAACTGCGGGCAAATTTAGAGGCATACTGGATACGAGCCTTGTCGCTGGTAGCCATATAATCGCGGATGATGTTCAACTTGGCATCGCGGACCGCAATACGAATATTGTTGGTGATATCCATCGTATTTTTCACGCCCCACGATGTGAGATAGCGGTTGGTACGGCCCGGATAACCCATCACCATGGCGTAATCGCCTTTTTCGACACCTTTCAGCGAAACGGGCAAATGATGTTTAGGGTGGTAGGGTACATTCTCTTTCGCATATTCGGCAGGTTTGCCATCGGGCCCTGCATAGATGCGGAACATCGAGAAGTCGCCGGTATGGCGTGGCCACATCCAGTTGTCGGTTTCGCCGCCAAACTTACCAATCGATTGCGGAGGTGCCCCAACCAGACGGATATCTTTAAATGTTTCGGTAACAAAGAGGTAGAAGGTGTTCATCTCGAAGAGCGACCGTACACGGGTTTCGTAATGGGTGTCGCCCCTGGCCTCTTTCTCAATTTTGGATATGGCATTCATAATGGTTTCCGCACGTTTGGCTTCATCCATGCTGTCGGTCACATCCTGTAAAACCTGCGTGGTCACATCTTCCATGCGAACCAGAAAAGTAACGGTTTTACCGGGATTCGGCAACTCCTGTTCGCGGGTCATCGCCCAGAAACCATCTTTCAGGTAGTCGTGTTCCACAGAACTGTGGGCCTGGATTTCACCAAAACCACAATGGTGATTGGTGAGCAGCAAGCCGTCGGCCGAAACCACTTCGGCAGTACATGAGCCGCGGTCGAGTGCGACAACGGCATCTTTCAAGCTTGAGTTATTGATCGAATAAATCTGCTCGGCCGATAACTTTAAGCCCATCGACTGCATCTTTGCAATGTTCAGTTTCCCAACCAATGCCGGGAGCCACATACCTTCATCTGCTTTGGCCTGGAAGTTCAGCAGAACCACCAGCGAGAGAAGGGCAATAAAACTTCTTCTCATTAATGTTGAATTTGTTAATTAATATTATTTCAGGTTGTTGATGATACAAAACGAGCCAATGATTCATGCGAGCCTTCGGTTCCCATCCTGTTTTTTATCATTTTTCAATACGAAAGCGTCAAATTTACATTTTATTGGCGGTAATTCTTTTGAAATGAATCTGACTAAGGGAATATTTACATTTTTTAACAAATAAAACTACCCCTTTTTTCATCGCCGGTACAGATATTGGTAACTTGTTGTTATCTCGCTATCTGTTTGAAATAACCGGGTTGACAAAGCCCGACACTTTAAGGCCAATTTCGCCTTCGGCGGAAAGTGCCCTTACAAACGCACTGCCAATGATGGCTCCGTTCGCATATTGGCAGGCCTGCCGAAAGGTATCCTGGTTCGATATGCCAAACCCAATCATCAGCGGATTTTGCAGTTGCATGGCCCTAACCCGTTCGAAATAGGCCATCTGCTTTTCGGCAATGGTGCTTTTGGCCCCTGTGGTCGATGCGCTCGAAACCATGTAGATAAAGCCTTTTCCAATGGCATCGATTTCGCGGATGCGGGCTTCGGTGGTTTGTGGTGTAATCAGAAAGATAAACCGAAGGTCGTGGGCTTCGAAATATTTCTGGTAATGAAGTTGATACTCTTCTACCGGAAGGTCGGGCAGAATAACGCCATCGATACCGGCCTGGCGGCAAGCCCGGCAAAAATTCTCTACCCCATACTGTGTCACCGGATTGAGGTAGCCCATCAGCACCAGCGGTATATGGACGGTTTCCCGGATATTTTCCAGTTGACTGAAAAGCTTTTTGATGCTCATGCCGTTCTTTAACGCTACGCTGCTGCTCTCCTGAATCACCGGTCCATCGGCCAACGGGTCGGAGAAGGGCATCCCAATCTCGACCATCGCCACACCTGAGTTTTGCAGGGCTTCCAAAACCGGAACGGTCGATTCCAATTCCGGGTAACCGGCAGTAAAATAGATGGATAATAGGTTATTCTTTTTCGTTTGAAAAAGGGTGTCGATACGATTCATTCTGTTGATATTTAACGATTAAAGGTTTCTGTCGTTTTGCATGTAGCGGATGTAGGTCTCCATATCTTTGTCGCCACGACCCGAGATATTGACCACCACCACATCGTTGGTGGTAAAGGGCAATTTGGGAAGGGCGGCCAGCGCGTGGGCCGATTCCAGCGCAGGGATAATTCCCTCCAGCGCAGTCAGTTCAAAGGCCGCTTCGAGTGCCTCTTTGTCGGTGGCATCGAGTACCTGCATTCGTCCGATATGGTGCAGATAGGCATGTGCCGGCCCAATGCCCGGATAGTCGAGTCCGGCCGAGATAGAGTAGGGTTCAATAATTTGGCCATCAGCATCCTGCATCAGCATGGTGCGTGCCCCCTGAATAATCCCTACGCTCCCGCGTGCAATCGATGCAGCCGTCTCGCCCGAATCGACACCCAAGCCGGCGGCCTCGACGGCAACCAGTTTTACACCGGGTTCATCGATATAGTGATAAAAAGCGCCCATCGCGTTGCTGCCGCCGCCAATGCAGGCCATCACATAATCGGGCAGTTCGCTGCCGGTAAACTCCTTCAGCTGCCAGCGTATCTCTTCCGAAATGACCGACTGAAATTGGGCGACCAGATCGGGGAAGGGGTGAGGGCCAACCACCGAACCTATCAGGTAATGGGTCTCGTCGGGGTGACTAATCCAGTCGCGGAGCGCTTCGTTACCGGCATCTTTGAGTGTGCGGTTGCCACTCATGGCCGGAACCACCGTTGCGCCCAGCATTTTCATTCGCAATACATTGGGCATCTGTCGTTTCACGTCGGTATCGCCCATGTGTACCACACAATCCATTCCCATCAGTGCACAAACGGTGGCAGTAGCTACCCCGTGCTGCCCGGCACCGGTTTCTGCAATAATGCGTCTCTTGCCCAATGCTTTGGCGAGCAGAATCTGCCCGATGGTATTATTAATCTTGTGTGAGCCGGTATGGTTCAAATCTTCCCGTTTCAGGTAAATATGGGTGTTGTATTTCTCCGAAAGGCGTTCGGCAAAATAGAGGGGCGAAGGACGGCCCACATAGTGCTTCAGCAATCGGCGAAACTCCTGCTGAAACTCCGGCTGGTCGATGATTTGCTGATAGTTCAGTCGCAACTCTTCGATATTGGTGTGGAGCATCTCGGGAATATAGGCTCCGCCGAAAAGTCCGTAAAATCCTCTTTCGTCAGTTTTCATGATTCTATATTTTGAACTGCCGGTAGTTTGCTATCCGGCATAATGATTTACAATTGATCAAAAAAAGCCTCCAATGCATCAATATCTTTTATGCCCGGGCCGATTTCGAATTGGCTGTTGAGGTCGATGCCAAAGAGCGCCGGGTGGCCGAGTTGCAAGATGGCTTCCGCATCATGGGGACCTATACCTCCGCTCAGGAAGAAAGGGGTCGCTCCGGCGTAACGTTGTAAAACAGTCCAGTCAAAATGGGTTCCCGTTCCTCCTTTGTCACTTTGGCCTCCGGTATCAAAAAGAAAGTAGCTACAGTAGGGTTCGTAGTTTTGGGTTACGCTGAAATCGAAATGGCTGTCGATGCCAAAGACTTTGATAACCGGGATATTGAGCCGTTTCAGTTGTTCGCAGTAGGCCGGAATCTCGTTGCCATGCAGTTGGACCATATCGAGCATGTTGTTGTTGAACTTGTCGAGCAGGGAATGCAACGGCTCATCCACAAAAACGCCCACCTTCATGATGTAGGCCGGAATGGTGGCCAAAATCTCTTCATCGATAGTGTCGCCCGCATAGCGCTTCGACTTTGGATAGAAGATAAAGCCAATATAATCGGGCTGTAGCGCAACGAGGTTGGCTACATTATCGGCATCGGTCATGCCGCAGACTTTTATTTTGAGGTTGTTCATCAATGTTTACCCCCTCCGGGGAATAATTATAGTTATACTGTGTGTCCGTGGGTTTCACCACACGGTTATTTCCGCCCGGCGGATTTACTCCCTTTGGGAGAAAAATCAGTTGTACATTCTTTAACTGTCCCGAAGGGACTGAATGTTAATAACCGCCGGCAGCGCCGGTGGTACTCGTGTCATCTGGAGCCTCAGCCCTGAAAGGGTTGAATATTTAAGGGAAATACTCATCTTTTTAGTTTTCCGATAAACTCGCGGCATGCCAGCCCGGGATTATCATTCTTCATCAAGCTTTCGCCCATCAGGAAACCGCTAAAGCCCCCTTCGCGCAGATGGTCAACCGTTGCGGGGTTGCTCAGGCCGCTCTCGGCCACCTTTACTGCATCAGCCGGAAGCTTTCTCAACAACTTCAGCGACCGCTCGGTATCGACAGAGAAGTCTTTCAGGTTCCGGTTGTTGATACCAATCATATCCACTTCGGCAACAATCTTTTCCAGTTCAGCCTCATCATGCAGTTCGAGCAGCACCTCCAGCCCAAACTGATGGGCTGTTTGTGTGAAATGCAATATCTCCTCACGCGAGAGAACGGCAGCAATCAGCAGAATCACATCGGCCTGTAGTGCAGCAGCTTCGGCAATCTGATAGTCATCTACCACAAAATCTTTCCGTAGCAGCGGGGTCAGCGGATTGGCTCTCCGCACCAATTGCAGATCTTTGTCGCTTCCGCCAAAATAGAGCGGTTCGGTGAGTACCGACAACCCGCTGGCACCGGCATCGGCATATCCCTTAGTCACCTCTTCGGGCGTCACCTTTTCGTTGATAATGCCTTTCGATGGCGACTGTCGTTTAAACTCGGCAATAATACCACTCGCACCATTGTCTGTTAAGGCTTTTTTCAGCGAGTTGGCCATTCGGCTTGGGTCTATTCCGGCCACCACCGCCCCAATGGGGTTGCTCTTTTTCAGGGCTTCAACGGCGAGGCGGCGATCGGCGACTATTTTATCGAGAATCGTTTTCATTGTAAGGCGATTAACCGGTTAAACACTTTCAGCGCCTGGCCTCCGAGCAACGACTGGCGCGCCGTTTCCACGGCATCTTCTACCGACAATTCAGGACGAATGGTGCGAATGGCCATGGCCGAATTGGCTACTACCGCGCTGTTTTGCGCGTCGGTCCCTTTGCCGTGCAATACCGCTGTAAAGATAGCTGCCGTACCCGGAATGTCGCCCGAGCCAGCCAACTCCGCCGCTTGTAGTTGAGGCAATCCAAGCGATGCGGGTGAGAGTATCTGTTCCGATAAACGGCTTTGCAGTTTAAACGGTCCGGTGAGCGAAATCTCATCGTAGCCGTCGAGCGTGTGAACGATGGTATAATTCACATCGCTGCGCTGGTAGAGATAGTTGTACATACGGGCCAGCTCCATGCTGAAAACCCCTACGATCTGGTTTTTCGGTCGACTGGGGTTTACCATCGGCCCCAACATATTGAAAAAGGTCTTTAGCCGAAGGGCGCGGCGTACCGGTGCCACATTCTTCATGGCCGGATTGAAGAGGGGGGCATGCAAAAAGGTGATGCCGCAACTTTCGAGTTCGTGCTTCAGTTTCTCCTCGTTGTTCGAGAAGCGGTAACCCAGATATTCCATCACATTGGAGGAGCCGCAACCCGACGAGGCGCCATAGTTGCCATGCTTGGCGACCAGTGAACCGCTGCCGGCCACTACAAAGGCCGAAAGGGTCGAGATATTGAAGGTATCCTTGCCATCGCCACCGGTACCACACAGGTCGATGGTCTGATAAGCAGAAAAATCGACCGGAACGGCACTTTTCAACAGCGCGTTCCGAAAACCGGAAAGCTCTTCGATGGTGATGGTGCGCATATTGAATACCGTGATAAAGGCAGCTATCTCGGCATCCGAATATTTCCCGCCGGTAATTTCAGACAAAACGGCCTCGGCATCTTTCTCGCCAAGGGTTTTGTATTCAAACAGATGGTTGAGTATTTCTTTCATTTTTTCTTTTTTTGTATCAAGTAGCATAGCTGTTGCTCAAATCATCCCACATCTCTTGAGCTTGCCTCTTGCTACCTATTTTTAATGCCTCGCCCAGTTCTCCAGCATCTTTTCGCCCAGCGGTGTTAATACCGATTCGGGATGGAACTGTACACCCTGAATATCGAATGCTTTATGCTGCAACGCCATGATTCGCCCTTCGTTGTCAATGGCGGTAACCTCGATGGCCTCGGGCAATGCCTCGGTGTCCACTATCCACGAATGGTAGCGGCCCACTTCAAGCGTTTCGGGCAGTCCGTCGAAAAGGTAACTGTTGGCCACCACGGTTACCGGGGTGGCGATGCCGTGCAGCACCTGGTTCATATTCCGGAGTGTACCTCCAAAGGCTTCGCCGATGGCCTGATGGCCCAGGCAAACCCCCAACATTGGTTTCTTTCCCGCAAGGGCTTTGATGATAGCCGGCATATTGCCCGCCTCTTCGGGAATTCCCGGTCCCGGCGAAAAGAGTAGCTTATCATAGGCCGATGCTTCAATGGCATCTACCTGGTCATTTCGCTTCACCGTTACGGTCACCCCTTCGAACTTCTTTAGGGTATGTACCAGATTGTAGGTAAACGAGTCGTAATTGTCGATAACGAGTATGTTCATTTTTTTAGATAGTTACAGCGTGACAAAGTTCCTTTCATTTATCATTCCTAATTCATCTTTCTAATCTTTTCATCTTATTCCTTTTGCCATTTCCACGGCTTTCTTCAGGGCGGCCAGTTTATTGCCCACCTCCTGCAGTTCGCTCTCTTCGTCCGAGACGGCTACAATGCCTGCGCCGGCCTGCGAAAAAAGCGTATTGTTTTTGCTAAGAAACGAACGGATCATAATGGCATGGTTAAAAGAGCCGTCGAATCCGGCGAAGCCGATACAACCGCCATAGAAGCCACGGTTTTGGTTTTCGTACTGGTCAATCAGCTCCATTGCCCTGAATTTTGGGGCACCCGAGAGGGTTCCTGCCGGGAAGGAGTCGCCCATCACCCTGAAGGTATGGCCCGTTTCGGCAAGCTGTCCGCTTACCTTCGATACCAGATGTATCACGTGCGAATAGAACTGCACCTCGCGAAAGAGTTCCACTTTGACCCCGTCGGCATTGCGGCTCAGGTCGTTGCGGGCCAAATCGACCAGCATCACATGCTCGGCATTCTCCTTGGGGTCTTTCGACAGCTTTTCGGCCAGCTGAATATCCTGTTCGTCGTTGCCGGTGCGACGGAAGGTGCCGGCAATCGGGTTGATGGATACCTTCCCTTTGGCAATCTGCAACTGTGCCTCGGGCGACGACCCAAAGATTTTGTAATTGCCATAGTCGAAAAAGAAGAGATAAGGCGAAGGGTTGATAGAGCGAAGCGCCCGATAGACATTGAACTCGTCGCCGGTGAAGCGTTGGCGGTACTGCCGCGAAAGGACAATCTGGAAAACGTCGCCGCGGAAGCAGTGCTCTTTCCCTTTGGTAACCATATGCTTATACTCCTCGTCGGTAATGTTCGACTGCTCCTCGCCATCAGTGTCAAAAGGGAATGTGGCTATATTGCGGTTCTTCAGCAACTCCACCATCTGGTCGAGCGACGAGCTTTCGCCTTCGAAGCAATTCTCAATCAGTTCGATACGGTTTTGGTAGTGGTTAATGGCCACAATAAAACGATAAAAGCCATAATGCACCTCCGGTACGGTATAGCTGCCGTTTGCCTGATGGCGAAATTTCAGTGTTTCGTAATGTTGCACCGCATCGTAGGCAGTATACCCAAAGAGCCCGTTCACCGGATTACGGGGATTGGGGTTGTTGCAGACAAAACGGGTAAGAAAGCTGTCGAGCAATTGGGCCAACTGGCCGTTGTGCGATAGTTGGACCGATTCCGATGTGCCGTCAGGGAATAGCTGTTGCACCCTTCCCTGTTCTACTTCGACGGAGGCGGCCTCGTCGAGGCAGATAAACGACCAGCTGTTCTCGTGGCTGCGATAGTCGGAACTCTCGAGCAGCAGCGCGTTGGGGTATAGGTCGCGCATTTTCAGGTAGATACTTACCGGCGTAACCGTGTCGGCCAGTATCTCCCGGATTTGTGTGGTAAAATTGTGTTTGTTCATATTGAATGGTATCAAGTAGCAAGATAAAGTACCAGCGTAACTGTCTGTTTGGTTCCCATAGGAACAGAGGCTAAAAAAAGCGGCTTCCCGTGAACCGAGAAGCCGCTTTTCCATTGACAATGCAGGGGTACGACGGGCTAATCTCTCACGGTTTCGTTGAGTTGCTGCGCCACCACCAATTCTTGTTATTTGTCATTTTTATTGTTTTAACGGTTGAAATAAAACGAAAAGCGGCCTGCCGTGTGTTTGGCAAGCCGCTTCTGTATATTAAAAAATACAATATGGCCCTACCTCACACAGAGGAAAGTGTTTTTGCCCCACCAAAGCCATATTGATTGTAAAACTTTCATCCTTCAATTTGATTGTCACAAATAAAAACAAAAGGAAAGACAATTGCAATAATCTGTTTCAAAAAAAGTTTGCATGTACTAACCCGGCATTTCCGCTTCAGTTCGCTTTCCTCTCTGTATCCGTTCTGTATCTTCACCTAAAATTCTGGTTTTTTTCTCCTTTTCTCCTGATATCCTTCTATACAAATAAGTATATAAAATGTACAGAAGATGTACAGATGATTGAGAGAAGATACAGAGGGCATACGGTGGAGATAGGTTGGCTTATAGAAGAGATACAGGGAAATGCTCCGGAGGTTGCGCTAATAAGGAGGGACTCTGACAGCGGCCCACACTGAAGAACAGATAACCCCATTTTATACGAAAAGGAGGGGTAATGTGTAGAAAGCCTCCTGTTTTTTCGATGGAAACATGTTGTTAAGCGCGCAATGAATTTTCGAAAGGATAAATCAGTTGCAGCCATAAAAGCAGCGTAATTTAAAATTGTAATTATTTCGATTTTATATTGTCGCAAACGTTTGCATCGAGCGATATGGCGAATAGTTTAAATTAACCATATCTGTCGTAAATGATAATTTTGTATCACTTGTTATTGTTGGATTTGACCATATTGGAAAAAACATAATTTATTTCTTGCAGATTTGCCGATTATTCTTAGTTTTGCCCGTGATTTGATTTTTTATAATAATTCCAATTGGGGAATCAGAAGTCAGGTCGACGATGTTTTTTGTGAAAGGGTATAATCTAACAGGGATAAATTTTATGATTTCAGCGCACAATAGCCAATAAATCAATATTTAAGGTAAAAGGGGGCTTCGCTACGCATTTTTTTTGTTTCATCAGTGTTTTGTACAAAGGGTACCAAGACATTTCACCAACTTGCCTGTCGGACGAATCCGGCAGTGCAGTTTTTTGTATGCGGTATTTGGGTCAATAAGGTAAAAAGTAGAAATTGATTGAGCGGGATTGGATGATTTAGACCGCTTGATTTAAATCGGTTAGTGTTTGAGGGTATTGGGTTTAATAATGTGTCCAAGTAACACGTTGCTTTATGCGACAGCAATGCGGCTGCGCTTTTCGCTACGCGATAAGGTGCGGCATTTGTTGTTTGTAGGGCTTTTGCTGCTGGCCGGTGCCGGTGCTTGGGGGCAAAGCACGGGGGATTATCGCTCAAATGTTACCACAGGAAGCTGGGGTACAGCAGGAAGTTGGCAAAGATATAATGGGAGTACTTGGGTCGTTGCAACGTCGGCACCAACTGCAAGCAATAATGTAACGATACAATCAGGACATACCATAACAATGAATGGTAATCCAGGGGTGTGTAATAGTTTAACTATTAATGGTGTAGCCAGCTGGACACAGACTAGAACAACGAATGTATCGGGTAATCTTATAATAAGTGGCGGGACATTAAATGGTTCAGTTACCGGAACGCTAAATGTTGCCGGAAGTTTTACCGTACCGGCGATTACAACAGCAAGTATTCAGCGGGTTAACCTATCCATAACTGGAGCGACAAGTATAGGCGGGGCTGTTACTTTTGGAACTTCGGCTACTGGAACAAAAACCTTTGGTGGTCTTGTAACCATTCCATCGGGAGGCAGTTGGGTTAATACAATCAATACTCCAATAACATTTCGAGGAGGACTTACCAATAATGGGACTTTTACTTCTGGAACTGGGGTATATACATTCGATACCAATAATCAGGAGATTTCTGGTATAGTCTCAATTTCCAGTATTGCTGTTACCGGAGTAACACTTACCAATAATGAAACGTTAACAGTTGCTACTTCGCTTTCGGGAACCGGACGATTGGAAAATGCAAGTTCCGGCGTTTTAAATATCGGAGGAATGATCACTGTTTCAACCTTAACTGCAACCGCAACCGGGAATACTGTCAATTATTCAGGAGGGAACCAAACCGGAATATCGACCATCTACAATAATCTCACGATTTCTGGTACAAATACAAAGACCTTTGCTACGACTCCAACTGTGACGGGTACCCTTTCGATGGAAGGGACTGCCTCTATTGTAGTAACTACAGGGGCAGTAACATATGGTTCGAATGCAACGCTCCAGTACAATAAAGCGACCAATTATACTGCTACAACGGAAGAGTGGCCTGCAACATTTGCAGGGACAGGTGGTGTAAAAATCTTGAATACGGGAGTTATCACTTTTGGTGCAAGGAAACGTGTCATTTACAATTTATCAATAGCGACAACAGCCAAGGTTAATCTTGGAACCCTTAAAACACATACAGCAGGTTCGTTAACATTGGGCGGAGCTAATTCGTGTGGTACCTGGGGGTATGGTCCCGGTACACCTCCTGTGAATAAAAATCAAACTTATTTTGCCAACACAACTGGTTATATAACTGTCAGTTCTCCTGTTCCTGACTTTAGTGGTTCTGTTACAAACGCAACTTGTCCATCGTCCGCTGACGGGGCAATCGATCTGGACGAAGGAATTGAAGCGGGTGTGGGTTTTGACAATACCAGCGGAAGTTTTATTGATCTCAATACACCTTTTCTAAACAATTTGTCGGGTTTCACCCTTGAAGGCTGGATTAATATTGATCTGGCCGATATTACCGGCGACCGCGTTGGCAGTCTATTTGGACAGAATGATGCCATTGAATTTGGTTTTTATGATGCAAATTCGATACAATGCTGGACAGCTGGTGGTGGGTCTGTAAACATATCATCCACCAATTATCCAAACGATGGCAACTGGCACCATATTGCCGCAGTTGGTAACGGGACAAATATTACCATTTATATGGATGGTGTTGCGGTTGGCAGCCCTGGTGGAACAACAACAACAAATTATGGGTCATCGGCATATTCTGCCAAGATCGGAGGAGGTGTTTGGGATGAAAGCGGAGGTTCGCTAACTGGCCCCATTTTGAAAACGGGCTTCTGGAACCGTCCTTTAAGTGCGACAGAGATTGCCAATCTGGCATCGGGATATTATACGTATATCGGAACCGAGAGTGGGCTTATTGCAGGTTATAACCTTGATGAAGCTTCAGGTGAAACAGTTACGCCTGTACCATATAGCGTTAATAATAATGGTTCGTTTGTCAATACACCTGTTTGGGTTAATATTTACAATTATTTATGGCGTAAAAGTGGTGACCCTTTATTCACGGCTACAACAAAAGATATTAGCGGATTAAATCCAGGAACATATGAGGTTACAGTATCGAATACCTGTTATTCACTTTCCAAGAGTTTTACTGTTACCAATCTTTATCCCAATCTTTCTGCCGTTTCTCTCTCTCCCTCGAGTAATCAGACCATTTGCCATAATGGAACTGGAAGTGCTGTTGCGGTTACGGAGACTGGAGGTGGGCCGATAACCGCGCGGCAGTGGGGAAAGCGGTTGGTTTCGGGAGGGGCAATAACAGCCATAACTGGTGAAACCGCAGCAACTTATACGCCTACGGCCATTGACTTGGGAACAGGAAGTTGGTTTCTGGTTTGCACATCTACGCCAACGTGTGGTGCTCCGATCGTCTCGAATGAGGTTCCGGTCACAGTCTATCCAGATTTTTCTTTGGGAACTATACCCAGCACGGGTGAGACCCTTTGTTCCGGGAGCAATCCTTCAATTATTAGCGGAGGCACTGATGCAACTGGTGGCGATGGTAATATTACCTATAAATGGCAGGCCAATGGAGTGGATATCGCGTCGAGCAATACGGCTACATACGATCCACCTTCAGGTATATCAACAACTACAACGTATACCCGCTGGGTAAAAGATGGATATTGTAATACCTCTTTTACACAATCAACAGGCGAGTGGGTTGTAGTGGTGAATCCATCACCTTCCATCTCATCGCACCCCGCTGCGCTTACCTTGTGTGCGGGTGGCTCAGGCAGTTTTTCTGTAGCGACATCGGCCTCGTCGCCCACCTATCAATGGCAATATTCAATACCATCGGATCCTACAAACTGGCAGTCTATTCCCAACACTGCAGGAGTGATTGCCGGGGCTACAACCAATAATTTACAGGTATTGGCTGCCGATGTTTCGTGGACCGGCTACAACGTAAGCTGTCTGGTAACATCGAATGGATGTTCTACTCGCTCGAATTCAGTACTATTTACAGTTTATGCCTTGCCAACGACTTCGAATGCGGGTAGCGACCAGTCGAATTGCAATAGTGGAACTTTTACGTTGTCGGGCAATGCCCCCACAATTGGAACCGGGGCATGGAGTTTGGTTTCGGGAACGGCAACGATAACGACCCCATCATCGCGTACATCAACGGTAACGGGTATTCCGGCCGGCAGCAGTGCCACGCTTCGCTGGAGCATCAGCAATGGTACCTGCACGGCATCGACCGACGATGTGGTATTAACCAATAATTTAACATCGACAATA
>JACCEE010152529.1_pt1 | contig 160551 bp, 160 predicted proteins | sample 7449931 | NCBI WGS metagenome assembly JACCEE01 (sample SAMN15323457, study PRJNA562643) | freshwater metagenome | isolation source: river surface water | place: USA:Blue River Watershed | collected 2017-08-19
CAACAGACAATAGACAAATAGATATAATCTCTTTAGCAAATCTTATTGGCCCTGCATCTAATTTAAATCCTAGATTGATATTAAATGATTTGCAAAATTATCAGATTCAAAATGAAGTGATTCCTACCGGTGTTTCGGAATATCAATTAAAAGCAAAATATGGTCCCGTAAGTACTATTGCTATTCCCTCACCATATACAAGAGTATATAGTTTTGAAAGTTTAAATGCAGATAATGAATTTTATTACGATGGAATAAGTGGCAATCTTTATTTCTATAGCAAAACAACGACCACTTTGAATGTTAATTATACATGTTCTTTTGTAAATAACGGTACAAATTATTACGGTGCTAGCTTTAACGTAATTCCAGATCCTAATACATTTGAAGCATATTTAAAACAAAATGATCCTGACTATTTCTTAAGAATTGTATTGAATCAACAAAATAATTCTTACACAGTGACACTACCTATTATTGGCGCGCAACAATCTAATATCTTTGATAATCAAACGGGTGGATCTGCAATACTTGATTCCACTAATCCTAACTTTGAAAAACAGATAAAGCTACCACAAAATATTATTGATTTTTATGCAGGTCCAAACCTTGAATTACCTATACCAAGTAATCTTATTGTTTTAAAATGCTACAGTAAAAATGAAGTCTTTAAAGATGCTACATATTATTATGTAGACGAAACAACAATTAGAATTGAAAACTTAAGTATTGATCCTGATTGTTTAGCTAATGATGATTTTGTTTTAATTACAAATGGTACTAGTATAACCTCATCTATTGACGATCTAAATGTTAAATTTACTAAGCATAAACACGATGGCTCTTTTGGCGATTCTAAAGTATCTATAACAAATATTACAGATATCTTCAGTAAACAAGATGATGAATTTAAGTATTTTCCATCTGCTAATGGCATTGATATGAATTGGATGCCGCAATACTTGCATAGAAACGGTTGGTCTTTAGATGTAGATCACATCAACGATGACAATGTAATGCGTGGACCATTAGTACTTAATGAAGGCGTAAAACTATTCTTCAAAAAACCAGATGACGCTAATGGATCTACTACTCCTAATATCGTAAGCGGTACTGTCTTATTTCTTTTTCCTGTTGTAATCTTTCAAACTTTTAATCATGCTTTGCTTATTAATTCTAATCAAGTAATCACAATAGAATCATTTAATAATAGTGTTCAACTTTTAGCAAATGCAGCAAATTCTATTTCGATGCAATTAAAAAATACAGATAATCTTATAAGATTAAGTAACGCATCTATTCTTTTAGAACATACAGAACTTGTTAAAACAAAATCCAATGAAATTGAATATGAATCTTACACTGATAACGTAAAAATAAAAAGCACATATAAAACAGAATCAGAAACTCATTACACTAAAGCTACAATTGTAAGAAATGATGGATTAATTAAAAGCGAATATGTTGATCTTGGAAACGGAGATCCTGTTCTTTTAAATGATACCAAATTCGAAAACATAAAAAATGAACAGTACGCTATTGTAGAAAAAGAAAATAATCTAGTTCACGATCTTGATTTTCTAGAGGGAGTCGACGAGCCTAGAACTTATCGTTTAAGAAGCGAAGAAACTAAGACCATTATTTTAAATTGCATTCCAACTGATACTTCAAGGGTTCTTGATGAATCTACTGGTAGACGTCCTAATTATTTGATTCCCTTTGGTGAATTAAGCGAAAATAACTTACTTACAGAAAAAGTTGGAAACTCTTGGAAGTTTACAAATGATTTATATGGCTTAGCTCCAAAAGACTTAGCAGATATCTTAACTTTTCAAAACAATCTTAGAGATAAATTGTTAAATACTACTATTCCTTTTAATAGTGATTTAGGTGCTTATAAACAAATTTACGAAACTAATGGTTTAAAATTTGCTTTAGTAAGGCGTGGAAAAGCTTTATCAGGAGATAGAAATGGACAAAATGATTCTAGTCTTTTGAATTATGCAGTTAATGACAATCTAAAATCTTTAGCAAATAACATAAGTAGTAATCATCGTGACCATATGATAGCTTATGATGAACTTGAGCATGGATCTAATTTAGACTCAATTACAAGATCAGACAGATACGAATTAGATAAGGCTGATAAATTTTACGAAGCTGATTTGGTATACATGTTAATCAAGTCTGAATCGGCAAGTAAACTTTATGATGCTTTAACAATAAATGATATTGATACATCTGTAGAAATTCGATATTTAGAACTTAGAGAATTACAAAGTCTTATTCATGGGTTCGGCGCTAGTAGTGGAAATCGATCTCTAGCATTAGATCCTGGATTAGTTTGGCAATTATTTTACGATGACTCTGGTAGTAGTGATGATGGCAGTAAAAGAGCTCCAGCTGGCTGGAATCAAATATACAGGTTAACTAAAACGCATTGGTTTAGAGAGTCATTTCCAATAGTAAGAATCAACACTGCAAAAACTAACATTGTAAATATCGATCATGCTCACAATGTTGATTTTATAACAGGTGCTCAATTTGTAACTTGCTGGAATGAATATCCTATTGTTACTAATCCATATTTAAATAAACGATTTGGTAGATTCATATCTAACCGTTTAGGACATTTGTTGTATAGAACTCAAATGTTAACAGCATACATAGATGTAGAGCATTTAGAATTAAACGATACTTCTTACAATTATGAAATAAATTTTAATTCTCAACTTGCTGCATTACCAGTAAATCAAGATCCAATGGGAACTTACGATTATGGTACTTTTTCTCCAAAAGATGCAGATATGGATGATATTACTGAGAATAGAAGAAGTAATGTAAATTACCAACTAGGAGTTGGTGCATATCGTTATTTTTATTCAGATAAAAGTGTTTCAAATTCCGGAGACAATACGTTTTTAAATTACAGTCAAAATGTAGATAGAGTGGTTTATGAAGGTCCTGCAATTAAACTTATTGCAAGGGACGTAGATCATTATGTTATTACAGCAACTCCTGTAGCTATGTTTAATGATGGAGAAGGTGGACTTTTAACATTTGATAATACTAGTGATTACTTTAGACATAGTACTATTCACGCAAATTTAATTCCTAAAACATATCGAGTAGGCTATAAATCTAAAACTAAAATATTAAAATGCGACAAGTATTATGGTAATGATGTTACTGTTTCAGATGATTATACTAATGAATATAATGGGATATTCTTTTACAATCCTTCTTCTGCTGGATTGATAATGAATAATAATATACCAACAAATACTCCTACTTCTAATCTAGCAGTAATGACAAATTTTAGAAAATCAACTTTATTTGATGGTGAACAAAAATTACAAGATACAACGGAAAACGAGTTTAACGTAGAAGGAAACGATAATGCAAGTATTAAAAGTCAAGCTAGACGTATTCCAGCGTATGCAGCATTAAATTATTATGATGATTTAATTATGAGATCTCCTAATGAAACAGATTACTATAGTACTAATTTTTGTTGGGATTCTGTATTCTTGACAAATACAAGCAATTTAAAAGTTAAAGTTTCAATTAAAGAAGAATATGCTTTAACTTACGCTGCATTAGAAGATCAAATTGTTGATTTTGGCGAACAAGGGTTAATTAATCATGCTGAATCAGATAAAGAAAACTTAGCAATTTATTTTGGTACCGTAGGATTTTTAAATGTAAATCCAACTGGTTTGAAAAAAGTTCGTGTTGCTTATGTAGAAACAAATAATCCTGTTTATTTTAAAGAAACAAGTCATTCTAAAACTGATACATTTATGAGTTACGATCTTAATCAATGCGTACCAAATAGATTCGAATATGCAGGAGATAATTGGCCTAGTGTTGTTGGTGGTGGAGAACGTTGGAATCAAAGAGATTTATTTGGTAGAAATAGATATGGTATGATAAATGCGTACTCTATATTTTCACATTATCAAGGAAAATATTTTGCAGATGACTTGTTTAGATATCCAAGCAACAGTGATAATGAAACATTCTAGGATTTATAAATGGCAAATCTAACATTATATATTGGCAATAATTCTACAACTATAGAAAAAGATATTTCGATTGACATTCTTGTTCATGACTTGCAAACCAACATTGAAACAAATAACCTCTATGATAACTTTGAAAATGTTAAAATAGATAATATTGAATATAAAAGTTATATAAAAAACAAAGATGTTAAGATTGCTTATTTTGAATCGATACAACTTAATTCAAGAAACAATTTAGACATTCTAGACTTCAGCTGGTATCTTCCTAATAACAATCCTAATTTGTTAGATGACAATAGTCACTATATTATTGAGAATAATCCTAACTTTAGTTCTAGTTATGAAAACATATTAATAACTGACAAATATACAATTGATCAAAACGCTAATATGTTACCTTTATGGTACAAACATAAGTCTTCTAAAATAACAAAAGTAACTGAAATAGAAGAATTTAGATCTTACTACGAAACTAAAGAATACTATTCAGGTTATCTTATTGAGAATGGGGTCTTGTATACAAACTACAAAAATATTTACGATTATGAAAACGATAGCTATCGTTTTTATATTGTAACTGGAATAGATAATAATGGGACTATTTACAAAGAATTATTAAATAGAATTCCTGTATTCAATGAAGCTTCTTGGGAAGACATTTATTATAACGAAGCAAATATCGATGATCTTAAAAATGGTTCGTTTAAAAATGATGTTTATACAGTTCAAGAAGTTAAAAACAGATGGAATTTTAACATTTTCTTTGTTGATGGTTTTACTGCAAGAACTTGTAATAATGGTTTGAATGGATTTTTCTGGAAACCAGAAGTAGATAAATTCATTAAATTAAAACAACCAAGTGCAATTTATTCTTACGATCCTTGGAATATAAGAATACAAAGTTCATCTGTGTATCAAGGTTTAAATGGTACTAACTATAAGTATTCAATACCGGAATATCTTAAGCAACCTTACAATCCAATATTCCCTTGTATAAAGCAAAATGAAAAGAACTGTACTAAAGTTACAGCCAATGTAATTAAAGTTCCATCAAATAAAATCAAATACGATCCAAATCAAAATATTAATTTGGATATTATTTTATTTGATTATAATGAAAATCCAATTCAAGCTTACACAACAGATTCTACAAAAGCAAATACTGTCTATACATCAAATTCAAATCGTGTAGATATAATATATCAGTATGGATCTATAAAATCAATTGATGAAGATAATGGATTCATCGAAACTAATATAGAATCATTAATCAATGCAGACATTGTAAAATGTACTTACTACGAAGCCGCAGATGAATTTGTTTATTTAAATGTGGATCTTAATCCAGTAAATAATAAACTTTTAGAAAATCACAAAGTTGTATTTTATTTAAAACCACAAATAGTTCCTATTGTACAAGATAGCAATTGGAGAGCAATCGAACATCTAGTTGTAAATTATAAAGATATAATTGTTTCACATAGCAATTATAATGATTTGGAAGATTTAGGGATTGTAGATGATACAACATCTTATCAACAATTTTTAAATGACAATTTTATTGGTCACACAAATGATAAGCAATACCTTTTATTAGGTGAGGTTTTCTATAAAGATAATTCCAAATTAGAAGATTGTTTTTCATTTAATTTTAAAGATGACAATGGTAAGTACTTTGAAGTCAACGAAGAAAATTATCGCAAGAATTATAAATTGCAGCTTAGCAAATTTGGTTTTGGAAATAATGGAATGCCAATTCAATTAAACAATTTGCTATACTTAACTGTACCTGAATCAGTATTTAATTTAGAAGATAGAGTTTTCAAAGAACGTTTCTATACTTATTTAGAAACAACAATAAGCAATGTAAAAGAAATTGATTCTCCTGATTTTGATCTTTGTGTTTATTATTCTTTCTTAAACACAAAAGTTATAAGATATAATTTTGAAGGTACTGGTAAATATGAATTATACATTGATGACAATCCTGAAGATACAAAAATATTTAATGAAACAATTAGAGATGAGTACATTGATATAATAAGTGGAAACATTTCTTTTAATACTAAACAAATCAAATTAGTTTATACACCGGATAGTAAATCTCATTACTATCCAAATGTATACACAGCAACAATTCAATGGAGTCTATAATGAGTTTAGAAATTACATTATCTTATATAACTAAAGAAGAATACATTGCTGCAATTGCAACTTCAGGAACTACCGCAAATGCATTGGTAATGAAAAACTTTGAAGAACTAAATGGCAATTTAGACACCAAAGAAATCTATTTGCAACTTAAAATAGAAAATACTGGAAATACAGGTGTAATTCCTAGTATTTGGTATTCTATACCAACTACTAATTTAACATTATTAGAAAGTTACACCGAAATAACATTAGCTCAATCTTCAACAGACATTGTTTCAAAATTAGATAATAATATGATTGAGTTTTCTTTTATTGTTAATGGAGCTATTGTGAGGTTAACGTCTTCAAGACAATCGTTAGGAGTTACAATTAACGGAGGAAGTACTTTAGTTTTCTTTGGGTATCTTTCTTTAGTGAAATCAAACGGATCATTTGATATATTTAAGGGTAGTTTTGATATCAATGTTGAGGAAACATAATGAAACTTGTTACTAATTATAATGAGATTACTAGGCGCGCAAATTTATATCGCTTGAGCTTAGATACTCTAAAAGGTTTGGATGATATATATACTAAAAACATTCTATTGAGTGCTTTAGGTAGTCCATTCGAAGCATTACCAAACAATCCTAGTGTTGCTGATACTACACCTAATATAGGTTCTAATTTGAATATATATTTTAAAACAGCAATTAGTAGAATACATGCATTTAATCAATTCTTGAATCAAGCTGAAACAAATATTAAACTTTTCAATGATCAAATTGAACAATTTTATATTGTGAATCGAAAAAACATTCGAGAAACTCAAAGATTATTTCAATTAAGTCAAATCAAAAATCGAATTTTCAATTCTAACTCATTAGTAAAGAATACATTTCAAGATGCACTTAAACTTCATCAAGGGTTTTTGTTTGATCCAAAAACTAATTCTGCTTTATCTTCTAAAGATATATGCAATCCATCTGCTGAATCTTTAACTATTCAAGAAATTTCTAATTATCAAATTAGATCTAAATATATTTATTTAGATTATAGTAAAACTTCAGGAGAAATTTGGGGTAGTACATTCGATGATGTATACAACATTTACGATTCAGGTAAAATCTTTCGATGCATAATGAGAAAATCTAGAAGAGATATCTTTTTTAATAATGAATATCTAAGCAAAGGTGCAAATTTATGTTTGATATTTGATTTTGAACTTAAGAAATATTTTAACTCATTAAGAATATCAGAAGCATCATTGAAGAAATTAACAATAGAAAAAGATGATATTGAATATTTAGATTCTAATGGTAGCTGGCAAAGTATAGACTTTAATTACGACAATTTAAAAGATAATTACAATGTGTTTTTTGACACAATCTATACTGATAAAATTAGAATAACTTTTAAACAACGTGCATTTTTAGATATTGAAAATGATATCGATGAACAAAGCTATTTAAAATCGTTTTATCAAACAACAGACAATACATTGAGTGAAACTACATATTACTATTATGATCTATCTATTGGTGAAATTTCTTTTGAGTATTCTGTTTATAGAAATAAAGGAATATATAGATCTAATGAATTGTTAAGCATATACAAACCTATGTCTTTGAGATTTGTTGTAGAGCATTTATTTAAAGATCCAGATGTAGTTACTGAACTTTATTTAAGAGTAATGCTTTACAACGATAAAGATATTGTTCCTAAAATATTAGATGGTATTAGCGAAGAACTTAGAACAAGCAATCCAGCAGTAGATGAAATAATTCCAGTGAATTCAGATTTTGAATACGAAGACATTCTTATACCAACTAGAATAACAAACAATTCATTTGAATCTTTATTAACGTTTATGCCATCTAAAAAATCTGAAATCACTTTTGAAGGTATCACTGAAGATCAAGTTTCATTTAAATTAGACAATATACCTGTACAAAATATAGATACTATAAACAATTATATAAGCAAACAAATAAAAGTAGTAGTTAACGAACCTTATGATTTCACAAAAAAGTATTCAATCAAATATAGAATAAAAGACAATATAAATCACTTTCTTGGTGAGAGTTGCAGATATTTTAATGGGCAGATTGTTTTTAATGAGAAGTATCAAGAGTCAATTGGTTTTATTCAACCAATCATTATCATTAGAAGTAAATCTAAGTATAATGATAGTACAAACGTAATCAGTTCATATAAATTGATTGTTCAAGAGAAAGAGTATACAAACAAAAAGAATATTACTTTTGATATTTTCTTAGCGGAAAATAGAGGTGTTGTATGAGTTTTAATTCTATAATAAACAATTCGTTTGAACGATTTAGAATTATATTTGAAGATGCTTTGCAAAGAGCTAATTTGGATACAAATTCTGTAAATGAACTAAGTAGAATATCTAGCGCACAATTAGATTTATTAATAAAGAATGTTAATAACATAGAAAGTTTACTAGATACTTTGGTTTTACCAAATGAATTTGATTTGTTTGATGTAAAACATATAACGAGCTACGAAGATTTATTTACAGCAATAACAAATAGAAATTTACTAATTAAGAATCTTGTAGAAACAAAATTCACTGTATATAAAAACAGAATGTCTTTGATTGAAGACGCTTTGATTAGTCAAAAAAATAAAGTTCTACAAAAGTTAGCTTTTTTAAATCACGCTGCAAATAATTATCAAAAAGTATTCATAGAAGAATTTAATAATTCAGAATTCATAGATGGATCTGTCACTACATTGGATATAGACAAGAATAGCAAATTAGCAACTTTACCTATATCTAGTTCTACTGTTGCAAAAGTTGAAGACATTTTCTTAACTGAAATTTGCAATGGTATATCTGGCGCATTAGATTCTTCTACTAATGGTAATTTGTGGTTTACTAATGATCTAAATGATAATACTTTATTTGAATACAATAAATTAGATACAGGGCCCTGTTTACTTGGTTTAAAGTATATATTTAGTGAATTAACAATAAACGAAATTAGAATAAAAACACGATTAGTGAATCTTACATCTTCTTTTAAAATTAAGAACATTATATTTGAATCATCGACTTATGGAAGTAAAACTATTAGAGAGCTTTGCGATTTAGAAAAACAAAATTTAAATGTAGATTATTTTTCTTACGATAAGAACATAGGTTATTGCATTAGATTTTTGCCAGTAAAATGTTCATCAATTACTATTGAATTTGAACAAACTGAATATCAAAACATTTATATACAACAAACATCTCAAGTCTCTTATAGAAAAGTATTCACTATTGCTATTAGCGAAATAAACTTTTACTCGAACAATTATCAAAACGAAGGTATTCTAAAATCTACATTATTTGAATTAGGTAATGGTTTAAAGGGATGTGATTATAAATTAGAAATCTATCCAAAGAATAATGCGTATTACGAATCTAACATGGATCTATTTGAAGGTAATTCAAGTAAGTCTATATCTTTATCTGAAGGAAAATTTAATCTTTTAATAGGCGATTCAGGGAACTTTAATTACAAACTTTATCTTCAAAAGATTTCTTTAGAAAGTAACAAGAATCAAATTGATTCTAATTTTGAAACTCTTATTGAAAGTAAATACATATCTCGTTATTTAGACGCTAATACAAATCAAATTGCAATTGATGATGTGTTCTTGAAAGAATCAGTTTTTGCTTGCAGACCTGATATATTAAAACGTAACAGCAATCAAGAGAAGACAATTATAGCTAATATGCAAGCTAATTCTTCTGAGCAAATAAATGGAGTTTATTTTAATAAAGTAAATGTTCCAATTGAAATTTTAAGTTTAGAAGGTATTAAATTTTATAAAGGTTCTGAATCTAGTGCTATATCAGATTACACTTTAAATCTTCAAAATAGCTCTATTTCGATAAAAATAGGATCTAACAACTTTATTGGTATACTTCCATTAAAAGCTTCACTTCCTAATAAAAAACTTACGCCTATTTTGAAAAATGAAACTATTTATTTTGAGATAAAAGAAAATTTCGAACCAGATAAAAGTAAATTTAAGATATACAATTTAAACAATGACGAAACGATTACTAGCAGTACAGTTAATTTAGACTTAAATGTTTTAGATCAAAATAAAATATTTGATTTACAAAAAAGAAATATTACTAAAATAATTTCTGCAACTGGGTTGCATGGTGAAAATTACGATTCATCTATAAATGAATTTAATTTAAATTCAATAGAAGGTAAAATAAGTTTTTCTAGTAATTTCATTCAATTGCTTAATGATAATGTAGAAACTAGATTAACAATTCAATTTAAATTTAAAGAATCTGCAGATATAAAAATAGATGATTTTGAATTCTGGTTTAAAGAAAATTCAATCAAAGGTATAGCAATCAAAAGTGATGATTTATATATTAACACAATTGAAGAAGCTTTAAAAGATAGTACATCTAATACTACGCGTTTTAAGCTTAATAATAACGGAACTATAGTTGTTAATTCTTTAGGTTTTAGTAAGCAAATATTTAATGGTGAAAATTTTGAGTTTGTAGATTTTATTGATGGTAAGAAAGAATTCAATACAGAGAAAGAAGCATCAGATTCTATACCTGATCAAGAAATGGATTACGATCAACCATTAATTCCTTTTAGAATAAATAGAGAAATAAAATACGAAGCTAACAAATTGATAACTACATACAATGAATCTAAAACTACCAATAAGAAACAGTTTACTATTTTAGTAAGAGATCAAGTTTGTAATGGTTTTATAGTAGCTACTGACGCTATTATGAATAATATAATTATGGAATTGAATGCAGACTTAGCAAACGACCCTGTTCCTTATTCTAAATATAGCCAAGCTATTTATTCTCTAGAAAGCAATACTGGTATTTTTATTGGCAGACGAGATGATGTTATTTTAAGAAAAGCGACAGTCAATTATATTTATTATTTGCAATCAGAAGACACAAATAAAATCAGTATAGATTATCAAAATTCTGTTGTGTATACTTCTAAACCAATCCTAAATGCTAGCTCAGTACTTGTTAATTATAAAGTTTGTGACGTTCAAGCAAGTTACTCTATTTGTTTAAAAATTCAATCAGAGTTAATTAACGCAAACACATATCAATACAATTCAAGTGTTGATAGTGCAGTAGCTCCATTAAACAAAAATGTTAGATTATATTACGGAAAAATCAAAAACAATTATGATATAAAGGATACATTCCAATACTACTCACCTTTAATATATTCAATCAAACTAGGATTTAATTAAATGAAGAATCTTAATAACAGAACTTTATTTGAAGTTGAAAAAGAACGTAAAATTAAAGCTTCTCTTTTAAAGAATGATTATACGCCAAGAAAAGAGACTATTCGTTTCGAACTCAATCAAGATTTGAATTCTCAAGAAAAGATTAAAAGAGATAAATTTTTATATGGAAATTCAGTTAGAGAAGATCTTCAAGTTGATGAATTTTATTCATCTAAAGAAATCTCAAGTGTTTCCAAATTTAAAAATATAGTTAATACTATTAAGAATGATTTTGTTTGCAATCATAATAGAATAAGTGAATTAGATGATTCTTTAGAAAATTCATTTAGAAATTTTTTAAACAAATCTCAAAAATTTATCGATGAATATAAACGTTTAGAATTGGAAATAAACAGAGAACTTATTTCGAATACAGATGGCAGTATATTTACCTTTGGAATTACTGAATATTTTGATAATGAAGATAAAGTAATTCAAGACGAAACTGATACTTTAATTATTGATGGTAAAGTTACATGTAAAGCTAAAAAATATATTGTACAAGCTGATACAAATTACATTTTAAATACTAGTTCTAGATTAAGAAACAAAGCTGCAGTTGTTGGTTCTGATATAAATAGTCCGCAACATATTTTAAAGCAAGATGGAAGTTATTACCAACATGTAGTTTACACTCAATCACAGCATGAGATTGTTGATTTTATATTAGATATCAATTTGAACAATCAATTAGGTTTGGATATTAAAGTTTTAAGATTAGATCTTTTAAATCCAGGTAATAAAACTGTTGCTAGTATTTATACTGCTAGTGAAGTAGATAATTGGGAATCTAGTTTTGAAGGTTTGACTTATGTAAACAATGGTACAAACATTTTTACTATTAACAAATCCAAAGTTAAATACATAAAAGTAGTATTAAGTAAAAATGAAGCCGATACTTTTATTGAAAATAATTATGTTTTTAATTTTACTATTGATTACATTGGTTTAATTGATATGCAATACGAAACTGCAAATAACTCAACGTTAGTTTGTGGCCCATATGAAATTTTTGATATTGAAAATAAACCAGTCAATTTTAGTTATGCCACTATTAAATCAGGTACTTGTTGTGTGATTCCTGAAAACACTAGTATTGAATTTTATTTAAGTAAAGATAAGTTAAACTGGAAGCATTTGTCTTTTTGGGATCAAACTAATTCAGTAGCTTCTTTTGGTGAAAGTGTTAGCGATTTATTTTCTTTAATAGATGATACTTCTAGTTCTTTTATTATAACAAATAAAACAAAGCTACTTGAATATAGTTTAAGTATTTCAAACAATGAAGGAATTCTTAATTTTTATATACCAGAAGAAAACATGGAGTTTTATAAAACTGGTAGTGCAATAATTAAACGTTGTACTAATCAATCTGATAATGGCGGTTGGTTTGTTGATGGAGTAAATGCAGAATGTAATTTTTTTATTAACAATTTTGACGGAATCTATTTAGATTTTAAAGATCAACCAGTAGTAATCGACAATAAATCTTTTACAGGGAAAGTGTTTTTAAGTTACGGAGAGCACAATATTAAAATTGGTAATTATAAAAATTACACTAAGCAAGAAATAAGAAACATTGAATCAGAAAATGATTTAAATATTTTACTTGGAAATAATTTTACAAGATTTTTAATTGAAGGTTTTCCTTATAATTCTAATTTTGTAGGTCAAAGAAGATACATGGGCGTTAGCGATAACTATGGTTGTATTTTAAAAAATGCAGATCTTGTTTATTTTGTAAATCAAAAAGAAAACAATAAAATTTATACTGAAATTACAATTCCTAATGTTGGTATATTTTTTAAATTAAACATTTCAGAAGTAAATTCATTATGGCTAGGTGAACATTTTTCTATCAACGCATTGTCATCAAAAACAGTTTCTGATAATAAATTATATATAAAAGCCATACTAAGCACTAATGATCCAAACGTTAGTCCAAAAATAGATCTTGTACAAGTGAGAGTAATTTAAATGAGTTCTTTTAATCAAACGCGCAAAACAATTAATATATCTACATATCAAATTTCAGATTCTAGAAGTGCAAATCAAATTAATTTGTTTTCTAAAAATATTACTTTTGATTTAATTTTATTTAGAGAGTACGTAAATACTGTAATGTTTCCCATTATAAATACTTTGACATCTAAACCTAGATATCCAAAAGACATTTTAGAAGTCGGTTTGTCTGGTGAAACTATTGTTACTTGGTTAGAAGCTCAAGGCAATTCATCTACAAGTTCAGAGTTATATTGGAATTCCTTAACTCAAAGACCAAGAACCATTAAAGAGTCTTTTGATTATTTATCTAGTCGTATTGGAAATACTATTGTACAAAACATTACAAATGTTAATGCGGATTTAGAAGCTTTAAGAAATGAATTATTAGGACTTATTGACGATGTTAGTGATATTGCTGAATGTAATAGAGATAATGTTACTAGAATTGCACTAGATGTTTTTGGCACTGAATATTTATTAGATTGTACAAATACAGCTACTTTAGAAACACCAATACTTGAACAAGTTTCTAATTTAAAAACTGCGTTAGGGTTTAACGCAGATGGAACTAAAAACAATTTTACTTCAACAAATTACATTAGTGCAAATTCTACAATAGTTGACGCAATTGAAATACTAGACGAACAATTAAAAACAGTTGCTGACAACTCAGGTAGTGGGCCAGTTGACGATTCGACTTACGCAAAAAAACCAGAAAGCAATACCTTTGTTTCAGCAACAGCAAATGAAATTCTTGTTAATAAGTTTATTACTGATATTGAAGTTACTAGAGGTGATTTTAAAGTTATAAAAGAAGCTAGCAGTAATTTTTATTTATACACATATAGCAAGTATGGTTTAGACAAAGATGAAATGCGACTTCAATTCTTTACTTCTACTGACAATGGCGTAACTAGAATAATTAAAAGCGTAAACTTATTATACGACAGTCAATCAAGCGCCCAACCATATACATATGCAATAACTCCTAATGGTTATTTTATTAGACCAAATTCTTCTATGCCTTATACTAATAATTACAATGTTAGTAATATTAAATTAGAATCAAGTGTTTTTGAAGAATTATACTTAGAATTAGCTATATCTTATGACGATCCACCTGCACTTGAAGGATATCCAAATGATATTGAATTATTCTTTAGTAAATCAAACAGCGCTACACCAAGTAGTTTTTTAGTGCCATTTACTATTGATAATTCAGAATTAAATAATCCACAAATTAAAAAAGTATATAAGTTTAATCCTTATACTTTAGCAGTTACTTTAGTTACAAATATACAAGCAGCAGTTACTTATGAAAATGAAGGTTATAGTTTTAGTCCAGAACCTGAAGAAGAGAAATTAGTTTTTGATATTGACTCTAATACTGGTATAGCTACTATTGAAAATGGTGGTAAGATTAAATTTAAATCACCTGGTCAAAGTTATGTTTCTGGAGCAGAAGAAAAAATCATATTCAATAGTGATGCTACAGATGCTACGAGTAATAACTCATCTATTGTCTACAAAAGAGGATCTGGTCAAAGCGATAGATATCTGAGTTGGAAAGAATACGATAAGAGATTTGAAAGTAATCAATTTACATTTAAAAGTTTAAATGATGAAGTTTATGCAGAACTTCTTTTTAGTTATAATGCTACTCAATCTGAATTAGATTCGTTGGTTCTAGAAGTTATTGAATACGATTATGGCAGTATCCCAATGAGAATGCCACTTATAAATTTGAGTTCATTAGTAATAGCAAAAGTTAACAATAGTAGCTACGATCATTCTTATAAACTTTTAAACTCTCCATACTCAAATAGCGGTTATTATGATGCATTAATTAAACTAGATAAAAATCGCAGCTATTATATTAAATTAAATTATTCTGGAATTTCTAGTGGTGTTCTTCAAATTACAATGAGAGAACAAAATGAAAGTGGTGTACAGAAGACAGTAACATTCAGTGGAGGAACTGCAGAAACTATATTAAGTTTTAGTTTTTACGATAATAGTTTGAATACTTCTTATATTGATTTTGGCGATTATTTTGAAAATAAATCATACGATCCTGCTATTGTTGTTACTAAAAACGATTCAGTAAATGAACAAAAAGCAATAGTTTTAAATTCTGGATCTTATTCTGCAAATACAAACGTATCGATTGAAGTAGAAAGAGCATCTAATCTTAGAAATGCATCTATTAAATGGAATGAAGAAATTGATAAATGGCAATTTTATCCTGCATTAGAAAACGCATTGCCAGGATCAGGAACTACTAATCAAATTCTTGCATGGGATGATTCAGGCGAACCTCAATGGAAAACGTTATCAGTAGGAAGTCCTTTTGTTTTTCATACTAGAATGGATAGATTTAATTATACGCTTATTAACGGTTCAACTAAAACTTCTTACTCTCAAGATAAAGTTAGCTTTGAAGGATTAAGCAATACTATTCAATTGTTTAGTTATAGAGATTCAAATGGAAATGAACTTCAACCAGGGCAAATACATAGTGCCGCTCAAATATCTTTATGGGATGGAGATACTAATGCTTTATATAGTCCTCCATATTTTGCAGTTTATACTAATACATCAACAACAGTTATTGTTGTTAGCTCTATCAGAGTAAACTCAGAAATACAAAGTGATACATCTATTGTATTCGTGCCTGTAAAATTTAATGGATCATCTCAAGTTCTATACGAAAGACAAAATCCAGGAGAATATTCTTTATTTTATAGTGGTGATTATTTAGTGAACCGTAAATTTCCAGTAAGCAGTACTATACCCGTTGATAATAGTGAATATTTAAATGGAAATGGAGAAGGTGCAACAGGTTTCGATTTTATTAGTCTAAACCCTAATGAATCAATTGCATTGATAATGCTAGAGATTGGTGGAAAAAGTCAATTTGATACATACTTTAAACCTTATATCAAGGGTTTAAATATAACTTATAGTGGATACTCTCTTGCAAATATTACATTAGCATGATTCTTATTAAAAGAAACATAGACGCCTTAGGCGATACTATTATGATGAGTATCATAGTAAATACTTATCAATATCAAAATGAAGATAAAGAAATAATTATCGGTATTGATTCTAAAAAAGAATACATTAATATTTTTTTACCTAATTTTGTTGACAAAGTAATCAATTACAACGATACTTATTTTAATCATAACTTACTCCTTGACTACTCGAGTGTTGAAACCTGTGATCTTTCTTCTGAATCTTCAGTGTACGAAGATTCGGGTATTTATATTGATAGAATTGAACTTAGTTTAAAAATGTTAAACTGCACGTCGAATAGCGTGGTTAAAAAAAAGCCTAATGTAAAAGATAATTCAACAATACCAACCGTTGATGTTTTTATACATTGTGATTCCAATGATGATAAAAGACGATATAATGGTTGGTATAAAATTATAGATTATCTTTTTGACAAAGGTTTAAACATTGCATATTCCTTCGGTAACCGATGTTATTTTAAGGTTCAAAAACACTTCAGTAACCGAAGTAATTTTAAACGTTATTCTGAAGAAATTAGTTTGAATGATTTGATTTGTATAATTCAAAAATCAAAACTATTTCTTGGTTGCGATTCTGGTTTAATGCACGTCGCGGGACTTATAGATAAAGATTCACTCTGTTTATTTGGAAGCACTATACCAAGTACACGTTTAAAGTATTATCCAAAAACAAAATATATATTAAGCAAATCTAATTGTGTTGGTTGTTATAACAAAGATTGTGTATATGATATTCAATGTATGAAAGAGATTACAGTTCAAGAAGTAATCTCAAAAATAGAAAGTGATTTTCATGAGATTTTGTTTTGATATAGATGGCGTTTTAAATTTAAGTGATAACTATGATGTATTTATTCCAAACGTTGAATTGATAAATCGCATTAAAACACTACACGAATCCGGACACGAAATTATCCTTTATACTGCTAGAAAAATGAATACATTTAAAGGTAATATTGGCTTAGTCACAAAACATATTCACTTAATTACGTTAAAGCAACTAGAAGAAAATAATGTAGTTTATGATGAAATATATTTTGGAAAACCAGCAGCTGATGTATACATAGATGATAAGGCAATAAACATTGCGGATTTGGAGTTTTAAAATGCACGAAGAAACACCTACCAATATAAAAATTAGAAGTGTCGATGACAAAATAGATAACTTACAAGATATACTATTACAGAAATTAAACGAACAAACAGTTTGGATACAAAATATAAACGACAAACTTTTTGATTTAAAAACTGATACTAGTAAACACGACACTCAATTATTACATTTAGATAGAATTGTTTCTAATATGCAAAAATCTTTAGAGATTATGCGAAATATACAAAGAGAGAATGAAAAAGATATCATTCAAACTAAGCTTTCTTCTGAAGAAAAAGTTTCAATTACAAGTGTAGCTGCTATTATATCTACAGTAGTTGCAACAATAGTAGACAAATTAACGTGAGGTTTAAAATGGCAATAGATCCAAATAGTAATTATGATCAAATCGTTCTTAAAAGAATAACAAACCTAGAAGAACGAGTTAGAGATCTAACAATCGCACACCAAAGATTCATTACACTTACTCAGTTAAATGAATTATTAACCATAATAAGTAATGATTTAGCTGTAATTAAAAGTAATATTTCATCTTTAGAACAAAGAATTGGTTTTCTAGAAGACAATCCTGAAGATCTATGAATTAGATAAGTACTTTAATAGGGCGGCATCTTTTTTATTATTTAATTTAAATGTTTCATCATATGGCAATTGAAATAATTTGTTATCTGATTTGATAACAGCATCGTACATCTCTGTAAAAGAGTTAGCATTCATTAATAAATTTTTATTTACTAAATCACATCCAAGATATTTATAGTATTCTGTTTCATAATTTCTATCGTTTAAATTTACGATTGCATATTCTTTTTTTACACTTAAAATATTTTCATTATTTATATTTAGAATTCTATTGATCGAATCTTCAGACAACATAGCTAAAGAAATATCAACTAAAAAGATTTTAGTTTCATTTACTTTTGATATTACTTTTTTAATTTCAGCATATACATCATCTGATTCTTGAATAGTATCTAAACCTAATACAATAACAGAATTAGAATATGCATGAAACATATTATACATGTGTTGCCATAGCGGTTCTTTTAGCCAATTATAAAATAGAGGAGTGACTCCAAGATTTGTTCTATTAGTAGAATAAATAATCGTAATTAAATTATTTCCCATCTTTAAAACTCAAAAATTCTTTCTTGTCTGTTTTTTGTTGTTCTGTTTCTTTTTGTAATTCGTATATTTTCTGAGACAATCTTTCAATAATTGACTCTAAGTCGTGCTTACTTTTTTCTATATTCTCTTGAATTTGAATAGTTCTGTAATCTTCTACTTTTTTTTTACAGTTGCAAGCCATTCTTATTTCCCTTTTTTACTTTACTTAAAAGATCTAAAGCATCTTTTTTAGAGAGTTCTTGTTCTGGTTCTGTAGATTCAACAGGCAATACAGGATCTTCTTGTTTAGAAATTGAAGCTAATTGTTCTTTTAACTTAGCAACTTCTAGTTTTAGATTTTTATTTTCAACTTCCAATAAAACAAGTGAATCACGAAGAACTCCAACTTGTTTGGAATAGTTTGCATTATCTAGTTGTAAGCTAATAATCTTTTTTGCGCTTGTAGGTTCCATATTATACTCCTGGTTTAAATGGTGTAAATAATAAATGTGGTTCCCAGTTTTCATTTTCTGGACCAAATGTTTCGCTTAAATCAAAACAAGCTTTAATACCTTGTTTGTCTACTCTCACTGCAACAATGTGTTTTTGTTTGAGCACATCTGCAATTCTTTCTGCTAACCATTTCTTACCTTGAAATTCCCATTCTGGCATTTTGTTTTTTTGATCAAAATCTACAACTTGTACTTCATTGATTTGAAGTGATCTTAATTCACTAGCGAAACTTAAAGTAACATCTTTGAAATGTCTAACTCTTCTTAACCAGGTAAAGATAACGGAAGGTAATTCATCCTTACCAATGTTTTCAGAGATATAAGTTCCGCCAGGAATTACATGTTTGATTTGTTTTTGAATTGCAGTACCTGCAAGCTTTTGAACTAAAGCTTGTTGATTTGATGTTCTGCTAACTCCACCAGAGCCTTCTAATTGTCGGATAGCTTCTTCTTTAGTAAGTCCCATAATTCTTTTTCCTCTTTAGTTTGTTGTTTCTTTGTATTATGCATGAGTAGCATTCTTTCGCTAAAAGAAAATCCTTCTTCAATTAATACAAGAAAATATTGTTCATATAAGTTTAACAAGTCAGTGTTAATAAAATTACTATAATCACATGTATCTACTAATGCAACAGGATTCTTTTCGAATGCAATGTTTTTGTGATATAACGCTTCTCTTTTACACAGTTGATTAACAGTGCGTATTCTTTTAAACATTAAGTATTTCATTTCCATTGCAACGTGGTATAGAAATCTTTTATAAAACTTAGGTTTAAAATGAGATATGTCAATTTTATCAAAAGACAAATATTCTAAGAATAAATAAACAATGTCATCGTACATCTTTATATTATTCATTTTTAAAAATCTTTTATAAACTTTAATTTTATCTTGCACAGAGCCTACAGGTCTATCATCTGAATGCAAGAATCTACATAAAGAATAAATAGTAAAATCTGAATAGTAGTCATTTGTTTTTATAAGTTTGGTCCAATGTTTTAGTGTAGGTTGCATTGCGTTAATTAAATTACATAAAGAAGAATCAGATCTAGTATCTTTGTATTTTAAAAAACACTCAATGATTAATTTTTCATCTCCTAATATTGTTTTGTTATCTACGCTAAATGCAATCTTTTTCATTTTAGTTTTTTCCTTTTGATTTGTGAAAAAGATTATAAAAGAACATTGTAAACCAGTCATAGAAAGGAAAAATTAATTCGGCAAGAATCATAAGACCTTCAAGTCCCCAAATTAAAAAAGCTACTATCCTCACTGAGGTTAGATTTACATTCAAGAAATAACCATATAGAAGGTAAACAGATAACGAAAAAAAACTAAAATATAACAAAGAATAAAAAGTAAAGTTTTCTGCAACTGCCTTATTAACACAACAAGAACACTTTTTGCTACAAGAACAAATCATGTCTTTTCTCCTTTTTCTAATGTTTTCATTTTTTGTTTTTCTTTAACTTCTATATATGCTTTAAATAATTCAATCCAATCATCCAATCTCATAGTAACCAAAGCTTGATCTCTATCATCTTTTGTGATTGCAGCTGGTAGTTTATTTTTCAAAGCACAATCTTCTATAGCTTGTCTCATTGCTGCTTTAATATTGCATTTAATTTGTCGTTTAGCTTCTACATGTATATATTCAACTTCAACATCTGCAATCTCAGAGCCACCAACTCTAGCTTGTCCAAGTCCGCGTTTAGCTTCAAGACCTGTTTTTTCAGAAATATATTTTGCTAATTCTCTTTCAAAAGATGCACCTTTCATACGTGCACCTCTACCTCTACTTGTCATTTTTATCTTCCTTTTTAGAAATCTTAACTTTTTTCTTTTTAGGAACATTAATAGTATCAATAAAACCATACTTTAATGCTTGTTCTGGAGAGAAATAATAACTTGTAGTTCCTTCAAAAAACGTTGCCCAATCTTTCTTTGGCATTTTTGTTTTTGCTTTTAAAAGATCATCCATTTTAACTTGATAGTAACTGTATAAGTTATCTAATGATTTCATTTGATCAGTAGATAGAATTTCAAATCCAGAGATAATTGGTTGATGATAAAAGAATAAGCAATTTTCAGTAGAGATTCTATAATCGCCAGCACTAAGTACAATTAAACCACCTGAAGCTACTAAACCAGTAGCAACAATAACAACAGGAGATGATAATCCTTTAATGCAATCATAAATAGCAAATGAAGAATCTACATCTCCACCTTCTGTATTTAAAATTAAAGTAATTTGATCAGTAGATAAAGAATCTAATTCCCAAAGTTGAGAGCAAATAACAGCAGCAGAATCTCTATCTATTGGTTGATGAAAAGAGATGCATCTGTTAGTTGAACCAAAATATTTTACATCTGTTGGACCCCAGAAATGTTTAAATTCTGATTCGTCTCCAGATGACGCAGCAATTAATTGATTAAGAAAATCTAATTTTTGTTGTTCACTCATTGTCTTCTATACTTTCATAAATAAGTTGTTTTAAAAAGTCTGCATTTAACTTATCCTTTAATCTATATGGAATTTCAAGATAATTGTAGTTTGCATTTATAAGCGCGGTCTTCTTTTTATTGTCTCTGTATCTTATATTATTGAATGCAACTTGTTTCTGAGAGTAAGACATATTCCCAAAACCAGTAGCTTTATAATGTTGATTTCCATGAAGTTCAATAATTAAATTGTATGATTCAATATACCAGTCTACCGCTTCTTGATTACTATCGTAGTTATCTACTAAGTAAGAAACAGGCACTTCTTGAAAACATTGAATCTGTTTAAAATAAGCATCAGTACAAAATATTTCTCTAACTAAATTATGAAAATCAGATGCAGATTCATATAAGAAGAATTGATTTTTCCAAGTAGCTTTACTTTTGCCAGGCACCAATTATAACTTCTCCATTTTTGACAAAAGAAGTTACGCCTTTTGCTGTACAAAACGCACATAATTCATTCCATAAAGAAGTATCATCAATATGATAGAATTGGCCAGTTGCACTAATTTCTTCTAAGTAAATATCACCAGAAGAAATTTTAAGAAGTACAACGAATTCTCTTAAACCTCTAGTGACTGTTGCAAGATGTCGCCAAGGGCCATTCATGAAAACGTCTGTTGGCAGATCGATTTGTTTATTTGTTATTAATTTAAATTCGCCATGATTCATTTTTGTTGGCATGCCTTTCTAATTGGACAATAATAATTTTGACAATAAGGTATTTTGTATAAACCTTTAATAGCCATTTGCTCTAAAGTATTATTAAAAAAATGCCTATCGTCTGAAGATAATTCTTCTTCTATTATTTCATGTCTAATTGTAGTGTTGTCGTTAAGTACGTTGTAACGTACGATGTTAAGAAAATCTAAATCAAATAAATGTAATTTAACATCTGTGTGTTTGTTTATTTTTATTTGAGATATAAAATCTATTTTTGCTAATGTTGGTAAATCTAATTTAGGATTCATGTTTGTCAATAGAGGAAAGAATGAAACATAATGTACAGTGTTAGATTTCATATCTTTATATATTGCAGAGAATTCTAGTTTAATATTTATTTCGCCAGATCTATATGGTGCTATATAATTTCCAAATACAGGTACATATTTTTCTGGATTAAAATATTCAAAAAACTTAGCAATAAAATTAGATGCTCGTGTGAATAATTTCTTTTTCATACTTTCATCTGACATTCTATCTACGAATGGTTTAGCAACATCATATAAAACAATACCTATTGATTGGTGCAAATCTAAGATATCGTTTTTCATTTGTTGTAAAATGAGTTTTTCAATTGTAGTTTTGACTATTGTAAAAATAGGATCTACAGAAGAAACTCTACCATATTCTTTCTCTAAATAAGAGCATACAGCATATGCTCGCAAACGATCTTCACTAAATGTTTTAATCATTACCAACTACTTTTTTTAGTATTTTCTTGTTCGTTTTTCTTAGCGTCTTCTATGTTTTTGCTAATATATATTGGAGTAAATTCATAGTCTTTTTCTTTAGCTTGAGCAATAGTTAAAATATCAAACTGTTGTTTAGGATAAGATTCTCCTGTTTGAGTTTTGATAATTTCTCTTTGTACTAACGCTTTTCTAATTCTATCTACAGTATTTGTAACATATACAGTACCTGTTTCTAGATAATAGAATTTTTTTTCAGAAAAAACATAAATGCCTAAAGCTTTATTGTTCATGTTTGTTTATCCGTTCTACATCTGAATCTTCATGATGAGTTGATATTTCTCTTAAAATTAATTGAGCATTTGTATCATTATAAACTCTATGCCAAGTCATTGGTTCTAAAGTGTAAGATATATCTGCTTCTAGATCTATTATATAACTTACTTCATTTATTGAATCAACATATTCTAATTTTAAACCATTGTCTTTTGGAACAAAAGTTTCTTTTTTATTTATATGTCTATGCAATGAAGTTTTAGAATTAGCGTTTAGACATAAGTCTTTGTAACAATAACTTTCATTATAGTAGACTTTTTCATAACCCCAAGTCTTAGAAACAATAGTGAAGTTATTCTTCTTCATTTGTCTTTTTTAAAATAGAATTTGCTTTTGAAAGTCTTACTTTACCATCAACTTCTTTTAGATAAGTATCATCGGGCGCATGATTTTTGTTTTTCATTTTAGCAACCATTTCTTCAATAGCCCTACTTGCATTTTTTTCTACTTCTTGAACTAATAAAATTTTTACTAATTGACTTCGTTTAATTTTATGAATACTGCATAAAGAGTCAACTGTAGTTAGTAATTCTTTAGGCAGGGAAATAGATAATACTACATCTTTTCTGATGTATTTTTCTTGTGTTGTCATTTGAAGATTCTCCTTTATTCTTCATCGTTTTCATCATTATAATCATCTGCAGCTACATACATTACTTTTTTACCATCAGATTTTACATGACCGCTTTCTTTTAGATCACGAAAATGCTCTGCATCAGCTGAAGCTTTTTGATTTCCTATTGGATTCAATGTAACAGACATAGGATCTAGATCAAGGAATAACTTTTCTTTGAATGGAGAAATTTTATTTTTAGTAAAGTGTAACATAAGTCTTGGGCGCATATTACCTTCACTGTCATTCCAGAAAATTTCTGCATGTTCTTTTCTGTCATGTACATCATTGTAAACATGAAAAATAACATTAGGTCTGTACATCAAAGCTCTAGCATCTGCAAGATCGTCATCTACAGGTAATCTAATTTTACTGTAATCAAAGTTCATGTTCTTGCGATATTCTGCAGTAGCAATCATACTGCAATGATATTTAGTAGTAAGAATCTTTTGTTGATTAGAAATCATAGTCATACGAGTAGATTGTTCCATATTCATAAAATCCATATAGTTGTGAGTATTGTCACAAATTAACATGATCTTTTTATTAGGATGTCTTTGTCTGTAATATCTTAGATTTCTTTCTAGTACGGATAAATTAGGTCCGTCTTCAGAATCTAGAATTACTAATCTTTCGTTTTCAATTAAATCTCTAAAAGTTTCGTTAGCTGATAGCCATGCATCATGATATTCTTTTGGTTTATTTTTAAGATTAATATTTGGTTGAACTACCATACCTAATGTCAAGTTAACATCAGTTAGTGGATTTGAAATGCGCCATAAATTAGTTTTAATACGTGGTTCAATTTGTTCATATGAGTCATCTGTACTATGTAAGATAACTAATGCATTTTCATCACTATAAGCAATGTCAGTACCAATCATTAAACATGTTGCAGTTTTACCACTATTTGCACGACCACCCACATAAGTTAAAGCACCAGACGCCCAATTCATACCACCTTCCATAGCTTTTTCAAATTGTTTGAAATAAGTCATTTTGAAAGATGTGCTAGTTTCATCATCTTGACTTTCTAATCTTTGTTGTTGAATAGCGTCAAATCTAGATAATTGATAGTTGATACCAATAGTATTGTTTCGATATTCTTTTTCGATAGTTTCAATACTGATTTCATGATTTGCAATATGAGATCTAATACTATCAGGATCTTCTACTACGTTTTTAGTATATTGTTCTGCAGCAGTTTTTAGTTTTTCTAATTTTTCTGTAAATTTATTGTTTCTAATTCCGTTTACATCTGTACCAATTGATGCTTCAGATACGCCAGTAAATTGAGATAAAGATCGAATCAATAACTCACGTTTAATAGCAGCATCTTCAGCAGCAATTACAGGAACCATCTTTTGGCAAATTACATCAGGAGTTTCATTTTCACTGAAGTTTTTCATTTGCCATTCAAAGCTAGTTAATTTTTCCAAAGACAAATAAATACTAGGATCTTCTACTGATTTTAAGAATTCATCAGGATCTTTTACTCCCATTCCTTTTGGAGCAAGAACTACATAACAACTTACGCCAGAAGTTGCTTTGATAATATTTTCTAATACTCTTTGAGTAGCTGCATGCCCAGCTTTATCCCAGTCAAAATTTAAGAATATTTTTCTGATACCAAGTGATTTCAAATAAAGTAAATGATTTTCAGTAAATGCAGTACCACAAACAGCAACTGCATTTCTAATACCTAAACGATATAATTGCATCAAGTCTCCAGGACCTTCAACTACATACAAACCATCTTTCTTTGCATTTAAGATAGCAGCATCAATACCCATAAGAGCTTGATTCTTTTTGTAAATGATTGTTTCTGGAATGTTGATGTATTTAGGTTGATCTTGTTGTTCGATTAAATTTCTACAAATAAAACCAATTGCTCTTTTTACATGATCTTTAATTACAAATGTAACTTTATCAGTACCAAAGAAACTATTGTATTTAGTTTTAATCAAATTACTAGCAATAAGATAACTTGTTTCCCATCCACGATTTACCAATTCTGCAATCAATTCTTGTTGATCAATAGTACCTACAACTGCATATTCTTGAATCCAATTTCTTTGCATTAAGTATTTATTTTCAGCAGTTCTTTTGTTAGATAAAATATCGGAAATGTCTTGTGCAAGTTTGTAAAGTGTAATCTTTTCTTTGTCTACTTGCGAAAGCTCGCCAACCGAATAAGGAATAGAAAGCTGCTTGCACAGTTCGGGAATGGTTACAGTCAACCATTCCGAACCGTTCATTGGCAGCTGATCTAAATGCGCAGCACAAGCAAAAATGTCACCGCTAAAACCGCAAGAGAAACACTTAACGGTTTCGTCACCGGTCTTAGGGTTTAAATGCATAGAAGGATCAGTGTCTGCATGTGCAAAACACTTAAACTTTCTAGATGTGGTTAAGTCTATATTAAGTTTTTTGGTCAAATAATCTTTTAATCTACCTCGTAAAGTAGTTACTACTTCATCAAGTTCGGTAATGTACATTTGAAATTCCTATATGTTTTTTTAGATACAGAAGTGTATGGCTGAGATACTACATCTGCACATGTTTGTTTAGCAAATAATAATGCTTCTAAAATTTGATTCTCTTGGAATACTAAATAGTTAGCTAACACCCCGCCTATCGTTGCAAGCATAGTGTCACCTGCACCAATAGGACATTTCAGAATAACGTCTTTAATTACTTCAGTAACCGAAGTTTTTTTACGCTTTATTCTGAAGAAAATATCATTAGAAGCATCGGAAAGAATGACATAGTCATAATGCTCGAATATAGATTCTGCAAAAGAACTATGATTCGATCTATAAATTTTTATTGGTATATGTTTTATAATTCTGTGATCGAATGAATTGTATTTTGAATCCACAACTACTATTTCAGAGTTTATAAATAGCTCTGAATGATTAACTGTACCTCTATTATAATCTGATATTAAACATACCTTAGACTCTATAGCTTCAGTTACAGGACTATAGTAATTGCTTATCTTGTTGTTGTTTACTTTGTTTAATTCAAAAAAGTAATTTATTAAAGTTGTTTCTTTTGGCAAGTAAGTAATAGGTTTTACTTCAAATATTGATTTATAATTTTCTATTACGTTTAAAACGCCACCTAAACATTTAACATTATCTTCTAAATAATAATCTATAAACGGATCGCCTATAATTATAAGTTTGTCTTTGATTCGTTCCATGAGTTTTGAGTAATCTTCATAAATTTAACATTTGAAGGACTTAATGATGAAAACTTATTTAACCCTAAATAACTAATTGCTGAAGTAATTCCATCATTCATTTCATTAAGAAACTCTTCGAAAGTATATTTTACGTAATAGTAATCTTTACTTGATTCACCTTCTACATGATTTGCTTTACCGTAAATATCTTGTTGAAAACTTTTACTAGCTTGCCCTCTGTATGTTTTTCTTTTTACACCATCGTCAGTTTCCCAACCACAGCTTTCTTCAGTATAAGATAACATTTTACCAAGCATAACCATATCAGCTCCAGCAGATAAATATTTTACAATATCACCAGAAGTAGAAATTCCACCATCTGCTACAATTTTGATTTGATGATTCTCTTTTATTAGCTGTCTTCTTTTAATTTCAAAGATAGCACTTAATTGAGGATAACCTACGCCAGTTACAAGTCTAGTTGTGCAAGCACTACCAGGACCAATACCTACTCTTAAATGAGTACATCCTAATTCAATGCAAAAGAATGCAGCTTCAACAGTAGCGATTGAACCAGACATTAATCCGATTACATTTGGAAGTTCACGCCAACTACAATAAGCAATACCCATTTCTTGAGTACTTCCATGAGCGACATCAACACAAATGTTTAATCTTTTATTCTTAGCTAAATCCCATAGATATTCTTGTTCTTTTTTGTAGTCTGCAGAAACAGCAATCCAGAAATTATCTTCACCAGCGAATTCTAAAATTGCTTTTTTTCTTTCTTCTGGATCGATAAATCTAGATAATACTGGAGATTGACCTTTAGCAAGCATAGCTTTGCATAAATCATATCCAGTTACCTTGTCCATTGGTGCAGACATAATATAATTATTATTAGTATCAATTTCAGATCTGCTTTTAACTATACCATGACCTGGTCTCAATAAGACATCATTGACACTTAATAGTTCTGAATCAAATAGATTGCAATTTGATTCCCAAGGGCTCAAATGATTATTCATCTTTTAGGTTGTCCTTCTTCTGTATAACAATACAATCGGTATTGGCATAGAGCACATTGCCAATCACCCTTTTCTACTTGTTTGTTTAGTTTTTCTTTACCTTCTGCAATTTGAGCTTGACGTTTTTCAAACTGAGTTGTTTCAGTTTTATTTAATTCGCCACGCTCATACATCTTTAATAAACGTTCATCACTGTATTGTAATTCGAAATCTCTATCAGGGATAGGAGATTCTCTTTTCTCTACAAGTTCTTTTACGTATTTATAGTTGTTACAGACGGATTGAATAGTAATTCCAGAATTAACTTTCTCACCTTCATATGGTGAATGAGGCTGATAAAAAATATAATCTAATGAATCTTCACAAGTTTCAACAGTAATTTTATATTCAGCAAAACGACCAGTATCTCTGCTACCATAGACTAATAGACCTTCACCAAAGTGATCATTGGTATTTCCATACCACCATTGATAAATGCCAATTTGCATAAGATGTGAGTCTCTTGGTTCACCCATTCCACCCTTTTTTCTTTCACCTGGACTACCCAATACTTTATTCGCATTAAAACCATATACTGATTTTACTTCTACAATATGGAATTTATGAGTTTCCGGATTCACTACAATCAAATCTATTTTACCTGAGATATTTAACTTAGGAACATAAATAGAAGTTTGTCCAGAAATAAAAACGCCAGATTCTTTTGCAAGATCAACGCAATATTGTTCATAAATTTCACCTTGCTTCCAGATCCAACGCAAATAGATATCGGATTCAGATGTACAAGATTTTATTTCTTTTACTAACTCTTCATAATCAGCATAGTCTTCAGAGAAATTATACATGTCGTTAACATATCTGAAATAATTTGCTCTTCTACATTTACCGAGAACAACATTCTCTCCATGTTCGTTAGTAACAACGGCTGTTGCTTCTGATGGCCATAAAGTTGGAGCTTTTTGTTCATCTAATCCAGGTCGACCTAAATAATTAGTAATATGAGTTATAAAACTCCACGTCATTTTATGGTCCTTCTATTATAGCTTAATTTTATCATTTAATTCTGATTGAATTTGATTGAAGATTTCTTTTGTCTTTTGTTCAAAATCAGGATCTTGCTTTGCTTGATCAATTGTCTTTTGTACATTTTCCATTTGTAGCTTTTGATAATCGTCAAATTTTTCCATATCAATAGCTACGCCTTTTTCTGTTAGTTGTTCAATAATAAACTCCATCAAGAATGTAAGTTGAACAATAGAGTGATAGTTAAAGTCAATTCTCATTTCGTGAGATTGTAAGTGTTTGATTAACTCTGAAGAAGTTTCTTGTGATTGCATTATAATGCCTCTTTCTTTACTGGTAGATGTGTACCAAGATAAATAAATGTTGATTTGTTAAAGTCTGTATTTCCGTGTTCGTCTTGAATGATTATTGCATATCCATTCACTGCATTTTTAAATCTTAAATCAGCTTTAAACTGATATGGCAGTGCGTGCGCCATACATCCTTGTTCAATTAAAAGTTTGCTAGATACAATACCTTTATATTGTTTATGAGTATGTCCGACAACAATAGAATCAAACTCTTCGCTAGACATTCTTTGAGAGAAATGATCTAGCAACTTAGAAACGGTATTTCCAGGAAACGCATTACCAAACCCGTCTGGATGACAGAATATTGTTTTACCAATTCTGATATACCAAGAATCTTGTGGTTGATAAATTACATTATCAAATACGTGTTTTTGTACTAGCATTCCAGCTTCATCTAATTCTTCTCCGTTTGCAATTCTCGCTAAGAGATCCGGTCTAAAGATTTGAGAAGCTTCTTTTTCGAAACCATTATATCCTAAAGCTTTTGATGCTCTAGAATCATGATTGCCAGAAACAATTACTACTTGTGGAAATTCGTTACTAAGATAACGAACTAAATTGAATGCTGCAATATATTCTTTAATAGCAGCAATCTTTTTTGTCTTACTATATGTACTAAATATATATCCGTCAAGAATATCACCATTTAAAACAACAATATCTGCGTCTTTATTTTGTTCGCATGCTTGTCTAATTTCATCTTCCATTACAAACGGAATATGTAAATCACTAAATGTTAATATTTTTCTAGCTTTTTTATCTGCAGAAGATACTTTTTTCTGTACGCTAGATAACTTAAATTCATTAACGGCTTGTTGTATATTTTTCCATAGTTTGTCATTTTGGTCTTTTGTGGTTTGACCCAAATTGAATTTAATAGAATCAATTTTTGCTTTTATTAAATCATAAGTTTTTAATTGATTAAAACCTTCACTTTGATTTTCGTATTCGAATAAAAAACATTCGCATATTTCAGATATAGTAGAGTGTTTTTCTAATAAAGCAGAAAGAAGATTCTCTTCTTGTTCATTCCACGTCCATAAGTATCTCTTTATCATTATCGTTTTCCCATATGTGTTTTGAAAAGCTGTTTGCTATAAGTTTCAAGTCAGGTTCGACTTCATCAACTTTAGCATTCACCAAAATAATATCGCCAGTTTTGATATCTAAAACTTCAAACTTTTGATAATTGTTTGGAAAGATAACTACTTCTGCTGCTTTTGTAGAATCATCTATTTCTAAGATAGCCATCTTTTTTCCAGCTTTAGTATTTATAATTCTTACACTTAACACTACACCTGCAACTTTGCAATACATATTTTCTTCTACTGTATCTAAATCTTCTCTTTGAATAGTAGTAAAATTAATTGGATGACCACCAATATAGCAACCTATATAAGAAGCTTGCATAACAATATCTTCTATTGTTAATTCTACTTTTTTATTCCTTTGAAATTCAGGTTTAACAGGAACTTGTTTTTCTTTTAGATCTACTTGTTTTTTTAGTTCTAACGATTCTAATGTTTCAAGTTCTTGTTTGTATAAATGAAGAGATGTTAATAAATCTTCAGTTGGAGTTTTGATGATTTTCTTTTCTAGTTTAATGACTTCTTTACGTAAGAAATTACGTCTTTCTATCATCGGTAAAACTTTAGAGTTTTCTTCATCGCGCTCTTTAATATCTATTAGTCTTTGATTGTATTCTAATGTATCATTTGTATAATTATATATAGCAGATACATTCTCTAATAGTTCAGATCTTATATAACCAAGTTTATCAAACGCACCAGCTTTAACTAACGCTTCAAATACTTTGGTATTTACTTTTTGAGTGTTTACTCTATTGATAAAATCCCAAATATCTTTAAACGGAGCATTGTGTCTTGCTTGAATTATAAACTTTGCAGCAGTAGAACCTACATCTCTAATTGCGTTTAAACCAAAATAAATTTCGTTATCATGAATAGTAAACTCAAACCCACTGCGATTAATATCGGGTGGGTATATATCAACATTAAAATGTTTTGCTTCATTAATATACTCTGGAGCTTTTATAGCCCATGTTTTTGGTTGTAATGTTTTTGATCTAGTACTCATAAGCGCAGTAAAGAACTCTACTGGATAATTTGCTTTAAGATATGCAGTTACATATGTGAGTACTGAATAAGAAACTGAATGTGCTTTATTGAAACAATTCGACGCAACCAATTCATTTTCTAATTTAAAATCATGATGTTTTGAATCTACACTAATATCATATACTGGTTGAATACCTAAGTATTCCTTATTAATTATTTTCATTAACTCATTTAAACATAAGCTACTATTCCAAGTGCAGACATAATAAACCAATTAGAACCATTTGACATTACTTTTACTGATGGATGTTCACCAGTAATAGTTGCACTAGTGGTATGACTATCGATAGTTTGACCACCAGATGGCAACAAAGTAATTGATTTATTACCAGAATGTGTAACTTTTATTTCATATGTTTTACCAGAACCAACAGTACTTGCACTAGGTAATGTTGCGTTGTAACTATTATCAGCAAATACAATAGACTCAGATGATTGTAAAGTGTAATCAGCATTCTTTGAAACAATATTTGTATTCTTAACCGAACTAACTGTAATTTCAGAAACTTGCATATCTGAATATAAAGCACCTGTAAGATCAACAATATTATTAGTTCCAGGATCTGTAACAACATTCTTTACTAACTTCCATTTACCACTATCAGAAGTATCGCTAATTAAACCTTGATATTTTGCACCGCTATCTTTTACATAAAAACCAAGGTCAGCTGTTGCACTTGAATTGTCATAGCCAATAGAGAGTAATGGATCAACAAATTTGGCAACAAGAGATGAGAAGTTTGCCTGGGTGCTTGTGATGATGCCACCGTTAACAGAGAGATTACCACCAACAGCAGTGATACCACCATAAACAGTCAAGCTACCATCCTCAACAACAAGATTACCACCTTGACAAGTCATGTTATTTGTGACAGTCAAGTTTCTAGAAATAGAAACATCTTGAGGAAGAGATAATGTTGCAACTCCAGCATTTATACCAACTGAAATTTGATTGTTTGTACCTTGTATATCTGTAATTGTACCTGATTGAATACTGCTAACATCAGCTTGTAGTGTGGTGATAGAACCTTCAGCTGAACCCATTCTCCCTTCTAAAGAACTGATATCAGATTGAGCAGTAGTCATTTGACCTTGTAATGTAGAAATATTACCTTCTGCAGTATCAAGTCTACCATCCAAAGCAATAATATCTGTTTCAGCTGTATCTAAACGACCATCTAATGCAACAATATCAGTTTGTGCAGTTGAAACATCACCTTGAAGAGCTGTGATTGCTGTTTGTGATGAACTAACATCACCTTGCAATGTTGTAATGTTTCCTTCTGCAGTAGTAACTCTACCACTCAAAACCATTGAATCTGTTTCTAAATTGTTAATATCTGTTTCTGCTAAACTCAATCTAGAATCTAAACCAGTAAATGATCCACTAAGTGTGGAGAGATTTGAATCAGTAGAATGTAAAGCTACATCAAGCAATTCAATTGCTAAATTATAACTATTAGTAGCGCCAATATAATGGCTTGATGCAAAATCTGCTTTAGCACCATTAGTAGCCCCACCCATAGAAGTATCTACATTACTTGCAAATCCAGCAAAAGCTTGATCATTAGTAGTATCAATTGAATTAATTAAACTAACAATTTCAGCAAAACTATCTTTGTCAGCATCAGCAGCTAAAAGAATAGCGTCAATTCTACCAGTTTGTGTAGTTAAGTCAGTTGATAAATTAGAAATGCTTGTACCTTGTGAACTTACAGTTGTTTCCAAAGTAGATAAACTATCACTTGCAACCCAACTACCAGCGTTATATCTAAGTACATCTGAAGCATTAGCAGCTGCATCGCTTACATCAGATAAGTCACTTAAGTTAAAGCCAGCTAAACTAACTACAGCGTCAATTCGATTTGCATCATCTTGAGTTTGTCCATAAATAAAACTAATACCAGTGTGTGATCCAGAAGTTAACATTGCAGCAGCAGCATCTTGTGCTTCTTCAGTAGCACTAGAAGATACTGAACTTAATGCGTCTTCAACTGTTTTCAATGCAGTATCTAATAGTTCAATAGAGTTAGTAACAGAAGTTGCGCCAACAATATAATTTCTAGTATTTGCAGGAGCAGCAAAAGTACCATCTTCGTTAATCATTACACCAAGTGAAGATTCTAGTGCATTTAACTCTGTTCCTAATGACTGAATAGAAGTAGTATGTCCAGAAACAGTAGCTTCTAATGAATCAATATCACTTTCAGCTGTGGTAACTCTACCTTCAAGTGTAGTTAAATCAGCTTGAGAAGCTTTTAAACCAACAGATGTTTCAAGATTATCAATATCTGTTTCAGCAGTATTTACTCTGCCAGTCAAAGTATTTAAGTCAGCTTGCAATGCATCAATTTCACCTTCTGCAGTTGAAAGTCGACCATCTAAAGCATCGTCTGCAGTTTGTCTGATTGTAGCTTCAGTAGAAACTAAACCGTCAGAATAACTTTGTGCATCGGCTAATGCTTTTGCTACAGAACCAACTGTTGTTGAATTACCTTCAAGAATATCAAGTCTAGAATCTAAAGCATTATCAGCAGATTCTCGATCTGAAACTTCTTGAGTAATTTGACCTTGAAGTAAATTGTCAGCAGATTCTCTAGCTGTTTGTTCGCCGTCTATATTTCCTTGTAAAACTAAATCAGCAGCAGCTCTTAAACCTGCTTCTGTATTATCTCCATCAATACGAGCTTGAATTTCAGTACCTAAAGCGCCGTCATTAGTAGTGTCGATTGAGTTAATTAAGTTTACGATTTCAGTAAAAGAATTCAAGTCTGCGTCAGCGCCAAGTAGAATTGCATCAATACGAGATTTCTCAGTATCGATATTTCCTTGAAGAACGATTTCAGCAGCAGATGCACGATTTACTTCGCTTGCTAAATCAGTTGCAAGAACACCTTCAGCAGCGACAGCACGATCAACTTCTGAACGCAAAGTAGAATCTAAAGTAAAATCTGCTTGCTTTAATGAAGTTACTGCACTGATATAATTTGCATTTACATCTGCTTCGTAATGTCCAGTTTGTTCTAAACCTGAGCTAGAAATAACAATATCAACTAAAGCTTGTGATGCTTTTGAACTAACAGAAGTATTAGTAGTTGAAAGCTCAGAATCTAATTCTTCAATTGCTGTTTTGAAGGACGCAGCAGGCGTAACTAAAACTGTATTGAAATTAGTTTTAGTACCATCAGATTCCAAACCAACAGAGGCTTCAATTGCATCAATTTCGTCAGTGATAGATGAACTGCCACCACCTAATGCATTGATTTGACCTTGCAAATCTGAAACTTCAAAATCTACATAAGACTTAGTTGCTGCGTCTTGGTTTCCTACTGGATCAGCAACACTTGTAAGTCTTTGAGAGTTTGCATTCAAAGGTGCGGATAGTGAAAGGTTTGATAAGTCTGCTTTAGCTAAAGCAATACCACCTGCAGTCAAACCATCATGTAATTTAACTACTTTTGTTGTTGTGTCTACGGTTAATTCACCTACAGCACCAGTAAATGTTTGATGATCTACTGTGCTACCACGTCTTAATTGTAAAACTTTGTTTGTCATTTAAAATAATCTCCTATAATGTAATGTTCCAAGATCTGTAACTGTATGAGAAATAGAAGCAACTGAACCACCATCCAATGTATATTCTACATCATTAGATAGTGAACCCATATCAAATTGTTCTACGAGATGTCCTTGTATCTTAACATAACCATTAAATTCAAGCACATCATCTGTTTGTACCCATGGGTTTGTAAAGCTAATAATACCATTTTCTTGATCATATTCAAGATCACCAACAACTGAAATACTAGTTCTTACTCTTTCTTGAGTATGATATTGATTCGTTCCTTCAGCTATATTAGAAGTAGATAAAGTAACATCGCCATTGATTGGAGAATTTCCATTAACTGTTCTTAATAAGGAAGTAATTATAATTTCATCATTATTTAAAGATACAGATACTCCAGAATGTAAATTATTATCTAACATTCCGTTTACTGTATCAATTATATTATCGTTTAAATTTGTGTTTATTGAAGTTATATCTTGTTGTACTAAAGCTAGATCGCCTTGCAAATCTGAAATATCTGATTGTAAAGCTGTATCACCTTCAACTCTTGCTTGCACTTCAAAATTTAAATCATCTTGATTAGCTTTAATAGCTAATGCAGTTTCAGCTGAATCAACTCTAAGTTCTATTGCAGAGACATCATTTGTTAAAGTTGTTAAATCAGAACTAATAATAGTAACGCTAGCTGTACTTGCTTTTGTATTTAATTCAGTAGTTATAGTTTGATCAGCAAGTATTCTTGCAGCTTCTTCATCGGAAACTAATGTTTCTAAATCAGAAATATCAGATTCTATTTGCGTAATATTAGCTTGAATTAATTGATCGGCATTTGTTCTATTGTTTGTTTCTGTGAGTAATTGCGCATCACTATAATCTTTTGCATCTTGTAATGACTTAGCAATAGATCCAGCACCAGCACCTTCGATAGTATCTAACCTAGCATCTAATCCATTTATATTATTATTTGCTGTGACTAAATCACCAGATACTACATCTATATTACTCTGCAATACTTGATCAGCAGCAATTCTTGCAGTAATTTCAGCAGCTAAACCATCTGAATTTCCAGTATCAATACTATTAATCAAAGCAATCAATTCGCCAAATGTATCTAAATCTACATTTGATCCAGTCATTATTGTATCAATAGAAGATTGCAATCCTTGTTCTATTAATTGTGCTCTTGCTATTTCTGCATCTAATGAAGCAGTTGTTGCTTTTAAAGCTAAAGAATTATCAACTTCTGTTTTTGTATAAACATTATCTGCTAAAGTTTGTCTTGCAATTACTTCATCTGCTATATCTGTTACTAAACTATTAATTTGATTTTGTAATCCAGCATCATCGGCTTGTCTAGTCAAAGCTTCAGCAGATAAATCATCAGACAAATTATCAATTAAACCTTGTAACGTGAGATCTGCATTTGTTCTTGCATTTGTTTCTGTTACTAAATTTCCAGAGACTGTATCAATATTATTTTGTAATGTTTGATCCGCTAATGCTCGTGCATCTACTTCTGTAAGTAAATCATCTACAACATCATCGATGTTGTTTTGAAGAATATCATCTGCAGAACTTCTATTAGTAATTTCTAATGTTAAGTTTGCATTTACAGAATCAATATTGGTTTGAAGTAAATTATCTGCAGATAATCTATCAGCACTTTCTTGTTGCAATGCTACTACTGTGGCTTTTGCATTTAATAATAAAGTTAAATCTGCTGTATTTGTGTAACCAAGTAAACTTGTTTCTAAAGTTGAAATATCATTTTCAGTAACTGTTACTCTGTCTGCTAAAGCTTGAAGATTAGCATCAGTAGGTACACTTTCTTCAATTGTAGTTATTCTTGCATCTAAAGCAGCGTCTGCTTGTTCTCTTGCAGTTGTTTCTGTACTTAAATCAACAATGCTTGCTTTTAAATCAACTGCATCAGATAGATCACTAAAATCCATAACTGTTACATGATCATTTTCCAAGGTTACAACTCTAGTAGTTAGAGCAGTTAAATCTGCAGAACTAGCTTTTGTTGCAATGTCTTGTTGCAATTGTTGAACAGCTGCTTCAAGATCTGCGCCTTGTTCCAATGTTGTGACTCTAGTATCCAATGCTGTTATTGAATTTTGAATTACGGTATCTGTTTGTTGTAAAGTAAGAACAAGACCATCAAATTTGTCTTCGACATTGCTAATTAAATTATCTAGATTTGTATCTGCAGCTTCTCTAGCTTGAATTTCATCAGTTAAACTACTTTGATTAGCTTTTGATGTGTGTAATAAATTAACTTGAGTATCTAATAATTTTGCTGCGTTTTGTACAGATGTTGCGGTGTTTATAAAATGTGCAGTCAAATCAGGTGAGTATACGTTGTTTGTATAAGTTGCACCTAATCCAGATTCTATTTTATCTACTTGTGTTTGAAAAGCTTGAACATCGTTTACTCCTTCAATAGCTTCAATTAAAGCTTGAAGTTCGTTTTCTTTTGCAGTTGCTCTAGTAATTTCATCATTAACGTATGTTAGATCAGCTTTGAGTAAAAGTCCTGCATCTACATAAGCTTTTGTAGTTGGATCTGATTCCAAAACATTCAAACGATTAGACAATGCTGTATCTGCATTTGAACGCGCAGTAATTTCACTTTGTAAATCATTTTGTAATTGAGTTAAATCTTGATTAACATCTGCATTTTCTAGCACTACAACCCTTGCATCTAATGCCAATCTATCTGCAACTTCTGAATCAAGATCATTAGCTAAACTAGTTAGGTCTGATGATACTTGATTTACATCTACAGATAACTGATTTAAATCATTAGTTAAAGATGTTATGTCTGCTTGAACTGCAGTCGACTGTGTTTCTAATTGAGAGACTTTAGTTGGAATCTCATTGCTATTAACCCAAGTACCGTCTGCAAGTTGATATTGCAGAAGTTCTTTATCTTGCGGATTAGTAACAACAATTTCCCTTATTTGATCAATACGAATTGTACTCATTTTTTAATCCTTTATAGTAAGTGTTATCCATTCCATCTAGCTCTTGTACCACGTGTATCATAGTGAATCCAGCCATTCTCTCTAGGATACAATCCTAATCCGCCTTGCTTCATTTTACCTTCCTTAATTAATTTCTCAACAAGATCATACATTTGTTGAGGAGTCATACCTGCTATTTGAATATCTGCAGCATTAGCAAACATATGCTGAGACATATTAGCACCACCAACAGCTTTGTTGCGTTCAGGAGATCGATATCCAGACATGATTTTAATAGATTTTCCACATGCATCTCTCAGTACTTGAAGGTTCTTTAAAAGCTCACTAGCAGCTGCTACGAGCTGAGGAGGCACTACATCAAAAAATTCCATTTCTGACATATTGAAATTTTTTGTAACTTGTAAATCAGTCTTCTGTTCTTTTTTTAACATTTGATATCTCCTGAATATGATTAATTGCTTTTGATAAAACTTCTTTTGTTGAATCTATATCTTCTTTAACTTCTTTGAGTTCTTTATAGTGTTCATACATTTCTGCGTAAAAAGCTTTATTTTCTTTTTCGTTTTTTGCATTTATTTTTTGTTCAAATTCTTGAAATTTATAATTCATTTTTTGAATTTCAATTTTTGATTCAGAGCAACATTTAGCAGATTCTGCTTCTTGTTTTTTCTGTTTTACTTGTTGCAACACTGACAATATCATTGCTATTGTTGCAGCACCACCTACAAACAAATCTTGAACAGCTAACTCTGGTGTGTTAACGGGTTCTACAATTTCTTTTTGTGGCTGTATAATTAAAGGTTTAATTTGTTCAAGTTCTAATTCATACTTAGGATAAGTTATATAAGTATTAAACGGCTTAGATTGAACTAATGGTTTTTTTAAGAATGAAACTTTTGGTTTGGCTTGAGGTTCTTCTTGTACATAGAAAACAAATTTATTATTTTCGCCCCAAATACATTTGTCTATATCTTCCATTGGAATAAACTTGTTTGCTTTTTTTAAAGCTAAAAATACTTTGCCAGATTGAGTTTCACCAAAAGCTAGCTCTTCGTTTTCTATTATACAAGACATTTTACTCTTCCTTATCTAAAGTTTCATTTCCACAGATTTCACAATCTTCACAATCGCATTCGCAATTTTCACAACATTCGCAAGACAAAAAGAATGGAACAATACAAGAGCATTGTTCTTCTACGCAACTATGCTTGTCCATTTTCTTTTTCCTCTAACTTTGATTTAAGATAAGCTACTTCATCTTTTAATCTTTGTTTCTCTATGTCATCTAACTGCTTACTCATTTCTTCAGATTTCAAAGCAGCAGTATCGTTTTTCTTCTTTAGTAATTTAATTGCAGCTTCTGCAAATACACCAGAAATAAAAGCGATAAAAGCTTGCTTAGCAATGAATGTATCTTGAGTAACAAAATAAACAGACAGTGCAACTAAACCTGACAACAAATGCATGTATAGTTCTTTTTGTGCAGATTGCAATTTATTAACATTCTCTTTGAATGTTTCTTCGATTAACTGGGTGCCAAATTGACCAGCTGAAGCAGATAATAAAACTGCTTCCATGAGTTCAGGACTAAAATCACTCATAATATCTCCTTTTTTGGATTCAATGAAATTCTAATAAAAGAGATGTGTATTTTTCAATTACGATTTAATTCTTTCCTGCAACATAACCTATAGTTGCACATCCTAATGCAACAAGAGCGTATTCTAAAATTGTTTTTAAACTTTTATTTTCTTCACGGCATGTTTGTTTTTGACTTTCACAAGCTTGTACTTGTTGTTTCTCTTGTACACATGAATCTGGAGGAGTAGATTTTGGTACAGCACCACAAGCAGTTATGCATAAAATTAAAATAATACTAATTATCTTTTTCATTCTTATACCTTTACATACCAAACTAAAACTTCGTCTGAAGATTTTACTTGTAAGTTTTTTGTTAAAGTTAAAGTAATTGTTTTATGATTTGCTGCTATTGATATTTCTGATGCGCTGACTTCAATACCATTAAATAAAACTCTAACCTGATATTCGTTATTTAGTTTTTTGATAATAGAACTTAGAGTAAAAACAAAAGGTCTAGTTGGAACCAATGGCGAAGTAATTGTTTCTTTCTGCCAATTATAAGTATCGATGTTTATTGATCCTGCATCAATAGTTAAAGGAACTTGACCTAATTCTGGATCGTTATAAACAAGATTACCGTCAACTTTTTGAACTGTATTCACTAATACTTGTTGTGTATTTACACTGTCTGCATCCAAACTAGTTTTTTTAAATGTATATTTGAAACCCATATCAATTCTCCTTATGTGTTAAAAGCTTACCACTAGAATATATCTCTTCAATTGGTAACATTTCCATTTGATTTGTTAAGAATTTATGATCTTCAGTACACTCAATAATGTCACCATTGTCAAGTGTGTATCTATACATAGGTTTGCGTCCTTTAATTTGAAAACATAAAATACTAGTTAAAGTATTGTTACGATCATATAATAGTAATGGATCTTCTTTTGTAAATAAGTGAGTCTTGATTTGATTAATAGTCATAGTTCCGTAATTAGTTTTAACTCTAGTGTTTCCAGATAAACAATAATCTGCAAAACCAACTAGTTCTTCCCATAGTTTTTCAGCATATTGTTGAGTAAGTGAGTTTGACCTAACTGCACCAGACAAGAACTGTTCTTTGTAAGCATTCAATACATCATGCTTCTTCTTACCCATTGCACGTCTAACATCATCTGCTTCTTTAGGAGTGAATCCTGCAATCTTAGAGCATATTTCCATTACTTGTTCTTGATACAACAACGTCCAATAAGATGTTTCTAATAAATGTTTAAGTGATTGAGGTAGTTCTTCAGGCGCATAACCATTCTTTTTATTCTCTATGTATTGTTTGTCAAATCCAGCTTGTAATGGACCTGGTCGATTCAAAGCAGTAATAGCACTTAGATCTTCAATTGATTCAGGTTTGCATTCAACAATTAGTTTCTTTGCCATACCTGAAGTTTCCATTTGAAAGACTCCAGTAAGATGTCCTTTATTCATTTGATCGTAAGTAAGTTTATCGCCGTCTGGTATCTTGTAGGGTTCGATGTCGATGTCTTTGTTTTGTTTAATTAGTTTTTGACATTCTTTTATAATTGAAAGCGAATCAATACCAAGAAAATCAAACTTAAGTAAACCTAATTCTTCACATTCATCTTTGTCGAATTGAGTAATTCTATCAGCCTTACTATTTTTCCATAAAGGAATCACATCATGAATTGGAAAGTCAGATATAATAATACCAGCAGCATGAATTCCATAAGTTGAAACCATATCTTCTATTTTTGTAGCGAATTCTAAAAACTTAGAATACTTAATGTCTTCAGTAACATCTGGATTTAGTTCTAAGATTTCTTCTAATGTAGCTTCCTTGCCAAATTTAGGTGGCGGAATTTTCTTCATTAGATTATCTAAATCTTCCATGTTTCCTTCAGTGATTCGATAGTAAGATCTAGCTAATGACTTGGGTTTAAATGTACCGTGCGTAATGATATTTGCAACATTATCCTTACCCCAATAATCAACGCACCATTCAATAGCTCTTTCTCTATCTAATGCATCATGATCAATGTCGATATCTGGCGCACTACCGCCAATCATATTTGATCTACCTTTAACAAAATCAAAGTCATCTGTACATTCAGTTACATAAAGTAAGATTGAATTATGAGGATTCTCTTTGAATTTAGCTCTTTGATTATCTGAATCTTTCATAGAACAAGCTGCTAGCAATAATTCTAAGTCAGATTCTTTTAGCATATTAATTTCATACATCATAAAATCATAATCAACTTGATCTATACGATCGTGATTAACATATAATTTTATTTGTTTAAGCAACCATTCTTTATTATTAAATTCTGGAGATGTCATATGATTTCTTTTAAATTATTCTTTAAGTATATGTTAAGACCTATTGCTCATTGCAAAGGTGGCTGTTGAAGTAATTCTAAAATAGGTAATAAAGACTCCTTTACCCTAGGAGTTAAATTAATATAATATTTTAATTTTGTTTCTAAAAAAGATTTATTATTAGTAGTTTCTTCTTGATACTCACGAGCGAGATTTAATAAAACTTGAGCATTAATTTCTACTAAATCATAATCTTCTTCCATTACAGATACATCAATTTGATGTAACAATTTTTTTGCACGATCTAAAAAGTTTAGTTTCATTTTTATTCTCATTAAGCAAATAGTGGTTTAATATACAGAAGCATAACAGTGCTTCCTGTTGTGTAACCTAAAGCGTTACATATACTGAATTTTATTCTTTCTTTTGTGGTATCCATACCCATTAGTAAGATACCATTTGTAGTCCATATTGCAGAAGCAACTAACCCAGAAAATATTTGAGTAACTACCCAATCATGAGTAACTGCATAATGATCAAAAGAACTTACCATATCTCCTAAAAACGATAATGTAAATGATATAAGTATCATTTTTAAAAATGGCATTTCTTTTTTATCAGATATATTTTCCGGAAGTTTTGCAATAAAAGATTCTATTAAATCTTGTTCTTTATTCATGATTACAAAAGCTTAATAGTTTCTTTTCTATCCATTAAAATATGTTCAATTTTTGTTGGTTTGAATTGTTGAATTGCTTGCATTACGATTGCAGGATCAAAATCCTTACATGAGTATACATCTAATTCTAATAAACCAGGATTTGTTTCATCCCAAACATGCATTGCCATATGAGATGTTTCAATAACGCATACGCCAGTAAGTCCTCTGTTGCCTTCTTTATCTAAATAAGTAACGAATGGACCCATTAAGATTTTCATATCAATTGCTTTTACTAAATCTTTAAACCATTGTGCAGTTAAGACAACATCGGATGGAGGTTCTTGTACTTCTGCTCTAATAATAATATGTTTATGTTCTAACATGTAATCTCCTATATTAAAATGGAATTATATATTTACTAGCTTCTATAGACATTTCTGGTGTAAAAATCAAGGGAGTTGCACCACGACCTTCATTTAAAAATCTTTCGAAAATTAAATTGTATTTTACAGGATCAACTTCGGTAATGTAAAGCGCCCAAGCGACCAAACTACCAGCAGCTGAACCACGTCCAGGACCGTGCAAAACACCACGTTCTCTAGCGCCATTCATAAACTGACTAACTACAAGCATGTAATCTGAGAATCCCATTTTCTTAATAGCAGTAAGTTCGTATGCTAATCTATCTCTATATTCTTTAGGTGGCATTTCTCCGAATCTAGAATACAAACCATGTTGTGCTTCTAGTTCCAAATAGTCATGACTAGGAACACCATCTAATTCCTTAAACTTTGGATAACGATTCATTCTATCTGAAAAATAATCATTAGAATCAATCATTTTGGCAACTTCTACTGTGTTAGAAATAGCATCATATGGTAATCCTAAGTGTTGTGCTTCTTGCCACATCCAATCATGATCAGCAACATGTACTTTTATTTCGCCAAAACTAAATCTTTTAGGATCAGATAACTTAGTTTTTGTTTGTAAACATAATGCTGCTTCATGATGTTCTTTATCATGCTCATGCGTATAGTGACAATCATTAGTACAAATAATAGGATAATCGTATTTGTTAGCAATCTTAATTAACTCTTGATTAACTAGTCTTTGTTCTTCATTGTGATGAAGTTGTAATTCGACAAGTAGCCTGTTGTTAAAGATAGCCCTATGATGATCAATAAGTTTGGCTGCATCATCTGATCTACCACGCAATATGAGTTGACTAGCCCTGCTACCCAAGCATGCAGTAGTAGCAACAATGCCTTCACTATATTGAGCAAGTAAATCATCGTCGATTCTAGGTTTATGATACATCCCTTCTGTATATGAAAACGTAGAAAGTTTATAAAGATTATGTAAACCTTTATTGTTCATTGCTAATAAAACAAGATGATAATAGTTTTCTTCTAAATCATCTTTTTCTCTTACAGTTCTATCAGCACAAGTATAATACGCTTCCATACCAATGATTGGTTGTACACCATTACTTTTACAATGTTTAAAGAATTTGTACGAACCACTAACACTACCATGATCAGTCATAGCAATTGCTGTTTGATTAATATTTTTAACGTGCTTTGGTAATGTATCTACTCTGTTGATTCCATCAAGTAGAGAGTATTCTGTGTGCACATGTAAATGAACAAAACTCATTCACTTTCTTCTTTCAATAAATCTTCTAGAAGTTCTAAATAATAACGCCATTCTTCAATTTGTTCTAAAGTTCTAGGACGTTTAGCTGGAGGAACTGGAAGATCAATTATTGCTAATCGATCATCAAAGTCAGGCTTTTGTTCTAATTCACAATTTTCTTTATGATCTTTTTCTTTACATAATTTAAAATCATAATAAATTGATTTGCAATTTTTACATCTACCAAATTCATCAGTTATGAATTCGTCCATATCATGATATACTTTTAATAAATAATCAGATACAAATAAAGATGCTTCGTGATTTCCAATACATGCACTTAATACAAATGGCATAACTTCTGAAAGTTTATACCAGTATTCTCTTGCACATTGAGTAGTTGGATCATTCTTCACTATCGCTTTCGGTTCCGGAATCCGAAACAGTGTTCTCAATTTCAGTCGATCTTCTTTTGTTGACATTTAATATCTGCTCTTTTAACTTTTCAAAGAAAGTTGGATTTTGTTCTAAGTAATCTCTCATGCCTACTCTACCACCAGTACACAAAGATGATTCTACACCTGTGTCTGGATCTGTATACTTGACGCTTGAACCTGCAAATCTAATCAAACCATTATCTTTACAGAATGTTACTGCGTCTAATAAACGATCAGTACCAATACCAGGTACAAAATCAAATGATGCTTCCTTGTTTAGAGCGGGCGCACATTTATTCTTAATAACTTTAACACGCATTGTCAAAGCATTATCTTGATCTTGTGATGGTTTCGAACTTACACGCATTCTGACTGAAGCATAAAACGGAATTGCATTACCACCACTTGTAGTCTCAGGATTTCCATACATGACGCCAATATTAGTACGCACTTGATTAATAAATAAATAACATACTTTATTATCTACACTAATCTTACTAATAGAACGTAATGCTTTACTTAACAATCTGGGAAGATCTGCTACACCAACTTCATTCATATTACGTTTAGTTTCTTTCTCAGACTGCGCAGCATCAATACTGTCGAAAACGATAATCCCTACTTTGCCTGTTTTACCTAAGTCTTGAGCTAACTGTAATGCTTCTTCCGCAGTATCGGGATAAACAAAGATCATTTTTTCTGGATCTAAACCCATAGACTCTACGAGATCTAAACCAGTAGTACGTTCCAAATCAATCCAGACTGGTGGTTTTTCATAACCTTTTTGTTGTACGTAATTTCTAACTACTTGTAAACAAAGTGAAGTTTTACCAGCGCTTGGAGGACCAAAAATTTCTACAATTCTATCATCTGGTACACCGCCAATACCAAGAATGGAATCCAAAGATACAGAACCAGTAGAGATGGGCTCTACTTTCTCATACTTTGGACCCATTGTTAAAATTTCTTCCTTACCAAACTTTTTTGCAAACGCTGAAGCGATCATATCGATTTCAGGAATGCCAGTTAATTTTTTAATCGCCATTTTTGTCCTCTTCTATTTCGATAAGTTGTACTTCTACAGCTTCTCGATTTGATACGTGTTCTAAATATTCTTCAAAAGTACTTGTTACCGCCCATATTTCATATTCAAATTTCAATGGAGTAATAGTATAAGATTGTACATACAAGTCATCAGGTAATTTAAATTCTAGTTCTACATACCAATGATCTGGATGTTTTAAAAAATCATCAAAACATAAATCTTTTAACTCTACAAAATCACCCGATTCATCTTTAGTCCATATTATAGGACAGCAATGTACAGAGATAGAATTTTTATGATTATATTCTAGATCGGCATTAATGTATTTTACATTATTTAATCCAAATCTACCGTACCATACATTCTTACTAAATTCTGACCAAGTAATCGTATTCATATCAATGGAACAAATCTCTCCATTTTTATGTAATATTGCATCTACGCTCATTTGTTTTTCTACCTTGAGTAAAAGCATTCTTCTAGAGATTAAATTGTTTGTTATTCTTTTTAATGATTCTTTGTCTTTAATTATCTGATCAATACTATCTAGTATTATTTCCGTATCTAGTTTATTATTCATTTTAATTTATCATCTCTACAGCAAAGATTTCTATTGCTTCTGTCAATTTTATTCTACTGTAATCTGTTGGTAAAATTGATTCTCCATTTAATACAATACCATATGTATATAAAACTTCTTCAGTCACTAGATCTTCAATAGTCGATTCAATCGGATAAACCATTTGTTTTACGACTTTCTTTTTTTTAGAAAGAATTATTAAATCGAAACAAACATTAACATTACGAATACAATTTCGATTAGACTTTTCTACAAAATACCCTTCATTATTTTTTAATGTAGCTGATGGATTTAATGGTGGATTTAACAATATTAATAAAAGAGTATTAAGAATTAACAAGATTAACCTTTAGAACGTTGAGTTAATAAATAAATACTACGTTCAATATCACTGCAAGTTGCCATGATTAAATCGTCTAAACCTAATGATAATTCTTCAGTACCTTTAAGTTCATTGTACAATTCAGTAAGTTCCATAAGGATATGTTTTTCCATCATTAAAGCATTCTGAATAGCATTAGAACCCATAGTTAATTGTTTCAAACACATCATTTGCATCTTCATTAAACCATCAATAGCTACTAATTCTTCACTATAAGTAATGATTCCTTTTTCTGCAAAGGAGTCAAATCTTTCTAAGTATGCTTCGTAAAATTCACCAAGCAATAAGTGATCTGAGTAATCGCCTTTTGCAGTTAAATGTGCATGATGATGCACTAATTCAGCGCATTTGAATGCACCTAAAATGTATTGATATGATTCCATTGACATATTCAATCTCCTATCTTATCGAAAGTTATATTTTTATTTTTACTTAAGTATTCTTTTATGTAAACGTTGTTTGAGTTAGGATAATCACTTTTATAGTAAATTGCTTGTACACCAGAACTTACTAGACTTTTAAAGCATTCCCAGCACGGTTCAACATTAACATATGCTATTGAACCTTGCAAGCAAATGCCATTTTTAGCTGCTTGAAATATAGCATTACGTTCTGCATGTATAGTTCTAATACAATGACTATCTGCTATTAAGTGGCCAACTTCATCGCAATGATCATCTTTAGTAAGTGAACCATTGTAACCTGTAGCAAGTATGTTATTGTCGCGCACAATTACACAACCAACATGCTTTCTATTGCATGTACTTCTTGTTGCTACATGTTCAGTTAAATCAATAAAGTAATTATTCCAAGTTCTCATTTTACTTTCTTTTTATAAGAGACAAATATATCAAAGTAAATATTTCTTTTCTCTTGTAAATACTTCAATAGTTCTAACAGAATTTGAATTCTATGTGAAATATAATGGTTATTTCTTGTTACTTTGAATTCATTAGCTTCTTCTTTAACTGAAGTAAGGATTTGAGAATTTTCAAACATAGGATCCTTTAAATCAATATTAAACTGAAATAAAAATTTAACCATTGATTCAAAACCAGTAGCCCAACCAGTTGAGTTTACAGCTTCTAAATAAGGTTTGTTTTTAATTAGAACATTAAAGTAATCTAGAATCGCATATTCAGATAAAGATGAACCTTTAATATCTACTGACTCTGGATCAACTGATTTAATACTAACGAATCCTGAATCTAAAAAGCTTTGCGCTTTAGGAAAAGCACCTAAATAAAATAACTCATAGAAGTTAATAATTGATTCATCTAAGATTTGAAAGTTCTTGTGTTGAAGATATTCTTTTAAAACATCTTTGTTTTTTAATTCGTTCAATGTAGATTCAATTACATCAAAATCAAATTCAACAGACAAAAGATGTTGTTTTTCTTTATGTAAACATTGAAATGTTTCTGGAGAATAGAAGTCTACATTTTCTTTAAACTTTTTATGAAACGTATCATAAAATTTAGTAATCCCTTTAGCGATAATTAAATGATATCTAGGTTCAGTTGTATTCTTACTATCCAACGACTCTAAATAACGATTAAGTTCATCAAAATTATCAAGTACAGCTACTGCAATACTGTAATTTTTGTTATCTAAAAGTAATTTAAAATCATACATATCATTTGATTGTTCCATTGTTTGAACAGAGTTAATGTCTTCTCTATTCCAACCATAGTAATCTCTAAGAGTAGGGGCAACTAAAGCATTAATTGTTTGTAATTTAGAGAGCGTATTGATTTGAGTTAAGTAATTATTCGTGATCATCATTTGATTCCTTTTGAATACTATTGTTTATCTTGTTATTATATTCTTTAATTAAGTTTAGAGTTACATTAGTTACGGCAACGTAATCGCTAAAAGATAAAATATTTTTTGCGATTTCATTTAGTAAAGTTAATTGATGTAATCTAATTTTATATTCTTCAATCAAACTAGGAGTTTCGTTCATGTCAATTGTCCTTACAACTGGCTGCTTTAATTACTTTCATAAAGGCCATCTTGACCTGTTAAATTTTTGCAAAGAGTATGGTGATGTAGTGGTGGGGATTAATAATAATATATATTTATATTATAAGTATGGAAAAAATTATACGATTGATATTCAACATAGAGTTAAAATGTTATCTTTGACTAAGATACCAAAAGATATAATTGTTTTTGACGAATTTAATCCCGTAAATTTAATAAATAAAATTAGACCAGATATTTATATAAAAGGTAATGATTATAAAGGTGTTAAAATGCCTGAAGAAGATATATTAAAACAATTAAATATACCTTTAGTAATTCAAGAAACACCAAAAATAAACTCAAGTAGCCGTATCATTTTCGGTCAAGAATCCACCATTAACTTTAATAAATAAATAAATAGATTTAGATAATTTATCAAAGTCATCTTCAGATATTTCTATTTCATTTAAATCAACCATTATTTTTAGTGAAGTATTTATAAACACTCGATCTTTATTTTTATCATTTTTATTTAAGAATATTAATAATTTATCATTATCGTATTCTTTAGATTGTTGTTCGGCATATTGTTTTATAAAAAACAATCGACCACAAATAGAAACATCATTTGGTATTTTTATATTTTGGAAATGTTTTTCCCACCAATATGTTTCCATTTCTTTTAATAGATTATTTATAAACTTAATTGATGCTACGGATGAATAGCCTATTGAATATTCCAATGCATCTTGTAAAGACATTTTACTTCCATCTGAATTAAAGAAAATAGTAAATCTAAACGATTTATCAAAGAACATAGCAGTTGCTACAATCAATGATTCTTGTAAATATTTCTTTTTTCTATTAGCTGGATGTTGCAGTTTAATATAATCTGACATTGCATTTTCTATTACTGCTTTTATTAATGTTTTACAATCTTCTAATGAACTATTCATAGCGCCCCTATTCTTAAACTACTTTATTTCCGTGCCTATAAGTTCTTGTTTTATTATATTCAAGTTTAATGTCAATAGCTTCTTGCAAATCAATACCATGTAAACCACAGAAATCTGCAATTCTAATGATTGTATCTGCTAATTCAACAGGAATTCCTTCTGGTTTTCCATCTTTGACATAAATTTCAGTTGGTGAATGTCCAGCTCTGTGTTCTTCAAAAGCTTCACTTAATTCACTGTGCATAAGACAAATCAATTCACCTACGGTTCTTGGTTTATCATGCCAACCTTTTTCTTTTGCATTTGTATATGCTGTTTCTACTAACTCATTGATCTTCATTGTTTAACGCCTTTACTATTTCTTGAATTGTTCCATCATGAATAATATATTGACCACTAGTACATCTACCCCATAAATAACATGTTGATAGTTCTACTGTTGGTTCACGAAATTCTTTTAAATTTTTACCTAACCAATTAGAAACTAAATAGAATTCTAATGGTTCTTTAAAACAACCTGATTCTGCATCCGAAAAATCGGGAACTGAATATAATTGTTCGGTATATCCTTCATCTAATTCAATGAACTTTACAAATTCATGTGGTGCACGACAAAATATTTCATTATTGATAATATTGGTTGAACGTGCTAAAATCTTTTCTTCAGTTAACATAACATTACTCCCAACCCCAATCGCCAGTCATACCACTTGCATTGTAATCGGTAACTACACCTTCAAAAAAGTTTTTAAAAGAGTCACCGTTAACAATCCAATCTAGCCATGGCAATGGGTTGTCTTTTTGTTTGAATTGTGGTTTTAAGCCTAATTGTAATAATCTTCTATCAGCTAAATAACGAATATATAACTTAATATCTGATTTCTTTAATTGGCAAATAGATTCTGAATCTGCATATACTAAATCTACTAATGCATCTTCGAGTTCTACTGCCTTTGTATAATTGATATAAATGTGTGATTTTAAATCGTTATTAACTACTTCTGGATGCTCGTCGCAAAAGGTTCTGAATAACTTAGTCATTGCATCGACATGCATTGACTCATCGCGAATTGACCATTCGACGATTTCGCACATCCCCTTCATCTTGCCAAATCGCTGATAATTCAGCAACATAACAAAAGCAGAGAATAGCGACATTCCTTCGTTACAAACCGATTGAGCAAGCAACACTGCAGTCTTTCGATTTAATCCACGCATTGAATCAATGTTCTGAGATTGCATAAAGTCTAACTTATTGCGCATCTCATCATAATTTAAAAAGGCTGAATATTCTTCTTCAGCTAATCCTAAAGTATCATTTAATAAAGCATATGCTCTTTGATGAGTACCTTCTCTATTAGCAAATGAAAGTAGCATATTTCTAATTTCATTGTTTTTAAAGATAGGTAAGAATTGATCAACATAATTACCAGCAACTACGCAATCACTCTGAGTAAAGATTCTCAGAATTTGTGTAATGTGTGCTTTTTCTTCAGATAATAAACCTGAATTTTTCCATTGATTTACATCATCTTGAAGTTTAGCTTCCCATGTACCCCAATGAATCTTTTCGTGAGATTCTGCTATTTCCATAGCCCATGGGTACAGGAATGGCTTATACGCTTTATTTGATTCTAATAAACTCATTTTTGTTTCCATCTTTGTTTTAAATACTGTGTAGCCTTTTCTCTAATTTCATTAACACCACTTGTACCATCATCGAAAGTTATAGTCCAAGGTGAAACTGTAATTAAATCATTCAATCTTGATCGTAAAGATTCCCAACTAAATGGAATTGTTTCAATAACATTAAATGTAGCTTCTTCATAATCTAGAAGTATTGAAATTTCAATTTCTTTTGAATCCATAGCACAGAGTACTATGAATTCATCATTATCAAAATGAATACTAACACAGTCTCCGTCATTGTAAAGATCTGCAGTTTCGACTTTAATTTGTGGGTATTCTTCAGCAAATTCAAAAAAACGTTTTTGTAATTTGTATCTTGGATGTGAAGCATCTAAAGGGACATCAAAAATAATATTAAACATTTTTTTATCTTTTTCTGAAATTTTCATATAAGTTCTTTCTCTACTAGTTGATAGTAGACATTTGTTAAGCAATTAGAATCTAAAACATATTTAAGAGTTTCCCAACCTTCGCAAACTTTTCCATTAGACAGAAGTAATATAGGTTTATTTATATCGGCTTTTGAACTATCAATATTCTTTTCGTTTGCTAAATATTCGTCTTTATTCCAATAGAAAACTTTTAAAGCAGAAATTATATAAACACCTGAAATGATCTTCATTTTTTATCCTTGGCAAGATATACATTCGTCATAATCTTTAAGTGCTTTGCGTTCAATCTTTTGTGAAATCTTTTCAGCAGCAGCACCTGAATTTGTTCGAAGGTAATATAATGTTTTTACTTTCTTTTTCCAAGCTAAAATATGTACGTAATTTACATACGCTTTATCACTTCCAGCAGGGAAAAATAAGTTTAAGGATTGTGCTTGACAAATATGTTCTTGTCTATCTGCAGCATGTTCGATTAACCAGGCTTGTTCAATTTCAAATGCAGTTTTAAATACAGCTTTTTGATAGAATGTTAAGCAATCCAAATCTTGTACTGAACCTTGATTCAATACAATTGATTGCCAAATTTCGTTGTAAGTAGTTTCGTCTGGATATAAATCTTTTAGGATTTTGTCTAAGTACTTGTTCTTTTGTAAAAACGAACCTGCTCTGGTTCTATGAGTAAATGCATTTGATTTCCAAGGTTCAATAGATGGAGATGTATCTAGAATAATAGCACTGTTTGCATTTGGTGCAATAGCTAACAGATGACTGTTTCTTCGTCCGGTACCTATACCATCCAAGTATTCACCTTTTAATTTTGCTAAAGCTTCAGTTTGTTTAACGGCTTTTTCTTTTATATGTTTGAATAGCCTTCTATTTACGCCTTTAGCACCTGGAGATTCCCATGCAAGATTCTTTCTTTGTAAGTAAGAATGAAAACCCATAGTACCTAAACCTAATGATCTTTCTAGTTGCGCTGATTTTACTGCTTTGCTTAAACTAGGTGGTGCATTCTTAATAAAAAATTCTAATACATTATCTAAAAACGTAATTGAATCTTCTACTATAGCAGTATTTTTCCATTCGTCAAAATACTCTAAGTTTAAACTAGACAAACAACATACAGCAGAACGATCTTTACTAGTTGGCAATGTAATTTCACAACATAAATTTGATCCATTTACTTTTAAACCTTTATCTTTTAACGATTGAGGCAATGCATCATTGACCGTATCTGAAAAGAAAATATAAGGTTCGCCAGTTCTGAATCTAATTTCGAGTATTCTTTGCCATAATTCACGAGCAGGAATTGTTTCTTTTACTTCTTTACTATGTGGATCTACTAAGTTCCACTCTTTGCCATCAGCTACTGCTTGCATAAATTCATCAGAGATACATACTGCGTTGTTAATATTGAAACATTTTCTGTTTGTATCACCCCCGGTAGGTACTCTGAGGTTAATAAATTCAATAATATCTGGATGACTAATATCTAGATATGCAGCGTAACTACCTTTTCTAGTTACACCTTGCTTCCAAGCTTGCATATCGCTATCCACTGTTTTTACAAATGGAATTGGACCTGGTGCTTTGTTTGACACAGATCTAATATCTGACCAATGTCCACCTACACCACCACCCATTACAGACATCCATCTCAATTCAGTTGAATGTTCAATTAAACCTTCTACTGTGTCTGGAACATATGTTAAAAAACAACTAATAGGTAATCCTGTTTTAGAATCATCTAATCTAGCGTTACTTAAAATTGGCGAAGAGAACATTAACCAACCACTATTTGTGTATGATAATATTCTTTCAGCTAATTCGTTATCACCATCAGAAAATGCATAAGCAGCTCTTCTAAAAGCTTCTTCTGGTTCTGTTTCGGTTTCTAACATATAAAAATTCTTTAACAAAGAGATAGCATGCTCTGAATATTCGTATTTCATTTTGTTTCCTTCTATACTAACTAAAAAAATGCCTACTACACTATACTTTTATTAAACCAACCATAAACAATTAGAGTCATTTCTACGAGTAAACCACACACAATACTGCCAACTACTGCAGCAACGGATTTACTAATTGAAGTCAGCAACATAAAAGTTGATACCATTGCCACTGTATCTGCAATAAAGAAATTTTTCAATAAAAACTGTTTTACTGGTTTTGGAAAATGGTGAAATGTCATGAGATAAGAAATCCATGTAATTGCACCTAATACTATTCCATCAATCATTGTGTTAATTTCATTTCCACATGTAAAGACATGCCGATTTGTTCGAATACTTTTCTGATATCTAGTAGTGTATCTAATCGTTGCTTCCAGAAATTTTTAACAATTCTAGCAGCAACTGTAGCAGATGTAGTATTTGATAAATAGGAATCTGCCATCTGATCAATTACTGTACCAGCTGGTCTTTTTGCACCACGTTTTGCATATCCATCGACAATTGCATTAATAAGATTTGACTTTTTAATTTCATTGCCACCAGATATTGCATCTAAAATTGATGATGCAACAGAATAATAATTGCTTGAAATTTGTATATTGTTAATTAATTGCAGTAATATTTCACGAAATTTAACAGCATCTAAATCTTCTACTTTTGGAATCTCAATCATTAAAGATGATGCCCACTCAAAAAGAGTTTTTTCATAAAAAATAAAATTTCTTACAAACTCTTCTGTAGCTAAAGTATAAGATTCTGCAGCTACTGTTATTTCATTTAACGCTTCATTTACTGTAACTGATTCTACATTTTTCGTAGTTTGTTCTTCTTCGTCAATGTTCATTTAATTACCAAAGAGGTTTCTTTTCTCTTGCTGGTGCGCTAGTTTTTGGTTGTGACGCTTGTGCTTGTAAATTTGCTGACGCTGCAGTTGCTCTAGTAGCGTTAATTGTTGCTGGTTTAACTTCTTCTTGTCTTGGCTTGCTATTTCCGCCAGATTGCAAAGAATTGTAAACCTTAATAATTTCATCTTGTAATTCTTGTTTAAACGAATCACCAACTTCAGGTAAGAATCTGACATCGTCATACCACTTTTCTACGTCATTTCCATTTTGATCTTTACCAGTACCTTTATGTGCTGGAGGACTAATGAACATTCCATTGCTTCCATTTACTAGCTTAAAACCATCAATTTCAATAACTTCGTTAAGTACAATAGAGCACATTGCCTTTACTTTACTTGTTGAGTTACTAATTGGTCGTACTTTTACTTCAAAGTTAAACATCTTTTTCACCTTTTCTTTCAATTAACTTTTGTTCATAATGATATATTAATGTATTCTTTATTGCTCTTGTAATTTGATCAATAAAATACTCATGCGTCTGCATTCTTTTGTTGTTTTTGTGATACTGTTTGTTCATATTCTACTTCGTTCTTTAGTTCGAAATTTGCAAATTGATAGCCCAAGATAAAGAATGTTACCATAGTTTCATTTAGTGATGTTTTCACCATAATTTCACTAGGTATCATTTCTGAATAAATATCTACAAAGTTATCAATTTTTGTTTTTAATTCTTCACTTGCTTTTGCTTTTGATAAAAATAAACGAAACAATTCTGCTTCATTGACAGTAATTGTTTCATCTTGTTTTGTTTTAATTTTATAAGGCATTATTCCCAACCTAACATTTTAGAAATACTTGATTGAAATAAACGTGTTAAAACAAAATATTCACCTGCAGTAATTGGTACGCTTACTTTGTTCTTAGAAGTCATGTCACTTACATGTAGCATATAAGTGCCGGCATATTTTTCTTCACCTTGTTTCATTTCCAAAGTCTTTGTTGTTTCACCAAGCACATGTAAAAGTCTTGGTGGATTATCTAAGTCATTGAAAATTTGCAACATGTCGTTGATACCTAAAGCAAAGGTTAATTTTTGTGACCAATCGTAAGATTTTTCACCATTAGCTTTTGCTACTTCGACAAGAATGGCACCTTCTTTATCTACTCTACCTTTATCATTTCTTCTAGGTGGTAATAGTACAAATTGTGCAGCTGCGGATTTTTTATAAATACAAAATGGAGCTGGATAACTCATATTTCTTCTTTCTCATTCATTTGTTTATCGATGTTATAGATTAATTCTGGAATTGGACCTCTATAACATTTTTCTAATTTTATTAAACTAACTATATCAGATTCTTTAAATGGTTGCGAATTAATAAGTAAATAGAAACCTGTATCTTTCCATTTTAGATTTACATCTATTTGGTCTGGATCACCGCATAATATTAACTTACTATTCTCACCTAATCGTGACATAAGAGTTTTTAATTCATGCCAATTTAGATTCTGTGCTTCATCTAAGATTAAAGTACAGTTGTCAAACGTACAACCACGAGTAAATTCTAATGGCAAGAATTGTATTTGTTGTTTTTCTATCATTGTTTTTATGTAATCTTTACTATCTTCACCGCCCATAACTTTTTGTAAAGCTATTTCAAAACTTGAAATATAGGGTGAGTATTTCTCTGCAACATCTCCAGGAACTGGACCAAAAGCATTACTGTTTTCTGTCTTTACCATGGCTGTTGATTTACACAATAACAATTTCCTCTTCTTTGATCTCATATCTTCAATTGCATTAGCAATTGCTAACGTTGTTTTACCCGTACCAGCTGGACCTATTGCGCATAGAACTTGAATATTATCATCTTTTAAGAAACTCATATATAAAGCTTGATTTGTATCTTTTGGATACATTCCATTGATATTGAATTTTTTAGGTAGATTTAATACTTTACAATCATTTCCGCTTTTATAAAGTACTGCTGTTTTTTGATTATCTTCTGTTGATTTTAATAAGATATATTGTCCATTAAAGATTTCTATACCAAAATCTTTAGGATTGAATACTTTTAACTGATAGAGTTGATCAATAAACGCTGCTTCAATTTCATGTTCTATAAATTTCATAATAAGCTCCGTAGAAAATTTTAGAAAACCCACTACTGAGAGCTTACAATTTTTACTATTTAATTAACAAGCTGCCCAACCATAGAATACAAACCCAGTCTTACCATCTTCTGTGAATTTTAGGGCTTTGCAATAATACTTCTCAACATTGTCAATGGTTTCATCGGCATAAGTTTCTGCTTCTTTTCTTGAATTAAATTCTTTTTTTAAAACACTGAAACCTTGTTGAGTAGAAATAGTACCGTTATGTGGATCATGACCATATTCATATTGAGCTTCTTCTACTAGTGCATCAAAACATTCTCTAGCATTATCGCCATAAGCAATATTCATAAAACTTTCGGCGCCATTACCTTTGACAGATCCAGTTGCAAAAATTTCAACAGTATCGCCAAGTGCTGTTTGATTCCAGCTTTGAGCAGGTACACCAACACCATTAAGAATAATATCTCTCCCATGAAGATTTTCTCTACAAACAAAATCTGCAATGGTCATACTTGATTCAAATTGTACTTGTCTAGCACCTGTTCCTGGAACTACTACTAATGTAGCTGTTCTTTGAACATTACCTTTAACGGAACCTGTAGCAAAGATTTCAACTGCACTATCTAAAGTTGTTACATTCCATTGTTGTGGACTTACGCCTACACCATTAACAATAATATCACGCCCATGTAAATTTTCACGACACACAAAATCAGCAATAGACGTATTTTCTTCTACTTGAACTTGGCGTGCACCGGTACCTGGTACAACAACCAAGGTAACGGTACGAACATTTCCCTTAACAGAGCCAGTAGCAAAAATCTCAACAGCACCAGTTAAAGTTGTTTGATTCCAGTTTTGTGGACTTACACCCACACCGTTAATAATGATATCGCGACCATGAAGATTTTGTTCACATACAAATTCGGCTACAGTCATTGCATCTCTTACTTGAACTTGACGTGCGCCTGTACCTGGAACCACTACTAATGTTGCATTACGAGTTGTCATATTTTTCCTGCTTTCTTTATCTTTGTTTTTTAATATTCTTTTTGTTGACTTATATTCTGCAATATTCTTTGGAATAGTTGTTAAAATTACTTAGTTTACTGAAGAAGTTTTAGATCTTAAACTGAACGAATCCAGACGGTTGATTTGCTATTGCCAATCATGACCTTGATAAAACCCTTCTTCTGTAATTCTTCACTTAATAATCTATTGTGAATTGGACTCTTTGTGTTGTTGGAAACATATGTCTTGATTTCTGAAAAAGTAAATCGAGAGTTAGTCTTTACAAACTTATTGATGTATTTTAATTGTTGCTCACTAGCTTCAGCAGACCATGTGTATGGACACTTTTCACGAGTTTGTGAATCTTCTACTTTAACTGCTGGAGTTTCTTGTGGAGTTAATGCTTTAGCAATATCTTTTAATAAGCTTTGAGCATCATCGCCTTTAATAACAATAACTGTTGTTTGCATAATTATATCCTTTTGTTAAGTGATATAATCTATATTACATGATTGTGTTTTACATTAAATAATAAATGGTAAGTAATAGAATGTATATAATAGTGTAAAGCGGCGAAAATAAACTTGTTAATAAACCATAGATAATAAATCCAATTCCAATCATTACATTTAGAAATGGATCTTCTGAAGATTTATTCCACCAGTTATTCATTTAATTACCCTTAACAGAGCCTGTTGCAAAGATTTCCAATGCATCTGTCAATGTTTGAGTATTGAAGTTTCCACTTTGAACACCAACACCATTGATAATGATATCGCGTCCAAATAAATTTTCACGAGATACTAATTCTGCAACGGTCATTGTATCTTGTACTTGAATTTGTCTAGCACCAGTGCCTGGTACAACTACGAGAGTAACTGTCTTCATATTTTTTTCCTTGTTAAACTGTTTGAGTTTTCTTTTGTTGTTTTCTTTGATTCTTTTCGTTTTGGATATCAAAACGTAATTTTTGTACATCTTGTCTTAAACTTGATAAATAAGATCTAACTCTTCTACCTGCTGCGCCGTTTCCTTCATCAAACTTTGCAGCATCTAATTTCATATCAGTAACGAATTGAATTACTAGATCTAACTTTTCTTTAAGCTTAAAATCTTTTTCTTCCATTATAGCTCCTATAGTCCAAACACACTTAGGTTTGGAGTGTTAGTAAAAATAATTTTGTTTTTAATTTGCACTTCGTTGTTGTTACGTTCTTTCGTATACAGTGCACATAATAAATGTACCACAGTTGCAGCAACTTGACAAGTTAAAGTTGTGATAATTCTTTCATTACATGCAGTTTCTGTTACTTCTGAATCGTTTTTTAGTAACGCTTTAAACGAATCAATTTGATCGAAATTCATTGTATCTAGATAATTAATTTCTGCATGTGTGAACCCCATACGAGTTTCAAAAGCATGCAGTACTTTCCAATTACCTTTAATTGCATCACAAATATCTTTTCTAGCTGATAAAGAATCAACAGTAATGATAACTGGACCATCTAGTAATTCTTTATGTTTTTCAGTTTCGAAAAAATAATCGTGAGTTTCAATTTCTACTTCTGGATTAAATCTAAGTAATTGATCTTTTAACGCTAATACTTTTTTCTTACCAATATCATCATGTGTATAAATCTGATTAGGTAAATTGTGAGATTCAACAATGTCTAGATCCCATACTCTAAATTTGTGCCAACCCATTCTAGCTGCCATCATAGCAATCCAAGAACCGGTTGCACCTACGCCAATAATATTCAATACAAATCTATTTGCATCTTCTGGTCCAAAAAATGCTGAATGTCTAAGGAATGATACTGTCATTTTTCTGCTTAATATTTAAAGGGTTTATAAGTTGAATCTTCATCTTGTTCAGCATAGAAATCGTCTGCCCAAATAGTAAAGTTCTCCAATTGATCTGTTTCCAAATGATCATACATATCAAAAGCTACAATGAGTAAACTTTCGATATAATTAACATCTCTAGATTCTCTTAACATTAAGTTTGTTAAAGTAGTAATCCATGTTTTTTTTGGAGTTGGTTTTTCGTGTGCTTGTTTGGCTTTTTCAAAGAAAGCAGTTTGTCTCTTTGCTAATGCCATGACGATATATCTCTCTCTAACAGATAATTCTTCAGAAAGAATTTCAAATAATTCTTGTGCAGTTTCTTTTTGAAGTTTAGTATTTAAGCTATAACTTCTACCAAAAACTTCTTTTATGATGCTATCTGCTTTGCTAGCAGAAGTTTCAACATTAGTTGATGTAATGTAATTGTTTACATAACTTGCTTGTTCAAATGCTGGTTTTTGCCAGATATCTTCATCTAAAAGAGTACTAGAAGGTCTAGATACAGCAGAATTATCCCAATAAGCGCCAGAATAAATTCCAGTACTTACTGGTCTTACAGTAGTAGTTTTAGTTGTTCCTGTTGTAAAAGTAGAAGGAATAGCTCTAGGAGGTGGTTCCTTAAACTTTAACTTAGCTTGTTTGTCAATCCACTCATATTCCTTTGAATAAACTGTGATTTCTAAACCTTCATAAACATTTCCTGTAGATGGATCGTATGCACGACAATAGTATTCGTCTTTTTTATTGAAGATTAACATTACTACAGGATTGTTTGTTTTTTGATCAATAGATTGTTTTACTAGTTCGTTGAATTGTTTTACATCTTGTCCACTTGGACTTGTGCCCATATTGTGATGACTGTGACACCAACAATTTAATTCTGAAAATACTTTGTTTGTTTCTTCCATACCGATAGATGCAGATAATTCTTTGAAAAATCGCATCATCATCATTCCATCGGTATCTACTTCTACGCTACTGCATATCTGTTCGGGAATATGCATTTCGTTTAGACAAAAATCTCCATCAGTATCAATAGTTAGTCTATGAAACCATTGAGCTTCTTTTGGAGCAATTTTTACTATATATTTGATTTGTTGTAAAAGATCATATTCTAAATAAATTCTTGGTTCTTTTTTATTGAGTAACTGAAATCCAGAACTACTTTTCATATTTTTTAACCTTGATTATTATTGTTGTTGTTAGTTGTTAATGCAACATATGGTGTATAATTATTTGCTTGTTGCGGTTCAATTTCTTGATGATCTTCATTATCTCCATTATCATAACGTGTATCTTCCCACTCATTGTAGATACCACAATTTAAGCAGTAACCTTCTGAACTATAGATATCATGATCACATTCGTCTCCACAATGAATACATACGCCATCTTCATATTGATGATCGCATTCATCGTCGTCATGATCTAAAGCTTCTTGGATTAAATCTTCTGAAACTTCATCTTCTTCGATGTTTTCAAATATCTCATTTGCAATGCTTTCAGGTGTTTTAAATTCAAAACCACTATCATTGTATTTCTTTGGAAAATAAATCCATGAACGCCCCCACATATCAGCTGAATTTGCAGAAGATAACCATACTAAACAGTTAACGATTAGCATAGTTAAATCACCTGTTTTGCATGCATTATAAATATAAGGTGCAGATTCACCAAGACAAGCTCTATGTGATGTTTCGTATAATGTCTTTAAGAAATCTTGTTTATTTGAATTATAAGAGAATGTTGCAGTATGTGGATGTATTTTGTAATCACCGTGTGATAAACATCCAAATAAGGAAGACCTATTAAGTAACGAAACTTGTAAACTTTGTTCCGTTACAGTAAGTATATAGGGTCCGCCAAATACACATTGATTTTCTTTGCCATCTACTTTGATTTTCACAACTTTATCAACGATAAATTTTGCACTAACGATTGGCTGATTTGCAACTTTTCTAGATCTTAGAATAGTTTCTTGATCTGTGCCAGATTGAATAATCAATCCATCTCTAAATGCAACAGAAATGATGTGAATATTGTTTTGAGCTAAATTCATAATATAAGGATTTGATTCAAATCGACCTTCAGCAATTGCTTTCTGAAGTTCTTCTTGATATTTAGATTGCATAGTAATCCAATCTTTATCTAATCCTTGCATAGCAGTCATGTAATTATCTTTTTTCTTCAAAGGCCCGTCTGGTTTGTTTTGCTCTTTAGCTAAGATTTCAAGTGCAGACTTTCTTTCTAGGATTTCTTCTTGCATTCTTTTATTAAGATTTTGAATTCTTTCTAGCTCTTTTTTATTTGAATCTAAATTGCGAACACAATCATCAATTGTTCTAACTGATCTAATTTGTTCTTTTGCATTTGTAATTATTTGATTAATTGCATCGTTTAATTTTTGTTTAACTGTTGTTCTTGCTAGTTCTAATTTACTAATATTTAGATCATCAATTTTTGGTTTTGATACTGCTAGATTAATTAGATCTTCTTTAACTAAATTTCTCAAAATGTTTTTATAATTTTGATCATCAGTACTTATATAATTTTGCAAAGTAATTTCTTCTGAAAATAAAGCTCTAAGATGCGAATAATTATCTGCATATTTATCATATCCACCACTTCTCTTTTTTCTGTTTTCTAAATAAAGTTCTTTATTATCGAAGAAAAGACTTAGTTCAGGATTAGCGATATGTTCAGCAAAGAATAAGATTTCTTTTTGGCATCTAGTATATTTGTCAAAAGTTGCATAATTATGTAGTGAAGCTAATATTAGGTAATAACCTGTCTTCTGTGGAATGCAATTAGTTAGAGTTTCTTTGTCATCATATTTAATTTTAAACATCACAGGAATGAAACCATGCTTTGATTCTACTTGTGATGGCGTAAGTTCTTGCACTGACCATTCAAATGATTCAGTATTGCCAACTAATAACTTATTGATAACAAAAGTTTTGATCTTTCTTTTAGAATTTATAAATGTTTTTAAAGATTCTTCAATATTAATTGTTTTAATTAAATTTTGATCTCTCTTTTCATTTAAAAGATTCTCAAAACAAGACCTATTTCTTTCTGGAACTGCATGATCGTTGTAACAAGTTCTAGAGGTAGGTAAATCTACTTCAGTTGATTCATTTAGTGGAAACAAATCAGCATCTGAAAAGTTCAATTGAAGATCTCCTACAAAAGCAATATCACCAAACTGAGAAACTTGAACATCACTTGCTGTTGTTCTTGGATCTTGTTTTTGCTTGCTAAATGCAGGATGTAACCCCATATCAATAGGTAAATAGCTAGAAATAACTAATTGATCGGTTAATTGATCTAAAATACTTTTAGGAATTTTAGAAAAAACTTTTAATCCTTCTTGTTCGCCAACTTCTGTTTTTTGTGTTAATAAATTTAATTGATTGAACTTTCTAAAGAAAGCACGATTAACTGCACTAGGTGTTTCAATTTTAGAATCGTTATTGCGATATGCAAAACAATTAATAAAATTAGTATCAAAATCATTTAAAAATGTGCCATTTGAAGCTTTTAGTGGAGAGTTTAAATTTAAATTCAATAAATAAGGATCAGTGTTGTTAATTAAGATATTTTTTTCATCAATACTCATCATGATTTTAATCATAATGTTAATATGACCAACAATAGAATTAACTACAAGTTCATTTTTCAAGCTAGGTGATGCAGGATTAAATCTACTGTTATAAGTATCTAAACTAATAATGTTTTGTTGAAATAAATAATTCATCATATCAGATGTTTCTTGAAGTAACTCATTTTTAGTAATTTGAGTTTCTAAAACAGTCTGATAATTTAAGTAAATAAATTTTAGATTATCAAAATTAATATTGCTGCCAATTTTTAATAATCTAGTATCTGGTGTAACTTCAGCGTGATCATGTCTAGCTGTTAAACCTTTAATAAACTCTCTAGTTTCTGTAAACTTAGAGGTATTATTGAATTGAAATGTCATTTTGTTTTGATTTGCAGTAATTAATTCTGCAAAAGAAGTAAAATAATTATTTCCCCTACTTGCTACTTTATTTAAGCATGTAAAATTTCTAAAAGAAAATCTAAACATTTGCTCGATTTGTAATTTGAAATCTGAAAAATAAGACAAATATTTTCTTTTTTTGTCTTGAGACATTTCAAGATTTAAATTGTCTAATAAAGTACTCATATTATCTGTTGGTGTGGAGATATTGTTAAAAGAAGCATCTACATATTCTTTAAATAACAAAGAATACGAGTTAGATGCGGCTTTAATTCTTTGCCAATTTCCCCTATCTTCGTAATTCACAGCTTTTCTAGTGTAAATCATTTAATCTTCATCCTTTATGTTTACAGGTGTTTCGTCTTTTTCAAAAACTTGCAGTGTGAAATCATTTCTTACAACTGCTGCTATATTTTTACATTCAGGGCAACTAAAGAATGGATTTTTAAAATCTAATTTTTTCAATTCTTCTTCAGTTATATATTCTACCCAGCCACAATCTTCATAATTAAAACAATATTTCTTCATCTAAAAAGTTTCACTTTGTTCTTCTTGTTGTTCTGTGTTTTTCTTATAAGCTTTATCTAAGTATTCTACAAAGTAAGTTTGATGTTTATTAACTGAAACAGTTAGATAATCATAAATGTCAGCCCATAAACTAGTCTTAATAGATTTTGTTTCTAGCTGACCGTCTGAATTCATCATAGTAACTACGACACCAGTGCTTGGTGTAAAACAATGCATTGGTATTTTTTCTGTTAACATTTTTATAACATCGTAAGTTTGATCTGATAGTAAAAGATCATATCGTTCTGTATATTTTTTAATTCTAGAAAACAAAGTTGACATCCTTGCTGTAAGTAAAGATTCATCTGATAAATCTTCTATCAACTCTGTTTTATTTAAATTTAAGCGACTTAAACTAATTGAATTCAAAGACTCTTTATTTATGTGAATTGCATCTCTAGAATATGCAAAACAACATAAATCAATATCAAATGTTGCAAATAAATCTATCGCTTCTGGATATATGTTTTTTACAACTTGATATTTTGTATCTTTAATATCAACACTAAAAGCAATATCACTTTCGAATATATTGCAAGTATTATGTTTTAAGATTAATTCAATAAGTTTATTTTTAGAGTCTTCATCTCTAGGGTAAATATCTATGTCATTTGATTTTTTATCCATATAAAATAGTTGATTAAGCATATAAGATCCGCTTATGAAAAAAGCTAAATCTTTATACTCATCACCAAATGTTTGTGTTAATTGTTCTTCTATTCTTTCTACTATTTGATCGTGTTGTGGAACTATTTTATTTTGAGATGTCGACCTATAAACTTTTAAATTATAATTAGGTCGAAATATTTCTTTCATCTCAATGTATTTCTATATCCAGCAACTAAATCAGATAAGAGTGTTAACAATTCGTTTAGTTGTTCATGAACTGGAGCTTGAACTGGAGAATTGTTAATAGCACTCATAGGAACGTATTCTTGTCTAATGTCGCTATCGAAATCATCATCACCATCGTCATCACTAACTTCTGAAGATTCTTGAGCGACTGAACTCATTGGTGTGTATCCATTAGTTCTAACTGTTTCTTCAGATAAAGTATCTAGATCAAATGATTCGTCTTCGACTACTAAAGTGCCATTGTCGTATTGTTCCATTAATTGTTGTACTGCATCACCTTTAGTTAAAGCTACGATAGTTGTAGGTTCAAAATTAATGTGTGATGAAAGTTTCAAAATATACTTGTTCATATCTTTACCTATCCTTTAATTGTTCGAGTAATTGGTTGAATAATTGATTGTGATCATCTTCTAATTCAACGAGTTTCTGTTTTAACATCTTGTTTTCTTCAAGAATATTAAGATACTTATATTCAATTTGGTTAGTTGGCCAACTTTTAAATTTTAAATAATGTATTGAATAGTAAACGATATTGTAAGTTAAATATCCTAAACTAAAAACACCAAGTAAAATTACTAAATTGACTAACCACTCTAGTATAAAAAATCCTGAGAATAATAATCCTAAATCCATAACGGCACCACTGTCATTAGAAATAGAATTATAGCTTCAACAGTTTTTATAATACGATTTATATTCTTCATTCTTACCTTCTTATGGAAGTTGGTTTTTTATTATCTTGTCGAAAAGATGATCTTCAACAAAGATTCCCTTTTTGTTAACTTCATAAATTTGTTTCATTGGGATAGAGCAAACATAAGTTAATTTGTTTAGTAAAGTTATTAACGATTCTATTTGTTGATCTGTAAACGTATAATAGTATTGATCTTCAATCATCACTAATTTGCTATTTGATAACAAGTTATCATGTTTACCAGTTATTAACGGGTTAATTAGTTTTATTACTAAAGCATCCTTACTATCAATTTCAGTATCATCGTTAGAGAATATCATAGGATCTAAAAACTGAGTAACTAAACCATCTAAGTCAATAGCAAAGTGACATGCTGTTTTCTTAGATTTCATTATTTCATCATATGCTTTAGCTGAATAAGTATAAGCATATGAAATAATAATTTTTTCTAGTTTTGTATTTTTATTTAATTGATACTCTTTTGTAACGTATTGTTCGTTATAACATTTATTTGCAATTGATAGCTTTATGTTTTCTGTATCTCTAAATAAAGTAAACGAATTAGTTGTTTCTAATTTAGATTTTTCTTTTATTAAGGGATGTGTAATAGAAAATAACAATTCGTAAGTTTTATAATCAATAAAACCATCACATTTACTATGTAAAAATGATTTTTGAAATGCAATTATCTTAGGAAATATTTCCATATTTATCCTTTTTACACCAAGCCATTCTGGCTCCCATTTAAATCTTTTCCATGAATCTAATTGATAACTAATTCTGTTCAGTTCTTCTTCTGTCATTTTTGTTAATAATCACTATATTCTTATCTTTTGGTTTATCTTTTCTTACCACAGATGAGAATCTATTACAAACGATTTCAAATGACAGTACATTTTTTGTATTTCTTGTTTTTACCTGGAACGTTCTAATATAACCATTGAGTTTGATTAGATCATTTTTCTTTACTGATGCACATAAATTTTCTGCAACAGAATCCCAAGCAGTAACTGGAAAAGATAACATTTTGTATTTTACTTCTTGTTGATTTGTTTCTGGATCTCTAACCTTATATTGTTGTTTTACTTTTAATGTAAAATTCACTACAGATTTAGATCCATCTGTTTCATTAGTTTTTCTTAATTCCAATGGAGTTTCTACTAAACCAAAGCCATTCCATGAATTAGGAATTGCTGTTTTCGGCTTGAGTCTTCTTCCATTGTTGGAATTGTGTGTTGAATTCTTCTTTAAGTTTTCGTTGCTCATTGTATTTATCCATAGCTAAGGGGAAAAGATCAGATGCAATTTCGTTTAATGCATCTGCGATAACTCTAATTTCCCATTGTGAATTAGCTGCTGATCTTAAATCTAAAAATTTAAAGAAATTATTAAGATCAATAGTTCCCCAGTAAGTTGTATATAAACAATTCAATAGCGCACCCCTAGCCTGTTCTCTACAAACGCCAGAATCCAACAACATTTGATATGTTTTTTCTGATTGAATAGCTAATTGTTTCATTGCTTCGGTTGCTGTTGTTTGATAAACATTGTGACTTCCGTGAGTTTCATTCACAATTGGGTTGAAATCACCTATATTAATAGATGATTGTTTGTTTGTTTTTGCTTGAGTTCTCCATGTTTTTGGAATGTAAAACTCAATATTTTCTTCTGTGTATCTTCTAGATATTTCATTAAAAGACCATGTTCTGTGTCGCATATGTTGTTTACTAACATATAATGGTACTTTAAACACAAAAGTCATAACATTATGTTCTAAAGTTGATGTATGTTTATTGTCGATTAGATAAGACATTAATTTTTGATCTTTCTCATCTAAATCGCCGTCTTTATATTTGTCATATGATGCTCTTGCTGCATTGACTACAGTTAAATCTGAACCCATATACTGCAATAAAGATACGTATCCAATATCATCACCAACTTCGTCGTATACTTTATATTTTTTTAATACTTGTTCGTTATTCATTTGCTTTCCTTTTTATTCAAACCAAATTCTTAATCCGCTTCTAAAAGATATTACTGAAAGAATAGTAATTATCAACAATAGTTCTTTAAAAAAAGCAATGCATATTAGAAATACAATGATAACTAAAAGTATTTCTTTTTTTATTAAGATCATATGATATTTCTTAATTGATCTGTAACTTTTGTAAGATATTTAATTGATTCATTTAAATTACTATTAAGTTTTTGAAGCTCTTGATCATCAATAGCTCTATCAAGTGCAAATTGATTTCTAATATCATTAATTAGATTGCTTGTTAGAAATAAAATGCTTGTTGTTTTATCAAGAACGATTTCTTTATTTTTATCATCTAAATCTTGATAAGTTTTAGTGTGCCAGTCGTTTGCTTCTAGAATCTTTTGAGAATTTTCTAGCATTGAAAGAATGTTAACAATGTACATTTATAACCTTTCAGAATAGATATTTATCTTGCGATAATATAACTTCTTGAGTGTGATTTTCTTTAGCAATATAAGTAGAAAGAATTTGCTCTGAATGAGTTTTTCTTTCTTGTATTTCATAAGGATTTGTACCGTGTTTTTCTATGATTGTTTTATCAACATCGTTCCATAATACATATCCCCTATATTTTACATTTGTTTTAATTATTTTAGGCCACTCTACATTTGATAAATGCAATTTAAATAACTTAAATAATTCGTGTTCTAGATCTTTAACTTCTATTTCCAAAGTAGCATCGTCGTAAGAACTGTTAAGAACAAAATATAGTTTATTGTTATTTTCATAATCATAAACTATAGATTTAGTTCTTGTTCCAGGTACTTTGAAATAAGTATGTTTAGGTTTAATTAATCTAGACGATGTAGTTGTAAGCACTGCATCTTTAATTAAGTATTTTGTAAAAGCACTAGTTTCTTTTTCTTCTAGCGATTTTAGAAATTCAATTGCATTTGAACTTTTACCATATAATTCTAAAGCAAAACGATATGCTTCTACATATTTGACATTTAGTTCTGCTAGAAAAGAATTATAAAGTATAGACCAATCTCTTTGAGCAAGGTCAACTCTTATTTTGTACATTTTTCACCATCAATTAAATGAAACGTATTTGCATAGTCTCTGTAATTGTTTAAAAATATTTTATGTAATCTATTTCTAGTTGTTAATCTGTTTTTTGCTTTTTGTTGTGAGTCTTTATAACAGTCTTGTTTTGGATCATTACAATTTGGACCAATAGCGTATAGTCTAAAGATTTCCATTAAAGATTCTTTTGATTTGTAATCTTTTTCAAGTACATTTTTTTCTTCGAATTTGTATTTTAACTTTTGCATATAATTTAAAAGATGATGATCAAATGCAACTTCTAAAGAAACTATAAATGTTTTTAATTCATCACATGTTTTGTTAGAAATATATGCATGTGCTATTTGAAAAGCACCGCAACTAACACTGTTTAAATCTTGTAAGTTTCTAAATCTTGATTCATGATAAACAATTGAAAAAACAGCAAATGGATCGAATTTATTTTGAATAGAATAATCATAAATTAATTCTGTTTGATTTATTGCATTTTTTCTATCTTCTTCATTCATGTCTAATGATTGATGCGTCCACATTAACATTATCATTTTAATAATTAGACATTTACTCATTTGAATTTTCCTTTTCTTTAATGTATTTATCTACAAGGGTGTATAATTCTTTAAACAATCTTTGTTTTTTAGATGTAATGTTCATGAAAGACAGTGGCCCTAACATTAAACAAACTGAAAATATTGTAACTGTATAGTAAATCCAAAAAGAAATTGAAAAAGTAGGTTTTATATTATTCATAATTTCATATTGGTGTTTTGCTTCGTATAATACATAAGTAATATACATAAATGTTGTTACGGCTAAGGAAAGCCATAACGATAATAGAACGTCAATTAACATTTGCATCCTTAATTTTAAAGTTATTTAGAAATACGATTTGAACGTACACCAACTCATACGAGTTATTCTACCAGTTAAAATATTCTAAACAACATATATTTTATAGAATGGGCCCGCTGGGGATTGAACCCAGGACCCGCGGTTTATGAGACCGCTGCTCTAACCACTGAGCTACAAGCCCGAAGAACCAACAAGAGGATTCGAACCACTAATTTTATTAACAAGATATTATGCATGCATTGATTGTTAATAACGTTTTACCAAATTAAACTATGTTGATATCAATACATAATTTTACTCAATTATGTATCTTGTTTTTACATTTAAACCGAAAGGTATTTCGTTAGCTACACTTAAACGAAATAATCTACGCCACAGTTAAACCCCCCTTTTCAGGGAAAAACCAATAAGGATTAATTTTAAATTGTTTAATTTACTTTTTTAAACAATACAATATCACAGATATTTTCTCATCTTCGAAAGGATCGAATATACCTTTTACTCTAAGTATATTCTTGGGTTACATATTCAACTTAACCTAAACAAAGGAGCACGCACATTGCATACGCACCAGTTATTAAGATATTGATTTTATTATTTTTGTCAAATTTTATTCTTTAAATATTCTTTTACTGCTTCTGTTGCTAACTGATCAGCGATTTCATTACCTTCAACACCAGAATGACCTTTTACCCATTCCCATTGTATTGAATGTTTTTTAACTACATCATCTAACCTAAGCCAAAGATCTTTATTTAAAACATCTTTTTTATTTGCTGTTTTCCAATCGTTGAGTTTCCATTTGTTTATCCAATTTGTAATTCCTTCTTTTACATATACTGAATCTGTATACAGAGTTACATTACAAAATCGTTTTAGTTTTTCTAAAGCTACAATAACTCCCATTAGTTCCATTCGATTATTAGTTGTATTTACTTCATGCCCTGATAATTTTAATTCATCAGAATCTGATTTTAAATACGCACCATAACCACCGACATATTGCTTATTGCAAGCACCATCAGTATAGATTGTAACTTGATTAGTTGTATGTGTAGTAGTTTGTGTTTGCATAGCTAGTTATTGCTTTTCTAAAAGTTACAGATATGCGTTCTCCAACGTTTTCTTTTGTTTTAAGAACTGCATGCTCGTAATCTTTTTGACAGTTGTTTTGCATAATGACCATGTCGCCATGGTGCATTGGTATTTTTTCTATTTCTCTAGTTGTTTTGTTTCTTAATTGAAAATCTCTTTGATCTCCAAACGAAACACCAACTATAATATTGTTATCACCTAAGAATCTTTCATCATCTGAATGCCATGTTATAGAATCATTTCCATCTCTATAATAAGCATATAAGATAAAATTGAATCTTTGGTTGCATACTAATTCTACATTTGATTTTAATTTTAACATCCATTCTGGATGTGGGTTACCTTGGTTTTCGTAAAAGTTACCAGTTACAAATGTTAATCTTGGCGTAATAACATTTTTGTCGCGGTCTTTTTTATAGTAGTTAACTTGTCTCCAAGGTATTTCCGATTTAAGTAAATTAAATAAATTATCAGCATGTTCTTTTGGGACAAATTCTTTGTGAAATTCTCTATGGTTCAATTCTAATTTGAAATCTTTCATAAAGTAATTCTTCTGGTGGTTTGTTTTCTTTGATAGCTTCAAACATTATGTTTTGTGTTTCTTGATATGCAGATGTTCTACCTAATATTTCTGTCAGTTTATTTAAAATAATTGTAGACATATTTACATCAGTCACATTATCTATAATATTTTGTTCATTTACATTTAAGTTATCTACTACATCTGTCATCTTATTCAAGATTGTGCATAATAAATGAAAGCTATCTGGTATGATTACTCTTTCTACTGATGAATGAGTCATATCTCTATATCCCCACAAATTGATGTTCTCAATTGCAGGATTTAAATAAGACTTCAATAATCTTGTTAATCCAGTTATATTTTCGCATATAATTGGATTCTTTTTATGTGGCATTGCAGAACTACCTATTTGATTTGTATAAAATCTTTCAGACAATTCTTCAATACCACTTTGACTCATCAATCTAATATCAAGAGCGATTTTTTCAACGGCAATACCTAGGGATACAATTCCGTAAATTAAATTTGCGTAAAGATCTCTAGGAACTATTTGTGTAAACTCTAAATCTTTGTTCTTTGTATTGTAAAATTCATTTACATATTGCTCGAACATTTTAAGTTCAATTGTTTGATTACCAACTGGACCTGCAAATTTTACAAAATTTAAATCTTCAGATGCTTGTTCAAATAGATCGTATGCTCGTTCTAAGTGTTCTATTTTTGTATTTATAAAGTGTGCAAAAGTAGTTTCTTTTGCAAGTTGTCCATGGGTTCTTGCCATGTATGGTAAATGGCTATACTTATTCATTATAGCATGTAAGCTTGAGTATAAGTTGTCGAATTTTTCTTGAACAATAACTCTTGCTTGTTGAATTTGTAAATTCAGTGCAGAATCTAACAAATCAGATGATGTTAAATCTGCATGTAGGTATCTGTGATCTATATGATGGTGACTAAACCAAGTTAAGAATGCACCAATCTCATGTTTTGTTTTGTTTTCGATTGTTCTAATTTCTTGTAAATCTCGTTCTGTAACATCAATATAAGTTTTATCAAATTCTATTTTTAAACTCTCGTTTACATAACTAAGAAATTCTATTCTTAGATATTCTAATTGAGTGTATATTTTAAAGCGAAATCTGTCTGAAAAGATTTCTTTAATAGATTGTACTTCATAGCGGTCTATCATAATTAATTGTTTGATTCCTATCTGGTCCTACTGAAATAGTTCTGATTGGTATTTGCATTTTATTTGAAATAAATTCAATAAATAGTTTAGCAGATGATGGTAATTCTTCAAATGATTTACAACTAGATATATCTTGTTTCCAACCATCGAAGTTCCACCAATTCTTTTCTGTATCTAAAACTCCAATACTAGTAAGTCCTGATAATACATCTATTTTAACTAATGCAAGTTCTGTAAAATTGTTTAGTTCACATGCTTCTTTTAAATCATATAAATCTAACCAACCAACTCTTCTAGTTCTTCCAGTATTTGTACCTATTTCCTTACCAATAGATTGTAGGTGATCTTTAACAGGTCCTTCAAAGATTTCTGTAAAGAATTCACCGTTACCAACTCTTGTTACGTAAGGTTTTAAAACGCCAATATTTCTATCTATTTTTAAATTACCAATACCAAGAATATATGGTATTGCTGACGAAATACATGGAGTACTTGTACAATATGGATAAGTACCATGATTAATATCTAACATTGTACCTTGAGCACCTTCAAAAATAATATGCTTTGCTGATTTAATTTTTAAAAGTACTTCTTTTCTATTAATAAAAGCAACGGGCAGATCATTTAAAACCAATAAAGCTTTTAAATTTTCTTCATATTCTTCTTCAAGATAATCCGTATGAAATTTTATTAATGTTTTTAGTTTTTCTTCATATGTATAGTTCAACACGTCTTTGATTTTAATTGCTATACGATTTACAAAATCGCTAACTGTGGGTCCAATTCCTGATTTTGTAGTTCCAATATTTAAGATCATATCATTTCTTGTATCGATTTTCTTATGTATTGGTAATGTGATTATGCAATTTTGATCAATATATAATGTAGGATATGTATTGTTTTCTGCTAAGTAATTTATTTCATCAAGTAGCTTTTTAGGATCAACAATACAGTTTCCTGTAATTAATAGTTCTTTGTTTTGAAACGCACCAGAAGGTACTAGCTTTAATTTATATTGATTGCCATCAACTTGAATCGTGTGTCCAGCGTTTGAACCGCCAGACCAACGAACTACTAAATCAGCTGACGATGCTAAATAATCAGTAATCTTACCTTTGCCTTCGTCACCAAATTGACTGCCAGTTATAGCTGTTATCATGTTTAACCCCAATAAAGTTTATCTATTTTAAGTGTTATGAATAAATCTTTAACTAAACTTGCACAATCACTTTCCCAAGTATGAGAAACTGCTGCAATAGTTACGATTTTATCTAGTTTGAAACTAGGAGTTGCATCAAAATCTACATCTGTAGAACAAACTTTAATAGATATTGATGTATCATATTGCTTCGAAGCAAAATCATCTACTAGTTTTGTTTCAGGATTTAATTTAAAATTAAATTTAACTTCATATAAATATGAACTACCTGAAATTAAAGTGAACATATGACTAATTGATTCATCTTCTTCTACTTGAAAAGTTTCATAATTCCATTTGATGTTTGTTGCAGAATACGTAAACTTATTTTCTAGAGAATATTGCAAACTAGGAATAGTAAAAATTGGATTAATCTCTCTCATTTTTGTCACTTTCTTTTGGCCATTTATTTAATGGGCATGTTGTTTCTTGATATATTGCTTTGAGTAATGTATTACATCCACACTCAATACAAATATAATTTTCTTGATTAAAAGATTTACATTGCATACAAATCTTTAATCTTTTTTTATATTCTTCTTTTTCTATTAAATCTATCATAGACTAAATGAATCACAGTAATATGGAGTAAACTTCAATTCTGGATATTCGTATCTAAGAAATTCAATAAAATCTTTATTAGTACTAATATTTATATTTTGAAATAGATCTAATTGTTTGGGATCTTTTCTTGCTACATTGAATGTAGTAGTAATTAATCTTTGAATTTTATCTTTTTCACTTTCAATAATTAAAAGATTTTCGAAATCATTATCTTGAAACATTAAATCGATTTCATAGTTAATTCTTTCGTCTTTTATATTTAACATTGATAATAAGTTATTCACTGTCAAATCCTTCTGTAAGTTCTACCCACCATACAGTCAATCCAGCAATCGCAAATGGTAAGTATGCATACATTAACCAATGCTCATATTTGAATAATTCGTAAGGGTAGGGTGTTAATAATGTAAAGGCACCAACCCACCATGATGTGCAAATAATACAGTTTGACAAATTAAATAGAAAATTAAATATTCTAGAATTTTCTGATTTGAGATAGAAATAACTTCTAACTCCATAACTAATGCTTGCTTCGGATAAGATCCAACTTAAACCAAAACAAGCAAAGAAGTAGATAAGTGCACTTAACATGTTTATATCCTTTTATTGATATTTTTTCTTTTTTGTTGTCTTTTCAGTAGCGTTAAACTCTTCGAAATCTTCTTCAAGTTTATTTACTTCGCTCTGATGTCTTTCTTCCATTAAATCTGAGAAGTCTTGACTAATTCTAGTATATTGTTCTTCTACAGAATTGATGGACTTTTTTCTTTCATCGTATACTAATTCTAAAAACCAAGATCTATCATCATCACTTAACAATGCTATCTCTTGTCTATAATCGAATATAAAATTTAAATTCGCTTTACTTAGTTTTTGATTAGCTTCCATTACTTGTGAATCAAATTCAAATACAGATTTGAATGCTTCAGGTAATGTCAACAATGCAATTTTGTCTTTTGTTTTTTGATATGCAGTTTCTACATGATTAAAATGTATTTGAGTATTTTCATCATGAATAAATTTAATTAAGTTTTCTAAATACTTGCGTCTCGCGCCACTATTTATTTTTAAATAACCTAGAAACTTTAATCTTTCGATTGCTTTTTTAATTTTGATCTCTCTTTAAATAATTCAGTTTGTGCCAATATAGAATATCCACAGATGTCTACCCAGGGTGATTCACCAAATGGATCGTTATCTTGTGCAATTCTACTAAGTTTATCTAAGACTCTAACAATAACATGTACATTTTTATATGCAGTCAACGGAATACCTTTAGGATATAAAAGTTTAAGGATTTCTGTTGTCTTTTCAAATGCAGAACCATAAGCTGCATTCTTCTGTTGTAGTAGAGTTGAGACTTCTAATGCAATCTGTTCATAGGTTGCCATTTCAGGAAACGGCGGCTCTTTCTTTTCTTTTTCACTCATTTATATTTTTCTTTCATTTCTAATAGAATATCGAATAACCATTCATTATCGTAATTTGGCCAATTAGATGACAGATATTCTATGAACTTGCGATCATCCGCGCACATTTTTTCTTTTATATTATAACAATAATCAAATAGCAACATCATACTTAACCATGCATTTCATTTTCATAATATCTATCAATCATCTTATCTAATAACAAATAAGAATCAGAATCGACAATATTATTATCCTTTAAGAAATGAAACGCAATAAATACTTCTTCTGTACATTTTGCATCAGCAATTAATGCATCAATACGCTCGTTGATTTTATCTTTTACTAATAGACCATCATCTAACTTATCAATCAGTGATTTCATTTCTAATCGCGGGACTTTATTAACTGAAAAGCCTTTACTATCAGTAAAATTAGTACAGTAACCAATACTCATTTCTCTAATATCATAACGCTTTTTAAGTAACTTCAAAAAATCGGCGGCATTTATATTGTTTTCTATACTAACATCATCAATAACATCTAATTCTAAATCTAATACTCCTAATACAGATTCAACATCAATAATATTAGAATGATCATCGAATTGAGATCTATCGAAATTTACATTTAAAGAAACATCGTGTCGCCCTAGCGACAAGTGATAGTAAATCATCTTTGCTCCTGCGTTAAAAAACGAACTAAAGGAATCGGTCCCACAACCGGCTTGCCGGTTGCTACGTTAATAATTAAACGAATCAACGGAATCGGTCTTCGACCGGCTTGCCGGGCGTTGCGTGTATTAATTTTGCGGGAAATACGGGATTTCGGGTCTCGTCGAAGTACTTAAATACGCCTTAATGCGCAGTTGCGTGATGTTGCAGAAGGTTGCACTACGTGAAACACTTTGCAACGTTTTGTTACGTGATTTAGCGTGATTTAACGTCTTAATTGCGTAAACTAACGTCTTAATTGCGTAAACTAACGTAACCTAACTACCCCGAATATCCGACATTATCGTATAAAACTATCTTATAACATTACTATCCCTATCTGTTTCATTTTGTTTCAAAACGTTTCACTTTGTTTCATGCTGTATTCTTTCAGAATAACGTCTATTCTGAAGTAATTAAATTCCTTCAGTAACCGAAGTAATTAAAGGAGCTATTCTGAAGCAATATGCAATCCTTCAGAATAAATTGTTTTTTTCGAAGCTATTCTGAAGAAATAAAATTCCTTCAGTAACCGAAGTGTTTTTCGAGCTTATTCTGAAGAAATTAGTTTTCATCTAATTTCTATACTAGTGCGTAAAACTAATAAGTGTTTACCCCCTAGAAAAAAAGACTCTTAGATGTTGATTTTGCGCAAACGCCGATAAAATCGAGAATCTGATCTTTGTGATAGAATTTGATAAATTTGAATGAGTGTCTGACCCCTAGAAAAGTTAATACCCCCCTGGTACACTTTGTTGTAGACTCGGGTCTCTTCGAACTGTTAGTCCGATAAATACGGGATTTTATACTTTTTACGTAGTACGTTCAAATAAAAAAAGCCTTACGGCTCAATTTCGAATAAGTCTCGTCCACTATACGAAACCAATAGTGCGTCTAAAATCTTACGAATATTCTCTCCGTTTACGGGACTAATACGTCTATCTATAATAAAAAAAGCCTTACGGCTTTATAACGTTCATCATCCATGATTGTTCGTTTTGTTATGCGTCAAAGAATCCATTAACTACTTTCGTAGATCTATAATAAATTCTATCAGCATCTTTCGACACTGTTACATAGTGTAATGTTCCGTCAGGTGTTTTAGTAAAATAACTACGTTCACCTACTGATTCATTTTTAGAGAATACATTAAGTACGTCTTTTTGATGTTCACTTTGAGATGCAACATCAAATACTCTAACTAAACTGAATCTTGTAAGTTCAGTACTTGAGTCTGTTATTTTTTTAAAATCATGACCGAACCATGGTTCGTCTGGATGTACTCTTTTCATTATAGTACTCTTTCGTGAGTGCAGGTTAGATTTCCTGCGTTTACTGATCTATCATTATAAGCATACGTTACTCTATAATGATTATTGTTAATATCTTTTACATAAAATGTATTTGCGCCGATTTCATATACACCTAAATCGAGTAATGTATCCTGTAATAGTTCTGGCATTTCCGCCATATATTCTTCGATACTTTTATCGATAGTCAATACATTGAATTCATAGTGAATATCAAAGAATCTAAAATTAGCATTTTCCGGTAATGTTGTTGCACCTTCTTCGAGTCTTGGACCTGAATATTGCGCAACTAATAATCTATCAAATGCTAAAGTAAATTCAAATGAACTTCTATTTACTTCAATATCTTCGTTAAACATATAAGATAATAAAGATGCGGTGGATTGATGACCAATAAAAGAAGTAAATCTTCCATCGATGATACATCGCGCATCAATCATTTCTATTTCTCTAATGCTTAACTTACCTTCATTATTAGAAGGTAACATATTTAAGCTAAATGCGTTTGCTAATGCGTACATTTATTTTAACATCCTGGAATGTAATGTGCGTTACCATATACTAAAAATAAGTACATAGTAACTGCAACTGTTGCGGTGATTAAGATTCTATCGAATGCGTTCGTACGTGTATCATCTAGTGATAACCATACGATCGCAGGTACAATTAAATAAGGAAACATTTTTATACTGTCCTTGCTGCGGTGAAAAAAATGCCTATTTCGATTATAGACAAATATACATATACGTCGTTAACTGCGTTATCGAGTACACCTAAAAAATAATACGGACCCATTATAATTAGATTAATCAAAACTATATTCCTGATAAAGAATACGGTTTTATGAAACAAGATAAATGATAGTCCTATCTGGATCCCACGCTTCGATCTTTTCAATCTTACGTGAGTTTGGATAATAGAATCTTGCGATTTCTATATCTGATTCTTTTAATACGCAAAAGCAATCTTGTCTTTCTTCGTCTCTATACACTTCTCTTACTTGATTCAGATAGTGCATATCTAGAAGTTCAATATCTTTCAGATCATTTACAAATAAATATGTATCCATTTTGCGTTTACCAAGGATTAATTGCTGTGTCAATTTTTTGAGTTAATGACTTCGCTTTTTCGGTAATGCATTGAAAGTCACTTGCGTTCAATCTATTGAGTGTTGGAATATCGTATGTTTCAAGATGTTGTTCGGCTCTTTCGACCCAATACTTCTTGAAACTAAAATGTTGACTGTCATTGAGTTCTTTTTTTGCGAGATCGATACTGTTTACCATTTCATTTCTTGCATGACGGTAATCTTCTCTACGAACTTCTAACATCACATCAACATTTGGACTTAATGGTTTAATTCCAACTTCTTCTGATTCTGAATCAGCTTCTTTGAAAATTCTTTCTAGTTGCTTATTTAATTCAGAATTTGGAGCGACTTCTCTAGCCATTTCATTTGCGAATTTTTGTAGTTCTTGTGCTGCTGCACTTTGAGACCACTTATTCGCTAAATTCTTTGACTTAGTTACCATTTCTTCTACGAGTGTAATTGTTTCGAAAACCAACGCAGGATCTGCTACGATTGCTGAATATACTTTACCAAGCCCTGGCGCCATTTGCGCAAAGTATTTAGTTGCATTGATTTCGAACAATTGTTTTTCGTTGCTTAATTGAATGAGTTTATTTAAAACGTTCATTTGGAAAATCCTTACATGCGAGTTAGCATGCTAATGAGAATGAGTAGTAAAACAAAGTTAAATAATATGCGATCATCTTGAGACATGATTATTGCTTTGGTTGTTCGGTTGTTTGAGTTGGTTGCTGAACTTGTTCTTTGACATTTTCAGCGGCTTCTTTTACTTTTGCTCGCGCGACTTCTTTCGCATCATCAATACTCTTTTTAATCATGTTCACTGTATCAGCTGAAATCAATCCGATACATGACAAGAAAACTAAAGGTACGATGAAAAAATACAGAAAAAATTCGAGTATATCTAAAATCGGTGTAAACTTAATGATTACACCAATAATAGCAACGTACACTATGATGCGAGCCCATGGATTGATATGTTCCATGGATAAAGTTTCAGTCTTTTGTTCGGACATTTTTAATCCTTGTTACGAGGTTCATTTACAAAAAGTACTGGTAAGTTTAAGTTCTTTACAGTAGTTCTCATATCGATCTTTTGTACGGGCACTAAACCGTTCTGGAAGGCATCTTGAATTAGTATGCCTAACATTAAAGTTTGGATTTCCTTACGTGGAATCTTATTGATATCAAACTTCCATAATTCGCCATTCCGTTGTGGATGGCGAAACATTGTAACTTCTTCCCAGACGTTTCCTTCTTCGTTACAACCTACGATTACTTTGAATGTCTTTTCTTCGGACTGTGTAGTTTTTTTTACTTCTTGTAACATTACGTTAACTTCCTTTAATAGGTTTCGGTTTGCTTACATTCTTTCCATAGAGTCTTAAGATATTCTCTTTCGATCTCTAACTTTCCGAATGCACTGAGTAGCTCACCTTCATCTGAATATACTTCAGTTGGTGAACTTTTAAGAAACTGAATCAAATAAGAAAATTTTTCGAAGGATGCTAAGTTAATAAGCATGGTATCACCAATTTCTTGCTGGGGTTACAGGTGTTGAGGTTGCGGTTGTTAATGTTGAATTTGCTTTAAGTCTTTCAACTTCGGCTAATAATGCGCTAATTGTTTCTTGTAATTCTGCTGATGATGGTCTGTCATAGAAATAAACATCTTTGATATTGAGTTTATTTTCCGCCACAAACTTTCCGACAGTTTCATAATTTTGAATCCCTGCAGGAAATTCAATTACTACTTGTCTTACGAATTTACTTTCGACATTTTGCGCAATTTCACTAAGTTTCAATGTACCTTTATAATCAATACATCCAATACGGTGTGGACGTCCAGATTCGCCGGCTACAACTTTTGCATTTTGAACATTTGCGATATACTTTTCTAAACTCATGATAGAGTCCTTTCGTTAAGTAGTTACAGGTTATACTAATCTTCCGTTATAATATTAAACGCACTGACGGAATCGGTCTCGACGAGGCTTGCCGAGTTTGCGTTTATAAACATTCGTATATATTAAAACGTACTGACGGAATCGGTCTCGACGAGGCTTGCCGAGTTTACGTCAATTAAAAAACGAACTATCGGGATCGGTCGCCGTGAGCTTGTCGAACGGTCGCGTCGATTTATTTACGTAATTTAAATACGACGGTCTCGTCGATTTACTTACGTATTCTTACGTTAAAAAAGCCTACGTTACGTTTATACGAACGGTCGCGTCGACTTGTTTACGTAGTTATACGTAAATAAAAAGCCTATATTTACGGTCTCGCCGAATTAATATAGACTTACGTTACATAAAAAAAGCCGTACGATGGGCGTACGGCTTTCACACGGAACGAATTCCGATGTAACGGAGATATAATTATCTCTGACGGAATCGGTCTCGACGAGGCTTGCCGAGTTTACGTAAAGATAAAAAAAGCCTTTTAAGGCTTTTTTATCTATATAATTTTACGTTCTATATAGTGAACATAGCGAGCGGCTTATTTACATGCACTCTGACGGAATCGGTCTGACGACGCTTGCGGAGTCAAATAAAAAAAGCCTTGCTTGCGCAAAGCTTTCTTTAAAAGAAAAAATTACTGATGACGCGAAACTGTACTAATCTTACTTAGTAGCCCAAGGAGGAGTAGTTTCAGTAACTGTAGCGACTGGTGGAGGAGCAACCTTTACAGGAGAAACAGTTTTGTTGCTAGCATAACTATCAATTTCGTTACTAAGTGCGTCGATCATCTTCATATAAGCGTTCTGCATCACTGGGTTGGTTTCAGCTGCATACTTATCCATCACTGCTTGTAACTTTTCAGTTAATGCAACGAGTGGATTTGCTTCTGCTTTGACGCTTGCGGCTTTTTCCCAGATGTCAACGGAATAGAACTTGTCAGTTTCTGCGCCGTTTTCAAAGCTTTTCACACCTCTAGTAATGGTACCAACAAACCCACATTGTTCAGCTACCTTTTTAAAGGTTTCTAAAGTTTGAGGACTTTTAATGTCGATTGCGCGAATCACTGCAGGTACGGTTCTGTTGTTCACAGACTTGCCACTGGTTACTTCGAATTTCACATCATCAATAATAATTTCTTGTTTTTGTTCAGTACTCATGGTACGATCCTTTCAAAAAAATCTCAGCTTTTCGCCACTGCGGCGGATCGGATAATTCCCATCTGACGGAATCGGTCCTGCGACGCTTGCGTCGCCTGCGAGGCTTGCCGAGCCTTTGGCCGTTAGGCCAAAAAAGTAAATTTAAAAAAAGCCTAGGTTACGGTCTCGTCGAATTAATATTTACTCTATAAAAATTATAAAAAAAGCCTTACGTACGGCTTTCTCTATCTATATAATTTAAAGTCCTATATAGCAAACTAAAGGAATGGAGATAGTTTGAACTACCTCTGACGGAATCGGTCCTGCGACGCTTGCGTCGCATGCGAGGCTTGCCGAGCATTGTTTCGAGAAACTAAATGCGAAACATTTGATACGAATTGAAAGCGGAAATAAAAAAATGCGAGATAAATAAAAAACTGCGGAGTAAATTAAAAACCATACACACAACAAAGCAAATAAATTAGAATGTAAAAGTAAAAAAAATAAAAAACCTAAAAATAAAAAAACCATTAAATTTAATCGGGGGTATTATTATCTATAAAGTAAATCAGTAATTATTAAATTGTATATTGTTTTCTAATTAAATTCTTATTGTGGAATCCCTTAACTTCTTGAAAATCTTTTTGGCATCTGTACCAACTAGGTTTACCTAACCAACCTCCACCGCTACTCCAACAATTAGGATCAGTATAATAAAGATCTTGGAATTGATATCGATACGCTATATCATTTGCAAAATCATGTGAAGGTTTAATATTATGTTTTGCCAACTGATTACTTCTTATTGTTGTACTTCCATCATCACTTTTATAAATATTACATAATCCCATAACCAGACTTCTTATTTGGAAACTTAAATTAGGATTTTCTTCCCATGTCACTCTACTTTGAGTAAGCGCCTCTTGGACTAACGCACCTGTCCAAAAGGTATCAAATGTGAACCAAATTCTGTCTTTTACTTGTCTTAATTCTTCCCATAATTTATTGATCAAATTTATACTAATAGACAAGTCTAATAAACTCCTACAACCATATCCTGACACCATACCATCATCAGCTATAAGCCATCTATATTTCCCAGAATTTGCTGTCATGATGGTTAATTTTTGATTTTGATTTACCTTTAACCACCTTGCCCATTTGAGGATCTGCAATGCCTCAAGTTCAAAGGTTGGCAAATGAAATCTGGGTTGTCTTGCCATTAGATCGTACATCTCACCAGGTTCAACTTCTGGAATTCCATAACTTTCATTCCAGTAATTAACACCCATAGTATGAGCTTGTCCATTAGGTTCAACAACTAGATATTGCCCACCCAAAAAGTTAACCATGTCAAATCGGCCGACCTTCCAACTGGAAGTGAATTCATCAGGAACATTAAACTTGAAAGTGTCTCTAAGCATTTTGACATGCAAAGAAACATTGACTACCCTTAAGCGAGGAGTAGTGAAAGGCATCAAATCAGAACCCAATTTATCCAACCAAAGAAGTCTCTCCACATTCAGAATCCCAGCACCTTGTTCTACCACTTCTGCAGTTGCTTTTTCCAAAAGGATATTGCAATCTGCTTTAGTCATTCCAACTGGTGTTGCTAAACCATTTCCTAATCCTTTAGGAATGAGAACGAATGGTCTAGCATTGGTATGTTCTTCCGCTTCCATGAGTAGGTGCAATAATGATCGTAAACCAGCTTTATAGAGTTCAATGTTTAGCTTATCAGATGGACCAATCTTTGTTGGCAGACCAAAGACATACAGTCCATTAAGAATCACTAAATGACAGAAACCAAATCCCGTTGCTTTTCGCTTATTGGAGTTAAACCACTTGCAATAGTCTTGGTAATCATCAAAGTACTCTTTAGGCATCGCATTTTTGAATTGCAACGCCATTCCGGCACCCATGACACCTTGTGTATTCACAGCATTTACTAATGCGAACATCTTTGTCTCAGCATAAGCTAAGACGTCATCTGATTGGAAGTAAACTGCTGGGCTCATCTTGTTCAAAGGATCATTTGCTGGAATGTTCTGTCTTGGCAAGTTGAACTTCAAGTTTGGATCATTGATAATTGAATATCTTAACCCAAAAGAAGTTTGCATGACTTTGCTTGAAGTTGAAGTTTTAGGTCTGGGAACCGTATTATCATCATCATCTAAGAAATCATCTGTAGGAACTACTTGAGAAGGAATCACTGTTGGAACATCATTCGTTGGATACGCAATAGCTTGAGGAGCTTTTGTTGCATCATTGTCACCGATGGAACGTGGAACCATTGACTTTGACATAAGATCTGATCTTTCAGCATGAGACATAGTTCTTAATACTTTAGCATCTGGTACCGTTTGCTTGACGCAATACAGTCCATTGATAGCCTTTGTATTTTTACTTGGGTCGTGAATCCAAGCAGCAAACTTTTGATTACCTTCGATCTGAGATCTACATTCAATAAGACACTGAGGAAATTTCTGACGTATTGTTTTTACAATGACCTGGCCGATATCATCGTTTAAACCTTCAATCAAAACCGCCCCAACCGGTTCTTTTGCATCCCCGATTGAACGGAGAATGGGTAGTTGGCTTTCTTTGCCATACACCCATAATGTTTTTAAACTTGGCATTTGTTAATCCTTTGCCTTTTAGTTTGAAAATGCTATGTTCACTGGAATGTGAAACCCAAAGCGGGGCGGGATAAAACCTCTACAGAATAGAAGAAAAATAAAAAACTTAAGATAAAAAAAACCGAACACAAGGCTCGGTGAAAAATTATAAAAGAACAAGTAAAAAGATTATAATGTATAGCTACGGATTAATCAGAGAAACTACCACAAATCCCAGTTGCTAACTCATGAACACTATACTGATCTTTTGTACCAGTCATAGTCCATGATTTGATTTGTTTCCAACTGAAATAGCTCCCAAACCCATCTTTAGTTTGAAACGACAAGTTCTTTTCTAGTATTGGTCTGAATAACGTTTGATGCATATTAACATCATTTGGTGTCCAGCCTTTTTCTAGGATTAACTTTTCGATTAATTGATATGGATTTGTATGTGATTTAAATCTATTGAAGAATCTACCATCAGCTGGCAGACCAGATTTATCTCTCCAAGTTTTTGCATTTGTGCGGATACTCATGAAATCTTTACTTACTTTCCAGTAATCAAGAGTTCTGAGCGTTCTTGCAATGTTACCAACTATCACATCTCTAACTTCTTCAGCATATCGACTTTTCTTTATTTCGATTTCTACATCGCACCATGCCAACACTGTATTAAGTGAGTCCTCTCTACGCAATCTAGACCATAGCGCTTCTTTAAACATCTCTGGATATTCTTTTACGAAATCCTCAACGTTCCCACAGAGGTCATTAACCTTCTTGAACACACCTGATTTCCACCCGGACATGAACCAGGTAGAGAATGACATGTTTTGTGGTTTTTGAAACTCATTGATTTGCAATTCAAGTTTAGAACCTTTTTCTTGCCATTTCTTATAACAGAAATTAGATAAGGTATTGAATGCCACTTCATCTAGAATGTTCATGATGCCATCTTCAACATCCATTAAATATTTCTTTTCTGCATCATCTACGATTTCTGCATACTCAAACATTGTTTGGATAACTGCTTGCTTCTCAGCAATCTGATCTGCACGACTTGCATTGATACCACATAAGGCGAGGATCAAGTTTCTATCAAACTTTAGATCATTCAATCTTAAGAAATTTTGAAAGGACTTTACATTTAAATTAACATCTAGGACATTCTCAACATTTGTAGTGTTATGAACGCCTTGAAGAGTGATTGTTAAATGATTAACCCATTCTTTGAATTCTTCAGTCTGATTACGCAACCAAGCTTTGTGATCTTTGTTAAGTTCTGTGAAGCTGTTATAACCCTTCACAAGACTGGGAATTTTATTGAATTCCAAAGTCTTACCTAACATCTTGCCTAAAAGGCATTGACTGTTCACATTCTTGTGGAGATCGTTGTAAACCTTCAAAGCTTCATCTTCCATCACTGAAACCAAAGCATCAGGAGCATCATCAATAGCAAACGCATTCTTTGCCAAAGATTTCCACTTTCTAGATGGATCCGCACCAAAACTTTTGATCAAGGCACTAAAGACGATATTTACAAGTTTGACATCCCAAAATAAATCAGATTCTGGTTGCAACAAGTGTGTATGTGGACCAATGATAGCATCTAGGTTATTTGGAGTAACGGCTTCTTGAGAGCCAATTAAACCACCTAGAAGATCACAGAGTAGATACGAATCTGCATTCTTTAGAATCACTTTTTCAAGTAGTTGTTGTTTGCATGCATCAATTTCCACAGATGGTCGACCAGCAAGATATACATTCTTAAACGCATCTACAAATGTTGATTCTTTTGAATGTTTGATTGCTTTCACGAGATCAGGATCAGCACCTACTTTGTCGTATAGATCGGTTAGGTTTCTGTTTGAATAACTCATGCCATTGACTAGATACAACACACATAGCACTCTGTATGCACGTTTTTTCCAGTCGATTGCGGTCTGAGTAAACCAAACGGATACGTAATAAAGCAATAGCAAACGCAAAGAATTAATGTCTCTTGGGATCCAAATGTAAGGGGTTTCACCGGATCCAAATGTTTTGCATGCATTTTCATACACAACATCAAACAATGGAGTTCCGGAGCTATCCTTAAGCAATCGTTTACTTGCATTGACAACAGTATTTTTAGATCTACCATCCCACTTCACCCAATGCACTTGAGCCAAGATATTGACGCTTGTGTCAGAACTTAATCCAACAACCGCTTGTTCAACACCCGCAATGAAATTATTAGCATATAAATACGCTTCTTTTTTCTTTGCTTTTCTAGTCTCAGTTGTACCATCCTTGGTGTGTGCCAACTTAGAGATGATCTTTGAAATAGTATAGCCCTTTTCGACTATTCTATTCTTTTTGTCATTCTCAATGTTAACCCCTAGACTGAAGATTGATCTTGAAATCCATTTCTGGTGTCTCTTTACGATCGCTAGTAGAATAGGGTTGTCATCACAGGCATTGTCATCACCATCATCATCTGCTTGCAGATCTTTACAATCCACATCAGTGAAGATAGTGTTGACATTCTCTTCGAGGTTGTAAATCTCTCTAAGATATGCATTGTGATTGTTCACCAAGATCTTGACACCTGCTGGAGTGAGCATGGGATTGCGCCCAACGACAAATTCATCTGATTCAGAGATATCTGCGATTTGACCTCTTTTTAAGCAAGGGAAAGTTTCGACAACAGAACCGTCGTCACTTAATACAGTGAAAGAACTAGCTTCTTTGCCATTTGGTAACTTGGGTATACTTACCATGACACATTTTCTTGTTCTCATCTTTGGGAGATAACTGACCAAATAGCTCAAGACCTGATTGCGATTTGCTTTCCCAGATAAGACCTGAGCGTTCAACTCTGGATTCAGTTCTGAGACAGTGTTCATAACAGTTTTTTGAGTTTCTGTTAATTCACTTTCTACAATCCCTTTAGGCATCATAGATTTAACTCTATCCATATCTAAGCCATCTGGATTCAACACAGCAGCCCATTGATAGGTGCCACTTGTCTCTGAGTTCTTGTTGATTTTGGTTATTTCAACAAACAACTTAGAATCTTCGCCTAATGATCTTGCAATGGGGTGTAATCGATATACACCAGCATCTTTAATCTTTTTCTTTACTACATCTGTAGCAAAAAGACCTTTGACACTGTTGATATCTAGAACGATGACATTTTGATCGATTGGACGTTCAGAATCAAACACCAAATTGCCTGGTTCTACACTTGACAAGTAGCTCAAGGCTGCCAAGCCTTTTGCGTACATATTTTGCTTTGAACTGGTGTTATCGCCATCTGCGCTAAGCATGTCAATCCCATGCAAACTCATTAATCTGAATTGCATAGTCTTGGCATCTGGACCGGCAAAGAGAGCTGAACCATCTTGACCGCCAAAGACGCCAGTCACACCTTCTTTATTCTTGCGAATTTGAAAGCGTTTACCATCACGAACAATTGTTACACCCACTTTGGTAAAATCCGCAATATAAATTTTCACATCTTTCTTGCTGAAATCACTAAAGCAGTTGGCATTCAGAACACCAGAGACATATGCTTTGTAATCAAGTGGAGCATCGAACATGCTTTCAATCCATTGAGCCAACCAGCTATCGCCTTTAATAGCGATTTCTGGACTGATAGGACCATAGTTAGCATCGGCCAACAAACGATATAATTCGTTGTTAGCTTCATCTGAACTGTTCACATCCATCTTGACGACATCGTCGCCAGCTAAACGCTTGCTTTGAGTCGAAGACAATTGAACCAATGGTACCAACGCTTTGTTGCCATCTTTGTAAGAGACTTCTCTCTTTAAGGATTGCATCACTTTCAGGGTGCTATTGCTATCCCCTACAGCTGTGCATTCAAGTGTGGCTGCTTTTGTCAATGGATCGACGCGATATTGAACAACCGTAGTCTGTCCATAAGCATTTGCGCGATCTTCTGCTTGTTCTTTTACTTTTTCTACTAGATCTGCCATACGGCACTCTCCTCGAATTGTTGTTAGAAAATTGTCTCACCGCTGAGCGGGACCTGACAGATAGGCCGGTAGTGACGTCGACTACGCTATTGAAGAGAAAATAAAAATGGGGAAAATAAAAAACTTTACATTACAATGGGATCGGTCCACCGGTGGCTTGCCACCGTTGCGCGACTTGCTTACGCTCAGAAGGGTCGAGAAATAAAAAACCAAAATGCTCAGAAAACAGATAAAATAAAAAACCCAAGAAAATTGTTTAATAATAATATTCATTCGTTATTTTAATTCCGATTTTATTTTAAATTATAATTTTTAATATCCTTCTTTAGGAAACCAATACGCTGCCTCTTTTTCATACTTTGTTTGATTTTGAAAATATTCAACTCCCAATTGCTTGTTGACATACATTTCAAACTTTAACCATTCCCTTCTTCCTATTTTTTTCTGGCCCTGCTTGTTTAACCAAGGAATATTGTATAAATTGCCAGAGTGAAACTGTCCCCTAATGATTTCTTGATTTAGATAGATTCTCAATTCCTTATACCTATATCCAAAAATTAACGCCCTCCAATTCTCCTTACATGCTTGATATGCATCCAAACTGTTGTAACCAAGAGGCAAGATTGAATCGCAATTATAATCCTTGCCATACACCATTAAAATTCTTTTGCCTTTCTGAACGACCATACAGTTGTTTAAACTGATGTCATCTACCAAAAACAAATTCCAATTGATCCTGAGGTTTTTATCCCTATGCAAGGGAAATACATCATCATCTAAATGTTTCCATTTTTCTACATTGCCAGTGTAGACATCTAGATCCTTTTGAACTGATGTGTATTTTTTACCATTTAACTTAAGAGCAAGATTCCTCGCAATCCCACCCTTCCAAACGAAAATTTCACCAGAAAGAGTTACCTCTTCTAGTTGATTTTCAAAGCCTTCGAATAAACTCCCAAAGAGCTTGAATTCTACAGTTGTTGTTTTCATCTTACACCTTGTTGTGTTGTTGTTGAGAAAGTCGTTTCACCATGACGTCACTGGATCCACGTTAAAAGGAATAAAAAACAAAAGATAATAGAAATAAAAAACCCTGAACAAGTTCGTCAGGCTTGTCAGAGAGTTTTATTAAAATTCAATGAACGAGTTTCCTAGGCTCGTTGAGAATTTTTGGGTTAGAACACCGTTAGAAGAAAAAGAAATAAATGATAATAAACACTACAACTTGGAACAAGACAAATAGCAGTGTGTCTGAATTCATGCGAACCCAGTTTTTACTGCTTTGTTTATTACAAGTGTAATATTCAAATTGAGACTGATCAATCAATTTATTCTCCAACAGCCATTGCATCTCTTGCAAAAAGAGCTCTGGTTGACCATACAGTAGAGCCATTTCTGACATCTTCTTCAAGTAAGTTGGAAAATAGAAATTATCAATAAACGTTTTTGGATCTGGTCTACTTTTGTCAAAGCAATCAAATCCTCTCATCGGATGATGGTTAATCCATCCTCGGAGAAGTAAATAATCAATTCTTTCAGGATTGTTGACTACCTTTGGTAAACAAATATAATCCTCACCCTCTTTTAAAGGTAAGTAATATAAATGTTCTCCATCGTACTTGACGGCATTTGAATGCCAATCAAGCTTCTCAAAATATCCTTCGACAATGATTAGATCAAGTTCAGTCCACCACTTCGGGAGGTAATGTCTCCATAGCGATTCGACTATCGCTTTGTCGACATTGGAGATTTCGCCTTCCACTAGAACATCTCTGTCCCTTAGGTTGGCTTCCAAGAATTGGTATACATTTTCAGGAGTTTCCCCCTTCCAACATATTGCTCTTACCAACTGACGGATCGCTCCCCCTACGAGGAAGACTCTCTTGCCGGTTTGTCTTTCGACGCTTCGACAGAAAGCTTTAACTTCCTTACAGGGGAGATGCAATTTCATTGTCTTATTCTCATCTATTTCTTTAATTTCGAACATATCACTCATAAAGAGCTCCTTTTTGTTCTGGTTAAGCATTGCGTTTTAAGGTGGTTTGCGCGCCACGCTATAGAGAGAAAGAAATAAAAAACTAGAGAAATAAAAAACCGTCAAATTTATCAAATACAAAAATAATCTTAATAAATAATTAAATATCAATAATTTCCCAACCCAATTCTCCACCCTTCTTAACACCCCAATCCAAACAAGTTACCACCCCATTGCATCTTTGTTTAAATTTCCATTCTCCTTTACTCCATTTTTTCACATTCTCATGACCTACCCAAATTTCCTTTCCTCCAATATCCAATTCACCCTTCACCGCCATACCAAACCATTCATTGCCTTCATCTTCCCACACTTCCATTCCTCTTCCTTTTCTCGCGTGATAAAATTCTTTATTGCCATAAATCAATTTTGCCTTGCCACTTGCCAACCATTTCATCCTTGCATCACCTAATCTCGCCACATCTTGAATACATTCTCCATGAATCCTAAGAATCTTATCTTCTTTCCCCTCACCCCTGCACCCATAATCCCATTTCACCACATCTTCCATTGACCATTGCCCTCCTCTTTTCCAACAAATGATCGGAAGAATTTCATGATTACCCAACACCAATTCCACCTTATCTTCCATTCCCATAAACCAATCCACCACATCTTCACCCAAAGCACCATTGCCCCCATGCAATAAATCGCCCAATAAAATAACCTTTTCCACGCTTTTATAAGGTAAATCAATTACCTTATCTAGGGATGCATGGATATCCCCAATCACTAAAGCTTTCATGTTGCTCCTGTTTGTTGTTGTTGATTTGCTTGTCCGAAGACTCACGTTAAAAGCAAAAGATAATAAAAATAAAAAAACCCCCAATCAACTTTCGTCAATCAGGGGTTTTTACGCTCAGATCATCACCATTCAAGAACCGCGTTCACGTTCTCAAAGACCTACACAAAAATTACTAATTATTTAAAGTAAATCGTTAAATTTGCTTACAATAATATTGTAATTAACGTCATTCAATTCAATGTTAACTGCTTTCAAATCCAAATCTTCATCATGATCTTCATGTGCATTGAAAGGAAAGAAAGTGTACAAAACTGCGGTGACGGTGATAGCGCTTGCTTTTGTTAACATTTCTACATGTGCTACTCTTTCGGGTGCACCGTATACATGGTAACTTAAAGCTTGGTCTAGATGACTGTTGATAAAGAGGCCATTCATGAGGCATTCTCCTGTTTCGGGTGGTTAAATGTTCGTCCGAAGACTCACGTTGAAAGGACGAAAATTAAAAAACGTAAAAAATAAAAAACCATAAAATTAAATCGTTAATTTATAAATTTTAAAAATATCGTTAATTTAAACCTTAATTGTTATATTTTAATAATTGATATAGCAGCTTATTGTTTCTTTGTATCCCTTGCTGCATAGATCCTATTGACAATCATTTCAATTTTATCAACGGAATACATACCGTAATTTTCTTTTGCGAATTTTTCAGCCATATCTTTTGGCAAGCCGACTACAGCGGCAAAACCAATATAATTTTCCACTTCAGAATAGCCTGACACACCGACGTGTCTTTCAATCTGTTCCTTCGTATAATCCACAAACTTTGCGGATACAATGTTTAATACGCTGTCAGCAAGTGCACTTGACACAATTCGATTTAAACATTCAATATAGTTGATGATATCTTCGTTGCTGTATAGAGCATTTAGAATTGCTTTGATTTCTGAATCCCTTCCTGCACCAAATTTTTCGACTGCTGCATGATAAGCTGCAAGTCTTTTTACGCCTTCCCTCTTTAAATCGAGGATATATAGTTTTAAAGAAAAATCACTCATGGATCGTTCTCTTTCTGGCTTAAAGCCATTTCTGTTAAAGGAATGTATTTCGCTCGACTCCGGAATCGACTACTCTACGTTAAAAGGAACGAAAACAAAAAACCCTGAGCTACGTTTGGGTACGTACTCAGGGGTTGTTCCGCGGGTCAGCTATAGTCCGGATATACGCGATAATCCGAACAGCTATGCAAAATTATCGTTATTAATTACTTAATTACGATAAATTTTACGTTTGGTAAAGGCAATGATGGCGAAGACTTAATCCCTAAATGCTTAGACACTAATCTTAACCTCCAATTGTGGAGACTCCATTTAATTTCATTTTCTTCTACAATATCGATTGTTCTTTCGAGACGATAAATCGCTTCAGAAAGATTTTTGACATCTTTGATGATTAAAGTGGAATCCTTTACAGTTGCACGCATAATAACCTCCTCGGTATGTTGTTTGCGTTAAAAGGGAGAACTGACGCGTCTCCGAGCGAATTGGGTTTTTAACGTAGTATCCCGCTCTACGTTAAAGGGAACGAAAACAAAAAACCCCAACCAGCTTACGCCGATCAGGGGTTTTTGTCCGCACGAATCCACAACTTACGTTATTTCATCGCGCTTTTAGAGATTACATCTTGAACACTTCTTCAAAAATACTTTGTTTTTCTTCAGTCCAAACTGTGGTTGCACAGCCTGGTTCAGTTAACAAAAGTAAATAAAGACTCAATGTTGAACGATTCCCGGTATTGAATAATTCTTGCATCTTGAGTGCCGTTTTTAGTGGCACCTTGGTGAAGCGGTAATTATCAACCATCGTGGGATCATCGCATAGAATCGCCAATGATGTATCTCTATAGTATACAGTAGCCATGAGGCATCTCCTGTCGTTAGGTGTTTAGGTTGTTCGTCCGAAGACTTACGTTGAAAGGAACGAGAACAAAAAACCCACATTTTACTGTGGGTATTTGTTCGCATTCTAACGGACCGATTCCATCGAAGATGCAATTCGACGGGGCCTACAAAATGATGCTGCGTTACTTAGAGAAACGATCTAAATGATCTGTCCATTCTTCAATAGCAACTTCACTGAAGTTGGTATCAAAGTTGGACTTAGACCATTTATCGAATTCTGCACAATCAGTACTTGCTTGTCTTTTTACAAAATCTTGAATTTCTCCGAAGAGCATGTCCTTAATTTCGTCAAACACAAAAGAAGTCTTCTTTGTTCTTTTAGCAAGGATGGTTAGTCCAAGCTTGAAACCAAATTCAACTCTGATGGAGGTTTGAGAGAGCAATACTACAACTTCTAACAATTCTTCGGCAGCGCCGAGAATCTTGAAGGTTGTTACATCATCATATTTTACAACTAAAGTGTTCATAAGAGAACCATCCTTTGTGCATGTTGGGAAACAATCGAACGAGTCGATCTACGTTGAAAGGATAAAAAATAAAAAACCAAGAAATAAAAAAACCTATACTAATTAACATTTAACAAATATTTTTTAACAACCTGCATAATCAATAATTTTCAAATCCCCGTTCACGTCACAACCCATATTGTTGTAATGTAAATCAATTGCTACATTAAATGGCAATTGTGCAATTATTTTATAAATTCCTTTATTAAAATCCAACCTCTTATAATAAACCTTCCTATCCCACCCAGGATCGGACAATAAAGAACTCATCAAAGACATATCCATATTGTTGTCATAGTAGTGCCTCATCGATACTCTCAACCTCTCACAGCAATCCACAGCTGCTTGCCAATCCCCATCCGGACTGTCAACCCACAGATCCGCAAAAATTCTCTTCACAGCAGCTATTCTTAAATGCTCACTCATGTCCATTTTTTCCATTACCAAATACCTCCCATCTGGACTTACCCATTCCACCTTCGCAAGGAGTCCTAGGTGTTCAAATCTCTTGAAGTTGTCAGCTTCTACAAGATTGAACTTACATGCGCTTGGATCTTTTGGATCTTTTACCCATGTTGCAGGAATTACGGATTTAGCTCTTTTAAGAACTCGATAATTCCCAACCCATACTCTTCTAAACACTCCCTCACTTACTGGAGGGATAGTTGTTACGATTTGATCAGCAGCAACACTGCTGTTAATTAAATCGATTGCTGTGATCTTCTTCATTACTAAAGTTTTCATAGTTTTCTTATTCATATTATAGTGCTGAATAGAAAGCACTAGTTAAGTTGTTGGCTTATAGACCATTTTGTTTTGAGAAAAGTGCTTCACTATTGCGCTGATAGATCCACGTTAAAAGTAAGAGAAAACAAAAAACCCACATTACTGTGGGTATTTGTTTGCATTCTAGCGGACCATTTCCATCGAAGATGCAATTCGACGGGGCCTACGCTTCAGAGATCAAATCTCTGAATCTTCGAAATCAAAATCAATATCGAAATCTGAATTAACAGGCTTGATCTTGATTGTTTCGATTGATGCTTGTGGATCGAAATCCGAATTAACAGATTCGATTCTAGCAATCATTTCACGCACCAAAGGGATCGCAACTTCATTAAATTTAACAACAAATACTGAATCCTCTCCAAAACTATTTTGAGCTTTTTCAAGTTCAAGAATAAAATCTCGAAGAATCTGGATTTCAGTTACATTTGCCATGACTTTGATGAGGTTTGTAACTCTTTTCAAGTAGGTGAATACATTTGGGGAACTGGCCATGAGGCATCTCCTTAGTTAGTGGTTAGGTGCTCGTCCGAAGACTTACGTTTAAAGCGAATAAACAAAAAACCCACATTACTGTGGGTATTTGTTTGCATTCTAGCGGACCAATTCCATCGAAGATGCAATTCGACGGGGCCTACGCTGTGTTTTATTTATCTTGGTTTAACCAAATTAATGGCATAACCTAAGACAAATGAAAACACTAATGCGCTTACGTGTACATTGATCATCATATTGACATCACTAATTTCTAATACGATTGGCAAGATCGTAATGGAAAAAGTAACACCAGCTAGATTTTGTAAACAATTACCTTTATTAAGGGCAAGTGATACAAGAGAGATAATATACACGACAAATAAAGAGATAGCGATGATCATCTTTTTTCCTTTGATAGGGGGTTAAATGTTTGTCCGAAGACTCACGTTAAAAAGATAAAAATAAAAAACCTTACAAGCGAAACAAAGGCCTGTAAGGTTAGTTATTGTCACCAGAACAACAACCAATTTGAGAATCGATTAGTCATCAACACTGTCCCTTTTCTTGCGAAAAACCTCACCTCCTTTCCATTAATGAATTCAACTTCCTTATCCCCCAAGGAATGGCTCACATCCCCTGTGAATAACTCCCATAATGGATGATCATCTCCCCTACATGAAAACACATATTGGACGGGTTCATCATAGACATTACCTACGATGTTCCTTACACTATTCTCTCCACTAGTTGTGAAGAAAATTGTATCATCTCTTTCAGCATCGTAATATCCATGCCCCACATGGATTACGCTCTTGCATTCACTATTCCACCTTGGATAACCCTCAACAACAAATTGTAAGTCTTTATCAACATTACCTATACAAGGCAACATTGATTTCTCTTGCTCTGACATCTTAGTGACAGGGTTAATTGTCAACAAGACAAACATAATTACAAATCCCCAGTCAGTAATCATGTCAAAGAGTTTAAACTCTTTTTTGATCGTTTTTGTTAAGATTAGGTCTACTAAACCACTTCCTAAAGTAATTACGATCGAAGCTGGCAAAGACCATGCCAGTAGTTTATATGGTGCTACTAACACCACGAATAAGACTATAAAAAGTCTATATAATAAATTGAAGAACCACATGATTGGACTTCCTTTCTTTTTTTGTTTTTGGTTTAAGTTTTTAGTTCACTACTGCGCTGATAGATCCCTACTTAAAGCAAAAATAAAAAAAACCTCTCGATAGTGGCGTATATCGAGAGATTAATTTTTGCATTCTAGCGGACCAATTCCATCGAAGATGCAATTCGACGGGGCCTACGCTTTGTTGTTTTATTGTTTCCTTGTTACCGTTCCAATGATTACAGCTAACAACATCCAGACAATGGTGATGACTACTGCGTTATCAATACCCAACCAGGTAATGATCATTACAGAGCCTGCAAAACCAAAGAATGATGTTAATGCTAAAGCAGAGCTATCTGCGTCTAAAGCAGAAATAACAAACAAACAACAAAACACAGCACATAAAATAATCGCTAAGATCATTTTCTTTCTCCTTGAGGGGGTTAAACCGTTCGTCCGAAGACCTACGTTAAAAGCGAATAAACAAAAAACCCACATTTCTGTGGGTATTTGTTTACATTCGAACAGACCTTATTCCGTTAAGATGCAATTAACGGGGCCTTACACAATCAAAATCTAACCTTTTACTGGACTGGGAATCACAGTATCAATGTCAGCTTGATCGTCAAAGTCTTCTTCAATTGTATCATCGTCACTATCATCATCGCTGATTACTGGTGGTTCAAATGATAGAATCCAAGAAGTAGGATAGCCAACAGCTTCTTCTGCTTCTGCTTTCACAGGTAGTAGATGAGTTGGTGCTTGATCCTTAATGATTTCTTCGATTTGAGGGATAATAACTGAAAGCATACCTTGGACCAATGATCTATCTCTTTCTTCTGTATATTCTTCAGAACACTCAATGAGGTCCGAAATAAATTTACGAAGGTCAGAAACTAGAACGTTTGATCCTTTGATATCTTTCATGCATTGACCAGCAACTCTCATGAAATCAAATACATTAACAGTAGTAGCCATAAGGCACTCCTTTGTTTTTTGGGGTGGTTAAGTGTTCGTCCGAAGACTCACGTTTAAAGCGAATAAACAAAAAACCCACATTACTGTGGGTATTTGTTTGCATTCTAGCGGACCAATTCCATCGAAGATGCAATTCGACGGGGCCTAACAAACGAATGAGTTACTTACTTGATCCAAATTCTATATAATGAATCGAAAAGATCCTTTCGGCAATCCTTCCAATCTACTACTTTTAAACTTGGGATCGAAGATTCAGAGCGAACAGATTGCATCATGATGTATGCCTTAAGAACCTCGGGACCTCCATCCTTTGCGTTCAAAATCATAAATCTAATCTTATCTGTGCTCTCAAGACCTTTGATAGCATAAGTAACTCCCTCGCGGGTAAAACGTACAGCGTGTAGCATAAGCTCTCTCCTGTTGTTAGTGATCAAAACGTTCGTCCGAAGACTCACGTTTAAAGCAAATAAATAAAAAACTTTAACCATTTCAGTCATTAGAGGGGGGTAGGCAGATAACAACTTTCTATCAAAAAATAATAATAATATACCTCCCCCATATTCCCATTATATATATTATATATATCTCTTTGCGTTTCTTCAGAATACTTGTTAAAATTACTTCGGTAACTGAAGGAGTTTTACAATGCAATCCAAAGAAGAAAAACAACTAGCTTTTTTTGAATCAATGAACGATCCAAACTATGACAAATATTTAGCTAAACTAGATGTTAAGAAATATGAAAGAATTAGAAACAGAACTAAATCATCGGTTTACAGTGTTTCGCCAATCACATGTCAAGGACCAGACAAATGCCCATTTCTCTCTAAATGTCCAATTCCAGAATATGATGAAGATGCAAATATTATTAAAGGTTTGAAAAAAGATTATCCTATTGGACAACCTTGTATTGTTGAAAAATTTCACATAGAACAAAAGGTTGTAGATTACATGAAATACTTAGATGTAGATCCATCTAACCCAGTAGAAATGTCTATTGTAGAGGAATTAGCTTTAGTAGACTTAATGAAAGTACGTTGTTTAAATATACTTTCTAATGGAGACAAAGAGAATAATGGTAGAGATTTTCTATTAAAAGAAATTACTGGTTTTAATGAGAATGGAGACATCTCGACTAACACTAAGGTGCATCCTTTAGTAGATCTGATAGATCGAATTGAAAAACGTAGAGAACGTTGGTTAGAAAGATTAATGGAAACTAGAAAAGCAAAAGCAGAATTTGTAGCAAAACTTGGCTCTGAGGAAAACAATAATAAGATACTCGGAGAAATACAAAAGCTTAGAACTGCTCTACTTAATGCTAGTCCAGAAACTGATTCAGATTTATTACTATTAGATGAGGACTGAAAATGTATGTAAAAAACTCGGCTGGTACCTTTATTAATTCTAGCGCGTCTACGACGCAAGTTGTAGTTGAACATCCAGGAGGACAAAGAGAAACTGTTAACCTGCGTCCTGGGGAATCCTTAGATTTAAAAAAAGGCCGCTACGCGGGTTCAGTAGTTTACGAACAAATACAGTATTTTAAAAGTTCAAAAGATATTTTAAAAAATGCTGCGATATTCGATATTGAAACATTGGGCAAAGGTACTGGAAGTATCCACGAAATGGCGTTGTATAGAGTCGATGAAAAAGCTCTAGATATTGCAGTGCTACAACCAGAAATGGTTTCTAGAATTGATGAAAAAGCTGAATCTATGCAAATGCGTAGATCTGGTATGCTACAGTTTAGAAACATTACTGAAATACTAAAGCAAGGTGGCACAGATGTCTCTAAATTAACATATAGAGATTATGCTATGTTATCCTTTTTAAAGGATGAATCTATACTTACTGGTGTTTTAGATCATAATCGTGGAATCGTACATCCTAGTGGTTCATTAGAAGATCGCGCATTATTTAGTTTATGGAATGCTTCTATACAACCAGATTTAAATACTAGACAAAGAATAATTGGCGAAGATATCAAAGCTATATCCTCTGCTATGGATACTTTAAAAATAGATGCAAATACTACTTTATTAGAAGCATTTGAAAAGAAAGAAAACTATCTTGCTAGATATTTACCTGGTACTAAAGCAAATATAGAATTTATTAAACAACATCCAGAGATTGCATCTGTACTAGAGTATTTAAGTGATAATGCAAAAAATTTAACCGAAGCAGATATCGAAGATGTTTTACTTAAAAGCTTTCCTAATCATCAAGAAGAAGTAAAAGAATTAAAGACTAATATAATAAAAGATATCACTGGGAATCCTAGAGTAAGTTCAGGAGAAGCATTTGAACAAATAGCAAGTAAGATGAAGGGTAAGGTTATATTCATTGCTAATGCTGCGTTTGAATCAAAACAAATTGGTTCTTATTTAGATGCAAAAGTAAATGAAGAGTTAATTCAAACCTTTGGTGAAACAGAGCAAGAGCGCGCGCAAAAGATATCTGCAATATTGCAATCTAAATCAATGCCAGTAAATGACGTTAATATTAAAAAAGAGATGCAAGCGCAATCCGATGCAATAAAAAGAAAACATAATCCATTCTTTAGAGCAGGTATTGCTAGTTCATTACAAACCGGTGAAAACTTTTATACTACTGGTATTGAATATAATAAAGCACGCGCACAAGCATATAAGAGTGGTGACTTTAGTAATTTAATGCAATCGTTTCTAGATAATACTAAGGCTGGTGATGTTAGAGATATCCAAGATGTAATTAGATCGCATCAAGCAATGCTTGGTAAGATGAAAGTAATGGATTATAAAAAACCATTAGCAATGTCTATGGAAGTTCAAGCACGTTTATATAATATGTTAAGTATATTTAATAAACCTGATTTTGATATTACTGATAAAGACACTCAAGTAAAAATGCGTGAAGCAATTGGTAACTTTAAGGAAACACACTTGTCTTATGGTGACGTTGCAATCTCAGAAAGAGTTGCGTTAACAGAATCTGTAGAACAAGCAGAAGCATTAAATACTTACATGAGAATGTCTGGTAAAGAGAGAGCTACAATTAGAGGTGCTGGGGTTCCAAAGAGTAGTGGTTTATTTAAATCTGTTTTCTATGGTAAGTTAATGGAGCAAATGCAAGGGCACGGTGTTTTTGAAGCATTATTTAGACAACGCGCTGGTACGCTATTAGAATTACTTGGAACTACTGGAGAAGCATTTAAAGTTGCAACTCCTGAAGAAGGTCAAATTAAGATTGCTAAGAAACAACAAAAACGTGTTGTACAAGTAATGGATCAATTTGGAAAGCCAACAGAACAAGAAGTCGTAGAAGAAATTGCAACCGCTAGACCTAGTGTAAAAAGACTAACTAATTATTTAGAAGTAAAAGAGTTACTTGCTAGTACTAAGGATTATCCTAATATAGATACTGGTAGAATCATACAAGACATTGAAAACAATTTAATTAAACAAAATGTATTAGAAGTAAAAGGTCCCAATTATGTAGACTTCACTACTGATGCAATGATCAAGGGTACTAAAGAAAATTTATCTTTATTGGAATTTGCAGCAGGTCAGCAACAAGCATATCATGGGCAAATAAAAGGTATGGAAGTCATGGCGAAGAAAATGAATATTCCGCACATGATTTCTAAAACTAATATGTTTTTAAAAGGTTATGAATTTGGTGGGGTTAGAGCAAAAGTTCCAAATCTTGCAAATTTAAAGACAACTACAAAAGCTCAGAAGCTAGGCTCTTTTAGTAATTTAGTAAATTATCAAATGGCAGGTAAAAATTTAGATCCGGATGCTGCTTCTAAAGTAGTTGATGATACTATGAAAAGTTTTAAGAAACATTTAGCAGATGAAACTATTTTAGGTAAAGCTTTTTCAAATATGACATTAAAGCATTTTGGTATGTATGCTTTAGGTGCAGCTGCGATACATGGTGCAAATGCAATTAACGATTATGTTGAAGGAACTGGTCCAAGCTCAGTATTAGTACCTGATTACGATACATGGTACAAAAAACAAACTGAATTCTTTGGTAATGAAAACTCTTTCTTAACTTCATTGAGTGAAAAAACAAATATTGAGGGTATGAGAGAATCTGGTTTAAGTGCAATGATGCGTAAAATGAATACAGACTTTGGTTCTCCATATCAAGGTCCAGAATATAGTGCATCTGTATTGGATAATGTTAGATTAACAAATGCGCGCCAAAGGTATTTATCTAAAGCATTTACTAAAAGTAATTTTTCAAATGAAGGTGACATCAATTTAATATTAAAAAAGTATATGAAGAATTTAGGTGGCACAGGTATTGTAAATTACGATCCACAAACTAAAGAATTTTTTAGTGATATGGTTCCAGTTTCACAAGAAGAAGTTCCATTTTTAAAATCATCAAACTTTATGGAAATCAATCTATCTAAAGGTTATCAATTATCAGTAGAAGATGCTGATACTTTAACTGTACAAAGATCTGGTTTAGGTAGTAGCTTAGAACAATTTATGGGTAGTAGACCTAAGTTCTCTTTCCGTCTTGCTGGTATAGATGCGCCCGAAACAGCACACGATGATAGAGCTGCGCAACCTTATGCTGAAGAAGCAAAAATTGCATTACAAAATATGGTAAAATCTGGCAAAGATGTAAAGATGTATGTAAATCCAGCAGAATCTACTTACGGTCGTCAAGTTGGTTTATTATATGTAGATGGTAAAAATGTAAATCTTGATTTAATTAGAAAGGGTGCAGTTGCTCACTTACCTTATAAATCTAAAAGTGGAGAACAACTTTGGGATGATGAATCGTTTGGTAAAGCTGCAATTCAAGCAAGTCAAGGAAATAAAGGGATTTACTCTACTGGTTATTTTAAAGCATATGCTGATTTTAAAAATCAAACAGGTGAATCAGTAACATTTAATACTTTAGCTAATTATGATAAGGTTGCAAGAAATGCAAATCTTATGACTTTGACATCAATCATGGAAGGTGCGCAAAAACGTGGTCAATATGACGTTTATGCACAAGAACAAATGATGTTATTAAAACAAAAGATGTCAGATCAAAAATATAAAAAAGGAGACGACTTCTTTAATTCTCTAGATGATGATTATATTAGTAATGAGTTTAGACAACTTACTAACTTTAGTCAAAATCACAATCCTAATAGCTATAAAAAATTTGATCAAGAAGTTAAAACCGATCTTTTGAATTTAATGAAAACTAGAAATTCAAAGATAAACTATGAAAAAATGAATCATTCAAATTTAAAAGAACTAGATAGTCATTTAGCAAATTCATCAATGAATTCTGGTTCTATTAGAAATAATAATTCAGCATTTAGTAACATGAATATGATGAGATATTACGGTGCAAGTCCTCAGAATATAAGAAAAAGAAAAGATGATATTGCTTATTTAACTCAAGTAACTTTACAAGAAAGTATGGAGATGTCTCCATCTAGATATCAAAGGATGTAAAAATGCAAAGTTTAAGAGAAATGTTGGGTTTTAGAAATAATACAGATGGAGAAGATGCATTACTAATGTCTACTCCTATTGCAGGTGCTGGTCTAATGTTTGCATCTGAACGGGCAAGAAAAGGTGTTGGATCTTTTCTCATTAATGGCTTTTCTAGTATTGCTGGTGGCGATCCATTGTTGTTAGAAAATAATAAACAATCTGCTGGATACATGCTTTACAATCAAGGTGCAAATCCTAGACAGTATACTGCTCTTGGACAAAATATAATTAATTCAGGTTTACAAAGTGATTTAGTAGACGATATTAGCAAAACAGGAAATAGCAATGCAATTAAAGCAAAGGTAAATGCACATAGTAGTTTGCAAAATCAAAATCATTTAGGTTTAATGCAAGGTAACAAAATAACTATGGCCTTGTCGCTTGGGTTGACTGGTTATTTTGGTTATGATTCAATTACTCAAGGCGGAGACAATGCAATTAGAGATTTTATTTTTTCTGAATTTGCAGCGAATAATGCAGGTTTAAAACGTGCAACTAATTTAATTCAAGGGTCTAATGGAACACTTGCTACACATAATGCTTTTTTAGGTGTAAAAGGTAATCTTCAAAATGGATTTACAAATAGCATGTTTTCAGGACAAATGATGCTTGGTAGAATTGCACCAATACTTGGTGGTTATACTGGTGCCCAATTGGGTATTGGTCTTGGTGAACAAGCAGGTAAATTTATAGGAAATAAGTATCTTGGTTTTAAAGAAGACAGTACAGTAACAGGATTTATTGGTGCTGCAATTGGTGCAGGTATTGGTGCTAACGTTGGTGCATTAGCAGGTAGTGGATTTTTAACTATGGCTGGTGTTGGGTTGGCAGTTATGGGTGCAAAAGAAGTTGCAAATGCAACAACTAATATTCTAAAAACAGGATTTAAAGAACGTAGAAAAAGACGTGGTTTAGACTTTGCAAACAATTCAGAAAAGATGTTTACACAATATGCAAGTACAATGCGACAGAGAGCATTTGATGCAATGTCTAAATCTCATTTAAATGCTCGTTCTGCTCTTGGCAACGAAGCTAAATTGATGTATCTTGATAGAGATTATTACAGTTCATATAGAAGGATTTAAATGAAACCTGAAATTCAAGAGCTTTATCAAATAAATGAATATGGAATAAAGCATCACATCCCTAATAAAGAAATTTCTGCTGAAACCATTCAATATTATAAAGATAATTATAATATCAAAACAGATGTACATAAGACTTGTATATCTTGTCAAATTAGACAAATTGAAAAGTATCCAGATCAAAAAGAATTTATAATTCCATGCAAATATATTCCTAATGGATTACCTATGAAATCAAAGGATCTTATAAAGGAAATATCTGAGCAATCTGAGATTTCAATTGAACAAGCAAAGAAAATATTATTAGCTACAATTGATCCTGTTGCTTGGGCTGAATTAATGTTTGGCTTTGATGATAAAGATACAAAATGGGCAATTAGAAATTATCAAAAAGAACAATTAAGATGTACTTCTAAACGTATTGCAATTAGAGAAGGTCGTCGTTCTGGTAAGACATTCTGTATATCGTTAAAACTTTTATATTATGCATTTAATTTAAAAGTAGTTAAAGGTCGAGATTTAAAAGGTAATTCTGTAGAAATGGGGCCAACAATAATGATTGTTACTCCTTATCAAGCGCAATTAATCAATATCTTTGAAGAAATGGAAAAGCTAGTAAAACGTAATATTGAATTACGACAAGAAGTAACATCTGGTACTGGTGACAACTTGTATATTAAATCACCATCATTTAAAATGGAATTTCAAAATGGCGCAAGTATAAACGGCTTTGTTTCTGGTATTGGTATGCGTCAAGATGGTTCTGGTGGTGGTACAATGCGTGGTTTTTCCGCAGACATTATTTATTTAGATGAAATGGATATGATTCCAAAAGAAGTTCTAGATAAGGTTATTAATCCAATTCTAGCAACTACACCAGACACTATGTTAATAGCAACATCAACACCTATTGGTAAGAAATCTAAATTTTATGAATGGTGTTTAGAACGTCCTGATTTTAAAGAAGATTATCATCCATCATCTGTAATTCCACACTGGGAACAAATAAAAGAAGAAGTCTTAAGAGAATCTACTCAAGAATCTTTTATGGCAGAATATATGGCGATATTCTTAGATGAAATTGATGGTGTTTTTAAATCTTCTTGGGTGCAAGATGCAAGATTAGATTATTCTTATAAAGATACATTAGACGCATCTATGCTTTATAACAAATTAAATATACGTGGTTATACAAATGCAATCATATCTATTGGTATTGACTGGAATAAAAATGCCGGCACAGAATTCTATGTATCAGGATTTTTACCTGAGTCTGGAATTTGGTTAGGCTTAGATGCAGTTAATATAGGTGCTAGTGAATTCTCAGCTAAACGTTGGATTCAAGAACTAATTAAATTAAATTATAAATGGAAACCAAATTATATATATGCAGATGAAGGTTACGGGCACACTATCATTGAAGATATTAGATATGAATCTTATCGTTTAAGATCTAAAACTAATCGTACTGCAATAGAAGAAGAAACAATACATTTACCAGATAGATTAACTGCATTTAATTTTTCTAGAATGGTTTCATTAAAAGATCCTATAACAAACGAAGAGATTAAGAAATACGGTAAAAATTTCTTAGTTGAAAACATTATTCGTTTATTAGAAGAAGGTTTATTTAAATTCCCAGTAGAAGATGAAAGACTTAGACAACAGTTATTAAACTACAGAGTTTTAAGAAGAAATGCTGCAACTAGTAAACCCGTATATGGCATGCATAATGAGCATATAGGAGATCACAGACTTGATGCATGTATGTTATCTCTTGGTGCATTAGTTTTAGAAGAATCTGTATATAACGGTAAAAGTAATTTTATTTCCGCGCCCACGTATATTAAAAAGAATATACATCAACAAAATGAAAATACAGAATCAATAATAGAACAATATCAAAAAGCTAAATTTGGTGGAGATATAAATGTACTTAGTTTAACAAGACCAGGATTAGAACCAGATGAAGTAAAACACAAAACTAACTCAAGTAGAGACTTGATACCTAAAAAAGAATTCTCTATCTTGGAAACATTAAAGAATAACAAAGCAAATCCAAATCAACCATTAATTAGTGGACATCAAAGAAGAGGTCGTTTTGGATCTAAGAATAGGAGCTGGCAATGAAAGTTACACCTGAAAACATTAGTAGAATTGCTAAACAATTATTTCAACAAGAAGGATTATCAAAAGAACAGCTAGAGTCAGCTGCTAGAGAAGTAAGTTCTGGTTTTGATGACGCAGGTGTATTCTCTGCAGCTAGAATGCAAAAAGAACAAATTTCAAAAACTACTGCAGGTTCAAGTAACACATATGCAGGAAGACCTTTAAATGATGTTAAGATGGATGGAGGTATTCCAAATATAGGAGACATGACCCCCCAACAAGTAAGTCAATTGAATGGTCCAAATTGGCATAAATATCAACAGAAAAATATAGATCCAAGAGCACCTAAAGAAGGATCATATGATCCCGTTTTAACTTTACAACACGATGCCCGCCCATTAGTAAGTGATTCAAATGGCTACGCTAATTTAATGCCAAGAAAAGCGTTAGAAGAATTAGATGACACAAGTATTCAAAAATTAAAAGATGACCCATCAATGTTAATGATGGGGAACGAAAATCTTACTAAAAATTATGACCAAATTCATGAAGCAGCTAGAAATAATAATTATACAGAAGAACAATTAAAAATGAATTCGGATGATCTTTTTGAAAGTAGTAAAACGGAAAATGTAGATGCAAATCCATTTTTACATACAGATCAAGGAAAGCAGGCTTTAGATTATTTATTTAATGTTAATGCTGGTAAAGAATATTCAGATGAAGCTTTAGGTAATTTAAAAGCAGGATATGATCGTACTGGCGAATATGGTTTAGGTATGATGTCGTTACCTACTAAAGCTAATGGACTTATGGGTATGTTAGGAAGTAGTGAATTTGGCGCAGCAATTGGCGGTGGCGTTATTGGTGGTGCAGCGAATATGGCAACTGGTGGAGATTTTGAGTCTGGCTTTATGGCTGGTGGTTTAGCTGGTGGGTTAGGTAAATCTATAACTAAGAATATAGCAGGTAGTGCAGACGATTTAATGAGATTAGAAAAAGGTGCAATATCAAAAGTACTTGATGAAAATAAAAGTTATGATGAGTTACTTGAATCAAGAAGAAATGTGTATACTCAAGAAATGGAAGGAGAAATTAAAGGATTAAATGATAGATTAAGTTCAGAAAAAGAAAGTTTAGAAAAAGTAAAAAAAGAACTACCATTAAAAGAAGAAAACTATAATCGAGATAAAAGCGGATATAAATATGCTAAAAATGGAGAATTAGTTATAGATGCACATGGAAACGCTGTACCTGTAGAAGTAAACGATAAATATTTTGATGAACTTCATAAAACAAGAGAAAATTTAGCTGAAAAACAATATAAAGAAAGTAATCTTACTCCAGGACAACGTCCTGAACTTAAAACTCAAGACGATCTTGATAAAGCATTTGATGAAGAAGTTGATTTTAATGGGAAAAAAGTAAATATCGAAGCTACTAGAAAGAAAGATGAACTTTACGACCAACATTATAATGAAATTTCAAATTATCAAAAAAGATATAATGAAGATATGAATAAAATGTTGAGTGATGAAACAATACAACCAAATTCGATTCCAGACGAAACAATACGACCAGACCCAAGACCAGCACCAGAACTTGATTCGTACTCTATAGGCGATGCAATACCTCAAACTGGAACATACGATCCTCATCCAAGTATTATACAAAACAACCTGGCAGTACAACCGCAAAGTGCAGTACAAGCAAAAAATGGTGAACTGGCAGTTCAACAAAACGGAAATAATTTGTTTAAAGATTATAATGATTTTTTATCTTATCAACAAGGTAGCGATATGTACAATGCTAATCCTGATCACATTGTAAATCATCGAAGATCGCTTTTAAACCCTGCTTATAAAGCACAAGTAGAAAAGGCAAATCACATATACGATCATATGGATCCAAATTTTGTTAAAAAACAACAAGATGAATATGATCGGATAACTAAAGCTAATTCTGAAAGTATGGAACAAATAAATGAATTCCAACAACAATATAAAACTTCAAAGGGTGAGTTTCAATCTGCACAAAAATTAAATGATAATTTAAGTAAATCTATTCCTGAAACCGAAAGCAAAATGAACGAAATGCAGCAAAAGTTTAACAGTTTAAAAGAAGGACCTGGGAGAAATGAACTAGATAATCAATTGCACAAAGAAATGTTAAAAGAAGCTAGTCAAAAAGAACTAGGTAGCGAAGCAGGTTTCTTTCAAAAACGTGCACAAAATATGATTAAACCAGGTACTAGAGAGAGTGGAAAAAGTACTGGTATAGAATCAAGACATATGGTATTAGGTGGTGCAGCATTAGCTGGTGGTATCTTTGGAAATAGAAAACGTGATCATAGCCGTGGATTTAATTCACATAGAGGTAGCAGAATATGAGTTTAGAAATTTATAAACTTTACAATAATCAAGAAAAAGCTATTAGTAAATTTGAAGTTATACATGAAGGTGTATTTGGAAATATACGAATAGAACCTTATCTAATTAAAAACAATCAGTCTGATTTTAAATACACAAATGTATCTGTTTCTGTAGAAGATTTAACTATTGATCAACTTGCTGATTTTGTTTTTAAAATTATTATAAGCGAAACTCAACCAGACGAAGAATCTTGGAATGAAGCAAATAATATTTTTAGTATTCCTTTAATAAATAAATCAACTGAACTAGAAAATACTCAATTTAAATTTTGGGTAAGAACATATGTACAAGCAAATACAGCTCCTGGACTTTATTCTAATAAACTTAAATTAAAACTTAGTTATGAAATGAGCGTATAGCAATGAATATATTTGATAATATTCGAAAAGGAAAATTCACTCCTGAGTTTCAACAAATTAATTTAGGAAGTGAAGATGTTTTAAAAGAAATAATTTATACAACTAAAGTAAAAGAAATAAATGTCTCAGATGAAACAGTAGAAACTACTTTACGTAAATTACGACAAAATCCTGACATGAAACCAACAGTAGAAGATAAAGCAAATGTGTTAGCTTTTACTAAAAATTTAACTGAGAATATTGAGAAAACAAAACGCAAAATAAAAGATACAAAAGATAAATTCACTAGAGAAATTAAAAAAGCTAACGATAAACATACCTTTACTTTTGCAAACAAACCTGATCTAGTGAAATATGCAACTAATGTTTTTCAAGAAAGAAAAGATTCATTAACCGCAGATGATTTTTTAGTTTTAATAGAAATGAAAAAGCAAATAGAGATGGATCAGTTGATAAAGTATAAAGAGGAAAATATATGAGCAACTTATTTGATAATTTATCGAATCCAGTAAACAAAGAAAACGAAAATATAGAAAGTAACTATCAGAAAACATTTCCTAAAATTGCACGAGATTTTATTACTCGTGAAGAATTAAAATGGATTTTAAACTCTATATTTAACGCAATAAATAATGTAGATCCTACAATTGGAAATGCATTATTTGAAACGTTTTCTAGTTTAGAAAATAAAGAAATTGCATCAAACAAAGCTAACGAATATGCTGTTAATCAACAGTTGCCCGATTTATTTAAAAGAAAATACGAGGATATAAAATGACAGATAATCCTGAAATTTTATTTATGGTTACCGAATTAATAAAAGCTTATCAAGAAGATTATATTAATAAAAACAAAACAGAACCAACAGAAACATTTGTAAAGACTAGTATGATGTCATCATTACTAGCAGCAGAAACTGTTGTTGAATTAAATGAATTTAATATGCATGGAAGTTTACATAATGTACTTAGTGAAATTAAATTAATAGAAGATAAAAAACTAAAGTTTGAAAATCAAGAAACAAAAATGAATTTTGATATTCCTCAAACAGCAAATGTTAATCAAAAAGATACAAAAGGAACTGTTTTTTATGAAGTGTGCGAAGGGCAAATAAAAGAGAAAGATAAATATCTAGATCCAAAATTTGAAACTAATTTTAATCCTCAAAGCATAAATAATATTACTCAAAAAACTATACAAGCCAAACTTACTAACGGTGTAAAAAATAAAGTAAGTTTTAATTTAAATAATTACCTTACTAATCTAGGTACAAAAGATATTTCAAAATATGATGTAGAAAAATGTTTAAAATGTAAAGTAGATTGGAAAGATATTGGTTTTGATTTACCAAGTTTAGAATGGAGTTTAGATTTTTCTCAATTACTTAAAACAATTAACGATGCAATAGATAAATTAATGAAAGAGATGGATCCTTCTAAAGTATACGATCAACTTTGTTTGTTTATTAAAGGCTTTGATAAGTTCAGTTTATGTCCAAGTCAATTACCTCAAATAGCTGCAATACTTCCCGCGCTATTTATTAAATATACAAACGATGTAATGAAACTACAATTTGATTGGTTATTTTTATTTGGTCCAATAGTTAAATTTTTAACAGGAGCATTAGCTAATTTAATTGAGAACATACCTAAACTTACTAAACCAATAATTATGTGTTTAGTTAATGGTGTAGAATCAATGAAAAGATTCTGGAATTTCTATTCTGATTTTCTTAAAAAGAATGGAAAACAAATTAAAAGTATTGCTGAAGGTTTAATGTTGACTGGTCAAACTTTATATAAACTAGTTAAAGATAAATGGACATTTAATAATGATCCAGTAAAACCTATACAACAGCAAAATAAAACAATGGATGCACCAAAACCTATACAACAGCAAAATAAAACAATGGATGCACCAAAAAATTTAAATGAAGATAGACAAAGACTATTGGCGTTAATTGATAAAAACGTAAATGATATAATGAATTTAATTGATGGTAAAAAAACCATGCAGCTTCATGATGAAACTATAAATGCATTTGCTAAAGAAGGTAATGATGATTACGCTGATACTGTAATTGCTACAAGACAAATATTAAGAGATAAGAATTATAACGTTTCATTTGATATTTCAGAGTATGTTAAATCATTTATTACTTTTGCAGATTTTGCAAGTAGTCTATTCTATATTGTTGATTCAAATAATGGCAATTCTACACATATTGCTGCTTTAAATTCATTAGTAGATGAAACATTAAAAAACCCAAATTTATTAAATGCAATATTTGATCTTATAGAAAATCCAGTTTTTTCTACTGGAAGTGATTTTGTAGATGATAGCAATATAGAAGTCTACATCAGTAATATTATCAATATAGCCCCTACACTTGTATTTAGATATGATTCATATATTCTGAAAGATGAAAATAATGAAGAGCTGGGTTTATCTGATTTCAATAATAAAACAGAAACAGTAGATACTTTTATAGAAATTATTTATAAAGCCTTATGTCATAAATTAGGATTACATAAAATTAGTACTAATTTAAGAAAAGCTGTTGCGAACGTTAATAATCCTGTTGGTAAAAACATAAGTGACGTTCTTCGAGAAACTATGTATACTTTCTTTAAAGAGTTAGCTTCTAAAGTATATATGATAGATAATAAAGATGGTAGGAGAAGAGCTCTTTTAGCAAGAATTGGAAATGATAGAATTATAATTGCAAATTTAGTGCGTATAGGCCTTTTAGCTCTTTCAGCTTATGATACAGAAGGAAATATAAAACCTGTAATAGACTTAGTACTTTCTTTTTCTGTAAACCAAAAAGAAGAATCAGTAATGGAATTAAAAAGTAAAGAAAATGGGTATATGTGTTTAATTCATTCTATTTTTAGTTTTAAAAATTTTATTTTTTTAACGCTTGGTATTTTGAAAACAAAGCAATCAATAAGTCCAGTTTCCAAACAAATTGTCGAACAAGTTAATGCTGTTAGAAAATTAGAAGATAAAGAAAATGGAGTAATTATATCTTTTAACTCTAATGGAGATCCAATCGTAATTCCAAGTAATCAAAAAACTTTATTAGAAAAAGAAATAAGATCTGAAAAGAAATTAGGAAAAGTAACTGGGCCAAGTACTTTCTTACAAAAGCAGTTGAATAATTTTTTAAACAATAACGTAATAAATCCTTTAAATGAAAGCGCACCTAACTCTGCTTTGTTAAAAAAATATGGATTAGAAGGAAAAGTCATATTAGACAAACCACCAGAGCTAACTGATTACATTACATTATATGAAGAGAATATAGATAAACCTATCAACTTAGTATTAGACAATATCATATTAGCATTAAAAGAAACTCAAACTTATATTGAAGATTTTACTGGAAGTGTAATTAATGCTTTAAAAGCAATTAATGAGGCGTTTAATAGAAAGATAAATCTTACATTACAATTAGGTGGTCGAATACTTAACATTATACATACTATTCGTTTTGTATTGTTAATATATAAATTAATTCAAAAAGGTTTTACCGATTGTGAAAAGATTTCAGATAATGTTCAAGGTGCGCAAAGTATTATTAATTCAATAAATCCAGATATGAAATTAGACAATGTAACTTCAGAAGAAGCAAAAAACATGATATCTAATTTAAATCCACAAGCATCTAATTTTGAAGGTATAGATGAAAAGAAATATTTAACTATTACTTCAGAGACAAATCAAAGTTCAACTTTGATAAATGTAACCGATTGTAATAATCTAGGTTCTAAAATGAGATTAGATAATGATGACAATTTAAACAGATTATATGAGGAACTTTATAATGCCCACATTACAACATAAATTAAAAACTTATTTCAGAAACAAGAATGATAATCTTGCTAGAGAATTAGCAACGGAATTGTATATTCTGCTTTATAAGTCTAATAATGGATCTCCTATTTCTTTTGGTGGTGTTGTTATAGATTTTGTACAAACTCAAAATTCAATAGATGCTGATATATTAAAAATATATCTTGCTTTGAAAACAAGCAATACACCAGTAGAGGTTTAAAAATGAAAATATCAAATACACTTATTAATAAAGCTTTAAAAATAATAGATAATAAAATAAGTATTGCTGATCAAAACAAACCTTTATATATCGAAAATATATCTGGTTTAAAAGTAAAACGTGTAGAAAATAAAGCATATATTTACGGAGATAGACATAGAGGTAATTGGTTTAGACCTGAATACGATTTAACAGAACTACAAATTGCGCAAGATACCGATGCTTATTTGTTTAAAGCAATTCAAAAAAAAGTAAGCAAAGTAACTTTAGCTGGTTGGGAATTTGTTGGTAAAGATAAAGAAATTGTACAATATATAAAACGCAGATTAAAAGAAATAGAAATTGTATCTGGTATGCCATTTGATTTATTGATTATACAAACTGCGCAAGATTTAGCTAGATACTCAAATTGCATGTGGGTTAAAGTTAGAAACGTTGAAGCTTCTAGTGGCGTTATTAGACCACATTTTAATAAAGAAGTAGATCCTGTTGCAGGTTATTTTATACTTCCATTTGAAACGTTATGGTTCAAAGTTAAACCTAATGGCGAAATTAAAAAGGTTATGCAATTAATGCATAATACTGGTAAATCAAATGAATTTAATCCAGAAGATGTTATTCATTTTTACACAAATAAAAAACCTGGTTTCACTATGGGAACTCCAGAATTATTACCAGTTCTAGAAGACATTGCATTACTGAGAAGAATGGAAGAAAATGTAGAAACTATGATTGATAGTAATTTGAATCCATTATTTCATTATACAGTAGGTAATGATCAACATCCTGAAAGATATGGTGCAGATGGTGTTAAAGAAACAGATGTAGTTAGACAAACATTGGAGTATATGCCTGCGGGTGGTATATTCGTTTCTGATCATAGACATAAAATTGAAGCTATTGGGTCTGAAGGTAAAGCTTTATCTGTTCAAGAATATCTAGATTATTTCAAGAAAAGAGTTTTCTCTGGTTTAGGCGTAACACCTATGGATATGGGTGAATCTGATTCTGCAAATAGTTCTACTGCGTCATCTTTATCCAAATCCGCAATTCAAGATATTGAAGCATTACAAAATGCAATTAAGATATTTATTGATACTTATGTTATTAATGAACTTTTAATTGAAGGTGGATACGGAGATGCAATTATAGATCCAGATAAAAAAGTAGAAATTAAATTTGGTACTGTAGATAAAGAAGAAAAGTCAAAGTTAGAAAATCAAACTATTCAGTTATGGTTAAATAAATTAATTACAGAGAATGAAGCAAGAAAACGATTAGGCGAAAAACCATTAGATGATGTTGAACGAGAGAATACATATTTTACTTTATATGAAGAACCATTAGCAATGCTAAAAATAGCTGGTGCAATACCAATGTCTGCTCCTGCTCAAGCTCTAGCAGAATCAAAAACTTCTGCAATTACTAAAGAGCAGAATAATAAAGCAGCAGCTGAAGAAGTTAAAAAGAATAAAGCAGGTCCTAAAGGTGAAGCTTCAAACAATAAAGCTCCCAATCTTTCGGCAAATATATCTAGACCTGCAAATCAAAATGGAGTAAGAACTGCTCCTAAATTAACACAAGATAAAAATGACTTGATTAATAATACGATTAATAGTTTATTATACTCTGATGAAAGCGTTGAAAGTATAATTCAAAAATATAAACAAGAGGTTTCTAATGTCAAATAACATAATTAAGTTTACTGATTTTGTTACTTTTGATCCAAGTCAAAAAGTAGCAAAGTTAACTAAACGAGAAAAAATTAAAACAATTGATAATTTAATTACTTCTGCAAATACTAATGGTAAAGGTTTAGTAATTACTTACGATTTATCACATAGTGGTAGAAGAATTAATAATAGAATTTATTCTGTTAAAGGTCAGCAAAAAGGTATTGCTAGTTTAACTAACCCATACAATAAACCAATCATTAGACATCATGATCAATCAACTGATCCTATTGGTAGATTTATTGGCGGTGAATGGCAAGATCTAGAATCAGAATATATGTCTATTTTAAAGAACGATTTGTCTGCATACAATTCTTTACGTCATGCTTTTGATTCTGACGAACCAGAGTATATGTATAGATCATTAAAGCAATTTGATTTGCTTAAAAATAAAGACTGGACTGGTCTTGGTCGCATGAGAGTGCAAGCCAATATTACAGATAAGGATGCAATTGAAAAATTCTTAGATGGTAGATATTTAACTTTCAGTGCAGGTTCTTCTACAAATCGACATGTTTGTTCTATTTGTAATGAAGACTGGGCGGTTAGTGGACCTTGTGAACACAGTCATGGTAGAGATTACGATGGTGAAACATGCGTTTTTGTTTGTGGTGATTTTGAAGTTGTTGAAGGTTCTGTAGTTACAACTCCTGCAGATACTCTTTCTCAAGTAATATCAATTCATCGCGCAGACTCATTAGAAGAAACAAGCAAATTAGAAGACTCTTCTCCCATAGAAGTTTATAGTACACAATATTTATTTAACAAGGATAGCGAAAATGTTCAAGCAACCAGCAGTATTGCCTTACCCATTAGTACCCAAGAAACCAATGAAGCCCAAAAAGACGAAGAAACCGATGAAGAAATAGAAAACTTAGATGAAAAAACATTTAAGGTTCCTTCTGGTGCTAAAGGAAATGCGCAACAAGTTCTTGATTGGAAAGACAAACATGGTTCTGAAGTTAAAGGAATGACAGCAGTTGGTTGGGCAAGAGCACGACAACTTGCTACGAAATCAGAAATCGGTTTATCAACAGTGAAAAGAATGGCAATGTTTAATCGTCACAGAAAGAACGCAACAGTAGATCCTCAATTCAAATCTGAACCATGGAAAGATCGTGGTTATGTTGCGTGGCTTGGTTGGGGCGGTACGTCAGGTATTGATTGGGCAATTAAAATATCAGAAGCTAATAACGATGAGTCTGAAAATGATTTGCTTCCTAATGGACATCCTAAGAAATCAAACAATAAAGTAACAACAAATAAAAAGGATTTAAATATGTCAAACGAAAATAATGAATTAGATGACGATTTATTAGAGCCAACTCAAGAAGAGCAAAAGGCTCACGATGATTCTTTTGAAGATACAGAAAATATTGACTGGTTTATGTTAGATTTAGCATTGAATGCTCTAATGCTTCAAGAAGACAAAGCATTATCAGCTGAAGCTCGTAATAGACTTCCTGATGATGTATTTTGTGGACCAGATAAATCTTTCCCAATACCTGATTGCGCACATGTAACTGCAGCTAGAAGATTAATTGGTCAAAGCAAATTATCTGAATCTCAAAAGAAATCAGTTTTAGGTTGCGTATCTCGTAAAGCTAAAATTATGGAATGTGACAAGTCTGAAGATCAATCAGATTTAGATAAGTTAAGATTGGATTACGACAAAGCAATCAGTGAAATTGAAAAACTTAAAGAAAAACTTTCAGAAGTACTTGATTATATTTCCAAACAGAATATAACATCTACTAATGATTCTGCAGTTCTTCAGAATAACGATGAAAATAACGTTGTTAACCAAACAAATAATAATGTTGTTACTGAAGAAAATATTGCTGAAGATAAAAAAGTCGACTTTTTAAATAAAAAAGTTGAAAATCCTTCTACACATGTAGATGCTGAAACTGTGAATACTATCGCTAAGAAAAACAAATTACCAGAATTTGAACAAAATGTAGTCGACCAGTATTTTAAAATAAAAGAAACTTATGGTTTAGATAGCGCAGAAGGTTATTTATTCCAAAAGTTACCATATTTACCTAGAGGCTTTCATCCAGAAAAAATTAATAATTAATATAACATAGGAGATAAAAATGAGTATTGATAGATTTCAAACCCGTTTCAAAACTCGTAGCGATTTGATGGATCAAATCACCCCTAATAACGTAGTTCAAAAAGAAGTTTCAGTTCCCGCTGGCGAATGGAAACCTGCTGATTGGCTACCTGTTATTTGGCAGAATACTAGATCTAAAGATTATTTCGTAATGAGTTCAGGTAAAATCGTTAGCTTTTTTGCTGATGGTAGAATTGTTCCTTCCGGTCTTTTAGCACGTGCTTCAGCTGCAGCTAACATTAATGCAGAAATTATTAAGTATGGCGAAATGGATGTTGCTGCTCGCGTAGTTGATATTCGTACTGGTAAGTTTGTAGTAGAAGCTGATATCGGCACAGTTACTTTAGAAGACTTTGTAATTGCACTTAGAGATCATGGATTCATTGCAGAGGATCACCCAGCATTTGGGCCCGGTGTTCTTGCAGATTTCAAGAATGCTGTTTCTGAATGTATTTCTTCACCAGTTGGTGTTTTAGCTTATGATGTATTTGTATGGGCCGGCGAACCTGGTAAGTTACATTTTACAAATTATCAAAAACAACATTTGATTCAATTCTTTACCGACATTCAAATGAAGGTACCTCACGTAGCTGTAGATGGTGGTAGTTTTGCTTTTGCAGGTGCTACAGTAATTACAGCTGCTCAACTTGCTGCTAAAGCTCGTTATGCAGGTCTTCCAGTTTCTGAATTAGTTGCAGTTCAAGTTGATCTCCCACATCAAATGGCTAACAATACTACTCGCACTCCTTTAAGTTGGGCTGGTATTGTTGGTTCTGTACGTGAAAGATCTGGCGTTGAACTTCTTGCTAAAGAAGGCGATTGGTTCTTGGATGTAGATGCTGCTACATTTGTATTCTATAGTGCTGCTGGTGCTGGGCTTGCTCTTCCTGCTCAATTTGCTGCTGCTACTGTAGATTACTTTGTATATACAAATGCTGCATCTACTACAGAAAGAATGATTCACTTTGTTGGTGCTGGTCGTCCTGGCGATTACCTTACATTTGATGCAAATAGTAATTTCCAAGTTATGGCTAATTCAGAACTTGCAGATGCATTTGTTAATGGTGGTATTGTTGGTCGTCTTCTTGCTATTCAAAAAGAACCACGTGATCTTCTTGAAAGAGTTCGTACTGCATTCCAAGGTGAAGAATTTGATGCATCTTCCAAGATGCCTGGTTCTGCAACTAGAGGCTTTAGTGACTTGATTACCCTTTCTAAAGAAAAGGTTGCTGATCAAATCGCTGTTATCAACGTTAAGATCGTATAATATAAATAGGAGAATCATAATGCCAAATTTTAAATTAATTGACGGTACAAGTATTGTACTTCCTGACAATCAAAAAGCTGCTGCCCGTTATTTAGCAGATATCATTATCAATCGTGGTCAATTGCCCGATAGAGAAGAAAAGATTAGTTGGTCTACTTTTGCCGAAACCATTTCTCCTAAAAACAAGGATATGGTTCGTGCTTCTGAAATTACTCCATTGCTTCAAACATCTATGGAAATTCTAATTCGTGAACCAGTTGAACCAAATGCGATCATTACTCCATTATTTACTCGTATTCAAGCACAAGGTCTTAACACTCAAATTTTGATGGGTGCTATGGGCGCTGTATATGCAGCAGATGTTCAAGAACTTGGTACTTATCCAGAAGTTAACTTCCAAATGGGTGGTGCCGTTTCTACAGCTTACATTGGTAAGAGCGGTATTGCTGCTTCCTTTACTGATGAAGCTTTGAGATATTCTACATTTGATATTATGGCTAAGAATCTTCAACTTATGGGCAATGCTCTTGTTCGTCACAAAGAACAAAAAGCTGTTGGTTTCTTAAAGCAACTTGGTACAACATTGTTTGATAATATTAATCCATCTCACTCAATTTATGGTGTTACTACTGGTCGTGGTCTTGCTGCTGGCAATAAGCTCAGTGCAAATGGTTCTATGACTATGGATAACCTTATGCGTGGTATGGCTCATATGGCAGAAGAAGGCTTTAGTGCTGATACTTTGCTTATGCATCCTTTGTTCTATTATTCATTCATTCAAGATCCTATCCTTCGTCAAATGATGTTGATGCATGGTGGGGGTGCTTGGTTCAATGCTTACTCTGGTGCACCTGGTGTATTGACTCCTTACAGCAATGGTCAAATGGGAGCAATGGGTCCATCAAATGGTACTAAGATTGTAAATGGTCGTGGTATTGGTACTGCTGGAGGTTCTACTTCAGAACAAATTACTTCAGTAAGTCAACGTTCACAACTTGCTACATCTGCACCAAATCTACCTTCTTACTTCCCATTTAATTTCAAGATCTTAGTTTCTCCTTTGTGTCCATATGATCCTGAAACTGAAACTGGGGATATCTTCTTGCTTTCTTCTGGTAATATCGGTTATCACCTTGTTGATGAAGATCCTACAACAGTTGAATGGCGTGATGAAAACACTGAAACCGTAAAGATCAAGATTCGTGAACGTTATGGTTTTGCTGTTGCTCATGAAGGTCAAGGTGTTGGCGTATTCAAGAATGTTAAGAGAGCAGAACAACACTGGGATGGTACCATCAAAGCTCTTGGTGATATTGACTTGGTTACTGAAGCTGATGTTAAGAGCAATATGTAAAAATATTGTTTGACTCAGAAAAGCTCATAACGTAGATTAAAGGGAAGTAGAAATACTTCCCTTTTTCATTTTATATAGGAAAGATTTTATGAGCTGGTTTAAAGATAAAAAAGAAGATGAAGAATATGAAGATGACTTTAATTATGATCCAACCAATCCATATACTTCTGAAGTAGAAGACGATTTCATAGAAGTAAATATAAAGGATTTAATAAATGCCGATAAATCTAATAACGAATCTAAGTTACCCACAGAACAGTGAAGTTAATGTTCCAATAGGATCTTCAATTGCTTTGTTCTTTGATAAAGAAGTAGATGTTCAATCTGTTAAAGATTCATGTATATTAACTGGTCCGGATTCAGACTTTAGTAGTGGTCCAGATAATGCTGTATGGATGATAAATAATCCAAACGAAAATTATTTAAGAAGTCCAGGATATTCTGGTTTTGTTAAATTCGATGTAGAGTTAAGATATTTTGATCCAATTACAAATTCAGAATTAACTGATGTAATTGATATAGATAGAGTTGCTAATGTTTATACTATAGCAGTTATTAAACCTGAAAAGGTATTAGCTTTAAATGTTGATTATAAACTACATATAATCGGCGCAAATACATTACCTAATAGTATAGCAACTAAAAACTGTGTATCAGAAAGAACACATTATACTTGTTCAATAGATACTGTTTTAACAAAAAGAGTTAAGCTTAAAGGTACATATAATCAATCAAATGATGTAACTTTAAATTGCAAAATAGTTAAGGCTGGAATTGGTAGTGAAGCACAATATGTTTGGTGGTTTTCAAATGAACCAATACCAAATAATAGTGGCGCTAGATTATTAAAATGTACAAGTAGATGGAGATCTTTAGATAGAGGATTAGTTATTCGTTTTGAAGAAAGTGAATATTCTATTGGAGAGATTTATCAATTTAAATGTTATCAACGTTCTAATCTAGATCAATCGTATATTATAAATTTTAGTACCGGAAATTCTGGAGTATATACAGAAGCAGATTATTCTTTAACCTCTACATCAGAAATAGATATTAATATTCCTACTAGAGTTAGACCAGTAGATACTAATCGTTTTGAAATATTATCAATAGAACCTTATCAATCAGAAATTAATGTGCCGATTGATACTAAGTATTTTGTAATTACATTTTCAAAAGCAGTCGATCCATTAAGTGTTACTCAACAAAATATTAAAATAAAATCATTTCCTGTTAGTGGATTTTATCAATCTAAAAAAGGTACTAATAATAGAGAGTACGAAGTATTTAAGATTTTATCTGTAGATGATAATAAAATTATAATTGAAGTTTAAGGAGTCGATATGCCTACTAGAAATCCTATAAATCTTGGCGAATCAATTCGATTGAAAGTTATCTTAAAAGATTCTTTTAACAAACCTGTCGACCCAACTACAATTAACTTAACAATATCAGATCCAAACGCTGTAGATACTATTATTGATCCATTAACAATAATAAAAGTAGATACTGGTTTTTATTACGTAGATTATATTTCTACAGTGCCAGGTATATATTTAGAAACATGGACTTATAATTTACTTGGTAAAGACTATACGGTTAATCATTCTTTTGAAGTATTAGATAATAATATTTTATCGGCAGATAGACTACCGTTAGAATTTAACAGATTAATAGAAATAGAAATATCTTCAAATATTATGTCTTTAGATGGAGAAGTAATTGGCGAATTAGAGCCACACTATTTTTTAACTGAAATGAATCCATTCTATGCTCCTATTGAAATTCTTAGAGTAGAATGTGGTTCTTGGTTAAATGACGTACCTGATGAAACATTAGCATTAGCGATACATTGGGCATCTATAAAAGCTGATGAATTAACATGCAAAAAACCGGTTGGTGAAAGATACTATTATGCAAGAACTAGATTTGTTTTATTCGATGCTGCTATTAGCCTCTTTACAATGCCTGTTGGTTCCTATGGTTCTAATAGTAAAACCCACAAAACATTGGGAGATTTATCCGTTCAAAACTCCGACTTGGATCTTGATATTAAAGACTTACTTAAAGAGTATAAAGAGCAAAGAGAAGAATGGTTAAGAATACTTAATGCTGGTGGTTCTATAACTTTGGGTCAATCCTTAGATCCTACATTTGCGCAACGTGGATCTAAGCGTCCAGATTATCTTGCAGTATCTAGACAATGGCAAGATCCTTGGGGTGAATACTTTGATCAACCTACAGTTAACAGTAAGTACAAGAAACCAGGTGAAGATAAATACAAGTCTGGATTTACTCGTTGGAATCAATACTACTTTACTACTACACGTGTTGGTAATGGAGGTCGTAGATGAAACGAACATTTCATACTACTTCTAGAGAGAAAGATCTAAGAAGAGCATTTGATGATTTTATTTTAGGTAAATCTGGCGGAATTAAACACGCACATAAAGTGTTAATTAGAAAAGCTCGTCGAGATGAAAACAATCAAATTGTTAAATGTAAATGTGTAAATCAAATAACAAATGAACCTAATACTGAAACTCAATGTCCTTACTGTCAAGGTGAAGGTTTTATTTGGGATGAGAAGTTTGCCGAATGTTATTCAATAATGCAAGGCGGTGATTCATTTGCGACCAGATGGAGACGTGTTGGTGGAGGTTCTATAAGAACAGATTACAAGACTTTTTATTTTAGATATGATACTGAAATATCCTATAAAGATAAGATTATCGAGTTATTACTTGACATAGAAGGAATTCCAACCATACCATACGTTAGAGACGTTATTTACAAACCAGAAACTATACAGAAATTCAGGTCAGATAATGGTCGTTTAGAATACTTAGCGATTCATTGTCGCGAAGAACAAGCTATAAGGTTAAATGATAGATGATTGATTTTAATTACGACAAACAAATACTAGAAAAAATTAAAGACATTCAAATAGAATTCATTAATCAAGACGGTGAATTGATAAATCAATTATCTACATCTGTCGATACTTTCAACCCATATGAATTTGATATAACTAAATATCTTCCTAATTCATATGCAATGACAATTGATAGCTTTGTTGATACTGCTAGAAATTTGTTAAAGGATGTCGAGGAGAGAGAAGGTAAGAAGAAATTCGTTACCTTAACAGAAGAGTACCCACCAGAACCATTCGATCAATATGGTGACGAAGTAATTACTTGGAAAGTAGTATCTAGAGAACCAGGAAAGATGGATGCAAAAGGTACTGGTAGACCTCAAAGAAAAAGCAATTACTCTTATTCTGTACATAGTCCATATGAACCTAATAAGATAATTACAGTAGAATCTAGACCAATAGATCACGTTATTGAATTTTGTTGTTGGGCAAAGACTAACAAACTTGCAAATGAACGTGCATATTGGTTAGAAAAGATTTTAGTAAACAATAGTTTTGTTTTCGAAATCAACGGCGCAGAAAGATTCTTTTGGAAAGATAGAAAAACTGATACTTATATGACAGTAGGTAATCAAAGATTATTCTATCGCCAATTACATTTCTTCTTGCGTTTTCGTGAATTTGAAAGTAAAGCTGAATCTATTTTAAGAGAAATCCTAGTTCAAAGTACTATAACGAGATAAGGAGGCCCTTATGGCTTATCAAAATTTTTATTCTAATTTGCCTGGAGTTAGAGCGTCATTTAGAGATGGTATTCTAAGTGCATTAACACCAACAAATTCACCAAACATTGTTGTTATTGGGACTGCAAGTAAAGGTCCTTCATACAATGTATTTGGCGATGATGGTACAAATATTCTAACTGGTCAATTTGGTTCAAGTGATTTGATTCACAACTTGAGTCAAATTAAGCAAATGATTGGTGGCGCAGGTAGTGTTGGCGCAATTAAAGTTGGTGGTACCGAAGGTCATTTGTTGTTCACAAAAGAACTTGCTGGTAATTACGAAAAAGAAGAAGTTTTAAGAATTTCTTGTTTGCGTCGTGAAGATGGTTTTTTTGCCAAAGTTAAATTAATTCTTTTACCATTTGAATCAGTTGGTATTGTTCGTCAACGTGTTATTGTTATTGATGAAAACAACAATGCACTTTTTGATAGTGAAAGTATTTTAACTCAAAACGTTAATGACTTTGAAGTTTCAATCAATAACGATTTTGGTATTCAAAATATCCTTTATACACCTTCCGTATATACAAGTACTACTGCTAATTTTGGATCAGTTACATGTCAAAACTTATTAGATTTAATTTTTGATGGTACAATTTTAGCTAGTATGCCAACTATGGATGCTTTAGTTAAAGGCGATGTATTTGTTTTTGCTACTAATAGTAAGACTTCTGCAGGCGCTGCAATTGGTGCAAGTTACTCAATTCCAAAGATTCTTCCTATCTCTGGTGCAAATGAAGCTTCTTATAATAAGCTATATGCTGCAGGTGAATTGTTGTCTGAAAGATTACATCAATTTACTTCCAGTATTTTTGTTGCACCAAAATGGCATGCTAATATTATGGCTTCTGATTTGAGTTCAATTGACCCAACAAAAGCAGATGCTTATTTTTATGATAGAAAATCTCTTGGATATATGTTTAAAGTTATGCATCAAGGCAAACCTTATGTATTTATGTTTGGTAGAAAATCTGCAATTAGTTCATCAAATGTAAGAGCAATTGATGATGTATATGTATATCCAGTTCAAGATAGCAATGCTGCTAATTGGTTAGAACTAACTCTTAAGAGCGAAGCACAAAGATCACTTGGTGATTTATTAAATTTAGTAGAATTTCATTTTCATGCAAGTAAAGCAGCAAATGAATGTGCTGACTGGTTCTTTAACTATCAAGGTAAGATCGAATGCCACATTGATTTAACAACAGCATTCAATGTAGCATTAGCAACTGATGTTACCATTGCTACACCTTTCTGTGACGTTAAGTTATTGAGTGGTGCTGTGTTGACAGGTGTTGCTGAATCTCCAATTCCTTTTAGAGCTTCTAAAGTTGGTGGCGCTTATACATTGAGTGATACTATTGCACAAGACGAAAATAGTATCTTTTCAGATCCATTTATTCAAACTCCATTTGATTTAACTGGCGCATATGTACCTGAAGAAGTTATGCAAAAGCTTTTGACTTTGCCTACAGCTGTAAACAACGCAGCTACTGTAGTTGCTTCTAATTCTCAAATTAGAGAAGTTAATCTTGCTCATCAAGCAGCACAATTAGCATATAAAGCTTCTGCTATTTACAATGCAACTATCGCTGTAGTTGGTTTAGCTTCTGCTAGTGATCTTGGGTTAGCACCAAGTCAATGGGCAGGAACTCCTCCTACATTTGAAATTGATGCAAGTCAAACAGTTAGAGTTAAAAGTAATGGTACTGGCGTTTTTGGTAACAAGTTCCTTTATGGTTCAACTTCTTATCGTAGCAAGTCTGCTTATGGTGGTTTCATTTTAACAACCGGAACTGGTTTACCGGATGCAGAACCATATGGTATTGATGATACTGATGAAGCTTTAGATGCTGGTGGTTATCCAATTGATATTGGTAGAAACTTGATTGTTGTCGGTGCCAATGCAAATGTTAGTGTTGATCTTCAAGGTAATCAAAATTCTGTTGCCGGTATTCCAGTTAATAGCAGTAGCATCATCACTGTTAATGGTTTAAGTCTTGCATCTACAATTGCTGCTAAGATTTATTCTTCACCAGAAAATAGAGAACCTATTGGTCCATATAATGGCGCTTTACAAAACGTTCAAGGCGTTACAAACTTTACTCCTGCAATGCTAAATACATTTGCTATTGGTAGAATTTGTATGGTCGATGCAATTACAAGATCAATCAGTTCAATTAAAACAGCTGCACTTCCTACTAGCGATTTTACAAGACTTTCTACAATTCGTGTAGCTAATCGTTTATTGAAGAATGTAAGAGAAATTGGTCTTAGATATATCGGAAATACATTTGGTCCTGCAATGCAATCTTTGCAATCAGAAATCGATGGTTACTTAGTATCAGAAATTCGTATGAATATGGTTCAAGGTAATCCTCCACCAAGTGCACAAGTTTATGCTAGCAAGTTGGATCAAGTAGCTGGAAAGGTAAATATCAGATTGAGATTTACTCCTCCATTTGCACTTGAAAGTATCCAAGTTGACATGGCTGTACAACCTCCAGCAAATCTTTAATTAGAAAGTGAGATAATATAATATGTCTAGTTCATTAGATTTAACAAAAACTTATACTTCGTATAGTGGTGTTGATATCAAGGTAGTAGTTAATGGTACTCAAATTGGTTCTATGCAAGCTATTTCTTATGCTATTCAACGTGAAAAAGCACCTATTTATGTTATGGGGAAAGTAGATCCTATCTCTTTTTCACGTGGTAAACGTGGTATTGCAGGTACAATGATCAGCATTCTTCTTGATAAACATTTCTTACATAGTGATGCATTCATGGGTTCTACAGCTGTTTTAGATGCAGATGAGTTTATTGCTCCTGGCTCTCAATCTTCACCAAACGCTATAGTTCCTGATGGTAGTACTATAACTGGTCAAGTACTTACTGGTGCGGCTGGCACTCCAGTTACATCTACAGGCGCAAATGCAGATTCTCAATTAAATGCAACTTTAACAGATTTTACAGGTACATCTTCTACAATATCAAGATTGGATGGTAATCGTATTAATGCGCCTGTAGATGTAAGTAGTTTGTCTGCTGGATGGAGAATTGCGCCAGTAGCTTATGTTGATCAAATTCTTCCATTTGACGTTGCTATTGTTGCCGTTAACGAATATGGTCAATCTGCTCAAATGCGTATTTATGGTTGCGAAATCCTTAACGAAGGTTCAGGTTTCTCAATTGACGATATCGTAGTTGAAAATCAAATGACCTATGTTTGTAGAACTATTCTGCCTTGGAGAGGTATTCCTACTGAAGGTATTTTTAGTCCAGCAGATTTAAAAGTAGGTAAGCAAGGTAGAACTGCAACTCCAGCTCAACAATCACAAGGTTAATTTACAAATAACTACTTGATATAATATATTTATAATTTTATACTCACTTTAAATCTATCATAGTTGAGGTTAGAATGAGTATAGTAAGTAAACCAAATAATTATCCAAATTCATTATCAAACAGTAGTGGTATGGGAAACGTTGGCACTAGTCAAAAAAAAGTAAATCCATATTTATATTCATTTTCCGGTAGCGATACATTGGTTAGTATTTGTTTTGAAGCCAGTCCAGAAAATGAAGTAAAATTAGAATCAGTAAATACAATATCAATTTCGATTCATGAGCAAAAAACTCCAGTAAGAAGGTTGGGACATGCTGCACCTGTAGGATTTACTTCTTCTATGAGAGTAATTGGTGGTTCGATTATATTAACTGCAGTTAACGGACATCCATTACAAGCTTTAGTTTCTGCAGATTTAGAAAGTGTAGCAACAACTCCTACTCCTGCGGAACAAACCACTCAAGCTAATACTGAAACAACGACCGAAACCACTACAGCCAATACTACTAGAGGTGGAAGTGTTCTAAAACAAAGAAAAACTAAACAAAAATATGAAACTGACTTTTATTTACCATTCAATGTAGACGAAATAGATCGCGCTAATTATTTAGGAACAAATACTTCTTTAGGATATTTTAGAAATACCAACAAAGGTATGCCATTGTGTACTGTTCTACCACCAATGAGAATTAGACTTTTATTTGTATCTGAATATAGCAATGACATAGTACCTGGATATGGAGAAATCATATTGAATAACGTTAATTTTATTTCTGAAAATATAGTAATGAGTGTAAATAATATGGTTACTGAATTTGTTTTGCAATTTGTAGCTTCGGATGCAAAGGAATTTCAATTTACAGAAACAGATCTAAAAGATACTCTAAAGCAACCAACAAATGAAAACACTCCACCTTCTATTCTTCCAGCAGGTTAATAAATGTTTGATTATTCTTATTTTTGCGGTGCAAATGTTAAAGTTACTGTAATATCTAATAATGGTGATAACGGACAAGAAGCAAGAAACACTTTAGATATCGTAGGTGTAAACTATTCAATAAATTACAATCCACAACCTATATACGGTTACTCTTCTACTTATTTTAATGCAGTTCTTAAAGGCAGAGAATTAGCACAAGGTACTCTATTATTACATTCTAATTTTGTAAGTTATTTTTTCAAAGAAATTACCAATCATGAAATATACGAAAAATTTATAGATCGTAGATCAAATGGCTTTAATTTAAATCTAGCTTCTTTAGGAAGTTTTGATATTAAAATAGAATTCGGATCTGAGTTTGAAAAAACAAATTCTGGAGTTATAATAAGAGATTGTTTTATATTAAATAAAGGTCGAAATATACAAGTTAGTGCAGATGCAATTGTTGAAGAATATGGTTTCTTTGGTAGAGAAATTAATACTTATAATTCTAAAGATGAACAAAAAGATACCGAAGAAAAAGAACGAAGAGCAAATCAACAGAAAGAAAACCAAAACAAACCAATTGAATCTAAACCAAATACCTCAACTGTTTCAGAACCAAGTGCATTTAATTCTTTTATTAAAAATTTACTTAAAGCAAAAGATTTAAAAATAGAAACAAACAATCTTAACCCAGAGGAATCAATTGCTTACAATGATCAAAACAATCAAAGCTATTCAATAGATATAAAAAAAGAAATAAGTTTATTTAATCCTGAAACAAAAACTATTGCATATTCTGCTCCTTTCTATTCCAGATCAATAGAGAATAAAAACAAGACTCCACAAAAGATTCTAAATGCAAGATTAATAAATGATCTTTTAAATGCTTTAAGTAGATACGGAGATAAAAGTTTTTCTAATGAATTATTTGTAAAAGATAGAAAGGCTTTAGAATTAATATTAGCAAGAGATTTTAAAAATGTTTCTGATCCAGTTTTAAAAACAAAACAAATCAATTCAGTTCTTTGGAGTCAATTAAATAGTTTAAGAAATCAATATGATTTGATTGTAGATAATTTAGATTCACCTAATCTGTTAGAAAAAGATTACAAAAAAAACGAAGCTTATATAATTGATTCCGGAATTCAAAAGATAGTAAATAATTTTTTTAATGGAAACTATTCAAACAATATAGGTTTATGTGATAAGTTTTTTTACGAAGATTCAAATGAAAAACCAGAAACTATTTTAACAAATCAAAACGATCCAATGTATATAGATAATATGATTTTTTATTTAGATTTAAATTTAGCACAAGTTCCTATTGCAACTAATATCTATTTTCAAGATAAGAAAAATAAATACAAAGAGTATTATAAACAACTTTGGGATACTACTCCAAACTTTATAAAAGGATAATTATGTTTCAGTATTCATATTTGTGTGGCGCAAATGTTAGTATATTTGTTGATAGTGTAAATTTAAGAAATGTAAAAATTAAAAATCACATTCTAGATAAGATAAGACAAAAAATAGAACCTTTAGATTCAGCTGCAGTGCATTATACATTGAACAGCTCAGTGCAACCTATATACTCACATCACGCGCATAAATTTGATGCAATTGTGCTTGGTAGAGAAATAGTACAAGGTTCAATTATTTTAAATTATAAAGACTTTACTTATTTTTATAAACAAATCAATCCTGAAATGTATGTTAACCATTTATTGTCTAATAAAACATTTGGGGACTCAAATTCTTTTTCAAATTATGTTGATTATAATTATCTACCACCATTTAATATTTATATTGTTGAGAATGGAAATATTGAAAGACAACATGTCAGAGTTCATCTTTTAAATAACTGCTATATTGGTTCTCGTGGGCAATCTATATATTCTGACGATCAAAATGTAATTGAAGAATATTCTTTTATAGCTCAATCTTATACTTTTGCAAATTATGTAACTTTTTTTGTTAATACAGAAATGGAAACTTTAAATAATGATTCGTTACTTCCTGCACCTTATACTGAAACACCACCAAAACCGAAAAAAGAAAGTGTTGATGAAAAACCTGCAGCTCCCAAAAGTCAAGTTAATCAAAATACACAATCAGAAGGTCCTGTAAACACAAACGACACTGATGCAGAAGTTGAAGCATTCTTAAAAGGTTCAGATAAAGCATTAGATGAATTAGGAAAAGTAGCAAATGCACTCGAAGGAAAAAAAGTAGATTCTAATGCAAATACAGCAACAACTCCATTACCGCCAGATACAAAAAAAGAACAACCACCAGAAAAAAAGAAATCATCAGATAAAATAATTCAAGACCCTACAATGCAAAATGATATAAGAAATTTTGATAAAGTTTTAGGTGCGAATCCAGAAGCAACTTATGTTTTAATGAACAATCTTATACTTCCAAAATACGGTTTAAAAGATAATTCTTTGTTAATGAAAAGTCTTGAAGAACAAATAGGAGATAAAACGCCTGAAGATTATAAGCAATATACACAAGAACACTTTAATAAAATATTGGAATTTGCAAACAATAAAAATAAAAATGATCAATCAATTAATGATTTAATTAATCAAACAGAATTTCAGATACCTTTAAGGTATGCTACAGGTGGAGCTATCAATGTAGAACTTGGAGGTAACATTCCTTCTTTTGCTATACCGCCAATTTTAAATCCACAAAAAAGTTATTTACAAATGGTATTAGATGATTACCAAGTAGATACTTCAGCTTGGAATATTAATGATTATATTGACAATAAAGTAAAAGATAATAGATTATTTAAAAAATCAATGGAACATTCTCAAGCCTTAACTAATATATATAGAACTGAAAGTAACGGATTTTTCCCTAGGGGAACTTTATTTGATATGCCACTTGGACTTGCAAATACTCCAGAAGAACAAGCAACTTTAAATCAACAAAAAATGGATTATGCAAACAGATACAAAGAGCTTAGTAAAAGATGGAGCGATAGTAGCAATGCATACACTTATCATAACGATTGGTGGTTAAATGAAACATTAATGCCTAACACTCCATTAAGAGAACCAAGCGATTGGTATATAAACGATAGAGGTAAAATAACTTGGCCAAATTATGTATTAGCTGATGGAAATTATAATTACGATAGTTATGGTAAAATGCTTTGGGACCTAAAAGGCTATTATCCAGATGCAGCAAATTATAATCCAAATTTTTTTGAAGCAGATAGTACTTTAAAATTTTTAAATACATTTTATAATGCAGAAACAGAAATCGATCCAATATATGCAATGTACGGAATAATGAGTGATTTTTCAGATGCAACTCAATCCGAAAGACAATCGAATTTAGAAGAAGTTTCAAACTTGATAAACCATATTAATGACAATTATGTAAAAAACAAAACAGATCAAGATACTTTAAAATCTTTATTAGAGTTATCAAAACGGATATATTATTATGGACCTAATGGACAAACAACAACATTGTATGATTCCTGGATTAATAGTACTGGAACTAGAAGCTCTAGATGGAGTGTGAGATAATGCCTGAAGCGCGTGTAATTAATGATAAGTTTTATTCTTTTGGAAAACCATTAGATGAAAAGCAATTTGATGTATTTAAAAGAAGTTGCCCTGATGGAAATACTATCATTGCATCTTTGCCTCCTGAATCTTTTGAAGAAGTAAGAATACAACAAATAGTAGCAGAACAAAAACGTTTAGAAAGAGAAGCTGTAGAAGAAAAACTTCGAAAAATAGAAGAAGAAAAAAATAGACCTTCTTCTAAATCTTTACGTATTTTAGAGAAAAAGAGATTGCAAAAAGAACAAGAATTAATTAATGTAAATGAAAAACCTACAATAATTGAAAACTTAATTCTTCAGAATAGCGTTGAAAAAAACGTCAGTAACGGAAGTAATTTTAAAGCTTATTCTGAAGAAATTGTAGAACCTCCAAAGTTAGGTTTAGTTGATAAAAGAATTATAGAAGAAACAAAAACAGTTTTAAAAAAAAGGATCGAAGCAAAAATGAATCTAGATGATGAATTAGAAATGATGAGTAGGGAAATGGAAACTAAGTCACAACCTAGTTACCAGAATATTAATCAAAACGATGCAATTCCTACAGAAGAAATTCTAAAGATGCAAATTTTAGATGTTCTTAAGAAAGATAAGAATGCACCACCTGCTGCACAAATCAGCGCTTGGAAAGAACAGTATGGAAATAATAACGTTCATATTACTGCGTTTACAGATACTGATGTTTATATTTATCATCATATTACTAGAAAGCAATGGCGAACAATTAAAGAGATTATGCAAAAAACTGATCTATCCAATATGGAAGAAGTAGAAGAAAGACTTAAAGAAAAAGTATTTGCATCATGCGTTCTTTATCCATTATTAAAAGATAACTGGATAGATACATGCAAAGCAGGTGTTGTAGATTCTTTATATACAATGATTCTGTTACATAGTGGTTTCTTAGATACAAATAAAGCAATGATGTTAACTACTCAATTATAATATGAACAAGCGCAAAAAATATGAAATTCATTTTGATGTAGAAGGTTTAGTTCTACAATTTAGACTTCTTACTATTGGTGAGTATGAATATTATACTGAACTTTATAATTCTAAAAAAGTGCACCCATATTTTATATTTGAAGAAATCTTTAATATTTGCGATTTAAATACATCTACAAAATACGATCATAATTTACCTGCAGGTTGTTTTGTAACAGCTGGAGAAACAATATATGTTCTATCTGGTGATGGTAACAAAAGAGAAAAGCTTCTATTTGATATTGCTGCTGTAAGAAAACGTAATCCTTTAGATTCTATGTATACTCATATGCGAGCAGTCATATTAATGGCCTTTCATTCTTATAAGTTAAATGACATATTTGATTTAACAAGAGATGAGTTTATAGAGCTTTTTGTAATTGCAGAAAACTTCTTAACTAAAACTAATCCTAATTTTGTTAGATTAGATTTACATCAAATATATGAAGAACAAATAGAAGGTAAAACTAGAGAACCAGAAGTTGAAAAGAAAGTCTATCAAAATGAAAATGCGGAATTAGAAAAATCTCTTGGATATTGGGAAATAGAAAATGCTAAAAAATTATATGAAGAAGAGCAAAAGAAAATCGCAGAGAACAAAGCCAATCTAGAACGAATAGATAGGATGAGAAAACAAAAATGAATCCAACCGCTTCTATAAGTGGTAAGTATTATTCAGCTGAAGAAGCTCCGCCAACATTTAATCCTATTACTCAATTTATATTAGGTTATGGTGGTATGGCTGCTATGGCTGGTGGTGCTGCCTATACTATGGGTAACGTTAAATCTAAAAAGACAGGCGTTACTCAATTTGACATATTAGAACGCAAAGCTAGAAACATTGCTGAAAAATCACCATTAGGTATTTTAAATACATTTCGTGTATCTGAATTTTCATCTGCATTTCTATCTCCATTTGCTTTAGGACTAGATGTTGATTTAACTAAGAGAGTTGGTAGATTTGAATACAGTGCAGAACAAATTACTGGTTCAAATGTTACATTAGATTATATGCGAAAATTACTAGGAAGTGATTTTGAGAAATTAACTCCATTAACAAAAGGCGTTGATATTGGTAATTACAAACTAGCATATGAACAATCACTAGACGAAATTGGCCAAGGTAATTTATTTCTAGAAGAATACGAAGATACATTTGAAAGTAGACAATTAGATGATGGCAATGTAGATCAAATAAAAAGCAGAAGACTAAAATCAAAGAAACTTGTTTCTGACAAATTGGCGCTAATGAATTTAAATTATCAATCAGATTTATTTGATATTGTTTTAGGTTTAGGTAAACAAGCTAAAATTAACCCTGCATTTGTTTCCGTACTTCAATCTATTGGTTTTGTTGAAGATCTTAATAAAGCGAGAGAATTCGATCAATTATTTGCAGGTAAAGTTATTGATCCTAGTGGTACTCAGAAAGTTTCAGATAAAGCTGCTTTTGGTTTAATTCCTTCTTTAAAAAAATCAGAGTTTGGTACTCAATTAAAATTAATGAGTTCATATCTTAATTTTGGTTTTAATCGTTTTAATAAATTGTTAACTTCAACAGCAGATCAAGTGCCAGTACTTGGTGATGCAGTTAGTAAAGTTGCAAATGCTTTAAATGTTAACTTAAGAACTAGACCTGGACCATTTTATAAACAATTTACTGAACTAGGTTTTAAAGTTGCTAAAGCTGGTGCAATGTATGGCGTTTTACAAACAGTAGATCATTATCGTAGGAACTTTGATTTTGCAGGTCACGTTATAGCTTCTGGTGCAATAGGTATTGCTGCTGAAACAATATATAATAAATCATTTAAGCAATCAGAACGATCATTTACTAAACGTGGTCAAGTCGCTGGTATGGTTATGCTTGGTCAAATGTTACCAGGGTTTAGTGAAGGTATAGTTGAAGGTTTTGCTACATCTTTTGCAAACTTAGATATTGCAAGATCTTATATAGGTAAGTTTTCTTTAATGTCTACATATCGTAGAACTTTAGAAGGCTTTATGCCTGGTATTTCTGATCCAACTATAGGTGTTGCTGCAGGTATAGGTTTAGCTGTTGCTGCTTATAATAATGTTGGTGCGAATAGATTAATTGAAGCAAAAGATCCAATTTTACCAGAATCTATTAGAAATAGGATTGGCTTTACAGAAGATATTGATGATGTATTAGTACCTTATACTCAAAAGTATTATAGGAACAATGCATTGTTTGATATACTTTATTCACCTGGTAGTCGTGGGGCAGCGGAATTAGATAAGTATAGATCTAAAGTAGATGAAGCTGGAAGAACAATCGAAACATTAAATCCAGTTTGGAGAGGTAGAGAATTCGACCCAGACATACGAGCTAAAAACAATCAGAATTATTATGAAGTATTTGAGAGTCATTTCGAAAAAGTAACTGGTCAAACAACAGATAAATTTGATGCTTTTTCTTCTAAACATCAAAAAGCTTTAGAAACATTCATTCCTGAAAATTATGATTTACTAAGACAGATTTCTCCGGATTTAGATAACTTAGATAAAACAACAGTTGAAGGAATTATAAATCCAGACTTTTTATCTAAAGTAAGAGCTTTAGGTTCTGGTTTACATTATCAAGCATACAATGAAAATAACCCTCTAAACGCAGCCTTGTTAGATCGTTTAATGGAAATAAAAGAAAGAAATGCAGATAGAGGTTTCTTTGGTAAAGCAAGTGAAATAGTAGAGAGTTTTGGAGCGCAAATATATCATGCATTTCATGGTGCTTCTATGGAAGGCGATCAATTTGACGCTGCGGTAAAAGAGTTAGGTTTAAATGTACCAATGCGTAGAGCATCTACTCTTGTTCTTGGTGGGTTTTTAATGCATCAAATTGCAACTGGTGCTCTATTTGGAACTATGGAAAATCCAGAAGATCTAAGAAAAGAATACTCTGGCGAAAAGATGGTAGAAGTTAAAAAGGGTAGATGGTGGGAAGGTGGTGGTACTCCTTATCATGGTAAGGAAACTGAATATTTTAGACCATCACAATACTCAATGTTAATGGCACATACTCAAGAAAAAGCAGTATGGGGAGATGAGTTTGAAAAATATAATCCTATAACTAAATTTTTTCTAAAGAACTTTACATATCATTTAGAACGAAAGAATTACGATACTCGACCTTACCCAATGACTTCTGCTGCATTTGAAGATATTCCAGTGATTGGTCCTTTGTTAGCAAATACAATTGGTAAATTATTTAAGCCACCAAAACTAATGCATACAAATGAAATAATGCGAGTGAATGATTTAGGCGAAATGGAATTTCTTTATGAAAAAGAACCTGGTTCATCTCCTGAGTTAGGTGCATTACCACCTGGAAAACCTGTATCACCTTATAGTTTAGAATCGTTGTATGGATCTGTACAATATCAATTTAGAGAATTGGAAGGTCTTACTGGGTTTGTAAAGAATCAATTTCAAAAAGTAACTACGGGACAAGAAACATTTGGTATGACTAAACCTGTATTTGCTACTTCTGGTGCAATGGATTCTTCAATTATGAATTATTGGGATATGGATTTTGGTGGTGCTTTATTTATGTCAGAACCTGTTCGTCGTTTATTGCCTGCACCTAGATCTGAGATTCAACAATACAATCCAATTACTAATAGTATGCCTACTTGGTTGCCGGATAAATTTAAAAGTGGAGATCCATATACTAAAATAAAAATGGGGCATGCTCGATTACCTGGTGAAGGCTACGAAGCATTACATCCTGATATTGCTGGCTTAGATCCAGAAGATTATCCGTTAGTACACAAATACAATATTCTTTCTAACGTAGCACCAACATCTCCTGAAGTCGTTTCTATGAGAGAAGAATTATTTCAAAGACGTGCACAAGGAATAACTTCTGATACTGAGAATAGAATAATGGATGAAGCAACTAGAGTACTTCAAAAACAATTAGCACCTATTAGAGATTACGAAAGAGAAAACGCATTAAAAATACCAGTTATATCAAATGTAACATCTACTATGTATGATAAATCTATGGATGTATTGAGAACTGCTGCTCAACCCATTGAATTTTTAATTCCTGCGGGTTTTCGTCCAACACAAAAATTACTTGGTGAAATGAGAAGTCCAGTTGAACAATATGAATATGAAAGACTTTATGCTACACCACATGCATTTTGGAATGAACCATGGCGTGACTGGATTAGACCTTCTGCTTTGAGTTTAGCAAATATGTTAGGTTACGAAGGTAAGCCTTTACATGTACAAGAACGTGAAGAGATAAACGAATATTACGATAAATTACAATTTATGAAATATATGAATTTAGCTAACAGTGCAGACAATGCTAGAGATAGAAAACGTTTTCTTGGTATTGCATCAAGAACTAGACATGGTGTAAACGGTACTGGAGATGCTATGTCAATCTATATGGCTTTACCAGAAGAAGAAAGAAAGTTTTTTAATTCATTTGCAATGGCGTCTGCTGAAGATAGAGAACGCATTAGAGAAATGGTTCCCGAAGATCAAAAGCATTTATATGAAGCAGTTTGGAGTCGAGTAGATAGTGGTAATTATCAATCTTTATATTCTGAAGGTTTGTCTGAATTGAATGAACAGCAGTTACAACAAAAGTATCAACAAGTAGGTGATTATTTTCAGAATTACGATATACCAAATCCCGACTGGATTGGTTGGCATAAAGATGTGGATATCAACGATATTAAAATTAAATATTTAGATGACTCTGGTGCTCAACTTAGAGATTACGATTTGTGGCAATCTCAAGCAAGAAGAGTTCGACGACAACCATACCTGGAAGATTCTTATCAATTCATGTATGGTACAACAATGCCAACAAGGTCTGTACTTGCAAGAACTATTAATGATGCTGCTAAATTTAATGGTATCAATTATAGTAATTTTGCTTTACATTCAAACAATGACCCATTTGCAAAGTCAATGTCTTATTTGACAGTTAATGACAATAGACAAAACGAAATAAGTAGATTACTTCAAACGAATTTAAGTGAGAGATAAATATGGCAACTAGTATTTATGATATATTTACAAACCCAGAAAAAAGACAAGATGCAAAAGATACCGTAAAAGATCTTGGTAGATCTAGTTTAGGTATTGCATTGCCTATAGCTGGTGTTGCTTACGGTATGAAATTAAATAAAACAGATATTAATAAATATATGTTTGACGCTAGAAACAATCGAGGTGAGCTAACTCGACAAGCTGGTAGAAGAATAAGAGATGCAGTACTAAATGTATATCAACCTAACGCAGATGCTTTAATTGATAGAGCAGCTAAGATGGGGCAAAATAAACTAAATATACTTTCTGGTAATGATCCTTTAGCTGATATGTTAGGTACTAAAACAAATGGATTGGAAGAAATTAAAAAAGTAAAAGAAGAAACCATGGCGATTCTTCAGACAATGAGAACTCGTGCTCAAGATTTGATACCTGAAGGTGGTCAAGCAGGTAATCAATTAAATGAAATGATTAATCAACTTGATGGTGCAATTAGTAATATTGATGTTTTGTTCGAACAAGTTCAAAATAAGAATTTATCAGGGAATAAAGCTGCTAGAGATCTTTACGAAAATACAACTAATAGAATTGTAGAATTTGCTAAAAATTATGGAAATACAGATAGACAAAGAAATGCAAGTTTTGGAAATACTTTTAAACAATATAATCGAGTTTCAGAAAACTTTTTTTCTGATTATAAACGTAAAAGTTTACAAGCTGGCTCTCACAATCTTCTTAATTTAAATGCATCAAAAACAGATTTTGGTTTAACTAGTATGACTTCTCATAATATTTATGGAAGTGGATCTCCTGGTAACTTTATTCAAAATCATAATGTATTTAGTCAAGATTTTAGCGATATTGATGGAGTGATTAATGCTTTAAATGTTAAGCATTCTGGTTTATCAAGTACGGGGCAATTTAAAACTATTACTAATAATATTAGAAATCGATTCACTGATTTGTCTAAAATAATACATGGTGCTGGTAGATTTCAAATAGTTCAAGAATTTCAAGATGCAGATAAAGTAGTTTCTTCTGTTTATTATTTGCCTAAGTTTGGTAATAAAGAAGTACCAATAGCATTGCATTTGTCTAGAGATGCTAAAACAAATGTATCTTATTATAGAAGTACTGGTCAAATGGGTGCTCGTTATGCTATGCCTAATACTTTTTATAGTGCAGTTGATTTACAAAACGTAATGAGAATGCCATCACAAAGAGAGCAAGTTCAAGAATTACAAAGACTAAGAAGTAAAGGTTCTTTTGAAGATTTTCAAATTGCATTTTTTAAACAAATACATACACAAAAAAACGTTGGGGGACAATTAACAACTGGAAGTCTTACTAGTGAAGAAGTTAATGAAATTCTAGATATGTTTAGAAGTACTGGAGTTACATCAGAACGTAGAACTTCAGATATTATTTCAAATAATACAAAACATTTTAATAAACATTTAATGTCAAATTTAAGAAATGCTGAAGCTATACAAGCAAATCGCCCAATTATATATAATATGAATAAACTTCCAAACAGAATAGATAGAACTAATTTTTTAAGTACATTAGTTTCTTCTAACTTAGGATTTGAAGGTGTAATTGGTGCAAGTACTCAGACTACAGATTTAGAAATGAAAGCATTAGGTGGTATGTTTTCTTATGGTTCAGCTGGTGTAAGACATGAGCTTGGTTTAGATAGTAAGACAGGTAAGATAACTAAAGATTTAGCTTTTAACCCTTTAAATGCTATTCAATCTATGGGTGTTATGAATCGTGCTGTACAACCGTTGGTTGCTCGTGAACATCAATACCATGGTAAAAAAGAATTAATTATGGGTTTTACAAACAAAACAGGTAACGCAGATATTGCAAAAGATATATACGATGTAGAAAGAAAAAGTTTTGGAAGATTTAATCAAGTGAAAGGTTTTGCAACTGGTTCTGATTTGATTGGTGTTTCTTCTAATCAAATTGGCAAACAAATGGTTGGTGTAAATGTACAAGGTTTATTATTGGTTGATGATGATTTAGCTTTAAATATTGGTGGGTTCGGTGAAGGTGCTGGTTTTTACGGCGGTAGACCAATCGTACGTCAAGCAAAAGACAAAACGATAATTCAAACAGATTACACTCCATCAACAGCATTGACTGAGTACATTGCGCAAAAACAGCAAACTGGTTCAGGAGATTTATTTCTTGGAAGCAAACAAGAAATTCAAGACTTTTTTGATAAATTTGGAACGTTACTAGGTGAAGGTGATGCTGGAAGCATGGTTGATATTAAACGTCTATCATCAATGCATCAATTAACCATAAAACTAGCAGAAGCAACTCCGGATTTAAGTCGTCACAAAATGAGCTTTGTTTTGGAATCAGTTAATGTAGAAGGTGGTCCCAAATTGTTTGGTCCGATGGTCAAACATACTGGTTCTTCTATGCCAATGCTGACTAGTGAAATTGCAGAAAATGTAATTGGTAGAGTAATGATGTCAGGTAAAGAATTTGACGATTTAAAATTAGAAGATCTTTACATGAATCAAAAATCTTATGAACAAGATTTAGATTCTAAATCTAGACAATTGTTTGGTAAAGATTATGCATCACTATCTAGTGAAGAACAAAAACAAGTAGAAACTAAAACTAAAGTTCAAAAGATAACTCAAAGAGAAATAGAAAAGAACTTCGGTATTAAATACGAAAACACTATCTTAACTGATTATGGTCAAGCTAAAAAATCAGTATACCATTCAACTACATCTGCTATGGGTGGTTTAATGTCATTAGGATATTCCAGATCTGAATTTGAAAAAGTAGGAATGTTCAAAGATGTAATAGATCCCGTATCTGGCAAAACGATTTCCGAAATATCTGAAATGGATACTTTCGATATCGATAGTTTAAATAAATATAGTGAACATCAATTTGGAACTGGAAAAACCTATGATACTTTAAATGCTTCTGAACAAGAAGAAATTCAGAAAATATTTAAAAATATGCAATCTGAAGACTTTTCAAATAGAACAGCAGTTAGTCATTTTGTAGATAAATCATTTGAAGTAATTCGAAACAATATGAATAAAAAAGTCTATTCATATAAAAAGTTTGAAGTAATTGCTAGCGATATGCAAGAGGCACAAAAGTTGTTATTCAATCAAATAAGTAGCGTTTCTAATTTTAAAGATGTCAAAGATGCAGCGGGTTTAGTTACAAGAACTAAAGTTGAACAAAAAGCAAATTTACAAAACATGTTGAATGTTGCAGGTGCAGTTGTAGAAAAAGGCAATTATAAACCTTCAGCATTTTCAGTAGGTTTAGTATTCGGTGGATTAAGATACATGACTGAAAAGAAAGGTAAGTTTGGTTTTGAAAAAGGTTCAAAAGATTTTGAAGCTTTGCTAACAAAATCCGCACAAGGAATTTATTCTGGAGATGAACAACAAACAATGCTTAGAGCTGCAAGATTAGGTGTTACTGTAAATGCTTCGTTTGCACAGATCGGTCCAGTTGCTTCTGTGTTAGGTAATAACTTAGCTGCAATTGAACCTCGTATATCTAATTTTTATTTAAATAGATTAGTAACTGAATTTGGAATGAACGCAGATGAAGCTACTGCTAGTTTAGGATCTTTGTTGGTTAGACAAAAAGGATTCGGAGAAAAACTTGCTCTTATGGAACAAATGCGACTTACTACATTAAGTATGTCACCATTGGCAAATAATATTAAATACGAAGCAGAAGTCGAAGAGTTATTAAAGACTCCAGGTCGTGGCGGAAAAACTCAATTGCAACGATTAACAAAAGATCAAATAACAGAATTGAAATCATTAGCTGCACAACAAGACAATACTGGATTGAAAAATTTCTTAAGTAGTTTTGATGTACAAAAAGGCGTAGTGATTGATACTGAAGATTTAGTTCAAAACAAATCTGTTCGAGGGCAATTAGAAAGAATTATAGGCGGTAAAAAAAGTATCATACTTCCTGCTGGTAAACCTATTGAATTTTTATCTAGTACTTCTATTAAAAAATCAGCAAGTGCAGCTGGTGGTGATGAAATTATTGAAAATGATGTATTGCGTTTAATCAACGACACTTTCTTACATATAAATACTGCAGAACATAGAAAAGATCCAACCTATCTATTAGGTAAAGGAGCCAACGATGAATCTGGTAGAATTAGAGTATACATGGGTAAGCTACAAGAGAAATTTGGTAACCTTACTAGAAACTTAAATACATTGGATATTCAAGGTTCTTCAACTATCGAAGGTGCCGGTATAACTCTTGGTGCAGATGAAGGACATGTGACGTATTATAAACGTGGTAAAAGTGGCTACGTTACTTCTACTAGTTTTGTTCACAAAGATGCAGAAATGAACAGAATTCAAATCGGTAGAATGCAAAAAGCATATGATAAATCTAAAGGCTTTACTGGGTTTATGGATACTCAAGCTTATGTTAATACATTAACAGATTTTATGGGCGGTATTCGTAGTGATACTCAATGGAGAGTTGATCAAGGTTATCTTAGTGATTCTGAAAAAAGATATTTTGATAAAATGACAAAGAGCGGAAAAAGCAAAAAAGATATTGTCGAAAAGATGTCTAATAAATTTTACAGAGAATCGATATCTAACTTCTTACTTGGTATGGAAGAAGGCGTTGAGTATGATAAAGCTTCTGGTTTTAAAACTGTGTTTAATCCAGAAGGTGTAACTGGTACGAGTATTCGTAATCCTGCATTGTCTCCTGGTAACGTTAATATTGGAATGCATATGTTTCGTATGGTTGATGATTCTGTAACTGATACTATTAGTGGCGATTATGCTTTAAATAAAGTGATGCAGAGAAGAAACGAAAGTAGAGTCATGTTAAATGACATTAGCCATTTTGTTAGAAGTAAAGACTTTATTACTAAGCTTCAGAAGATGTCTGGTAGTGATGTAGTATTTCAGAAGTTAGGTTTGGATGTAAAAGATCCAAGTAAGTTTAAATTTACAAATTTCAATCAATTAAAGATATTAAATGACCTTGGAAATTTAGAAGAATTTCAAGATAAAAATATAAGCATGTCGGTTATCGATGAAGACACAGGAAAAATAAAAACAGAAATAGTAACAGACAAAAGCGGTAATCAAACAACTAAATCAGTTCGAAAAGAACGAAAACTTAAAACAGCTGTAGCAGATGTCTTGAACGAATACATTACTACTTTAAGAGAAGATTCTGGTGTGGGTGGTGGTAAGATGTATTTTGTAAATCAAAATGTAGATTTAGAATATGAATACAAAGAAGGCGATCAAGTAAAGAAAGCTAGCATAAAGAATAAACGTGTTGATTTTTCTCGTTACGGTATCGGCGACTATGATGGTGATATTTATGCATGGATTAATTCGACCAATAACCAATTAAAAAAGAAACTATATGAAACTCAAGAAGGCGATGCTATCATAGGGAAAATGCACAAGTATGGTACTGAATTCCTTATGTACTTTGACTTACTTGGTGAAGGTATGGATTCTTTAGCTAAGAGCTTTGGTACATTTGATAAAAACATTAAGTTCTTACAAAAAGACGATCAGTTAAAAGAACAATTAATTAAAGGTGTGGGTGGGCTTGACGTTGCAGTTAAAACAGTAATTATGGGTAACTTAAATCAAATTAGAGAGTATCAACATGCTGGACGTGGTAGTAGTCAATACGATGATGCAATTAAACGAAATATGTCATCTATGGCATTGCTATCTACATCAGTTGAAATTTTAAATATTAAAGCTAAGAAACTTCCAAAGTCATCTAATATTACTGATCTTCTAAAGGGTGCACTTAAAACGGACGTAGAACAAAATACAATTGAAAATACTAAGAGATTCTTTAAAACATTTTTTCAAGGTACTAAATTTGAAAAAGAAATAAAGATAACTAAATTTAATATTTTAAATGCACCACAAACTAGCGCTGGTGTTAATATTCATAAAAATGCTGCAGAAGGTCTAACTTTCAGTTTAGATGATGCAATTGCTGGTATGTTTGAAGGCATACAAGCTGTGAGAAAGGGTAATCTAGAATACCTTTCTTCAAATAAAAGATCTGAAGGTTTAATGTCATCTATAGATGAACTTGCTGATACAGATTCTTTTCAAAAAGCTATGAGTCCAATGACAACTGAAACCTTAGAAGCAGCGCTTATTAATGGCACTAGACAAGGTGACGTTGGTTTAGTTGAAGATTGGATTGATGACTTAGGAGAACAACTTGAACGTCAGCATTTTGCAATGAATAATTTATCAATGAAAGCTAATAAAAATTCAATGTATGCTATTGGTGGCGGTATTCTAGGTGCAGGTTATTTACTTGGACCATCTATGGATACTTCTCCATTGGAAGGTCCTGGACAATTTTCAGATTATAAAGTTAATAAAAGAATTGCTGAAGGTACATTGTATGAACAAATGAAAGGTCAAGATAGAGATGTAAGTGCAGGTCAAATACCTACTATTTCGCGCGATGTAGTTATCAATAGACAAGTAAATTACAACGAAGCATACATGAGTCAAAACAACAATTACTTGATGTTTGGTGAATTAAATACTATAAAATCATTACCTAGTGCTGCTTCTATGATTGCAAGAAATGGTGGGAGTGCATCAATTAGAATTAGCGATAGCAGATTACCTATAACTGGAAGCTATGTTGACAAATTGCTTGGAGAAAGATAATGTCTATAAATTTTAATAATGAAGTTACTAATCGTGATCTTGTTGAATTTAATTGGTCGGAAGTTTTTAAAAAAATTAATAATAAATCTCCTACATATGAAAATATCAGAAATTCAATCATTGCTGATATGAATTATATGGAAGAATCTAATTCTGTTCAGTTCCAAATAAATGATATTGAAATGGCAATTCCTCCTCTACATATAGGTATCAACAAAGAGAACTTAGAATATTCATGGAAAACATTGCGTTCAAAAGCTTCAACTAAAGTTTTTTCAAATAGTGGTGTTTTTAATGTTCAATTAACTTTGTTATTTCCAAAAGAATGTATACTTCAATTGCATAGGCTTGTCTTAGAAATAAGAAACAATCCTTTTGTTTGTATAAAAAATAAGTATCTTTCATCTTCATTGAACTCAACAGATTATCATCAAATATTTAAAGTACAAAATACAAATGTAAGTGGAACAATGCTTAAATCTACACACTTTGCAGTAACTAATTTGCAATGTGTAAACTATCAAGCATCTCCCGGCGCATTTTTATTAGAATTAGATTTGAGAATATTTAACACTATACCTTACTCTTTAGATCTTAAATATCGACATGATCTTAAATATTTATTACCAAACAATCTTGCATCAACTATGAATGTATTTTTTGAATTTGATTTAACAAACGCAACAGATCCTTTACGATATACAGATAGAATAATTTCGGCAAGCAAAAGCGTTGAACAAAGAATTAAAATAAAAAGTAAAAGTAACGATGAAGAAACAAATGAAACAACAAATATTTCTCAAGGATATCTAAATGTAGATTTTGAAGAAACACAACCTACATTTGGAGTAGAGTATCCTTACGAATCATGCATTTATGTAAAATATTATAACTATTTACAAGTAAAACATTTGTATTTAAATTTTAATATAAACGTTGAAGAACTTTTACGTATTTATGCTGATGACAATAGTTTTAAAGTAACAAGTCTTGATGGAATAAATTTTACTGGATTTGCAGATTTTTTTAATATTGGATTATATAACGAACTCTTAGGAAATTCGTATAGAGTTTTATCTATTGCCAGTAAATACTTACCATTAGATGTCAGAAATGATATTATAAAAAGAATGTTAGATGGAGATGACACTTTTACTTTAATGTATGAAAGTTACATTACTTTAAATTTAAGTAGTGATACTTTAAAAAAACTTAGAAAAGTATTAATGAATGATATAGATTTTAGCGATTCAGAAAAAACAAATTATAATTATGGAAAATTACAAAATAATCTAGATGATTTCAAAAAAACATTAAATGGAGTTTTAGAAGATAAAAATGAAACAGGAAATGACGAATTTTCATTTACAGTTTTATCTAGTCAATATACTAAAACGCAAGAAGCAACAAATTCAGAACAAGAAAATATAAAATTCTCTAGAGACGAAATGAAAAAAATATTAGGTTATATTTCGTTAACTAGTCAATATGATTTTGCTCCAGACTACTCTTCTTTCATTGAACGTAGAGTAAATGTTTTTTCAACAGTTGAAGTAATCAATCTTGCAGCAGCTGCAACTGAAGATAATAGAGAATTAACAAAATTACTTCAATTAAAACCATTGGTAGTTACATCTTGTAGCGCAATGCTAACTAATTCATTAGCGACTATTCCAATTGCGGGACATACATATCCTACTTATCAATTCTTAGGTTCACACGAACCAGTATATCAAATGACATTTGCAGCTAGTTCTTTTGGAAACGATCCAGAAAACTTAGATGATCTTCCTAAAGGTATTCAAAACATTGAAGCCTTTAGATATGAAATGGAACATAATATACAAAATTTTAAACAAGTACCAAATGCACAGGCATTTAGTCTAAATTGTTTTATTACTAAACTGTTTGATTCTTATAGAGTCTCAGATATCAATATACAACAGTTAGACTCAACTGATAATGAGAAACCACTATCTAGAAGATTAGCAAAGAAACGTTTATCTATAAACGCAATAAATACTCAAACTCTAGAAGGCTCACCAGGAACTACTGTTGGTTCTTTGCGTTTTACTGAAACAAATAATTACGATCTAGAAAAACTACAATTAGTTTATGATTCTAGTTATGAGAAATTAGATAAATATGCAGAAAACATATATAAACTAGCAAAAAATTATTGCAACGCAAAAGAAAGTAATCAAGGAGATAGAAGTGCTAAGTTTTTAAACAATATGAAATTAAAAAGAGATGATAAAAAAATTAAAGAAATTTTAATGCAGTTTATGAAAGATAAATATTTTAATATACTGCTTAAAGATTCTAATGATTTAGAATCTTTTACTCCAGATCAATTTCAAGTTGTAGAAGTAGGTGAAGATGATTTTGCAGGGATACAATATCGACTTAAACTAGATTATGATAATTTAATTACCACTAATAAAAATGAGCTTAAAAAAATATTAAATAAAGAGAATCAAGTGTTAGCTGATCTATTTGCAGATGAGAATATCCCTATAACTAATTTTAAAAATGATATTATGGATCAAGTTACAATTACAGGTTTAAAGGATAAGTTGACTGCAAGTTTAGGATATAGTAACCGTACTGTTACATTGTATCGAAATGATAAAGAAAAAGAAGCACTTATAGCTTTTGATTTCAATAAAGAAGACATAAGTCCCAGTTTAACAGAAGAAGATTTAAGTTATTTAACAAAATTAATAGAAACAGAGTTTAAACCCGGTACTCCTGAATATGAAACTAATTTATTATTAACATTAATTTGTAATTTTAATTTGCTCGTATCTTCTCTATTGATTGAACCTCAATATTATTTAGATGATACAGAACTAGTAGAAGAATATAAGCAACTTAATAAAAGATTTTATAAATTATTTCAAATAGAAGCTCAAATAGGCAATTCAGTTAAACCACCAGCTTCTCCATCTTATATGAGATTTTTGAGATTATGGCTGATAAATAGTGATTTAGAAAAAGAAGGCACTAAACTTTTCAGTATAGAAACAGCGTTAAAAGACGTTGTTGCTAAAGAAGGCAGCTCTAATGTTTTTAGTGAACAAAAATATTTTGAAGCAAGTCCTGAAAATAAGATTATAGCATCGTTAGCCGTTGGATCAGCAGGAACTTTAATTGGATATAAATTTGGTTGGTTAGCTACTGGTTTTATCATAGGTGCTAGTATTGGAATTAAATTTCCAAATGAATTAAGTGATGTAAAATCAACAGTAATGTCGATAGATTCAACAAATGCACAAAAAGTTCGACAGTTTTTTAATAAAAATACTCCTCCTGACTTAGATAAAATTGCTGCAAATATTTTTATGCAAGACAATCGTTTCATTGAATTAATCTATAATAAAAATTACGGAATAGATATTGAGAAAGTTAAAGAAATTTTAAGTAAAGATGAACTACCTAATTTAATAAATTTTGCTGCAAACAGACAGGATACGTTAAGTGATATTGCATCAAATATAAATAGAAAGATATTGAACTTAAATCCAATAATACATTTGTATTCACAAACTGGTACTCTTTTAGGCAGTGATATTGCAAACGCAGTTATACAACCAGATAATGAAACATCTGCTGTTCAAAGTTTAATATTTAACGGCTTTGAACAAAACATCTTTGCTTATCTTTATTGGTTTCCAAAACAATATAATACACTTATTGGTATTAATATACTGAGTAGCGATGATGTTTATTTCGGAAAAATATTTGATAATCCAAAAGATAAGCAAACGCTTCTTCGAACTAAAAGTGATAAAAAAGATCTTTATTTAGATAGAAATGATAACTTAAAAAATTTAATGATACGACCTGAATGGAGTTTGACATTTCAATACTTGCAGGAAAACGATATAGATTCAGCAAATAGATTCATAAATACACTCGATGATAAAATTACAATTTCTTCAGACGAAATAAAGAAATTTAAAGATGAAAGACAAAATAAAGATTACCTTATATTTGTATGCAAGAAAGACAAAACACTAAGGGAGAAAATTAAAATAGCTAATCGAAATCGTATTGCTTATTTAGAACAGCTATTAAAAAATCTTTTAATAAAGTTATTGCACAATACAGAACTAGAAGGATTTTTAAAATCCTTAGAGAATGGCGGATCAGGAAAAACTACTAGTGGAATTACCAGTGGATTCGATTTTAAAAATGAAGTTAATGGTTTTGATGTTTCTGGAATGCACTGTTATCAAGATATTGATTTACCTAATAAACCATTAACAAATGGAAAAGAAAAATTAAATCCAGGTTTCTTTTATTTCGATAACAATAAAGAAATATATACTAAACAACAAATTCGGGATGTTAAAAATAAAAATAAAAAAGTAGCAAATGCACTTTTAGAAAAAAGTGACAAGTTTATGAATGCGTTAAAAAATGGTCAAATTTATACTGGAAATGATGATCGTATGACCATACTTGAATTAGGAAAATCAAGAATAGAAGTAAATCAAGAAAAGAAGGCGAAAGGAGTGCAGCAAACTGCAGATCCCGAAACAAAAAAAAGAATAACTATACAAGATGCCAGTTTAATTGATTTTCAAGAAGGTGGGCTTCTTCAACATCTTTATGAAGTTGATATAAATTCAGTAAGAGCAGAAGGTTTAGTGGGAGATCAACAAACAAACAACCCTAATGTAACCAGTCAGACTAAAAACATTTGGCAATATACTCATCCCGCATTACATATTCCACAAGAAAATACATATTCAGAAGATGGAACATATGAAGAAGATATCGAAACTCCCGAATTTAGTTCACGACCATTAGATCCAGTATATATTCCTTATGAAAAAAATCAAAATAACTATCAAAAAGTTGTAACAGAAACAGTAGATGGTGAAGAGAGTACAAGAACGATTGAAGTTGACGATGAAATTACAAAAGAATTTGTTTTAAAATCTAACAATACAGTTGTAGAAGAACCAGAGGGTGACGGCAGTATACTACCTGAAACTCCAAAAATACAACGACTTATAGGAGATGCTACATTAAATACTCAGTTAATAACAAATGGAGATCTACACCTTGATCCACATTCAGGTGGTGGACTGTTTTATGCTAGTAATTTTTCTTTATTAAACGGAAATGATACTGAACTAATTTCAAATGATAAAATTGATCAGTATACAAATTTTTTAAAAAACTGTTTGTATTCTGATGGTGGAACTCCAAGTAAAGATGTAATTTTAAATTCTTTAGAAAATCAATTAGGGTTTACAAACAAACGTACAATTAATCAAATGTATCCAACATTTAAATTTTATATAATAGAAGAAGATGCAGTTGAATCTGAGAACCCATTAGTCTTTGATGATTTTTATAATTACAATGCAGTTAAAGATATTACTGTCTATAAAAATAGAAAGTTGCCTGCGGATACTGCGGTTATTCGTTTGCAAAATGTATCTGGAACTATTGATGGAAGTAAACCTACTGGATTGAGAGATATAGATTACGAAATGGCGTCTGTAGATGACAGCATGCAACAAGAAGAGCTTGGTATGGGACGTCCAGAAATAGAAGTAAATTCGGTATTATTAAGACCTGGAGTTAGTGCCCAACTGAGAATGGGATATGATAGTAATCCAAACAATCTTGAAGTTATGTTATCTGGAAAGATTAGTGATATTAATTGGTCTAGTAATGGTGACATGTGCGAAATTGTTTTACAAAGTTTTGGAGTAGAATTGTTAGCTAAAAAGATCGGTACAGAAACAGATGGTATTGCAAAAAATTTCGTATTTAAAAATACAGATTCTATTTTGAAGTTTATGATCCATCAATCTGATTTGCAACATTTTGGAAGATTTAAAAATAAAAATAATCTCGGACAGTTAGATAAGAAACAACATCTAAGTATGAAGATAGGTAACCCTAAAATTTACGAAAAGACATGGTTACAATCAATAAAAAGTTTCTTTGAAGAAAATTCTATTGCAACTACTGTTGGAATTACTATTGCTGGTACCGCATTGACATTTCTTGCTTTAAAATTTCCATCAGTAGCTAGAGGTTTAACTCGTGTAGGTACATTTATAAATCAAAGTAAATTTATTACAGCAATTTCTTTAGGTGCAAACAAATTATTCTTTAGAGGTTTTGGTGCGTCAATTACAGATGATGTTGTAAGTTCTATTTCAGCAAGTGTTGCTAATGCTTCAATAAAAACAACTACTACTACAAAATTAGAATGGCTTAAACAAATACTTACTCCTACTTGGGCAGGTTGGTTTATGGGAAATGTAAATAGGTTTAGAGATTTAGCAACAAAAGTTGGTTACAATCAGGCTTTACTTAGAATTTTAACAAGCACAGACGCTGCTGCTGTAGCTGCGACAACTATAATTAAAAATAAAGGCGTAGTTAGTATTTTTCTTAATAGTTTCTTTAGTAGTGTATTTAAAACTTATATAACCTTAAAACTTGCTTCTTTAACTTTAGGTTTAACTGCAGAATTAATTTCTACCTCATTGGATGCTTTCGGAAAAACTATAGAAGGGCTTATAGGAAAAACCTCAGATGAAATGAGCAAAAGTAAGAAAATATTGTTAAGCGCACTAAAAGATCCAAGGATAATGTTAAGTCCTATGGATGATTGTATATTTCCACCAGTCGAAGCAAATTACATTTGTCCAATTGATGCAGAAGATGTAAGACAAGCAGAAAGTTCAGATACCACAAGTTCAGCTAGAAAACGATTTGCTTATACTTCAAGAGTTGTAATTGCAGAAACAGCAAATACTATTATTGATATATTTTTAAAAAGCTGGGCATTTGGTTCTTTAGTTGATATACCTTTTGGATTTTTAGAATATCGTTTTAAAGTAACTCCATATTCAAAAGGTGGAGGATCAGTTATTACATTTGAAAATTCAAGATTCTTAGATCAATTAACAAAAAATCCATATGCTGCTGCAGATAAAAGATTATATGAAGCTTATCAAGAAAATGAATATCAAATATATAATAAAACAATTTGGGAATGTGTAGAAGAAATGACATTGCGACATCCAGGTTGGGTTGCTGCTGCAAGACCGTACGGTCTTGGTCCAGAATATCGTTTATTTTTTGGAATGCCAAATTCAAAATATTATAAAAAGGAAATTAGCGGTTATCAATCTGATAGACTTACTCTAATTTCGAAATTGCTTTTAGACAATGGAGAAAGAGCTATTGAAGAAACGGGGGAAACAAGATATGATTATAGAGTAAAAACAACTCTTGGAACAGAAAGCAATAATTTAACTCAGCTTATTAAACTTAGCTCATCAAAAACAAGAAGAAATTCAAAACTTATATACAAAGAAATAAAAAGACATTCTCAAGATTCTCCAGAGAATGCAGACAGTATATATGCAGAATATTTAAAACGAGAAATTATAAAAGATTTCAAAGAAGTAATTGGTGAAAGAATTACTACATTTAGAAAATATCATTATTTAAATACAGATACTAACATTGTGTCTTGCAATATAGCAGTAAATGATAAAGCCGTAAACACTGTTAAAGTAAATTATTTACATAGTGGAGAAGATCCTACAAAAAATGCAATATATACAAGAACTATGCAAGCGCACCCATACATTCCAGATGATGCTATAAATGAAGCTTCTTGGAATGAAAGCAATGTAGAAACAATACAATGTAAAGGATTTGGTGCAGCTTTAAGATATGGAATGACTTTATTAATAAATGGTGCAAAAGAAATGTATGATGGCGAAGTCATCACTATTGGAAATCCATCAATCAATCCATTTGATATAATTCTTTTAGAAGACAAAGTAAATGGTGTTTCAGGCCCTATTGAAGTAGAAGCAGTTACACATATGTTTAGTTTTGAAACAGGTTTTTTAACTGAAATCAAACCTAATGCTTTAGTTACTGGAAACGAAGCTATGACTTATTCCGTAACTTCCACTGCTCCTGTATTCTTAGCAACAGAACAAGTTGTTAGACGTGTATCTAATCGTGGATATGCAAATGGAAAACCTGGAGAAAAAAGAGAGATAGACGATACAACAAAAAACGAAATTAGAAACATTTTAAAAGAATATTTTTCTGTACCAAATCAAACTATTTATAACTCATTCTTAGGATACAATAAACCTAACTTTTGGTATGACTATGTAGACACTAGTGCTTACGAAAGACTATTTAAATCCAACAGTATTAGTAATCAACAATTAAAACAAATAACTACCGCAATAGAAAGTGCTGTTTTTGAAAATATAATTAGAGCTTTAGAAAGCAATCGTATAGATACTCTTGTAAATATGAAGCAAGGATTGTTTCAATTACCAGAACAAGTTAATCAAATTATTCGACAAGTCAATGAAGATGTATTCAATGTAGGTGTTTCAAGTGCTATTGTTGGTGGCGCAGTAACTGCATTAGCAACACGTTTTCCAGTTGAAACGTTGAGTAAGGGCTGGGTTATCAACTCTCTTGGATTCTTAAAAAACTCCGGAAAATTAGGTGCTATTGTAGCTGTTGGAAGTTTAGTATTTGGTGATCAAATTGAATCAACAATTGAAGAATATATGCAAAATGAAGGAACTTTAGAAAATGTTTTAGGGCTTACTCAAGAGACTCGTTTTGCAAAAATAAATGATGGTACATTGTTACAGTTGCTTCCTTTATATAAAAATGAACGAGCTCTAGTTGGTGGAGGTTTTCAATACATTAGACAAAACGAAATATGGCATAATCGTTTTGGAGCAATATACAACGATATATCAGATGCTGCTTTAGGTTATATTCAAGCTAAAAAAGAACTTAAAGCTAGAACTTCATTTTTAAGCGATGAAGAGTTAAAAGAATTTGGTTCTAGTCCTCTTAGATTTGACAAGACTCTTGGCGTTTATCTTTACAATCGATATATAAGTACTGACGAAAATAAAACAAAAGATACAGATGATATGTACGTACAAACATTTAGAGAAATGCATCTATCTGATAATTTTTCTCATGGATTGTTGATTGATTTTTAATGAGGTTAAAATGTTAAACAAAAACAATAAAAATATAAAATCTATAGTTGAAAAAAACAAACAAGCAGTAAACAATTCCGTTGAATCTTTAAGAGAGAATGGAAACATCTACGAAGACATACTTGTACTTGAAGTTTTAGAACCAGATACAAGATCTAAATATATAAAGAATTATATTTGCAAATCTGGAATTCAATTAGTATGTGCATATGCACATTTGCATGGACATTACTTTGCGCACAATCTAACAAATATGACTACTGATCAATTTAGATCTACTTTTGGTAGCAATGGAAATGTTATTGGTCGCGAATTTAAATTGCAAGTCAAATCTTTTATAAAACAAGATATTGAAAAAGGAGTATTGGTATTAAATCCTACTGATAAAGAAATGAATGAAAAAGAAAAAAACATAGATAGTGATATATCTTTTTCATTAGGTAACTTGAATCAAATAGCAGGTGCAATGATTGATAGATTTGAGTGGAAATATGTAGAACCAAAAAAGAAGATAGGTTATATTTGGAGTCAAGTCATTCCAAAGAAAGATGTTAGCAATGTCTAAAGCCAGAAATAAAAAGATTAAAGCGCAATTTAATTCTTTATGTAACGCTACTATCCTTTGTGAGATGCATGCAATTACTATATCTGCAGGACGTCCTGCGCTTAATTTAATTGATGTAACTGATAGAGGAATCACCATTCAAACAGATGCAGAAAAACCATTAGCTCTTATGACAACTAATATTTATGGACCATATTACGAATGGAATACAAATCCGTTTTCATTATTCTTGCCAATGCTTAGTAATGTAAATCCTAGAGCAACCTTTCAAATACCTTTCTCAGATAACAGTAGTGATTTAGTTACTACTACTTCTATTTTTGCAATTATAAGTGGAGTTTAATTATGCCGATATCATTAAAAACTAAAGATTTAGAATTAACTTATGAAGGCGATCTAAGATTATCTTTAAATGAATCAGGTATCGCTGATGTTAAAGAAGTTACAAATGAAGAAAATGAATTATTAATGCAAAATATTATTTTACGTTTATCTTCAAAACGAGATGACTGGGCTACACTTAACAACAATATAATTCCTTTAGATTTAACAATGTTTCTAGGTATGCCATTAAATGAAACGTTAACAAATGCAATTATAAATAGAATAATAAGTGGTTTGGTTTTTGGCAACTTGTTAGCTGTAGATGAAATATCAGTAGCTAGTGTTTACTATGCTTTGAATGAATGTTATTTGGCTTTTAACATTAGACCAAAAAACAATCAAAACTATAAAAAAGCTTTGCTTATAAGCTATGATAGTAGTAACAATATGCTAACGCCAACAGTAATTGATTACATAGAGAGATGACATGTCAACATACGTAGATTTAAATAGTAGTTTTAGAACGGCAACTAATATAAAAGATAATCTAAAAAGCAAATTCAATATAGACAACTTGAGAAATGATTCAATGATTAACGTTATTGGATCTTCTATTAGTCAAGAAATGACAAGATTATCATTAGATGTCCAAAGCATGTATGATAAAAATAATTATTTAACTGCTACTGGAACTAACTTAGATACTATAGCATTTAATCTTTACGGAATGCAAAGATTGCCTTTTACTTACGCAAAGACAAAAGAAGCAGATTACAATACTGTTATTATGTTATCTCCATTTTCTAACTATACTAGCTTTATGGCAGCTAACAATAATCAACCAATTGTGATTCCTAAAGGTACTGTGTTGACTAATAATATATCTGGAGATGGGGTGCTTGGTTCAGTTCAGTTTGTAACGGATAAAGAATATATATTAAGTAATGGCTCTAAACAATTTGTAGGCGTAATTGCAATTACTTCTGGAACATCTCAAAATATCGATAAAGGTGTAATTAAATTTATTAATTTTACAAATTATGCTGATAGTTTTAATCGTACTCTAATTGCTGGAAATTTATTACCAATAATTAATGGTCGAGATCCCGAATCAGATAACGAGTTTAGACGACGCATACAATTGTTTATGCGATCAAAACAAAACAATAGTTATAATGATATTAACTTAACTTCAATTGCTATACCAGGAGTTGTAAGTACAGAAATTATACCTGGGTATTATGGTATAGGAACTACTGGAGTTGTAATTTTTGGACCTAATCGTTTAGCAACTGATAAAGAAGTGATTGATCTACAAAAACAAATTGATTCAAAATACATAGGTATGAATCGAATTTATGTTAGTAAAGGGTTTTTTGTTCTATTAGATTTAGAAGTTAGAATAACTACAAGAATTGAAGTTTCTGAAGTAGATAAAAATGCAATCAAATTAGAAATGCGAAACATTGTAAACTCTTATTTAATGCAAAATACAAACAGCAGAGAAGTAAATCTAAATTCTATTCAAAGTGAAATAATGAGAATCTTTAGAAATAAAAACGGAATCGAAATTCAAATGAAAGACAGAAGTATTTTTAGTAAAAAATACATTCGAAAAACAACAGAAAGAAATGCACTCAATACTGTTGGGCTTGAAGTTCCAGATAATATAATAATGGTTCAAAGAGACGAAAGAATCTTGATTAATAGTATTGATATTAATTTTGACTATGTTGCTTATGGAGTTTAGACATGGATAGTTTTATAGGAAGAATGATTCGAAATAGATATCCTAGCTGGACTAAAATACATAAAGATGATTCATCTATAGGTGCTGTTATTTTTAGTGAAGTAGGAAATGAAATTGAAAAAATAAAGAGCACTCTTTTTGCTAATTTTAAATGCATGTCAGATCCTCTACATTTTGCTTCTTTGACTCCTAATAAACTTTGGGTATTTGATTTTAAAGATTATCAATACTACAAAGAAATGCGGGAAATTATGAATTCATATAGAGAAATAAAATTCTTCAAATATGTAAATGACTTACCTGTAGAATTAAATGCTTTTGATATAAATTACTTCGGTAAAGAAAGGTTTTTTAACACTTATTCTGAAGAATTTACAATTACCATAAACAATGATTTCGAAACAGAAAACCTACTGTTAACATTGAACAAGCAAACATCAAACGATTTTTTTGATATCGATATTGATTATAGCATTGATTACAAAGATAGAATTAAATTTAAGAAAGCAAAACATCTTTATATTAAGATTTCAGATTGTAATTTATTCTATTCAAATTCTCAGTCAAGCAGAAACCTAACATTAGCAGAAATATATTACGTAACCATTAGAGGTTACAATCTTTTAAATTTACCAATAGAAGAAACAATTAGAATTTCTGAAAATCAAATATACAAAACTAAAACAAAATTTCTTTGCATCTGTAATCTAAGTCAATCTAAAATTTACAATACTATTGGTGGAGCATGTTTAACTAGACATGGCTTTAATGGAAAAGTTGAAATTTTAAATTATCCAATCAATTATGATGTTGTAAAAATTCCATCAAAAGAACTTGTAAAAGACTTAACTGTTAAGCTCGATGATTTTTATGAATATCAAAATTCAGATATGTATATTTCTAATGATTTTAACAATAGATCTGAGATATCTTATTTACTGAAATTAATTGATAATCCAAGAGTTGCTTATAACAAATATAATGGTGACGTATTCTTTAATCTGTTTTCGCAAGCAATTTTAAATTTAGATAACGATGAATATATTCAAGATATTGAATACAATTATGTAACTTCTAAACTTGTAGGAATATCTAATAAAGCTAAACTTCATTTTTTTGATTTAGGAATGACATCAATAAAAGCGCCAACTCTATTTCAGAATTCAGTAGAGTATGATATTAGTTTTGAATCTATGTATCAAAAATATTCTCTAGATGAAGATGCACTTTTAATTGTAAAACATGGTAACGTTTCTTCTGTTATTAATAAAATAGTATTGATTTGCGAATTGCCAGATCTAACAATAAAATATATTGCATTTGATTCTAATTTCAATCCAGTACTATCAAATACTCCTTATGTACACTCTGTTGATTCTCATCCAGAAGTTGAAAAACTATGGAGACAATTTACTTTAACATTAAGTTTAAATGATCCCGGTCAATATAATTTTTATTCAATTTCATTAAATCCATTAGATCTTAAAAAAGAACTTGTTGAACTTTTTTATAAATTTGAAAACCAACAAGTTACATTTGATTTTTTTAAAAATAGTATTCAATCTTACTTACGTACAAGTTCTAATCCAAAAGGTCTAAAGATAAATTCTTATTCTTTAATTGCTGAATCAAACAGTCCAGTATATTCTTTTGATACTGGAATCAGTTATTCCTTAGATCCTACATTTGGTATTTATATCGACAATATAGAAAATGAAATAATTATTGTTAAAACCATTAATAGTAAAATTGTTTCCATGCATTCAATAAAACAAAAACAATCATCTGTTTTAATAGATTTTTCTAATGGACAATTATTTTCTTTTGAAAATTTTGATAAATACAAATTAGAACTAGAAGCTTTTAATGGCGATATATACACTTATATTAGAGGTTCAAATGCCTAATATTTTTTTTCAAGATAATAGTATAAATCCTAACGGATTAGAAATAACTATCAACAATAGCACTGATAACATTAATTTTATGTTTGATTTTGTAATTGAACCAACTTTAAATTTAAAAGATGTAGCTGATAGTTTAGAAACATTGATATTAAATAGCAATAATCCAAAAATGAACGAACAGCTTCAAAAAGATTTGGCTGCAGTATTTGGTTTAAATCGAATAGAAAATATATTTACGATTGAAAACAAACAAAACAATAAATGGTTTATCCTTAATAGAACTATTTATTTAAGTTTTGGAAGTGAATACTTTGAAATTGATTTAAATGAATACAAGTTTATAGATAATTTAGTTATGCACTTAAAAAGTATAGACTACGATTTTGAAAATAATTTGTTCGATATTTCTTATCATGAAAATTACGATCAATACAAATACTACAAAACAAGCAATTTAGAATTTAATTCAAATCTTCAAGTAGAAGTAGATATAGTTCCCGACACTCTTGCTTTTGAATTGCCAAAAGATTTATTTATTACTGATATTATTTTTCCGGAAGTTTATAGAATTTATTTAGTTGAAGCAGACGATCTCAATGATTACAATCTAACGGCTAGTGACGATAACAGTAATAAATATTTTCTAGATACAGTAAACGAAATTTTATATTTACCAATTGTAATGTTGAATACTCCAATGTCTTTAGTTGCAGTAAAACGAGATTTTAATTTCAATTGGTGCAATTTAAAAATACATCATATGGCTCATCCAACATCTAAGGGAATAGTAAAATCAAAACAAAGCAATTACTTTGAGCTATCTAGTAAAGGTATTAGTATTTATAATCTAGTTAACGAATTACATTCATCAGTATGGGGTAAATAAAATGGCGATTACATTTGATTATGAAGTTATTTATAGTAAAACTGACGGGACTGGAAGTGTAATTAGAGTTTACAATCCAAGTGGAGAAATTGCGCCTTATAGTTTTTATATAGACAATGAGCTTATAGATTCTTTTGATAATGAATTTTACTCATCTAGATTGAATGATGCTACTTATATTATTAAAGTAGAAAGTAATTCTGTTTTTAAAGAAGAAACCATAATTGTAAAATCTAAATTAGATTCTTTATATGAAGATTATGACTATACTGATACTTTTAACTCAACATCAGTAAGCATAAATAATTCATTTCAAATAAAAGAATATTCAATTGAGTTTTTTGTTTTTAGTGACTTGAGTATCGAAACAAACATTTTACATTTAAAAGATCAAGACGGATTTAAAATTGATTTAACATTGCCATTAGACAGTTCAGAAATAAGCAGCTATCTATCGGATGAAGATGTAACTGGTGGCTATTTATTTAATGCGCATGAAGGATTTGACAGAACATCTTACGTTAGTAATATTTTAAATGGCTGCGAATTAATCAACATAAATGAATTAGATAAAAAATTTATACCAGAGATTTCTTGCGGAGAATATACTATCAATGAACTTAGTCAAAGATTGTATAGCGATAAATCTATAACACATATATTTGAAAATTCAGATCCTTATGTTTTTGATTCAACCATATATTCTGAACAAATTACAATATACAAGAGAGATAACAATTTTAATAACATACCTTATGCTATTTATAAATCAGTCGACTCAATTGACAATAATGCATTTACATTTACAAAAGATAGCGATACAAACACAATTACAATATCTACAAAAGAAGTTGAAATTAAAAAATTAAATTCAGCTCTTTACGAGTCTTTAAGTGGTTTAGATAAAGTAACTTATATTAAAAATATGAGTGAAAATAAAGGAAACGGAAACGGCACAAAAAGAATATTTTATACTGAGTATTTTCCTATTAGTAATTTAACATTATTAAGTGTCGATTCTAGCAATCAGATTCAAACGTATACAACAAATCAAATTAAAGTGAACCCTTATAAAGGATTCGTATTTTTAGATGTAGATACAGATACAAACAAAACATATTATTTGTTTTACGATATTAAACCTAGATTAGATTTCGAATACGATTTAGAAAATCAAACGCGCACTAATTTTAATTTAGATCTTCGACCAATAAATAATCAAAATCAAACTGGTGTAATTTGCATAAATTACGAAGAGAAGAACATTAAAAAAATTAAATTAAACCAAGAACGTCATTTGGCTAGCTCTGAATATTTAAGTTACAAACCGACATGTAACATTGGTATCGATAGTTTAATTTTAAATGCAGAAGTTTTAAATGCTAACAATAATCCAGTAGAAGAAATTCCTGTTCAATTTAAAATTGAAACATTACCTAATGAAGATGGTGAGAATGGATATTTAAACGACTCTTCTTTCTTAGATGGCGTAATTGATTTGTCAAACAATGAAGGTATAAGTAGATGCGTATATTATGCCCCTTATAGAGAAAATTCTTTGTTAAGAAATGTAATTAGTTTAGATGGACCAAATATAACAATTGAAGCAAATGAACAAGAAAATCGAGATCCTACATTTTTTACAGATGAAGTTTTTGTATATTATATTCGTGAAATTTCTCGAAATGAAAATTTTGATTTTTATACAAACGATAAAGATTATGTGATTTTCTACGAGTACGTTTCTACTCCTATTCCATTTTATAAACCAATAACGCCTATAGATACAGTATCAGATCAAAACGATATTAGATTTACATACTCCCAACCTTTTAATAGCAATATACAAAAAGAACAATTGAAATTATATGCGCCAAAATATATAAAGATAACAGCAAGCGCTGTAGACCCAGCAACCGGACAAACTATAGTTTCTAATCCACTTTACGTTAAATTAGTTTTCCCAAGCTATCTTAGAGGAAGTATGATTAACAATAGTCAAGCAAGTTACTTAGGTTACGGAATGCCACCACAAACAAATGACTTAGGTACTGGTTTAGGCGGCGCAAATTATCTTACTATAAATCCAAATGACATCTATAGTAAAATGAGCACAACAATAACAATACAAAATAATCAATAATAGAGGATACGATGTTAAGTAATCTAATTAGCACTAATATACCAATGCCTAATTTTGTTGCTGGTGAAAGACCTTCAGCTAACAAATTTAATTCTTTTTTTAGTTATTTAAATTACAAATTAATGTTTGTAGGTTTAGCTGTTGGTGATTTGTATGGTAGTAGCTCTAGTCAATTGCCTAAAAGTAGATGGGGAAGAAGCTATTATAGTAACAATTACTCTGTGAACTCAACAGACAATAGACAAATAGATATAATCTCTTTAGCAAATCTTATTGGCCCTGCATCTAATTTAAATCCTAGATTGATATTAAATGATTTGCAAAATTATCAGATTCAAAATGAAGTGATTCCTAC